>Ga0335079_10001305_pt1 | contig 28424 bp, 32 predicted proteins | sample Lox_Sample_33_FD_206719 | JGI IMG/M metagenome (GOLD analysis project Ga0335079, IMG submission 206719) | Soil microbial communities from Loxahatchee National Wildlife Refuge, Florida, United States - Lox_Sample_3.3 | ecosystem: Environmental > Terrestrial > Soil > Wetlands | place: USA...
GCCTCGATTGCGATCTCCTCGAGCGTCGGCTCGCGCCCGAGCGAGGCCCACAGGTTGCGCTCCGCCCGGTTCAGCTTCTGCAGCCGCTCCACGATGTGCACGGGCATCCGGATCGTGCGGCCCTTGTCGGCCAGCGCTCGCGCCACCGCCTGCCTGATCCACCACGTGGCGTACGTCGAGAACTTGAACCCGCGCCGCCAGTCGAACTTCTCGGTCGCTCGGATCAGCCCGAGCGTCCCTTCCTGGATCAGGTCGAGGAACGGAAGGCCCTGGTTGCGGTAGTGCTTGGCGATCGAGACGACCAGGCGGAGGTTCGACTGGATCATCTGCTGCTTCGCCTGCCGGTCGCCGCGCTCGATGCGCTTGGCGAGCTCGACCTCCTGAGCAGCGGTCAGCAGCGGGTGGCGGCCGGCCTCGCGCAGGAAGAGCTGCAGCGCGTCGGTGGTGGTCTCCTGCGGCGTCGGCGCGGCGATCGTCGGGGGCGGGCGCTCGGCCGCGGTGTCGTCGACCAGGTCGATCGAACGCTTCTCGAGCTCGCGGCGGACCGTGTCGACCTCGAGCGGGTCGAGCCCGAGCGGCTCGAGCGCCTCGGCGAGCTCCGACTCCAGCAGCGTGCCGCGCTCTTCCGCGGCGTCGACGAGCCGGTGCAGGTCGTCGCTGAGCTCGAGGATGTCGGGCTCGGCCGTCACCGCCCATGGTGATAGCCCCGATCGCGACTCTCGAAACCCCGTCCGGCCTGGTTTCGAGCCGGTGCACGATAACCGGTGTTCTGTCAAGTAGACACAAGAGCCGCGGATCTGCTGGACTCGGCGCCTCCGATGGACGCCCCTCCCCTCGCCGACGGGCCGCTCGACGCCGGCAGCTTCGTGCTCTCCGAGTGGCGCGACGACGGCGGAACGCGCACGCCGGGCCGACGCGCTACGTGATCGTGATGACTCCGTGATCGTGATGACTCCGCGCATCGCCGCGCTGATCGCGGACATGCACCGCCCGGACGCGGCAGAACAGGCGCACGAGATCTTCCGGAGGCATGCCCCCGAGCTCCTGGCCTGAGTCTCCACAGGCTTTTCCCCAGCGACCGAATTTACCTGTGGAAATGTGGACAGATTTCGATCCGCAAAATGCGCAGTTTTTTGTTTCGAAGTCCTTGCCCGACCCCCCGGAGAGCTGTAACTTCCCTCTTGCACCGAGCACGGAGCGCGAGTAGGACGAAGCCGCTCCCGAGGGCCGTAGGCGGAAGCCGAAGGTTCACGGGGGAGGTGGACAAAAGCGCCACCGGCTCGGTGAATTTTTCTGGTCCGAGAACCGCTACGATCGCCGCCATGCCCGCCTTCGACCGAGGAATCACGTCCTTCTGCTGGGCCCTCCTCTTCGGGCTCTTCATCTGGATCGGCGGTTCGGCGGTCGGCTACGGCAGCGGGATGTCGTTCGTCGTCGGCTGCGTCGCCGGCTTCCTGATCTTCCTCTTCGTCCGCGTTCAGGGCGACGACGAGCCGCGGCGTCCGTGATCGCCTGAGAGCGCGAAGACGAGGAGGCGCGCCAGGTCGCCGCCGACCTCGTCCTCGAGGCGCTCGTACGCACTCTCGCGTTCGCCTGCGAACGCGCCGCAGTGCGCGAGCAGGAGCGCGGAGCCTCTCGTGCGGTCGGGGCAGTAGCCGGACATGGGCTCTCCAGGCATCGGCGGCACGGTCGCCAGAGACGATCCCTGGCGGGAGTGAAGCCTGGAAGAATGCGGAAAATGGAGCAGCGGGTGAGCCTCGTCACGCTCGGTGTCGCCGACCTCGGACGGGCCCGCGCGTTCTACGAACGGCTCGGCTGGTCGACCGCCGCCGAGCCCGATGCGGAAATCGTCTTCTTCCAGGCGGGCGGCATGATCGTCGCGCTGTGGGACCGCGCCGAGCTCGCGCGCGACAGCGGCGTCGAGGACCGCGGTGGGTTCGGCGGCATCACGCTCGCGCACAACGTCGCGTCGCCGGTCGCGGTCGATACGGTGCTCGAGGAGGCGCGGGCGGCCGGCGCGACCGTCACACGGGCACCGGAGGCGACGTTCTGGGGTGGCTATTCGGGCATCTTCACCGATCCGGACGGGCATGCGTGGGAGGTCGCCCACAACCCCTTCTGGACGCTGCGGGACGACGGCTCGGTCGAGCTCGCTACAGGCTGAGGCGGCGCGCGTCGAACGAGGTCGAGTAGAGCTCGGCGCGGAACTCGTCCACGGCGGCGGCGACATCGTCGGCGAAGAGGTGCTCGACCACCCCCACCTCGCGGTCGTTCACGAACGGAACGTCGACGTGCGCACGCGAGACGACGTTGACCGAGACCTTGCCGCACACCGGGCAGCGAACCGCGAGCCCGACCGCGTCGCCGCGCGCCGAGGGGGCGAGCAGCTTGAATGCGGACGGGAAGACCGGCCTCGGCCGCTCCTCGGGCCAGCAGTAGAAGCTCCAGGGCCACTCCCCCGCCCCGATGTGCGCGACGGCGAGCTCGCCGAGCTCGCTGCCGACGGCCTCGAGACGGGAGGTCATCAGGTTGAGGAACGGCGTCTCCGCTGCAATGCCGAGCGGCGCCCAGTCGAGGTCCTCGTGGGTGACGAGGCCGGGATGGTCGCAGCCGCAGCCGCACGCGAACTCGACGCGGTAGACGGCCGGATGCCGCGCCCCCTCGAGCTCCTCGAGCCTCCGGAACCGCGACAGCCGCACGTGGGTCTCGCCGTGGGTCGGGCAGGAGAAGGTGTACGCCGTCGTCAATGCGTCGTACATGGCGGCTTCTTACTCCGTCGACCGGATGGAGGCATCCCCCGAATGGTGCCCCACGGAGGAGCCCGTCAGTATTCGATCAGCGAGAAGAGATCGGTCCCGGCCAGGCGGTCGCGCCCGCCGAGGAACGACAGCTCGATGATGAAACACGCGCCGAGAACCTCGCTCCCGATCTGCTCGACCAGGTTCTTGATCGCCTCGATCGTCCCGCCCGTCGCAAGCACGTCGTCGTGGATCACGACCCTCGAGCCGCGCGGGATCAGATCCGGATGCAGCTCGAGCGAGTTCTCGCCGTACTCGAGGACGTAGCGCGCGCTGACCGTCTCCGGCGGCAGCTTTCCGGGGCGCCGCGCGGGGACGAAGCCGACGCCGGCCTCCGCTGCGACCGCCGCGCCGAGCCAGAACCCGCGCGCCTCGGCGCCGAGCACCAGGTCGGGCTGCTTCGACTTCACCCACTGGGCGAGCTCGGAGACCGTCTCGCGCAGCGTCGTTGGGTCGGCGAGCAGCGGTGTCACGTCCTTGAACCCGACGCCGGGCGTCGGGAAGTCGGGGACCTCGCGAACCTTCGACCTGAGATCGCTCACTGCGCCAAGTCTCGCAGGTCGCGCCAGAAGAGCTGGGAAGAAAGCTCGCTGACGAGCTCGGCGAGCTGCTGCAGCTCGCGCAGCCCCTGCGTGCGGCGCTCGAGGCTGCGGGAGCGGAGCGCCGGCGTGACGAGCTGGTCGAGCAGCGCCGCCTGCCGTCCGGCGGCGGTCCGGAACGTGCGCAAGTGGCGCGGCGAAACGCCGAAGCGCTGCAGTCGCGCGCACGTCGCGGCGACGTCGGCATCGTCTTCGGGGTAGCGCTTCGCGCCGCCCGAGCCCCGCGGCTGGAGCAGCCCGTACTCGTCGAGCTCGCGGCCGAGCTCGGTGGTGATCTGCGCACGCTCGCACAGCTCGTCGAACGTGATCGTCTCGACCGCGCCGCCGAGCGCGGTCGGCTTACGGCGCTTGCGCTCCTTCGGTCCGACCGCCTCGAGCTCCTCGCGGATCACGCGCAGTGGCAGGAACTCGTCCCGCTGCAGGCGCAGCACCGTCTCGAGGCGCGCGAGGTCGTCCTCGCTGAACAGGCGGTAGCCGCCCTGCGTCCGGCGCGGCGTCACGAGCCCTTCGTCCTCCAGGTACCTGATCTTCGAGATCGAGATGTCCGGGAACTCGGCGTTCAGACGGCGCACGACCTCGCCGATCCGAAGCGGCCGGTCGCGTCGCTCGGGTGACGGCGCGGCAGCGGTCATTCGATGAACGTCATCCGGTACTTGCCGATCTGGAGCTCGTCGCCGCCGTGCAGCACGGCGGTGTCGATCCGACGGCGGTTGACGAACGTGCCGTTCAGCGACCCCAGGTCCTCGACCACGTAGCCGCCGGTCCGTGCGATCAGCACTGCGTGGTTGCGCGAGACGGTGACGTCGTCGAGGAAGATCTCGCACTCGGGCGAGCGGCCGATCCGCGTCCGCTCGCCGGTCGGGTGGAAGCTCTCCCCCGCCCTGCCGCCGCCCTGGCGCACGACCAGCGCCGGCCCTTCGAGGCCGACGACGGGGTCGTGCTCGAGCTCGCCGACCTCCTCGGGCGAGAGCGACTGCGTCTCGGCCGGGACCTCGCCCTTCTGGAGCAGGGCGCCGCAGCGCGCGCAGTAGTTCGCAGCCTCCGGATTCTGGAAGCCGCACTCCTGGCAGTAGACGATCAAGCCGGTGGTGCCGCCTTGCCGGCCAGGATGTCCGTGAGACGGTCGACGTCGACCTGCTCGAGGACGCTCTTCCCGCCGCTCTGCTGGAGCCTCGCGACCAGCTCGGCGCGCAGGATGTCGATCTTGCCGTGGAGCAGGCGGCGCTCGTAGCTGACCTCCCGCTCCTGCCGTTCCAGGTCTTCGATGAGGTCCTTCAGCCCTTCGTCGGAGAGCGAGCCGAGCTCTGGGAGCGGTTCCACGTTGCCGCCTTTCGGTCGGGGGTGAGATCGGTGATTCCAGCAGACGTTCCCTGAACCGTCAACCTCATCTTGAGGGTTCAGCTCCGGGCCGCGATCTCCTCCTGGTCGAGCAGCCCCTCCACCACCGCCTCGAGCTCGGCGCCGAGCTCGCGCGACGCGTCGCTCGTTTCGCCCTCGGCGTAGATGTGCACGATCGGCTCGTCCGGGTCCGGAAGCGCGAGCGCCCAGCCGCGGCCCTCGAAGAACACCTTGATCCCGTCGAGCAGGTCGACCTCGTGGTCGGAGAAGCGCTCGTTGAGCACGCGCATCACGGTGCCTTTGAGGCCCCACGGGCACGGCACCTGCTCGTGCATCAGCGTCGAGCGCGGCAGTCCGGCGGTGTAGTCGGACAGCGGACGCGCGCGACGCTGCGCGAGCAGCTCGAGGAGCTTGCAGAGCGACGCGATCGCGTCGTACGCCGGCAGGAAGTCGGGGAAGACGAAGCCGCCGCCGACGGCGCCGGCGAAGATGACCCCGTCCTCGGCGGCCGTGCGCGCAAGCTCCTGCAGCGACGCTGGGGCGCGGATGATCTCGAGGCTCGTGCCGGCGATCTCCTCGACACGGCTCGTGGCGGTCACCGGGACGGCGACCTTCCCGCGGTGGCCGTTCGCGCGCAGCAGGCGCAGGAAGAGCAGCAGGGTCATCTGTGCAGAGAGCTCGCGCCCGCGCTCGTCGACCAGGAAGATGCGCTCGGCGGAGCGGTCCGAGACGACGGCGAGGTCGGCGTCGACCGCCGTCACGAGCCGGCGCGCCTGCCCGATCGACTCGCTCAGCTTGGCAGGCCCTGACGCGGCGTCGGACTCGAACGGATGGGCCGTGATCGCCTCGACGCCCAGACGGCCGAGGAGCAGAGGCAGCACGTAGCTCGCCGCCGAGTAGCCGTAGTCGACCACGATGCGGAAGCCGCGCTCGCGGATCGCGGGTACGTCGAGGTGCGAGAGCAGGTCGGTCGCGTAGCCCTCGCGGGCGCGTGCCGGATACGAGATCGCACCGACGTCCGGGAACGAGACCCGCCTCAGCTCCTGCCGCGTGAAGTGCTTCTCGATCTCCTGCTGCAGCCCGGCGGACAGCGCCACCCCGGGGCGCTCGAAGAGCCGGATCTGCACGGCCTCCGGGTCGTGCGAGGCGGCGCCGACGTGGAACGCCGCGTCGTAGCCCTGCGTCTTCAGGAGATGGAGGCCGACCGGGGCAGGGAGCGTGCGCAGGTCGGCGACCTGCACGCCGGTCGAGTTGAGGCCCGAGATGATCGCGCGCTTGACCATCCGGTAGGCGGCGGCGCTCTCCCGGCTCGCGACCACGCGCGACCCGCGCTTGAGCGCGGTGCCGAGCGCCGCGCCGAAGCGAAGCGCGACCTCGGGCGTCAGGTTCACGTTGACGAGGCCGACGACGCCGTTCTTGCCGAACAGGCGCGAAGTGCCACGCGCCTCCCAGATCAGGCTCTCGTGGATCTGCGCGCCGTAGTCGACCTCCTTGTCGGGGTAGATGCGAACGCCCGCGTGGATCACCGACTGGTCGCCGAGCGTCACGCGGTCCCCGATCGCGACGTCCTCGTGCACGCGCGCGTGCGCCCGCACGTCGCAGCCACGGCCGATCACCGCTCCTTCGACGACGGCGCTGCGCCCGATGTACGTGCTCGCATCGATGATGCTGTGCGAGACGCGGCTGCGCTCGCGCAGCGTCGACCCGGGGCCGAGCACTGTGTAGGGACCGACGGTCGCGTCGGGCGAGATCGTGCAGTAGTTGCCGATGAACGCCGGCCCCTCGACGCCTTCGATGTCGTCGATCTCGACGCCGTCGCCGAGCCAGATCTCGCCGGGCAGCTTGAGCCCCGCGATGTCGAGCCGCACCGTCTCGTCGAGCGCGTCGAAGTTCGCCTGCCGGTACTGGTCGAGGTTCCCGATGTCCTGCCAGTAGCCCTCGCACACGCAGCCGTAGATTGGATGGCCGAGCTCGAGCAGGAGCGGGAACAGGTCCTTGGAGAAGTCGAAGGGCCGGTCGGTGGGAACGTGGTCGAGCACCTCCGGCTCGAGCACGTAGATGCCGGTGTTGATCGTGTCCGAGAAGACCTGCCCCCAGGTCGGCTTCTCGAGGAAGCGCTCGACGCGCCCGTCCTCGCGCGTGACCACGATCCCGAACTCGAGCGGGTTCTCGACCGCCTTCAGCCCGATCGTGCAGGCGGCGCCCTGTGCGCGGTGGAAGTCGACGACCTGCCCGAGGTCGATGTCGGAGAGCGCGTCGCCCGAGATGACGAGGAACGTGTCGTCCAGGCGCGCCGCCGCGTGGCGGACGGAGCCGGCGGTCCCGAGCGGGCTCGGCTCCACCGAGTACTCGAGGCCCAGACCGACGCCGGAGCCGTCGCCGAAGTACGAGCGGATCGCCTGCGGGAGGAACGCGACGGTCACGACGACCTCCTCGAAGTCGTGCGACCGGAGCAGCTCGAGGATGTGCTCCATGCACGGCTTGCCGACGATCGGCACCATCGGCTTCGGCTGGATCGACGTCAGGGGGCGCAGCCGCGTGCCCTCCCCGCCGGCCATCACGACGGCCTTCACGAGAACCGCACCTCACGCCGCGCTTTGAGCACGTAGTCGCCCAGCGAGACGAACGCGAGCACGAGGCCCGTCCAGAAGATCCACAGCGGCCATTGCGTCCCCTCGTGCGTGACCATCACGAGACCGAGCGATGCGAACAGCAGCCACGTCGCGGCCTTGCCGGCGAGGTTGACCTGGAACTCGTAGCCGCGGCCGAGCACGATCGGGGTCCCGACGAGCACGACCAGGTCGCGGAGCGGGATCAGCAGCGCCGCCCACGGCAGCCTGCTCTCGTAGAGCAGCAGGATCACCGCTGTGTCGATCATCAGCCGGTCGGCGAGCGGGTCGGCGATCTTGCCGAAGCCCGACTCCACGTGCCACCGGCGCGCCAGGAAGCCGTCCACCTGGTCGGTGATACCCGCGATCCCGAAAACGATCGCCGCGGGCCAGGAGTAGCCGCTGTCACCCGCGAGCAGCAAGACGATGAAGACCGGGATCAGCAGGAGCCGTGCGATCGTCAGGGCGTTCGGCAGACGGCGGCGGATCACGCTGACAGGATACGGCCGTGCCGTCCCTGGCCATACGCGGCTTCGTCGACGCCCACTGCCACGCCTTCCAGCGTGCCCTGCGGGGCAGGGACGCCGGCGGGGACTTCTGGGCATGGCGGGACGGCATGGTCGCGTTGGCCGAGTCGCTGACGCTGCAGCAGATCGAGAGCGAGTACGTCGAGGTCTACCGCGAGTTGAGTGCGAACGGATTCACGGCGGTGGGCGAGTTCCACTACCTCGGCCTCGAGGAGGCCCGGGCAGCGGCTGCAGCGGCCGCCGAGGCCGGGATCGCGTTCGTCTGCGTCTATGCCTGCTACCTCAGGGGCGGAAGCCCGCGGTTCCGGCAGGAGTCGGCCGCCGACTACCTCGCCCAGCTCGAGCGGCTGCGCTCGGACGGGATCCCGGTCGCCGTCGCCCCCCACTCCGTCCGCGCCTGCCCGGCGGAGGCGCTGCGCGAGCTGGGCACCTACGCGGCCGCGAACGGCCTGCCGCTCCACGTGCACGCGGACGAGCAGCCGCGGGAGATCGAGGAATGCCTCGCCGAGCACGGAGTCCGGCCGATCGAGCTGCTGGCACGCGAGGGCTGCCTGGGCGAGCACACGACGATCGTCCACGCGACGCACGCCGACGGCGCCGAGCTCGACCTGGTCGCCGAAACGAGGGCGCGCATCTGCGTCTGCCCGACGACCGAGGCGAGCCTCGGCGACGGGTTCGTGCCGGTCGCGCGTGTCGCCCATCGCCGGATCGAGCTGTGCATCGGGTCCGACTCGAACGTCCGCATCGATCCGCTGGAGGAGCTGCGCGAGCTCGAAGGCATCGCGCGCCGCCAGACCGGGCGGCGCGGCGTGCTGTCGATCGAGGAGCTCGAGCGCATCGGCTCGGCGAACGGGGCCGCGGCGCTCGGGCTCGACGCCTGGCCGGACGCGGTCGTCGACCTCGGCCACCGCCAGCTCCGCGGCGTCGCCGCGGAAGACGTCTACCCGGCTCTCGTCTTCAGCTGCGGGGGCGAGGTGCTTCGAAAGACGCTCGACCAGTAGCGCGTCCGGTCGAGGTACGCCGTCGTCGCGGCCTGGCCGTGCAGGCCGTACGCACCGTCGTAGCCGAGGTACCGGTTGGCCCCGTGCCAGCCTGCGGGCGCCGCCGGCTCGATCTCCGTCCCTTCGTGCCATTCGTTGAACGACGTGATCGTCACCTGGTCGGGATGCGCGGCGATCGCGGCGCGCCACATCGAGTCGTACGTCTGCCCATGGCGGCGCGGCTTCAGCTTCGTGTCGCCGTCCGCTCGGCGGGCGTCGTAGCCGGGGCCGACCGACGGTGCGCACAGCAGATGCTTACGGCGCGCCTCGTGGCAGAGCCGCGCGAACTTGTCGCCGGTGTAGGTGACGATGTCGTACGTGTAGACGCCGTCGAACCCTGCAGCGGCGGCGGCGCCGACGAGCGCGGTCTGAGCGAAGAAGGTTCCGCCCCCCGCGTGCAGCGCTTTCGACGCGCCGGCCCACTGGGCGACGGGAAAGTCGAACGGCCGGTAGACGTAGAACGTCCTGATCCCGTACGTCGACTGCAGGTAGGCGACGTCGGCGACCGTGCCCGTCACCGTGCGGCCGCCGTACGGCTCGAGGTGGATCGCCACGGCGATCCCTGCAGCCCGCGCCGCCGTCGCGACTGCACCGAGCCGCCCGTCCTCCGCCGATCCCCGCCCCCACCACGAGACGGCGATCTGGTCGATGCCCGCGTCCTTGATCTCCTGCATCTGCTTGGCGACGACGAGCGCGTCGGATGACGAGTAGGGGCCGTCCACCGGGTAGAACGCCGACGCGATGTCGTCCGGCGGCTGATGGCCGTTCTGCGACCAGTGCTCCCACATCCCGTCGAGGGCCGGCGTTCCGTACCACGGGTAGTAGAACGCCGTGACGGTCCCTCCCGCCGCGCGCGCGGCGCCGGGCACGACCAGCGCGGCCAGCGCGCACAGGACCAGGAGACGCCGCATGCGGGGTCTGAATTGTGCTCGAGCGACCCTCCGGCGACAAGGGCCGGACGGTCAGCGCCTCGTCGTGCTACCAGCCGTAGTTCGCGACCTCGTAGACGTGCTCGCCCGACGGCTCGTCGTGGTCGTAGGGGCGGATCGCCGGAGCCGGCGTCGGAGCGGGCTTGCGGCGAGGCGGTGTCGTCGCCTGCGCCCGGCGCCGCGGGGCCTGCTTCGGGGCGCGCTGCTTAGGCGCCGGGACGGCGGCCTGCAGCTTCCGGCGCGTCTCCGACGCGGCGCCGGTGAGCCTGCCGACGAGCCCGCCTTCGCGTGCGATCACGACCCCCGCGCAGAGGCCGGCGGCGAGCAGGCAGGTCAGGGCAGCCGTCGCTCCGACGGTCGTCCAGATCACGGCAGCCGCGAAGCCGAGGCTCGCAGCCGCCCATTTCTGGGTGTCTTTGGTCATGCCAGGTACCTCCAGGTCAACGGGAGTTCGAGAGGGGATCTCAGGGTTCTCGCCCGACCGGCGGCCTCCTCCCGCAGCGCGCTGCCCGGGGGGAGGGATAAGGTCGGCTGCCCCTGTCGTCGTCGTTCAAGGCTGATTCACTGTCGACCTGGCAGAACGCGGTGGCGGGGGCACCTCTCGTCTTCACGCGGCGCTCAGGAATTGCGCCGCCGCTGCCGATATCGCTCCCATGGCAACGATCGGCGACCCCGAGTCCGCCACGCCCCGCGAGCCGAGGACCCGCCCGCTCGCGCTCCTGATCGGCGACGAGGAGCTGATCCTGCTCGGCGACGACGTCAACGCGCTGGTGGAGTCGATCGACAAGCTGATCGCGGCGACCTACGAGGCTCTTCGCCGCTCCGGCGCCGATGCGAGCCGTATCGAGGCCTCGGAGCGCGCGATCAGGGACTACGACGAACTGGCCGAGGTGCTGTCGACCTCGGGCTCCCGCCTCGGCGACCCGCCGGTCGAGATCGACCGCGAGCGCGCAAGGCTCCTGCGCCAGGTCGTCGCCGACCTCGACGGCTACCAGCGCCGCGAGCTGACGCCCGGCCTGCTCGACCTGCGCAAGCGGCTCAGCGCGTAGCGGCCGTCAGCAGGGGCCGGCGGCCGGCGACCCGCCGGGGCCGACCTCGTGGACGATCGACCCGTTGAGGTTCGCCTCGAGGCAGTACGACGTGCTCGTCGCGCTCGCCAGCGTCACGCCGGAGCCGGCGGGCAGCTGCGCGCCGGCGTAGCTGCCGGTCTGCGCGTACTGGCCCTGAAGCGCCGGGACGACCTGGGAGAAGTTCGACGAGGCGGTCGCGACGATCGCCTGGGTCTCCGCCTGCGTGACGGCGGACGCCGTCGGCCCCTCGTTCTTGCTCTGCTCCGCGAAGAGCCAGCCGCCGATCGCGAGGGCGATCAGGATGCCGACGGCCGAGATCGTTCTGGTCACCCCTCCTGTATCGGCATCGGGGCACTGCGAGTTGACGGCGAAAAGCTCAGGCGGGCGTGATGCCGCTCGTCGTGACGAGCACGTTGCCGGTCAGCGCCGGCAGCGCCGCGGTGATCGTGCGGCGCCCGAGCGTTGCGGCGAGGTTCCACGGTGCGCCGAGCCTGATCCACAGCGGCTTCTTCAGGCCGAACTTCGCCGTCTGCCCCTGCTGCAGCATCTGCTGCGCGACGACGGGCCCGGCGCTCGAGCCGAGCCGCGCGATCAGCCAGCACGGCCCTTTCACCGCGGTCAGCGCGAGCGCGGTGAACGTCGCCCTGGGTGTGCTCGGCGCCGCCGGGGTTGTCGACCGCGGGTGTGCCGGCGGCGGAGTGTGAGGCTCGGAGACGGCGACCGTCGGCGGCGTATCCACTTTCGTCGATCCGGAGCCGGCCAGCTGCCAGACGGCGATGCCGACCGCGACGACGGCGAGCCCCAGCGCCCACGCGCGACGATGCTCGATCGACGCGATCAGCGACGCAAGCCCGGCGGATCTCGGCGGCGGGGCAGGCTCCGGCGCCGGCGGCGGGAAGCGGACCATCCACTCCGCCACCAGAATGTCACCATCGAGACCGAGGTACTCGGCGTACTCGCGCAGGAAGCTCCGCTGGTACGGCCCCTCGGGGAGCGCGTCGACCCGTTCGTCCTCGAGTGCCTCCAGGTAGCGCGCCCTGATCATCGTGGCGGCCGACGCCTCGGGCAGGCCGATCCCGCGGCGACGCCGAGCCTCCCGAAGACTGCTGCCGATCTCGAGCACGTCGTTCGGACCCCCAGCTTGTAGAACGCCCACATTGTGCCAGCGCGCTTGCCGCGCCGTCCGCAGTTAGCGCGGGAACGTGACGGTCGACGACTCGGAGACGAGCCCGACGTTCAGCTCGTGTGCGTCGACGACCGTGCGTCCGAACGGAACGAGCGCGGCTCCCGCCATCTTGAAGTCCGCGACCCCGAGCGGGATCCCGATGATCGTGAGGCAGAGGGCGATGCCGGTTGCGATGTGACCGAGCGCGAGCCACCAGCCTGCGAGAACGAACCACAGGACGTTGCCGACCACGCTCAGGCCCTTGTGCCGGGTCGGGCTCTGGACGAGCGCGCGGCCGAACGGCCAGAGGGCGTAGCCGCCGAGCTTGAGCGACTGCTTCGCGAACGGCAGGCCGATGATCGTGATCGCGAGCAGGACCGCGGCGAGGAGGTAGCCGAGCGCCATCCATACGCCGGCGAAGATCAGCCAGATGATGTTCAGGAGTGCCTTCACGCTCGCCCCCGTCCGCCGCCGCCAGCGTAGCGCCCTCCCGAAGCGAGAAGGGCCGCGCTAGGCGGCCCTTCTACCCCCAGGTTCGCCCGGCCGGCTGGTCGCCTTCCGGGACGAGTCGACCGCGACAGGTCGCCGTCGTCTTCTCCTACGGCTCTGCGGCCCGAACGGTTTCAGGCCGCCGGGTCGAGCACCGGGCGCTTGCCGCGGCGGAAGAGGTAGACGGGCACGGTCAGGGGCCAGAGGAAGAAGGCGCCGAGCGCCCATTTGAGCGGTGTGTCGGCGAAGCGGTCGCCCTTCCAGTCGCGCCTCCGCGAGTCCCAGTAGACCCATGCGGTCAAGACGACCTGGAGGAGGAGCTCCGCGAGCATGCGCACCCGAGGTCCATCGGCGCGCCGGCCGCCGTGCCGCATCCCCCGCCGAATGCGGCGAATTCCTTCCCGCGTGGTGCTCGCAGGACCTATGATGGTGTCCGCTGATGTCGCCGCTCGCGTCGCCAATCGTCTCGCTCGTCGCAGGCCTGGTGGTGGTGACCGTCGTCTGCTACCTGCAGAGCGAGACTGCCGCGACGATCCGGCGAACGACAAAGGCGTGCCGGCGAGGTGCCGTGGCGATGGCCGCGTCGCTCGACCGCTCCGGCAGCCGGGTCGCCAGGAACGGGACGTCGAAGCTGCTCTGAGCTTCGCCGCCCGGACACCGGCGACACCCAACCCCCCACTTTCTGCGCCCGAATCGAGCGCGGCCGCTAGGCCGTGAGTCGGCCTCCGAGGAATGGAGCGCCGGCCCCGGGTCGGTCCCCTCCACCGCCGGGGCCGATGCGCTCCCAGCGCCGCAAGTGGCCTCCCCTCGCCCGAAGGGGGCCATGAGCCGAGCCTAGCGCCTCGCAGCCCGACGACCGCATCGGTTCTTCCGGATCGTTAAGGAAGTGAACTGTTAGGCTCTTGGCCGGTGGGGGCCTTCTCTCGCAGGAGAGGGCTCGTCAGGGAGTGTGCGTGCCTCGGGAGTCCTTTCTCCTCCTTGGGGATTCCCGAGGCTCGCGCCTCGCGTACCTGACGCAGAGTGCACCGGGTCGGTAGAAAACGGCAGCCGCCATCCGGGTCGTACCTGATTGCCATGTCCCCCGGGGGACCGACACTTGAAGTGCCTCGGTCGGTGAGAAAAGGAGGTGGAATCATGAGCACCTTCGAGGAGAAACCCACCGCCACCCGGAGCGTCGAGCGGCATCCGGTGCTCGACTATCCCGCGGCCGCAGAGTCGCCAGCCGAGCAGGGCGCCGGCTGGCTCGTCTTCGCGGCGATCACCCTCGGTCTCGGTGGAATCCTGGGACTGATGGCGGGGATCGTTGCGCTGGCCGACTCGTCGTTCTATGTCGCTGGCGCCCATTACGTGTTCGGCACGCTCAATACCTGGGGTTGGATCGTCACGGCCACCGGCGCGGTCGCGCTGGTCTCGGCCCTGGCGGTGCCGTCCCGGGCGCAGTGGGCACGCTGGTGCGGAATCGCCGTTGCGGCATTCCAGGCGGTCGTTCAGCTGTTGTTCGTCCAGGGCTACCCGACGTGGTCCCTGGCGATCTTCGCCGTCGACCTGCTGGTGATCTACGCGCTCGCCGCCCATGGCGGCAAGCCCGCGAAGACCTGATCGAGAACCCATGTGGGCGGCCGCGCCACTCGGCGTGCCGCCCACGGTCCCTCACCGGCGGGGCGACGAGCCGTCGTCCGCGGCCCGGTTACGGCAGCCTGACGACGGGCAGCCGTGCAACGACGACTCCTCCGACGTGGACCCAGAGGGGCTGAACCCATGGATACTCACCTGCCGGAAGGGTTGCCGCCGTCGGCACGACGACGCTGGTCGCGGCCGTCTCGCCTCGACTCCCGTTCTGCCGGGGCGGGCTGAACCGGCCCATCGCCGACGCGACACCCACCCAGGCGAGCAGAACGACGAAGGCAACCTGCAATGCACGCCACAGACGCATGACGCACCTCCTTGTCGAACAACAATCGTCGCGCGCCGAGCGCGCCGGCGCATCGGGGTCGCCCCTGATCCCGGGACGATGCAAGGTGGACTGCCGAGCAGCCGGACGTCAGTCGAGAGGCCTCCAGAGCCGTTCGTCGGGATGCTGGTAATGCGTATGCGTGAACGGTCTGACCAGCGCATAGACCGCCCAGGCGACAACCGAGATCACGAACAGCAGAACGACGATCAATGCAATCATCACGCGCCTCCTTCAAACGGTTCGTCTAGCGTCGATCTGAACCGGCGCACCGGCATCGGTGGAAGACCCTCGTCCTGCTTCGGATAATTCCGACCTGCCGTCGCGGGCGCGCGGCCGCAGCCCGCACCAACGACGACGGTCGGGAAGCGCCGGCGTGACTCATCGGCATCGGACACGAATCACGGTCGGTCGTAGGTCGCGACACGCGTTGTGGCAGGCGCGGTGGCTGTGCGCCCGCGGTCCGTCCGCGAGCCGAGGACGACCTCGACGCTCACCGGGCCCCCATCCGCCCGCGAAGGCAGCAGGTTGCCATCGATCTTGCGACCTTCCACCGTGAGCGAGGAGACACCGTGGCCGGCACCGTTCGGGTTCCGGACCTCGATCTCGTAGACCGTGCCGCGGAAGCGCCGCGTGACGTGGAACGAGTCCCACGAGCCCGGGACGCACGGGTCGATCCTCAGCCCGTCGTAGTCGGGGACGATGCCGAGCAGCCCCTGCGCGCCGCTGACGAATGCCCACGCCGCGGTCCCGGTCAGCCACGAGTTCTTCGCTTCGCCTGGCGTGGCCGCGTCGGGACCGGCGATCGTCTGCGCATAGACGTACGGCTCGCAGCGGTACGTCTCGATTCGCTCCTCACGCGTCGAGGGGCAGATCGCGAGGTACGACTCGAGCCCCCTCGCGCCGTCGCCGAGCAGGCACCAGCAGAGGGTGATCCACGGATTCGTGTGGCAGAAGACGCTGCCGTTCTCCTTGTAACCCGGCGGGTAGCTCGAGATCTCGCCCAGCTCGACGCGGTAGCGGCGATACGCCGGCTGGAGCAGGACGACACCGTCGGGCGTCGTCAGCCGGTGCAGGACGCTGCCGAGCGCCCGTCGTGCCCGTTCGTCGTGCGCGCCGGCGCCGCCGAGCACGCACCAGGCCTGGCTCTCGACGAAGATCTGCCCCTCGTCGCAAGCGCGGGAGCCGACGGGTCGGCCGCCGGCGTCGAACGCCCGCAGGTACCAGTCCCCGTCCCAGGCTTCCGCCTCGACTGCTTCGAGCAGCTGCGTGCGCTCGCGCTCCAGCCGCGACGCGTCGTCCGGCCGGCCCAGGTGCCGGTAGAGGCCTGAGAGCTCGCGCACCGCGTAGAGGAAGAGACCGGCGATCATCACCGACTCCGCGCCGGCGCCCTCCACGTCGCCCGCGGTCTGGAACGACTCGTTCGGCTCCGTGGAGAAGCAATTCAGGTTGAGGCAGTCGTTCCAGTCCGCATGGCCGATCAACGGCAGGCGATGGGGCCCTCGACGTCCGAGCGTGTACGCGACGCTGGTCTCGAGGTGGTGCAGGAGATCGTCCCTGCTCCCAGGCAGGTCCGCATAGCCAACCGATTCCGACAGGATCGACGTATCCCCCGTCTCCTTGACGTAGGCGCACGCCGAAACCACGAGCCAGAGCGGATCGTCGTTGAAGCCGCCACCGATATCGGCATTGCCCTCCCGCGTAAGCGGTTGGTACTGGTGGAAGCACGTACCGTCGGAAAGCTGTGTCGACGCGAGATCGAGGATTCGCCGCCTCGCCTGGCCGGGCATCAGGTGGACGAAGCCGAGAATGTCCTGGTTCGAGTCGCGGAACCCCATGCCGCGGCCGATCCCTGTCTCGAACAGGCTCGCGGAGCGAGACAGGTTGAACGTGACGAGGCACTGGTACGGGTTCCAGGTACCCAGCATCCGCTCGACGTGTGGGTCGGGGCACTGGACCTGAAACCTCGAAAGGAGGTCGTCCCAGAAGGCGCGCAATCGCTCGAACGCCTCGTCGACGACGGCGGGGTCGGCGTAGCGGTCGAGCACCGCGAGGCCTGCCGGTGTGCCGCCCTCCTCGACGTAGGCGAGCACGAACGAGAAGGTTTCTTCGGCCCCGGGATCGAGGTGCAAGTCGACCTGGTGCGAGCCGATCGGATTCCAGCCGTGCGCGACGCTGGACGTCGCCCGACCTGCAAACGGTACCGCCGCCTCGTGCAGGCCGTTGTGGATGCCGACGAACGCGTCGCGAGAGGTGTCGTAGCCGGCGACCTCGCGCGTGCAGCCGAACAAGGTCACGTGCTTTCGGCGCTCGCGGTGCTCCGTCGTGTGAAAGAGCGCCGCACCGCCCCGCGCGATCTCGACTTCGCCGATCGAGTAGGTTCGCTGGTAGTTGGTCATGTCGTTCAGCGCCTCGTAGAGGCAGAACTCGGCGTAGGAAAAGAGGCTCAAATCCTTTGCCTCGACTCCCACGTTGCGCACGGTCGTCCGCCAGATCTCGACGTTCTGGCCGAGTGGGACGAAGAAACGGAGCTCCACTTCGATTCCGTCCCTCACGCCGCGGATGCACGTGTAGCCCAACCCTTGTCTGCACTCGTACCGGTCGAGCGGCGTCTTCGTCGGCTTCCAACCGGGATTCCAGATCGAAGCGCCGTCCTTCACGAAGAGATACCGGCCCACGGAGTCGAGCGGCACATCGTTGTAGCGGTACCGGGTGAGCCGTCGCAAGCGCGCATCACGCCAGAACGTGTAGCCGCCGCCGGTGTTCGTGCAGAGGCCGAACAGATCGTCTTGACCAAGGTAGTTCAGCCAGGGCAGCGGCGTGTCCGGCCGCTCGATCACGTACTCTCGGGCCGCGTCGTCGAACACTCCGTAACGATCGGACGTCATCTATACGGTCATGCTTCGGCGACCGCCCGGGCGATGTCGAGGGTCGAGATGACACCCAGCGGACGACCGGTCCGACTGTCGACGACGCACAGATGCGCAGTGCCGGAGGAGCTCATCATTCGGGCGGCCCGGTCCAACCGTTCACCGGGGAAGACGGTCACGAGCGGCGTTACCGCGCTCTCACCCGCGGTTCGCTCGTCGATGACCGGTAGCGCCGCAACGAGGTCGAGATCCGAAACGATCCCCCAGAGCTCGACCGTCTCGTCGTCTTCGACTCCGTAATCGAACACCACGACGGCGTGGACCTGGTTGTGGGCCATCAACGAGGCCACGGAGCGAAGAGGGACGTACGGCGCGCATCGGACGATCCTCGGGGTCATCACGTCCGCGACGGTCAACGAATCGACCGACGCGTGCGCGTTGCGTTGCAAGGCCGTCGCGTCATCCTCGGCACGTGCGCTCGCCGGGAGAGAGGGCCGCGACGATGGGCAGATGTGGGGGACCGAGGTCATGGCCACACCATCCGCCCCGACACCGATGCCCGCATCGGGGAAATCACTCCGCGGCCTGCGGACTAGTCCGCTGGGACCCTTCCCCGCGTCGGTCGGAGCCCGGTGGTGCGAGCCCTCCTGAGCGTTCGGGTCGCCGAGCCGGCCACCAGTTCCACCGGCCGAGAATCGCCATCAACGAGGGGACGAGCAGGATCCGGACGATCGTCGCATCGATCAGGACGGCGAGGGCGATGCCGACGCCGATCTCCTTGACGATGATGATCTGCGAGGTGGCGAAGGCACCCACCGCGATGCAGAAAAGGAGCGCCGCGGCCGTGATGATCCGGCCCGTGCGCTCGAGCCCGACCGCCACTGCCTCCCTGTTCGAGATACCAGTCTCCCAGGCCTCCTTGATCCGCGTCAGCAGGAAGACGCCGTAGTCGGTGGCGAGACCGAACGCGATTGCGAACAGGACGACTGGCTCTGTCAGCTCGACCGCGCCCTGGCTCCGGTAGTGGAGCAGCCCTTCCAGCCGCCCGTCCTGGAAGACGAAGACCAGGATCCCGAACGTCGCGCCGAGCGTCAGGACGTTCATGACGAGCGCCTTGGCGGGAAGCACGAGCGACCGGGTCGCGGCCCACAGGAGGGCGAACGTGGAAACGACGAGCAGGAGCCCGGCGAGCGGCAGGCGGGCGGCCAGGGTGTGTCTCTGGTCGAGGTACTGGGCCGTCGAGCCCCCGACGAGCGCGTGCCCCGGCAGGGTGCGCATCGTCTTGACGAGATCCAAGGATGCGGAGTCGAGGAATTCCCTGCCCGACGAGGCCTGGACGAGCCAAATGCCTGGCCCGAGCCGGCGCGGGGGCCGGACAAGAGGCGCCCGGATCGCCGCGGCGTATCGGAGGGCCCCGGTCCGTGTGCCACGGACGACCGCGTAGGCGAACGGGTCGGCGGCGACTCCGAAGTCCTTCTTCACTGCAGTGTCGACGACGCGGGCGGACATGGTCGGCGGCAACACCGACGCGTCGACACCGGTGAAGCGGATCGAGAGAAACGGGACGGCAAGGACGAGAAGAAGCGCGGTCGCGCAGAGGGCGACCGGAATGGGCCTGCGCATGAGCTCCCGGGCGAGGCGGTACCAACCGCCTAGCTCGCTGCGCGCCGTCCGCTCGGCGGCAACGCGCCAGCGCCGCGGCGAGAGCGCGTTCACCCGAGCGCCGAGGACTGCGAAGAGCGAGGGCGCGACGAGCAGCGAGATGAGTCCGGCCAGCGGCGCGAGAACCGCCCCGGCGATCCCCATCGAGCGCATGTAGCCGAGTGGGAAGACAGCGAGCGTCGAGATCGCTGCGGCGACGGTGACGCAGCTGAACGCGACGGTCCGGCCGGCCGTCGCCACGGTGTGCCGGACGGCGTCGGCGCCCGGACCGAGCCGCGCGAGCTCCTCACGGTATCGAGAGACGAGTAGCAGGCTGTAGTCGATGGCGAGGCCCAGCCCCATGCCGGTCACGACGTTGAGCGCATAGCTGGAGACAGGGGTGAACTCGTTGACGACGCGGAGCGCAAGTAGCCCGCCGAGAATGGACAGCGCGCCGCAGCAGATCGGTAACAGCGCCGCGACCACGCTCCGGAACACCCACAGCGAAAGCAGGAAGAGCAGTGGAAACGCGACCGCCTCCGCGAAGGTCAGGTCGTGCTGAACCTGATCGTTCACTTCGGCAGTCGCAAGGGCCGTCCCGCCCACCGCGACGCCGCCGAGTTGGGTGAGCCGGCCGTCGACGCGACCGGCGGCCGTCCGCCAGAGGCGCTGAGAGGTGTCGCCACGGGCGTAAGCCGCGACGAGAGCCTCCGTGCCGTCGCGCGACAGTAGCGGCTTCGCGATGAGCGGAAACAGCGGCTCGGAGCGGATCGTCGCAACGACGTGCGCGACCCGCGCGGCGGTTGGGCGCGCTACGAGGACGAGAAGCTGCGGAGTCGCCGAGTGCCCGGACGCGACTTCGACAGCCCTTTCGGCCTTCAGACTCTGACTCCCCTGCGCAACGAAGTCATTCGAGCCGCGGCCGAGCAGGCCCGGTGTCTGTACCCCGAAGACGACGCCCAGACCTGCGAAGGCGGCCGCCACCGTGAGAACGCGCCACGGGGCGCGAACCGCAAGACCGGCTACGGCGCGAAGCAGCACGAGCACTCCCGGAGAGCCGTCAGAAGAGCTTCCTGATGCCGGCCGAGGTCGAGGTCTTGCAGATTCAAGCCACGGTCACCGTGCGAGCACCATCGAGGCCCCGCTTGCGGGCGTCGGGTTGAATCGTTCGAAGGTCCAGCCGCTCCAGACCACGAGCTCCCGCCCGGTCCAGGCGATCGCGCTCCCGGTCCGCGTTGCGAGGGGGGAGACGCCGGTCGTGCTCGTCCGCCGTCGCCACGACTCGGACTTCGGGTCGTAGATCTGAAGACCGCCGTCTGCACAGGCTGCGACGAGCCGGTCACCGATCCAGGCCGTCTGGGTATCGGTGCCGTGCGGAAGCACACAGGGCGCTCGTGGCCCGATCCGCCAGCGCCCGGTCGAGGGTCGGTAGCCGAGAACACGCAGTGAGCCCGGAATCAGCGCGCGAAAGATGACCGTGCCCCGCGTCCACGCGACCGGGGTCAGCGATCCGGCGGCACCGGCACCGAAGGACGCTGAGAACGGAGGCAGTCCGAGCTCTCGCTTCCGGTCTGTCGCCGGGTCGTAGGCGACGACGACGGGCCGCGTTCGGCTGCAGGCGCTGCCAAGCTGCGGACAGAGCGAGAGCTTCCCGGCGACGATCGCCTCGTGCCCGTCCCAGACGGCCCCGTTCGGTCCGCCGAAGAGGGACAGCCCGTGCAGCCCGTGCAACGTGCGCCAGCGGCCGGTCGCCGGGTCGAGTGCGGCCGCGACCGGCGTCGCGGCCGCGTCGCCTCTGTAGCCGCCGATCACGAGCAGTTCCTTGCCCGTCCAGAGATTCGCGTTGCCTTCACGCGGCCCGAGCGGGCCGGCCGCAAGGCGGCGCCATGTGTCGCTCACCGGGTCGTACGACGCAGCGGCGGCCGGCCCGGCCGGGCCGTTCCCCGTCCAGACGACGAGACGGCGACCCGTCCAGACGGCACCCGCCCCGACGCCCCCAGGGGGTGCGGCGATGACTCGCCAGCGACGCGTCGCGGGCTCGTAGGCGGCGCCGTCGGCAGGAAGCCGTGCGGTGCCGGTCCGGGTTCGCGTCACGCCGCCCGCGATGACGAGCTCACGACCCGTCCAGACAAACCCTTCCCCGAGCCGACCGGCGACCGGTGCCGGCGGCAACGGCCGCCAACCACCGACCGCCCGAGCGAGCGACGACCCGTTGCTGCTGACGGGGCCGCCGGTGGCACCGAGGACGACTGCCGGTAGGACAGCCGCGACGACAACCGCCGGCCCGAGCTGCGCGCAACGCGATCGCAGTCGGGCCGCGCGGTCCCCGCGAAGCGCCCTCCTCATCGCCATCGACAGGTGCAGTCCGAGCGCGGATGGTGGCAGACAGGGCACCTCAGCGTCCGCCAGAGCAGCTGCTTCTCGGCGAGGCTGAGCGCAGCGAGGATGATCATCCCTGCAATCGTCGTCCCTCGCCCCCGCGCCGGCCTCGTGCCAGACCCCGACGGCCATGCGGGTTGTGCGCAGATGTCCAACCGGCCCGTCCGCGTCGACGCGGGCGAGTGCGCCACGACCGGCCCTCGGGGCGTTGTCTAGGGGCGGTCTCCTGGCGCTGTGGTCAGGGTTTTCCCGGATGACGACCCTCGGAATCGACCGGAAGACTCTGTGAGCGACGCGAGGGCCTTGCAAGAGAGCGAGGTGCGATGGCAGAGTCGGCCCGCCGAACCGGAGTCATCGTGGACGGCCATCCCCTTTGGTTGAGATGGCTCGAGCGCTCCTTGAGGCAGGCGGGCGTCAGCGTGATCGCACGCTCGACGTCGCCGGAGCACGGTCTTGCGCTCGCCCAGGAGCACTGCCCGGACCTCCTCGTGATCGGGAGCGAGCGCCCACTCGACGAGACGTCCTTCCTTGAGGGCCTCGTCAGGCTCCGCAGATCGCTGCCCGAGCTGAGGACCGTGGTCGTGTCGAGATGCCGCCGTGAGTCGACCATTGCAGCGGCCTTCGACTCCGGGGTCGACGTCTACTGCCTCCGCTCGACGAAGTCCGATGATTTCGCTGCGGCAGCACGGCAGGCACTCGACCGATCCATCTTCCTGCCCTTGGCGGCGGCGCCACACCCCGCCTCGGCTCCGCGACCGCAAGCGGCGGGCGACCCCGATCACATCCTGACGAGGCGCGAGCGGGAGATCCTCGCACTCGTCTCCGGCGGACGAACCAACCGGGAGGTCGCTCGCCTGCTGTGGCTGACCGAGCAGACCGTGAAGTTCCATCTCCGCAACGTCTATCGCAAGCTCGGTGTCCCGAATCGTGTCGAGGCGGCCCGCTGGGCGCATCGTCACCATCTGCTCGACGGCGGCTCCGTCCCGGATCGCCCGGCACCGGTGGTCACGCCGGGGCCGATCGTCACCGCGAGACCGGTGGCGTGCAGGCCGGTGTCCCCTCCGCGACGGCCGGCCCGCCGCAGGTCCACACGCCGGCTGGAGTGCTCGCCCGGCCGTGCCCGCGGACTCTGAACTGTCATCGCCTCGGCTCCCAACTGAAGAAGCGAGTCGCGAGGAGAAGACCTGCAATGCCCCAGACGGCGACGACAGCGACGTCCGTCCAGTGGAAGGGGGTCCCGACGAGGCCTGCCTGCATCCCGAGTGCGAAGTGGCGCACGGGGAAGATTCGAGCCACCCACAGCACCCAAGCCGGCGTGCTGTTTCCGAACGCGACGAAGATCCCCGACAGGAACAGCACGGGCATGATCGCGAAGTTGACGATCGGAGCGGCGGCATCCGCATTCGGAATCACCGCAGTAATCGCGAGCCCCAGCGAGCAGAACGCCGAAGCACCCACCACCAGCATCACCAGGAACCGGAGCAGCATCGCGCCGTGCGGGATGCTGCTCCCGTAGGCGACATGGCCGAACGCGGCCGTCAGCGTCACGAGCAGCACGGCGATCAGCAGCGCGTGGACGACGCGGCTCACGATGAAAGAGACGGATGGAAGCGGTGTCCCGTCCAACCGCTTCAGGAGCCCGGAGTCACGGCCGTAGGTCATCGCGAGAGCGATGTTGTTGAAGCACGCCGTGATCACGCCGAACGACGCCATGGCCGCGACGTAATAGGTCGACTGCTTCACCGCGATCGAGCCGATGTGAACCGTTCCGGTTCCAAGCAGCGACGTGAAGATGATCAGGAACATCAGCGGAAACGCGAAGGTGAAGAACGCTCGCGCGGGGTTACGCCAGTACGCCTTGTTCACGTACCACACCTGGTCGAGCGTCAGCTCGAGCGCTCTCATGCCCCGTCACTCCCGGCGTCTGCGCCGTCGATCAGAGCCAGATAGACGTCCTCCAACGACGGCCGCGCCACCTCCAGCCCTTCGAGCGCAACGTGCCGGTCGAGCGCCCATCCGGTCAGTTCGTTCAACACGACCACCGGGTCGTCGACGCTCGCCTCGACGAATCCCGCCGCGTCGGGAGCGCTGAACGGCAAGTGCGCCGGCGGCATGCCGTCGGTGAGGCGGTAGCGGATCCGGGCCCGCGCCCGGTCGCGGAACGCGAGCGTCGAAGGCGCACCCTCCGCGAGGACGAGGCCCGCTGCGATCACGATCACGCGATCGGCCAGGTACTGCGCTTCGTCCATGAAGTGGGTCGTCAGCACGATCGTCTTCCCCAATGAGGCCAAGTTCTTGATCGCTTCCCAGGTCTCCCGCCGTGCCGACGGATCGAAGCCGGTGGTCGGTTCGTCCAGGAACAACAGATCCGGGTCTCCGACCAGCGCGATTGCCAACTCCAGCCGCCGCTGCTGCCCGCCCGACAGCCGCACGACCCGCTCGTCGCGCTTCCTGGGCAGGCCGACCAACTCCACCACTTCGTCGACGGATCGCGGGCGCGGGTAGAAGCTCGCATACATCCTCAGCGTCTCGGCAACCGTCAGATACGGCTCCACGCCGGTCGACTGCAGAACGATCCCCAGCCGCGGTTTCAACCGGGCACGCTCCGACCCCGGGTCACAACCGAGGACGCGTACCTCACCGCCGTCGCGAGGCCGGTACCCCTCCAGGATCTCGACCGTCGTCGTCTTTCCGGCGCCGTTCGGCCCGAGCAGCGCGAGCACTTCACCCGTCGCGATGTCGAAATCGACTCCGCGAACGGCCTCGACCGCGCCGTACGCCTTGCGCAGACCGCGCACACTGATCGCCTGCCCGGCCTGCGTCTCGACGGCAGCAATCTCCGGGCCAACGGTCGCGACCACACCAGCTCCTTCTCGGTCGCGGCAATGATCGCGCGCGCGCCGCGAGAAGGCATCGGGTTATCCCCTTCGGACGTCTCGGAAAAGGCGCAGACCGACAGGCCGGCTCGGAGCTGACCCTCTATCCGTAGCCGCCCAGACGGACCTGTGGTTCCACACCGACGCGCCCGGGACGGGTCACCCACGGTGAGGGAGCGAGCATCCCCAACGACGGGCGTAGCAGGCTCGCGACGAGCGACTTAACGTGCAGCTGTGTGGCGGAGACGAGAAGCAGTCGGCGTCGCCGCGCCTGCGGTCCCGAAACTGAGCGCTCAGCGGGAGCAGGAGCTTCGCGAGCTGCTCGAGGTTTCACGGAGACCTGAAGTGAGGCTGCGTACGTCGCAGATCGAGGCTCTGTTGCAGTGGCGGGGAACGCCTGCGGAGGACGTCAGACGGTTGGAGTCAAAGCTCGACGCGGACGAGCCGTTGATGGCCCAGCGCAACGCTGACGCCCAGCACGCCTGACTCGTAGCAGTCACGCGCGCGAACAGCGCACCGGTCGCGGCGCCTTCGGCAGCAACGACGACCTCCTCTGGATCCAAGAGCCACGGCGCGTGGCCCCGGCAAGGCCCGGAGCCACACGCTGTCCATCGACTCGCACGGGCAACCATTGGGGGCGGTTGCCTTCGAGAAGGCCCTTCACGGCCCTGAAGCCGTTCAGGGCGGCGGCGATGGAACCTCGTGATCCGGCGCAATGCCGGCGTAGCCGAGCTGAAGCCTCTGGCCGCACACGCTGCACTCGCCGGTCCAGTCACGACCGGAGAAAACCGTGGTTTCCAACCTGACGGGCTTGCCGCTTCCGACACACGTCTGTTTCCCCGTCTCGGGTTCGCGCATCGCGTCTGATCCGACATGAACTGCTCTCGGGCCGCAACCTGGGTTTCTACGGATCCGCTGACGAACCACGGCGGCCCCGAGCCGATGTCAAACCTCTCCGCCTAAACTTGCGATAGGTCTCCGCCGCGCACGACTGCCTCGAACGGAAACCCCCGTCGACGCGGGGGTTTCGTCCGATCGGGGCGCCGAGATTTGAACTCGGGACCTCTAGTCCCCCAGACTAGCGCGCTAACCAGGCTGCGCCACGCCCCGCGACGCGGCGTACGCTATCAGGGCGTCTCCGGCGCTCCGCGAAGGTGAGGCAGCGATTCCGCACGACCTGGTGATCGAGCTCGAGAACGAGTCTGGCGCGCTCGCGAGGGCCGCTACCGCGATCAGCGACGCCGGCGTGAACCTCGCCGCCGCCACCTGCATGGGCACGGGCGAGCACGTCGAGCTGCATATCCTCGTTCCGCACGCGGAGGCCGCCCGGCATGCTCTGACGCTCTCGCAGCTCGCCGTCACCCGGGAGCGCGAGGTCGTGGTCGTCGAGGTGGAGGACCGGCCCGGCGTCCTTGCCGACCTCACCCGGACGATCGCGCGCGCGGGCGTCGACCTCGACCTCGTCTACGTCGCGACGCGCAATCGGATCGTCTTCGGCGCCGAGGATCTCGAGGGCCTCAAGGCGGCCCTCGAAAACCCTGGCCTTGCCTCCCCGCGCTGAGCCGGTTCAATACCGGCAAACATGCTGCTAATTAGGGGAAACGGGGCGTTTCTCACGAGCCGCGCGCTTCTCGTTGGCGCGTATCCCCCCGCTGCCGGCACCGCCGGGCCCTCCTAAGGCAGCTCGCTCGCTCAGAGGGGGAGCCGGTCAGGCGAGACGGGCCCGCGACGTCAGGATCGCGGGCCCGTCTCAATCGCTGCGCCACGGAATAGCGGTGTGCTTCAATCGTTGAAGTACATACAACGACTGAACCATCGAATGAGGAGAATCTCTTGCCCAACCTGCTGCTGATCCCGCTCGAGGACAGCGTCGTCTTCCCGAACATGTCGGTGACGCTGACCATCGACGTCGGTGACGACGAGCGTGTGTTCCTCGTGCCGGTGCACGAGGGCGAGTACGCGAGCGTCGGAACCGTCGCCCAGGTGTCGGGGCGCATGCGGCTGCCCGGAGGCGCCGCCGCCGTGACCCTCGACGGCCTCCACCGTGGAGTCGCCGGAGCCGCTCAGACCGGCCCCGACGGACGCCTGCGCGTCGAGGTCGACGAGCACATCGACGAGGACCCCCCGCGCGTCCAGACGGTCGAGCTCGAGCGCGAGTACCGCGCCGTGGTCGAGGAGATCCTCGACCTCCGCGAGGCCGACCCGCGGATTCGCGAGTTCGTCCGCGCAATCACGAGCACCGGCGCCCTGGCCGACACGTCCGGCTACGCACCAGACATCGGCTTCGCCGACAAGGTGGAGCTGCTCGAAGCGGTCGACGTCGTCGAGCGCCTGAAGCTGTCGCTGAAGCTCCAGCGCGAGCGGCTCGCGGAGCTGCAGGTGCGCCGGCGCATCCGCGAGGACGTCGAGTCCGGCGCCCAGAAGCAGCAGCGCGAGTACATCCTGCGCCGCCAGCTCGAGTCGATCCGCAAGGAGCTCGGCGACGACGACGGCTCCGCTGCCGAGGACTACCGCACACGCATCGCCGAGGCCGGCATGCCCGAGGCGGTCCGGGAGCAGGCGGAACGCGAGGCCGGCCGGCTCGAGCGCATGGGCGACCAGAGCGGCGAGTCGCAGATGATCCGCACCTACCTCGACTGGCTGCTCGCCGTGCCGTGGGGCAAGCGCTCCGAGGAGCGCCTCGACCCCGCGTATGCACGCGAGGTGCTGGACGCCGACCACGCCGGGCTCGAGGACGTGAAGGACCGCATCGTCGAGTACCTGGCCGTGCGCAAGCTGCGCGAGGAGCGCGGCATCGAGGAGGACAAGCGCTCAGGCGCGATCCTCACGCTGATCGGCCCTCCCGGCACCGGCAAGACGTCGGTCGGCGAGTCGATCGCACGCGCGCTCAACCGCGAGTTCGTCCGCATGTCGCTCGGCGGCGTGCGCGACGAGGCGGAGATCCGCGGCCACCGGCGCACCTACATCGGCGCCCTACCGGGCCGTCTCGTACGGGCGCTGCGCGACGCCGGGACGATGAACCCGGTGATCCTGCTCGACGAGGTCGACAAGGTCGGCGCCGACTGGCGCGGCGATCCTTCGGCGGCGCTGCTCGAGGTGCTCGACCCGGCGCAGAACCACTCGTTCCGCGACCACTACCTCGACGTGGAGCTCGACCTGTCGCAGGTCGTCTTCATCGCCACCGCCAACATCGCGGACACGATCCCCGGTCCGCTGCTCGACCGGATGGAGGTCATCCGCTTCGACGGCTACACCGCCGACGAGAAGGTCGCGATCGCGCAGGGCTACCTCTGGCCGCGTCAGCGCGAGCGCAACGGCCTGCTCGAGGACGAGGTCGACATCGGCCCCGAGCTGCTGGAGACGATCGTGAGCGAGTACACCCGCGAGGCCGGCGTGCGGCAGCTCGAGCGCGAGCTCGGGAAGCTGCTGCGCAAGACCGCGACGCGGATCGTCTCGAGCGACATCGAGGCGCCCGTGCATGTGAGCCTCGAACTCGTCCGTGACGCCCTCGGACGGCAGCGCTTCTTCCAGGAGTCGGCCGACCGGACGGCCGTACCGGGTGTCGCCACCGGGCTCGCCGTGACCGGCACCGGCGGCGACGTGCTCTTCGTCGAGGCAAACTCGATGAAGGGATCGGAGGGCCTCGTGCTCACCGGACAGCTCGGCGACGTCATGAAGGAGTCGGCGCGCATCGCGCTCACGTACGTCCGCTCGCACGCCGACGAGCTCGGCGTGGACGAGGACGCCTTCGACGACCGCGCGTTCCACGTCCACGTGCCGGCGGGCGCGATCCCGAAGGACGGCCCGAGTGCCGGCGTGACGATGACCACAGCGCTCGCGTCGCTGCTCACGGGCCGCCCGGTCAAGCACACGGTTGGAATGACCGGCGAGGTCACGCTCCAGGGCCGCGTGCTCCCGATCGGCGGGCTCAAGCAGAAGGCGCTCGCCGCGCACGCTGCGGGCCTGACCGACGTGATCATCCCCGAGCGCAACCGCGCCGATCTCGACGACGTCCCAGAGGACGTGAAGGCCGAGCTCCGGTTCCATCCGGTGATGACGCTCGGCGAGGTGCTGGCCCTGGCACTCGAGCCGGCTCCCGCGCCGTCGGCTAATGCGTTGTCGTAGCTGCAAGCCGATCCCCGA
>Ga0335079_10001309_pt1 | contig 28368 bp, 18 predicted proteins | sample Lox_Sample_33_FD_206719 | JGI IMG/M metagenome (GOLD analysis project Ga0335079, IMG submission 206719) | Soil microbial communities from Loxahatchee National Wildlife Refuge, Florida, United States - Lox_Sample_3.3 | ecosystem: Environmental > Terrestrial > Soil > Wetlands | place: USA...
GTCGCGGAACCGCCTGCCGCGGCTGGTGCCGCACCCTGCGCTGCACCGCACTTCGGACAAAACGCCGCACTGCCTACCTCCGCCCCACAGGAACTGCAGAAAGCCATGGACACACCTCCAGGAAGTTAACTTGTGAGGCGGAGGGTAGCAGAACCCTAACGGCCGAGCAATCGGAAATGCGTGCTCGCAATACAGCTGAACGTTTCTAAAGAAAAACGCTACGTTAGTGTAGGTTCCTCGAAGAGCAGCGACCGGCGGCCCCTCGAATCGAAGCATACCCGCGACTTACTTTTCGGTTTTCTCCACAGCCGGCGCGATGGTCGGAATGTTGTTCTTCTGGATCAGCGCGTTCAGCGCGGCCAGCTCTTTGCTCTCCAAATCCTTCCAGGCGGCCAGTTGCACGTCGAGGCGTTTGCTGAGTTCCGCGAACACATCCTCGGAAGCTTTCGTGGGCGCCGTGTCCGCGCTTTCGACGGTTTGCTGCAACGCCGCGAGCTGATCCGCCGTTTGGATTGGAAAATTCAGCGGGTCTTCGCCGGCCTTGGATTTGGGCTGAATGATCTTTTCTTCGACCGCGTTCATTTTTTTCGTGAGGGCTTCGGCGGCATCCAGAACCGGCTTGGCATTCGCATCGTTGGTCAACCGATGTTTCAGCGCATCCAGTTGCGAACGCACGCTGCGAATCTGGTTTACCGCTTCATCGCCTTCCGAAATGCGGTCGTGAATCCGCATCGCCAGTTCAAACTGCTTCTCCAAATCGCCTTGCGATGCGGCGACGCGTGGGTCTTTGGTGACTTCGACTTTGGCAGTGGAAGTTTTTCCACCGGCTATCAGCTTGATCTGGTAGTTCCCCGGCACGACAAGCGCACCGCTCGGGCGTCCCCCCCAGCCCACTGCACCAGGAACGGTCACCGGGGCTTCGTTGCGCAAATTCCACACGAAACGATTCAGCCCAACTTCCGTAGGCAGGGTTTCGCCGGGCCGCGAGATGCCAAATTCCTCTTCGTCCGGAGACGCGCCCTCGGCGCTCTTTTTGCTGGTGAACTTGCGGATCACCTTCCCGCTGGAATCAAGAATTTCCAGACTGATTTGCTCCTTGGGAGCAGCTTTCAGGTAGTAGTCGATCACCACGCCGGCCGGCGGGTTGGCGCCGACAGGGATCGTGGCCGGCAACTGAAAGCCCGGTCCACGGAAGCGCACCGCTTGCGCAGGTTCGTACAGGTGCACGTCTTCATTTGCCGTGGACGCCGCGATTTGGCGCAGCGGCGAAATGTCGTCGAGCACCCAGAACGCTCGACCGTGCGTGGCCAAGGCGAGATCGTCGCCTTTAATGATGAGATCGTGGATCGGCGTCATGGGCAGGTTCAGTTTTAACGACTGCCAATGCCCCCCGTCGTCGAACGAAACGTAAATGCCATTCTCCGTGCCGGCAAAGAGTAGACCCTTGTGCTTGGGATCTTCGCGGACGCTATGCGCGGGACCATTGTCGGGCAAACCGTTGGTGATCTTGGTCCAAGTCTTGCCGTAGTCGCTGGTCTTGAAAATGTACGGCTTGAGGTCGTCCAGTTTATGGCGGTCGACAGCCACATATGCCGTGCTCGCTGCGAATGGCGACGGCTCAATAATGCTGATGAGGCTCCAGTCGCCAAATTCTTTGGAAGTGACGTTGGACCAGGGCTCGCCACCGGTGCGCGTGACCCAAACGAGGCCATCGTCGGTGCCAGCCCAGATCGTGCCCTTTTCCACCGGCGATTCCGCCAGCGCAAACACCGTGTCGTAATATTCGACGCTGGTATTGTCCTGCGTGAGTGGTCCTCCGGAAGAACCCTGTTTGGACTTGTCGTTGCGGGTGAGGTCCTTGCTGATCGCCGTCCACGTCATGCCGGCATCGGTGGTCTTAAACACAGCTTCGCCACCGTGATAGACCGCGTTCGGCTCGTTGGGCGCAATCATAATGGGTGCGGTCCATTGAAAGCGGTGAATCAAATTCGATGCTCCGGAACCCATCGGATTCAGCGGCCAGGACGAGATGTCTTGATCCTGATGGTTCTTTTTATCAAAGCGCGTGATCAGGCCGTCATAGGAACCGGCGTAGACGACATCGGGATTGTTGGGATCGGGCACGACAAAGCCGGATTCGCCGCCGCCCACTTCGTAGAAGTCGGTGTCATCAATGATTCCGGAATCGCTGCGGCTGATGATCGAAACGGTGGAGTTGTCCTGCTGCGCGCCATACAGGCGATACGGAAACTGGCTATCGGCAGCCACGTGATAAAACTCGGCAGTTGGCTGATTGCCCTGCGTCGTCCAGGATTTGCCACCGTCGTGCGAAACCGTAGCGCCGCCGTCATTCGAGTTGATCAGCCAGTCGGGATGCGTCGGATCAATCCACAACCCATGATTGTCGCCATGCGGAGAACGGATAAATCCAAAGGTGTGGCCGCCATCCGTGGATTTGTACACCGCCGTGTTTAGCACGTAGACCGTTTCAGGGCTCTTGGGATCGGCAAAAATGTGATTGAAATACCAAGCGCGTTGCGTGAAGCGGTGGTCAGGATTGATGAGTGCCCAGGTTTCGCCGCCGTCTTCACTGCGATACACGCCGCCTTTTTCCGCTTCGATGATCGCGTAAATGCGGTTGGCGTCGCCGCCCGAGACCGATACACCGATGCGCCCGAGCACGCCGCTCGGCAAGCCGTGGCCTTCGAGACGCTTCCAGTTCGCGCCATCGTCACTGGACTTGTAAAGACCGCTTCCGGGGCCGCCGCTCACCGCGGTCCAGGGATAGCGTTGCGCCTCGTAGAGCGCCGCAAACAGAATGTGCGGATTGTTCGGGTCAAACGTCAGGTCGATCGCGCCGGTTTTGCTGTCTTTGAAAAGAATGCGCTGCCAATTCTTGCCGCCGTCGGTGGATTTGTAGACGCCGCGCATATCGTTCGGGCCGTAGGCGTGGCCCATCGCCGCCACATAAACAATGTCCGGATTCGTGGGATGCACCAGGATTTTCGAGATGTGGCGCGAGTCTTCGAGACCAATGTGTGCCCAGGTCTTGCCGCCGTCGACCGACTTGTACATGCCGTCGCCGTAAGAAATGTCGCCGCGCCAGCAGGATTCTCCGGTACCCACATAGATGACGTTCGGATCCGATGGCGCCGCAGCAATGGCGCCCACGGACATGATTCCCGTTTTGTCGGTCATCGGCGCCCACGTCAGGCCGCCATTGGTGGTCTTCCAAACGCCGCCAGCTACCGAACCGAAGTAATATGTCTCGGGATCGCCGGCGATGCCCGTCACGGCCAGCGCGCGGCCGCCGCGAAACGGTCCGACTTGGCGCCACTTCATTGCCTTCAGCGAATTTTCGTCCAGCGTTTGCGCTGCGACTGGCATGCCCATCCACGCAAACAGAAAGAGCGCCGCGAAGAACGCAGAGACTCGCACCAAATTCTTCAGACCACGCATCGTTTGTTTCCTCCGCAAAACATCCGACTTATGTGCACGTACTACCGGCCATAGTTTTTGCCTGCCGATGGTACACCTTGCGAATAGCCAACACCAGAAACCCCGGCACGATTGCTTGCTGAGTTCCTGACGCGCCGCGGAATGCTTTTGGGTACAATCGCGCCGTGCCGCCGCCAACCACCGCCAACTCCAGTGCGAATTCCGCAACGAATGTAACGGTGCGCGGACTCTCGTTTCAGCAGCTTTTCAATTTCGACTGGCTCCGTAACTCCTCATCGCCGGAGCGAACCTCTCTCGTCGCTGGCGGCCTCGGCTGGATGCTGGACGCCATGGACGTGTCGCTCTACGCCCTGGTTCTGGCGGCGCTGGTGAGTTCCCTGGGCATGGACACGAAAACCGCGGGCTCGCTGAGTTCGCTCACGCTGATCGCGTCCGCTATCGGCGGTTTTCTTTTTGGAGTTTTGGCGGATCGCGTCGGGCGCGTCCGCGCCTTGATGGCTTCGATTCTGGTGTACGCGCTGGCCAGTGCAGCTTCCGGCTTTTCTCATACGGTCACGCAATTGGCCGTGTTCCGCTTTGTGCTGGGATTGGGCATGGGAGGCGAGTGGACCACGGCTGCTGCGCTGATCGCCGAAACGTGGCGCGCGGAACACCGCGGCAAAGCGCTCGGATTCATGCAGTCGTCCTATGCGATCGGAGAAGCGCTCGCCGCTTTGGCGTTTTTTCTGGTCATGCCGCGCTTCGGCTGGCGCGGCGTCTTCTTCGTGGGAGTCTTGCCGGCATTGTTGGTGTTCTGGATTCAGCGCCGCGTTCCTGAGCCGGAACTCTGGAAACAGCGCGCTGCGAAAAATCCAAAAACGCACTTGCGCCGCTTGTTGGAGAAAGACGTTTTTCGCAACGGCGTGCTGGCCACAGCGATGAACGCATTCACCATGTTTGGTTACTGGGGACTATTCACGTGGATTCCGGGCTATTTGTCTTTGCCACCGTCGCAGGGTGGACGGGGGCTAAGTCTGGTGAAGACCACGGGATTTTTTCTCGCGATGTGCTTCGGGAAATGGCTCGGCTATTCGCTTTTCGGATTTTTCTCGGACGCGTTCGGCCGGCGCAAACCGTACTTTTTGTATCTGCTTATTGCAGCCGCGCTGATACCGCTCTATGCAATGTCCCGCAGCGATTTCTGGCTGCTGGTGCTGGGACCATTCGTCGCATTCTTCGGGACGGGTTATTTCTCAGGATATGCAGCGATCGCCAGCGAACTTTTCCCCGGCGAGATCCGCGCCGCGGCGATGGGATTAAGCTACAACATTGGACGCGGACTCTCCGCGGCCGCGCCCCTCGCAGTTGGCGCACTGGCGTTGCGGTTTGGAATTGGCCGGGCGTTTTTCCTCGAAGCGGGAGCGTTCCTTATAGCGGCGTTGCTTTCGTTGGCCTTGCCGGAAACTCGAGGGCAGAAGCTCGACTGAAGGAGACTTGGTCGACTACGCCACGGCGGTTCGCGAAACAATCAACGCGCCATTCGCACTCAGCGTGAAGATAATGGCGAAATACGGAGCCTGCGCCAGAACCTTGTGGAACTCGTTCTCATCCGTGTACGGCCGCTTCGGTACGCGGCGCGCCAAAATGCTGATGGCCAAGGGATCTTTGGCGAAGGGATAGGGCTTGAGGCTGACTACGTTTTTTCCTTCCGGCCGGAGGTCCCAGTCGGCTTCCTGGCCATTCGCATTGATCGGCACACCATCGATGGTCGATCCGTCCAGCGGCGCGAGACAAAAATAGAGGGACAGCCGGTCCAGCGCTTCCAATCGTTGGAGGTTCGCCTGCAACATCTGGTCGGTCGAAAAATCCTTAGTCAGCGGGTCGGCGCGCAGGTCCACCTTAAGTCGCAATTGCTGCAACCGGAGCCGTTGTAGGAAATCGCTGACCAGGTGCGACTCGTTCGAGCGCACGTATTTCGCGGAGAAGCCCGGCATCGTGGCCCGGGTTTTGTCGTACAGCCCGGCGCAATACATGCTCACCAGCAATCCGGCGTAGCGATCCGCGCGCACCACGCGTTCAATGCCCCGTTGGTAGAGCGCGATGTGCTCTTCCGTCGGGATGGACATAAAGTTGTACGGCGTGAAGGTCTTGGGATCGAGTTGCGGCAGCAATTCCCACTCGTTCCAGCCGTTGTCGTGTTCGGCCGCGGCCAGACAAAACGATTCGAACGGTTCGGGCTTGCTGAACAGTTTGTTTCCGAGAGCTCTCGCGAAATGGCCGGAGAGCATTGCATGATCCGTCTGCCGGATCAGAACGAGTTGATCGCCCTGCTCTTGAATGATCATGGCGCTGCCCTCGATCGCAGCGGAGCCTCTCGCGCCTCCCGGATAGGCGTGATCTGTGGCCGCGGAATTGGCCTTTTGCAGTCTAGTTACCCAATTATTATGCGCCCCGAACGGCCCACAATCCAGCCCTATCGCGGTTCGGCCCGCCTGCATACACGACGCCTTCGATCTTTGTCTCTACCGCGTAAGCCGGTAGATGAACACCGCAACGCGCTTTGTCTCTTCGGGCAAACGCGCCACGTTCACCGTTTCTCCCGGCGCGTGCGCTCCGGCTCCAGGCGCTCCCAATCCATCCAGCACATCGGTATATGGCGCGGCAAACGAAGCGTCGCCTGCCCCTCGCTGCATCGGATCTGCCGCCGCCATCTCTTGTAGTCCGAGGGACCGGTTTACCTCATTCAGGATCGCGAGCAGCTTCGCGTTTCCCGGCGTCGGGGCCATCGGCGGATACCCTTCGTGGAACGAAATGTCCGCCTTCGTGCCCGGCAGATTGTCGTGAGTGACGATGGCCCGCATTTTTTCTTCGACACGAGCCAATTGGTCCGGAAAGAGTGCGCGAATGTCGCCAACGACTCGCGCTTCGCCCGGAACGATGTTCGGCTTCCCTGTTACCGAGCCCTCGCCATTCGATTCCACCTTAATATTCTCGCCGCCCAGCGCCAGCCCTGCGCTGTACGTCAGGTTCGCTTCGCGCAGCGTGTCATGAAACCGGCTCACGATACGGCTCATCTCGTAAATCGCTCCATCACCCATCGCTGGCGCAAAAACCTGGCTGGAGTGCCCCGACTTCGCGGTTACCTGTAGATCCCATCGCGTGGCGCCGCGCCGTGCCGTCGTTCCGAAATCCCTGCCGCCTTCGCTCAGCAGCGGCTCAAACGAAAGCACACAATCGCTTTTCTTCGCCGTCGCGACAAATTCCCCGCGCGAAACCTCTATCGGTTCGCCGGCCGCCTCTTCATCTCCGGTAATAAACACCGTGATACTCGCTCCATCCAGCGCTCCTGCGCTTTTCAGCGCCTTCAGCGCCGAAAGAATCACGATGAGGCCGCCCTTCATGTCCGAGCCGCCCGGCGCCTTTGCAATGTCTCCGTTGCGCTCGAACTTCTGAAAGGGACTCGAAGGTTCGAACACCGTATCCATGTGCCCGATCAACATCACTCGTTTTCCGCGAGTGCCTTTGTGCTCCGCCACCAGCGACGGCGCCCGCTTCACGGCATCCATCGGAATCCAGCGCGTCTCAAATCCCAGCGCCCGAAATTCCGCCTCGAGCACTTTCCCCACTCCCGTCACGCCGGCAATGTTGAACGTGCCCGAATTCATGTTCACGATCTTCTCGAGCAATGCCGCAGCAGCGGGCGCCTCGGCGTCGACAGCGTGCGTAACTGCCGTTTCCTGCTGGGAAAGCTGCTGTGTTTGCGCCGCCCTCACCGTGGCTATCGAACTCGCCAGCAGCCCCGCGGCCCACATGATGCGTATCCGCATGCTGATCCCTCCCGTAAGAACGCTTCGATGCCGCAGAGTCTACACTAGGGCCACGTACACATAGAGTTGATTGATGGAGGAGAATCGGTGTTTGCCCGGCGTTGCAAAATTGAGACTCGAGGTTGTACATTGCGGGTCGATGCCGTTTGCTAACACCCAGCAGAGAGATATGCACTTTGCGCGCCACGGCCACGAATTTGGTGCAGCCGATGCGCTACAATACGAACAGTTGGCCGATGCGTTCATGATCATGCCGCTCGCCATAACAATGCGTGAGTGCATTCGGCCGAACGGGACCGATCGAGTGCGAATCAACGTAGCCAACAAACACTTCGGCGTTGGTGTAGTCAGTTCAAATGTTATTCAGACCTATTACATCGTGCCGCTTCGCAAACTCATTCGGCGAGGCGGTGTAGCGCAGTTTTTTCAATACGAGTGTGGCAGGACCGATCTATGAAATTTCGTTGTCCAGTTTGCATGTACCCTTCGCTGGCTTATCCCCCAGCGCATTACAATATTTGTCCGTGCTGCAGCACCGAGTTCGGAAATGATGATTCGGATTTTTCTCATGCACAACTGCGCCAAATGTGGCTCGAATCAGGAGCCGCTTGGTTTTTTGGACAGCCGCCCGCCGGTTGGAACGCGTGGAAACAACTCATCTCTGCGGGATTCGGGGCGCTTGTGCCAAAACCTTTTCAAGTTGCGAGTTTTGGTTCTTTAGCAACCAATGCTGTGCGGGTCGCGACGCCTGTCGTGGTGACATCGCATAGTCAATTCGCTGTTGGGTTGGCCGCCTAATGCTCAAGCCCTACGTCTGCGTCGCATGCGAAAAGGTGATCATTGCAAAGGATGAGGTAGCGTCTCTAATTAGCCTATTTAGCAAATTCGTCTTGGCCGTTCCAGCCGGTACCGAGATTCCTAAGAATGCAGTCACGCCAGCTTTGTGGTCCGTCTTTTCGATGTGGGACCCTGAACCCGGCGACGAACACAGACACTATGTACTCTGTACGCAGTTGTTGTATCCAGACGACGCCCCTTACGACGTTATCGCGCGACAGGAGATGCCTATCCAAGCAGGAGCAAGATGTCAGATGTCAGTGCAATTCAATGGGTTCCCTATCGGGCAGACCGGCGAATACAAGGTCCATACGTGGCTTGAAGAGGATGGTCAGAAGGTTTTTGGCCCTATCGTTGTAGGAGTGGGCGTGGAAATAAAACACTGACCGCTGGCATGTTCGGTGCTTTTTTTTGATGTCGACTATCGCCAAGATCCGTTGACGGCAAACTTGTAAATCCCGCATCCGCAATTCTGGCCGCTGTGCAACTCACGTTCGGCTGCCAGGGAACACGGCAACCTATCACGAAGCGGAGATTGGTTCCTCGACCTGGTCGATCGACACGGTCAAACAATGTGTTTTTTTGGAATCGGCTCAGACACCGTACCGAATGTCGGCTGTTGGGACGAGTGCGCGAATGGCTCCTGTTCGGACGCCCACAACCTAATCTATCGTGGAAAGGTGATTGTTTCTCGTGAATCGAAGGGCCAGACCAGAGTGGTAAGGAGCAAGCGGCCAAGCGGCTGGTTCGCTCGCTCGTTTGTATGTAGACCCTAATCTAAACGGAAGGCTGCGTGAACGGCGAAAAGCTGCGAAAAGAAGGGCGGACGAGGCTGCAAAGCCTGTATAATTTATGGACAGTGCCAATGCGGGCGTGGCGGAACTGGCAGACGCGCAAGACTTAGGATCTTGTGGCCGAAAGGTCGTGGAGGTTCAAGTCCTCTCGCCCGCACCATGCGTCTGGAGCGCATAGGAACCAGGTTGCCGGTAGTTTGGTCGGGGTCCTCATTCTTGCTCGATGACATTTTGACGGGTGCCGGTCCGCGCGCTTTGCGAGCTTCGTTCTCGCGTGCCGTTCGCACGATCTGCCTGCTTGCCACCATGACTGCTGTCTCTCTGGCCGCTGCGGCGGCGGACGCCTCCTGGTCGGGCCAACTGCGCGATGAAACAGGAAGAGCGGTCGCGGACGCGATCGTCCATCTCCACGACAACAGCGCCGGGAAAGACTATTCCGCAAAAACTTCGGCAGCCGGAGAGTTTTCCTTTCCGGCGATTGCGCCGGGAAACTACGCGCTCACCATCAGCGCGCACGGCCAACAGTACGCCGGCTCGAATCCCGTAGAGATGGAGGCGGGCAGATCGTCATTCGTCTCTCTACAGCTTTCTCAGCAAGGGCTGCTCGTACAAATCACCAACCCATCGGCGCCGTCGGAAGCCGCCGCCAGCGGTGGCGAGCATCTCACCAGCACCGTCGTTTCCGGCCTGCCCTTAAACGAACGCGACTTCAGCAAACTCCTGCTCCTCGCCGCCGGCACGATGACCGACACCAACGGCGCAGCGAACTTCACGCAGCAGTTCGCTGTCAACGGCCAGCGCGGCTCGGCTTCTGTCTTTGCCATCGACGGCGCGGACACCACCGACCCCGAACTCGGCGGCGCGACGTTCCCCAATTTCAATGTGGATGCGATTCAGGAAGTCCAGTCTAGCGCCGGTGTCATGCCTGCCGACATTGGCCACGGCGCGGCCGGCTTCAACAACGTCATCACCAAGTCCGGCACCAATGACATTCATGGCAGCGCGTTCGAGTTCATTCGCAATGCCGCGTTCGACGCGCGCAATTTCTTCGACCACCCCAGCATCGCTAATCCCGGGCGCATTCCGCCTTTTGTGCGCAACGAATTCGGCGTGACCAACGGCGGCCCTGTCGTCCTGCCCAGAATTTACGACGGACGCGACAAGACGTTTTACTTCGTCGAATACCAGGGCTTTCGACAAGTCCTCGGCACGACGCAAGTTTTTCCGGTTCCTACGGAACAAGAACGTCAGGGCATCGACACCACCGCTTTCCCCGGAGACACGCTCACCGTGCCCGTGAATCCCGCCGTGGCCGCTGTCCTGGCCGGCTATCCTCTGCCGAACTCTCCGCATGGAGCGTACGGTCCGCGCACCTACGCCACTTCCTCCAAAGTGGCCACGGACACGAACCAGTTTTCCATTCGTTTCGACCATCGCCTTTCCGATAAGGCCAATCTCTTCGGCCGCTTCAGCCTCAATCAGATCAACGGTCCCACCACCAATCCTGACCAAACCGCCATCAATCCAACGTTCGGCGTCGATTTCTTCGATCATCAACGCAGCGCCGCCCTCCGCTACACGCGCACGATCTCTCCGCGCCTTGAGTCCTCCACAACTCTTGGTTACATCCGCAGCACACCGATCTTTCCCACCGTGAACCACACGCAGCCGGCAATGGCCTTCGCCGACGGCCTGTACGACAATTTCAACGCCGCGGATGGCTCGCTCTTCGGCTCCTACGGCAATGTCTATCAACTGAAGCACGACATGGCCTATACGCGCGGCAATCACAGCTACAAATGGGGCGTCGAACTGCGCTTCAATCGCGATTCCACCGTCTTTGGCACTAATCCCAACGGTATCTACACCTTCGGCGGCGGCCCCGCTTATTCACCGATTTTCATTCCGTCGGCTAGTGGTCAGCACGACATTCAGCCCGGTCAGCTTCTGCCCGATTCTCTGACTGGCCTTTTAACCTCTACGCCCTATTCGTACAGCATCACCGCCACCGCGCCGCTCACTCCGACTGGCGATCGCTTCGACGATGCCGCCGTTCGCCGCGAAGCCTATAACTTCTATTTCGAAGATACCTGGAAAGCTACCTCACGTCTCAGTCTGAACTTCGGACTGCGCTACGACCTGAACAGCCGCATCAAGGAAGCGCTCCATCGCACCTCCATCGCCGAGCCGTTGGACGCCGCCGGCAATCCCACCTCCTTTTTCTCTCCCGGCGCGCATCAGGTTTTTCTCTACAATCCACAACCCGTATATCCGCTTGATCTCAACGGCTGGGGCCCCCGGGTCTCTTTAGACTTCGCCGCCACCAAACGCACCGCACTCCATGCGGGCGGCGCCATCACCGCAATTCTTCCCAATCTCTGGCTGCAAAACTACGTCACCGGCGCCTTCCCCTTGATTTTTCAGCCGATCATTACCGCCTTGCCGGACGTGGCGGTTCCCTTTCAAAACAGCTTCGTCTCCGAGCCACTTCCACCCGTTTACACCATGTCCGGCCAGCCTCTCTTTGCTTCAGGTAGCAGTGCCAACTTACCCGCCAACATCCCGATCGACCTGCAGCGCTTTCAAAACGATCTGGCAGCCATCACGCCGGGCCACGAAATCCAGCTGTTCACCTTAGGCGTCATTGACCGTCATTTCGCCAACGGCTACATCGGAACGTACACCGCCGGCGTGGATCACGACTTTGGCGGCCTCAAAGTGAGCGCGTCTTACGTCGGCACTGCCGGCGTGCACTTGGCCAACGTGCTCGTTCCCAACGGCTACAACGGCGCCTCTCCCGCATTTGCGCCATTTACCCAGTTCAATGCTGCCGGCCACGCGATCGGCGGTTATGGCCCGGAAGTGATCATGAGCAGCACCGGCCATTCCAGTTACCACGCGTTGCAAACCAGCGCTTCCGAAAATTTCGCGCGCCTCGGCCTCACGTTTCAGGCCAGCTATACCTATTCCAAATCGCTTGACGACGCCAGCGCCGTACCAGGAGGCATTGCCGCGAGCGGCGGAGTCACGCTACAAACGCTCCCGCAAAATCCGCTCAATCAAAAGGCCGACAAGGGCCCTTCCACCTTCGACGAAACCCACGTCTTCACTATCAGCTTGTTCCAGGCGCTGCCGCTCGATCGCGTCAGCTTTCTAAATTTTCTCGGCAGCCACGTCACCAAGGGCTGGCAGTTTCTGAATATCACCACGCTGACGACCGGGCCGCCTTTCACGATCTATTCCGGAATCCAGCAAACCGGCGAAGGCGCCGGCGGCGCGGACCGCCCGAACCTCATCGCGATGCCGGCCTTCTCCACGAGCCGCCTGGTCCGCGAAGACTATTTCGGTCGCGGCGCCAACAACAGCTCCTTCTTCTTCATCCCGACCAACGTCCCCGGCGGCACCGGGCCCAATCAAGGTACCTTCGGCACGCTCGGTCGGGACACCCTTCGCGGCCCTGGCTTTCACAACCTTGATATGTCCCTGATCAAAGACACCCCCTTTGGCAAACGCGGCAATCGCGAAATGGCTGTGCTCGAATTTCGCGCCGAATTCTTTAATATATTCAACATCGTGAACTTCGGTTTGCCCGCGAATACCGTCCTCGGCAGCGGTTTTGGCGAAATCAGCCACACTGCGGGAAATTCCCGGCAAATCCAGTTCTCGCTGAAATTGATTTACTGAAGCGGTCCGCAGCGGAGCAGCTTAAGCTCCACTTCGCAAAAGGTCCGGTTATGAGCATCCATAGGTTCCTGGCCTACCTCGTGTTGGCCTGTTGGGTGGCCGCCACGGCGGTCGTTGTCGGTACAGCTCTGCAATGGTTCGCCGCGCGCGAAAGCTCGCAAGTCAGGATTCAGCGCTCCTGGGACGCCCAGAAAGAAGCGGGCAGCGACCCGGTGCCTAGCTTTCGGCGCTACCCCATGGACACCGCGGAAGACCGCGAAGCCGCAGCAGTGGCGCAGCGCAACCATGAGCGCGTGCTTTTGCGCGCCGAGACCGCCAGCCGCGAAATGAGTGACGCCATTCTTACCGAGCAGCTCGAACAAAAACAGTTCTGGGTAGAATTCGCCGTGTGGGGCGGCCTTACTCTGCTCGGCAGCGCGCTGTTTGCAGAACGAAGATAGCCTAATTCCCGAAAGCTTCGGGTCATTGTGGAGGAACATCGATGGACCGCAGTCTGCGTGAAGTCCTGAATCTCTACAATCCGCACGACCGCCTCGAAGAAGCCTCGACCATCCCCGCGCCCTGGTACTTCGATGCGCGCATCGCCGAACTCGAGCGCGCCAGCGCCTTCGGTGGAAGCTGGCAGGTCGTCGGGCGCGTCGATCAGGTTCGTGACGTCGGCCAATTCTTCACCGCAAACCTCGCCGGCGAACCTCTCGTCGTTGTCCGCGCGGACGATGGCTTCTTGCACGCCTTCCATAACGTCTGCCGCCATCACGCTGCAGCGGTCGTCACCGAGCCGCAAGGTTGCGCCAAACAATTCCGTTGCCCGTATCACGGCTGGACCTACGGCATCGATGGCGCACTCAAAGGCATGGTCGAATTCGAAGGTGTTTGCGATTTCGACCGCTCCAAGAACGGCCTGGTCCCGCTGCGCGTGGATACCTGGGAGAACTTTGTCTTCGTCAATCTCGATGGCCGCGCCGCTTCGCTGGGACATTTTCTCGGCGTCGTCCCCGACCTGGTTTCTCCCCTGGAGCTTTCGAAAAAACTGCAGTTCTTCGACCGCCGCGTCTACACCCTGAACTGCAACTGGAAGGTCTACGTGGATAACTATCTCGACGGCGGCTACCACGTCCCGCATGCCCACAAAGGCCTCAGCAGCGTCATCGAATACACCAAGTACACCATCGAGAATTTCGAACGTGCCTGCTTGCAATCGAGCCCTCTTTCCTCCGATTCCTCCTCCGAAGCTGGCGTCGCCGCCACCCGCCAGGGCCGCGCGTTCTATCTTTGGATCTACCCGAACTTCATGATTAATGCTTACGAAGGCGTGATGGACACCAATCTCGTTCTCCCGCTCGCCATCGATCGTTGCGCGGTCATCTTTGACTACTACTTCGCCGACACGACTTCCGCCTCACAAGCCCGCAATCAGGAAAGCATCGCCGTTAGCGAAAAAGTGCAGGACGAAGACATGGCTATCTGTGACTCCGTGCAGCGTGGCCTCCACTCGCGCGCTTATCTGGCGGGCCGCCTTTCCGTCCGCCGCGAAGCCGGCGAACATCTCTTCCACCGCCTCCTCCACGCCGATCTAACGGCCGCCCTGGGCCGCCCCGCCTCCGCGGATTGACAACCGATTGAGACCCTGCTTGTAGGGACACGATTCATCGTGTCCAACGGTCGCTCCACCGCCGGCGCCTTTTTGTGCACATTCCGTCGAAGAAGCGTAGAAGACCCGTTCCGAACCCCAGACCCCGGCGGGCCATCCAAAATCGCGGCTCCGATCCGCGCCCTTCAATTGACGCTCTCCGCGCTGTCCCCTATACTTTTATTTTGCGTCGCAGGGTGAACGCATACCTGTCTGGCCTCCTCGCTTCACGTGCCACAATCGCCGATCAGCTCACACTTTCCCGAGTGGACTGGCGAGCTGTCGTAGGGACCAGCGCGCATTTTTTCAAGAACCGCTAAGCGCCGCTCTCCGCAGGAGGGCGCCTTTTGAGGAGAAGAGTGTTTATGGCTGAAGCAACAGCAACTTGTCGCCGCGAACTGGAACTCGAGATTCCCGCGGAAGAAGTCACCAAAGCCATGGAGCGCGTGGCGAAAGACTTCGCCAAACTTGCGCGCGTGCCTGGCTTTCGTCCCGGCAAGGCTCCCGTCTCGCTGATCCGCCGCCGCTTCGCCGAGGACATCAAGGGCGAGGTCCTGCAGGATCTCGTTCCCAAGCGGGTCGGTGCCGCCGTATCGGAACAGAAATTGACTCCTGTTTCGCAGCCGCAAGTCGAAAAGCTGGACTTTACCGAAGGCCAGCCCTTGAAATTCACCGCCGTCTTCGAAGTTCTGCCGGAATTCGAAGTAGGCAACTACAAAGGCCTGCACATCGAAATGCCCGCCATGGGCATTACCGACGCCGATGTGGCCAAAGGTCTCGAGGAAATGCGCGAACGCGCCGCGGCGCTCGCGCCTGTCGAAGGCCGCCCGGTCGAAAATGGCGATTACGTCCAGCTCAAGATGATGGGCACTCCGCAAGGCGGCGGCGAGCCGTTGCAGGCGGATAGCGTTGTCTGCCACGTCGGCGCCGAAGAAACCATGGAGCCGTTCAACGAAAACTTGCGCGGCTCGAACGTCGGCGATCACAAAACCTTTGACGTCGCCTATCCCGCCGACTATCCCGATGCCAAACTCTCCGGCAAAACGTACCACTACGCCGTCGAAGTTCTCGGCATCAAAAACAAAAAGCTCCCCGAACTGAACGACGAATTCGCCAAGGATGTCAGCGACGCCACCTCTCTCGACGAGCTGAAGAAGAAAATCCACGAAAGCCTCGAACATCAACGCGACCACCGCCAAAAAGAATTACAGCGCGAAAAAGTGATCGCCGAACTCGTCAAGCTCCACGCCTTTCCCGTACCCGAATCGCTCGTCGAGCATCAAATGGATGTGCGCCTGGAGCGGGTCGTTCGCTCCTTAGCGGCGCAGGGAGTGGACCCCCGAGCGGTGAACGTCGATTGGGTTTCCCTGCGCAAGCGTCAGCAGGAACGCGCCACCGACGACGTTAAAGCCGAGCTGATCATCGATCGCATCGCCACTGCGGAAAATATCGACGTAACCGAGGAAGAAGTTCAGCACGAGCTCGAACACATGGCCAGCCACGGCAACGAATCCGCGGAAGCCATTCGCGCTCGTTTGACAAAGCAAGGTACGCTCGATAGGATGAAAGCTAAGCTGCGGAGTGATAAGACTCTCGACTGGCTCGCGCAAAACGCTCAGGTGAAGGTCGTAGCCGCTGCCAGCGCCGCAACCGATTCCAAGTGAACCATTCCGGCAGTCCAACAACTACATGAAAAATTTCGACGATTCCGGATATCGCGGTACGACACTTGTTCCGATGGTGGTCGAACAGACCAGCCGCGGCGAGCGCGCCTACGATATTTACTCGCGGCTCCTCAAGGAACACATCATCTTCATCGGTACGCCGATCGATGACCATGTCGCGAATCTTGCGACTGCCCAGATGCTTTTCCTCCAGGCGGAGGATCCGGAAAAGGACATTCAGCTGTACATCAATTCGCCGGGCGGCTCCATCACTGCCGGATTCGCCATCTACGACACCATGCAGTTCGTAAAACCGGACGTGGTGACCACCTGCGTCGGACAGGCCGCTTCGATTGCGGCGGTTCTCCTCGCTGGCGGCGCTCCCAAAAAGCGCTTCGCTTTGCCGAACGCGCGCATCCTGATTCACCAACCGTGGATGCAGGGCCTCGGGGGACAGGCGACCGACATTGCTCTCCACGCGCAAGAGATCTTGCGCATGCGCTCGACCATCAACGCCATTTTCCACAAGCACACCGGTCAGCCCATCGATCGCATCGAAAAGGACGTCGAGCGCGACTACATCATGAATCCCGAGCAGGCCAAAGATTACGGGATGATCGACGAGATTATTTACAAGCATCGCTAGTTCGTAGACGCCGTGGGGGCGGCGCCTGCGTTTCGCCAGTTCCAATCAGTTAGTAGCCGTTCCAGTTCGTTCTTGCTCCGGGGAAAATTCGGCCTATTATAAGGAGTACGGGACTCCGTCGAAGCCCAGCGGAGACGAGGTCTTCACGCCAGTGAAAAAATTCAGTCCAGATGAGCCACTGCGCTGTTCCTTCTGCCACAAAACGCAGGAACAGGTCGAAAAGTTGATTAGCTCTCCCTCTGATTATCCGCGTGCCTACATCTGTAACGAATGCGTCGGCGTTTGCCAGACCATTCTGGAAGATGAAAAGCGCGAACAAGCCGCGGCGCCTGCTCGCCGCCTCCCGCGCCCGCCGGAAATCAAACAATTCCTCGATGGCTACGTCATCGGCCAGGATCGCACCAAGAAAAAATTGGCTGTCGCCGTCTACAACCACTACAAACGGATTTTCCTGAACAAGCAGCCCGGCGACGTCGAACTCAGCAAGTCCAACATTCTTCTTATCGGCCCCACGGGTACCGGCAAAACTCTTCTGGCACAGACTCTTTCGCGCATGTTGGATGTGCCTTTTGCGATCGTGGACGCCACCACGCTCACGGAAGCGGGTTACGTGGGCGAAGACGTCGAAAACATCATTCTCAAGCTGTTGCAAGCCGCTGATGGCGACGTCCAGAAGGCCCAGCAAGGCATCATCTACATCGACGAAATCGATAAGATCGCGAAGAAGGACGAAAACCCCTCCATCACCCGCGACGTCAGCGGCGAAGGCGTGCAGCAGGCTTTGCTGAAGATTCTCGAAGGCACCGTCGCCAACGTGCCTCCGCAGGGCGGCCGCAAGCATCCACACCAGGAATTTACCCCGGTAGACACCACCAACATTTTGTTCGTTTGCGGCGGCGCTTTCGTCGGCCTTGAAAAAATTATTGAGAAGCGTGCTGGGCACCGTTCGCTCGGCTTCCATACGGACGCTGCTCCCGCTACTCCGAATCGCCGCAACACTGAGTTGCTCGAGCATGTTCAACCGGGCGATTTGATTCGCTACGGCCTGATTCCGGAATTCGTCGGCCGTTTGCCCGTCGCCGGCGTCATGAACGACCTCGACAAGAACGCGCTCGTGCGTATTCTTACCGAACCTAAGAACGCGCTGCTCAAGCAATACCAGCGCCTGTTCGAATTCGAAAACGTCCGCCTGCGCTTCACTGACGACGCTCTTGAGACCGTCGCCGAACTCGCTCTTCAGCGCAAAGTCGGCGCGCGCGGCCTCCGCATGATTTTAGAAGACCTCATGCTCGAGCTCATGTATCACCTCCCGATGCAACGCAAGGTGCGGGATTTCGTGGTCACCGCGGACATGGTGCGCGGCCGCGAAATCAATTGGAGTTTGCTCGAAAAGGCCGGATGATCCGGTTTTCCGTTCGGGTGAAGTAAGAAAAAGTTTCAGGGGCCTCAATGTTTAATCGTGAAAAACAGGAAACGCGGCGCGTGCCGATGATGCCGGTGCGCGATATGGTGATCTTTCCGCAGCAGATGACGCCGTTTATCGTCGGCCGCGAAGCCAGCGTCCGTGCGCTCGAAGAAGCGCTCGCTGGCGACAAAAAGATCTTCCTGTCCACGCAGCACGATGCTTCGGTGGACGATCCGAAGCCCGAAGAAATCTACGCCGTCGGCACCCTCGCCAACATCGTGCAAAGCGTCAAGCTGCCCGACGGCAATATCAAAGTTCTCGTGGAGGGCGTCGAACGCGCCCGTTCCCTCTCGATTGCTTCCGAAGAAGGCTTTTTCCGGGCCACCGTCCGCTTGTTAACGGCCCGCGTCGAAGACTCGCCGCAAGTAAAGCAAATCGTCGAAAAAATTCTCGGCCTGTACGAGCAATTCGTCAAGCTTTCGCAAAGCTTGAACTACGACACCATGATCGCCGCGGCCCGTGGCGACGATCCCTCGCGCCTCTCCGATACCATCGCCGCCAATCTCCAGCTCCCGGTCGACGAAAAACAGGATTTACTCGAAACCGTGGACCCGATGGAGCGGCTCAATCGGATCGGCGACATCCTTGAAATCGAGCTTGAAAAGCTCAATGTCGATCGGAACATCAACACCCGCGTGAAGCGCCAAATGGAGCGCGCGCAAAAAGAGTACTACCTCAACGAAAAACTCAAAGCCATCCAGAAGGAACTGGGCCGCGGCGAAAAAAGCGAAATCGACGAGCTCAAGAAAAAAATCGATGCTGCCGGCATGAGCAAGGAAGTTCACGAGAAGGCCATTCAGGAACTCAAGCGCCTCGAACTGATGCCGCCGATGTCCGCGGAATCCACTGTGAGCCGCAACTATCTCGACTGGCTGCTCGCGGTGCCCTGGAAGAAGCGTTCGAAAGAAATTCGCGACATCCTGGCCGCGGAGAAAATTCTGAACGAGGAGCACTACGGCCTCGAAAAAATCAAGGAACGCATACTCGAGTTCCTGGCCGTCCGCCAACTGGTGAAAAATCCCAAAGGTTCGATTCTTTGCTTCGTCGGGCCGCCGGGCGTCGGCAAAACTTCATTGGCCATGTCCATCGGACATGCTACGGGCCGTAAGTTCGTCCGCGTTTCTCTGGGCGGCGTGCGCGACGAAGCTGAAATTCGCGGCCATCGCCGGACCTATATTGGCGCGCTTCCGGGTCAAATCATTCAGATGATGAAAAAGGCCGGCACCGTCAACCCGATTTTTGTGCTCGACGAAGTGGACAAAATGTCCACCGACTTCCGCGGCGATCCATCCGCCGCGCTCATGGAAGTTCTCGATCCCGAGTTGAATCACGGTTTCACCGACCACTATCTCGACGTCGAGTACGACCTGTCCAAAGTCATGTTCGTCTGCACTGCCAACGTCCTGCACACTATTCCGCAGCCGCTGCAGGACCGCATGGAAATCCTCCGCCTAGCCGGCTACACGGAGCAGGAAAAGCTGGAAATCGCTAAACGCTTTCTCGTGAGACGCGCGCGGGAAGCCACCGGCTTGAACGAACAAAACCTCAAGTTCACTGACGAAGGCCTGCTGCATATCATTCGCCATTACACCCACGAAGCCGGCGTTCGCAATCTCGAGCGCGAAATTCAGAACATCGCTCGCAAGATGGCGCGCAAAGTCGTCACCGACGGCGCCACCGTCAGCGTCGAAATCACGCCGACCAACGTCAACGACTTCCTCGGCGTCCTGAAATACCGCGAGTACTGGCTCGAAAAGCACAACGAAATCGGCCTGACGACCGGCCTCGCTTGGACCGAAGTGGGCGGCTCGGTGCTGGCGGTCGAGGCCACGATCATGGACGGCAAAGGCCGGCCCATTCTGACGGGCAAGCTAGGCGACGTGATGCAAGAATCCGCGCAAGCCGCTATGAGTTACGTGCGCTCCCGCTCCGCTGCTCTCGGCTTGGCAAAAGATTTCTACCGCAATATCGACATCCACGTACACGTCCCCGAAGGAGCTATCCCGAAAGACGGCCCTTCCGCCGGCATCACTATCTGCACTTCGATCGTCAGCGCCCTCACCAAGATTCCTGTGCGCCGCGACGTCACCATGACCGGCGAAATCACCCTGCGCGGCAAAGTTCTGCCGATCGGCGGCGTCAAAGAAAAACTCATGGCCGCCCACCGAATGGGCTTGCATACCGTGCTGCTTCCGAAGGACAATGAGAAGGACTTGGCGGATATTCCGCAGGAGATCCTCTCCTGTCTCACCGTTCATTTTGTGGAAACCATGGACGAAGTGCTACAGATTGCGCTCGAGCGCGTGATTGTTCCCCTCGAGCATTCTGAAGTTGCGCCTGTTGCGGAGCCTTTCGTCGCCAGCGCCGAGAAAGATAAGAGTTTGACCAACTAAGCAGCGTGGTTCGGTTCCGGTAGGCGGGCCTCCGCCCGCACGCCGGGGCTCACGTTGCGCCGGTTGCCAAAGTCTGGTTTGCCCATCCTGGCAGTTGTCGTTTGTCCGCCAGTGCGGTACGCCATCTCCAGAAACAATCCGGTGTTTTGCGCGGCTCTCCCGAGCCGTGCAAGAAACTAAGGTCAATTCTCAAAAATTTAAGTTAAGGACACGCCTAGAGCAAAAGACTTATGAAGGAAACAACCGCTGAAGGAACCAAGCAGATGAGTATCAGCCTCGCCGAACTCAAAGAAAAGAATATTACCGACCTCGCCAAAATCGCCAAGGAACTCAACATCCCCGGCGCGAGCGGTATGCGCAAGCAGGAGCTGATCTTCCAGATCCTCCGCGCGCAAACGGAAAAGAGCGGCCTCATCTTTTCCGAAGGCGTTCTCGAATGCCTCCCCGATGGATTCGGCTTTCTCCGCGCACCGGAATACAACTATCTTCCCGGCCCCGACGACATCTACGTTTCTCCGTCGCAAATCCGCAAGTTCGATCTTCGCACCGGCGATACCGTTTCCGGTCAAGTTCGTCCACCGAAAGATGGCGAGCGGTATTTTGCACTGATTAAAGTCGAAGCGGTGAATTTCGAGGATCCGGAGGTTGCGCGGAACAAAATTTTCTTCGACAACCTGACGCCGCTGTATCCGCAGGGCCGGCTGAAGATGGAAACGACCAAGGAAAACATGACCGGCCGCGTGCTCGATCTGCTTTGTCCGGTCGGCAAAGGCCAGCGCGGTCTGATCAACGCGCCGCCACGCACCGGCAAAACCATGATTCTGCAGTCCATGGCCAATTCCATCACGACGAATCATCCGGAAGTTGCGCTGATCGTATTGCTCATCGACGAGCGCCCGGAAGAAGTCACGGACATGCAACGCACGGTCAAAGGCGAAGTCATCAGCTCGACGTTCGACGAGCCGCCGCAACGGCACATTCAGGTCGCCGAAATGGTGCTCGAAAAGGCCAAACGCCTCGTTGAGCACAAACGCGATGTCGTGGTGCTGCTGGACTCCATCACGCGTTTGGCTCGTGCCTATAACGCTGTCACGCCGCCCTCCGGCAAAGTGTTGTCTGGCGGTATTGACGCCAACGCTCTGCAGCGTCCGCGGCGCTTCTTTGCTGCCGCGCGCAACGTGGAAGAAGGCGGCTCGCTCACTATTGTCGCTACCGCTTTGATCGACACTGGCAGCCGCATGGATGACGTGATCTTCGAAGAGTTTAAAGGCACCGGCAACATGGAAATCTATCTCGACCGGCGCCTGGCCGATAAGCGGGTCTTTCCGGCCATTGACATCCAGCGCTCCGGCACGCGCAAGGACGAACTACTCCTTCCACCCGATGAGCTCAGCCGCGTGTGGGTGCTGCGCAAAGTGCTTAGCCCACTTTCGACTGTGGAAGCGATGGAGCTTTTGCTCAGCCGCTTGACCAAGAACAAAACCAACACGGAATTTCTCGGCTCGATGTCCGCCCCGGCCTAAGTTCCTGGGTTCTACTAGATCGCGTTGCGGCTGGCGTCTCGGCCGCAATCGATCGCGAGCCGCAAAACGTTTCGCGCCCCCTTCCCGCACACTCTCCTCTCGAGTAGCGTTCTAAACCGCGCTCCGCAGCAGCTCTCTCCTGCTGCTCCAACGGAGTGTCTGTGTTCGAACGCTTCATCGCGCGCCAGCCGATCTTCGACCGCCGCCTGAACGTCTTCGGCTACGAACTTCTTTTCCGTAGCAACTCGGACAATTACTTCAGCGAGGCGCAAGACGCCACAGCCCAAGTCATCGTGGACAGCACGATGCTCCTCCGTCTGGAAACGCTGATCGGTCCGGGTCGCGCGTTCCTGAACATGACTCACGACGAATTGCGCAGCGGCTCCGCCTACCTGCTCTCCAATGCCAAGACCGTCCTCGAAATTCCCGGGACTCCCGCCGCCAGCGCCGAAACCATTCTTGCCTGCCAGCAACTGCAGCAGGCCGGCTATTCTGTGACGCTCGATAACTTCCGAGACGAGTCGCACTGGAAACCGCTGCTACCGTTCGCCTCATTTCTCAAGGTCGACTTTCGCACGACGTCTTCCGAGCAACAGAACGCCATCGCCCGAACATTTTCCACGCGCACCTTGCGAGTGATCGCCACGAGGATTGAGACGCGGGAGGAATTTGATCAAGCTTATGACGCCGGATATTCCTTCTTTCAAGGCTTCTTCTTCCTCCAGCCTGAGCTCGTCGTCGCCCGCGATTTGCCCGCTTCCAAGGTGAACTGCCTGAGTCTGTTGCGCGAAGCTGCGGCTCCCGAGTTGCGCTATCGCGACATCGAAGAGACCCTCAAGCAGGAACCGTCGTTGCTCTATAAGCTGCTGCGCTATCTCAACTCCGCCGCACACGGCCTGATGCGGGAAGTCACTTCCGTGCCGCAGGCCATCGCTCTGCTCGGCGAAAAAGAGTTCCGCCGCTGGGTCAATGTGGTGGCAGTCGTCGCTGCCGCCTACGATGAACCCACAGAAGTTCTGCGCTCCGCTTTGGTGCGCGCGTACTTTTGCGAACGACTTTCCCAATTCCTCGAAGCTCCGCGCGGCGGCTCGGAATTTTTCCTCGTTGGATTGCTGTCGGTGATGGACGTTCTCTTCGGCCGTCCTCTAGCGGAAATTCTTTCCGAGCTGCCAATTTCCCAAGACATCCGTTCGGCGCTGCTCGGCGGCTCGAATGTCCTACGCGATGTGTTCGAAGCGGTCCTGGCTTATGAAACGGCGGATTGGCAGAAATTCCAGGCTGCCGCGGACCGCGCGCGGCTGAACGGCGGTTCCATCGCGGAGCAGTACGACGCGGCGGTACGCCAAGCCTGGGGGATCGATGCCCACGTTGCCGGCTAGTCGTTCCGCCTGCGCTGCGAGGTGATTTGGTGTACGAAAAATTTATTGCTCGCCAGCCGATTTTCGACAGCCGTCTGCGGGTTTTTGCGTACGAACTGCTGTTTCGCGCGGGCCCGCAAAATGTATTCCAGCCGCGCAAAGACGCGTCCAGCAGCGTCATCGCCGATTCCACCATGCTCTTCGACTTTCAAACGCTCGTGGGTCCGGCGAAAGCGTTCATCAATGCGGATGACAATGCGCTGCTTCGCGGGGCGTTGCAACTGCTTCCCGCCGATCGCATCGTCGTCGAGATTCTGGAGACCGTTTCTCCCGAACCCGAGATCGTCGCTGCGTGTGCCGAGCTTCGCGATGCCGGCTATATCCTCGCTCTTGACGACTTTGTCGATCATCCCAAATGGCAGCCGCTGCTTCCATTGGTCCGCTTCCTCAAAGTCGATTTTCGCCTGCTCAGCCACGAAGAACTCTGCGCCGTCGCTCGACGGTATCTCCCGAAGGGCCTGCAACTTCTGGCCGAAAAAGTGGAAACCCAGGCCGAGCTGGACGCTGCGCGCGCGATGGGTTACAGCTATTTTCAGGGCTATTTCTTCTGCAAACCGACCGTAATCGAAGGCCGCGAAATCCCCGGCAACCGGCTGAACTACGTTCAGCTCATCGAAGCGGTTAATGGTTCGGAATTCAACATCATCGCGATCGAGGAAGTGCTCAAGCGCGAGCCCGCTCTCGTGTACAAACTCCTGCGCTATCTGAACTCTCCTCTGCTCGGCCTGCGCTGCGAAATTCGGAGCATCGGTCACGCGCTCACGCTACTGGGCGAAAAAGAATTTCGGCGCTGGGTTTCGATCGTAGCCATTGTGTCTCTCGCGGAAGACAAGTCGCCCGAACTGATCCGGACGGCGCTCACCCGCGCTTACTTCTGCGAAGAAATCTCCCTCTCGATCGGCTTAGCTTCACAAAAAGCCGATCTTTTTCTGATGGGGTTACTCTCGGTCACCGACGCCATTCTCGATCTGCCGATGGATACGGTGTTAGCGCGGTTGCCGGTGTCCTCCGATGTCCGCGATGCTCTGAATGGAGTTGCCAACCGCTACCGCGACGTCTACGACCTGCTGCTCTCCTACGAACACGCCGATTGGAACCAGGTCTCTTCGCTCAGCGCCAAGCTCGGCTGCCGCGAAGAACGCCTTGCCGAATCCTATGTCTCCGCTGCCAATCGCGCCGCTGGCGTGCCCCTGTAGTGGCGGCTCTTAGACCCGTGTTTTTCACCGCTTTTCCGCAAAAAGCGGCGCAACAGCGAAAACTGTTGCGCCGGCTATGAGTTGATCTGAAAGAGCCTGGTTTCTGAAAGGGTGTTTGAAGCCGCGCTTTAGGGGAGGGGCTTGCCCCTCCCGTGCCTTCAAACCACAGCTTCGGTTTCCGCCATCACGATGTAGTCGAGCACGCGCTCCGACCAACCGTCGATGTGCGTCCAGCCGTTGCCGTAGCTCAGGCCGTGCTGGTACGGCGCCACGTTCACCACGTAGGCCTTCGGCGTCCACGCGCGGAGAATCCCGTCGTGCGACTGTTCGTCGGTAATCACGATCAGTCGGTCCAGCTCCCGCCATTCCGGCTTCTCGTAGAGTTCACCAAGCGCGCGCTTGAGGTACGTCCCCGCGTGCGCCTGCGAACCGGTGATCGCATCGCGCAGCGCGAATCCGCGCCGCGGAGGCAGTTCTACGCACTGCTCCGAGAAGGTGGCGATGCAAAACGCTTCGGCCTTCTCGCGCAGCAGAATCGCCAGGCCCGCTGCGGCGTCCATACGTGTGGTTTCGCCTTTCTTCGCGAGCACGCCGTCCATCGAACCAGACACGTCTACGACGAGTCCGGTCGAGCCCGGCAGCTTTTCGAACCCGGCAATACCCTTGAGCATGGCGTTCTCGAGCGCGTCTTCGAGCTTCGGCGCGTAACGGGCCGCCGTCACGAAACGAAACGGCAGCGCACGCGCGACGCCCTTTTCGAGCCGCTCGCGAATGAGCTTCGGATCCACACCCGATGCCAGCATCAGGCGCAGGTTGCGCAGGACGGCCAGGCCGCCCAGCATCCCCTCGCGCAGGAGCCGTTCGAACGTCTCGCGCTTGTCCTTCCCTGCGGACAGAGCAACCTCCCAGGTATCGGGAGATTCGAGCGTGTTCTCAACGAGCTTTTTCCAAACAGCTTCCTGCTCGGCATCCTTCGGCTTCGCGTGGCAAAGAAACAGCACGTCGCGCAGCGTCACCACGGAATCGCGGTTGTACTTCGCCAGTTGGTAGGCGTCGAATTTCGTGAACGCCTGCGCCAACCCGCGCTTTACCCCCGCGGAAAGCGGCTGCTTCATTTCCTTCCAGTAGAGCGCCACGAACTCGCCGAGCTCGTCGGCGCGCTGGATGACGTGCTCGAGCGTTTCCGCCACAAGCGGCCCGGCGCCCTTGCGCCGCGCCAGTTCACGTACCAGGAAGAGCGGCGCATGGCGAAGCTGCATCTTGTCGCGGGCTTCGCGCGCCAGAGCGGCCACATCTTCCGGCTTGCTCTGCTTGACGAGCTCCGCGATCCGCTTCGCGATGTCGTTGCCCTTCTCATAGAACGTGTCTTCCCAGAGCAGGCACGTCAGCACGGTGCGCCGCAGCTCCGTCTTTGCATCAACGCGCCGCGCCACCGCTCCTTCGTGTGTCCGCACCGCGACCGCCTGTTCCGGGAACATCCGCTTCCATACATTCAGCTTTGCCATGTCCTTTCTCCTCCTTTCTTCAAAACCAGAAAAACCCGGCCTCGGCTTGTTCTGCCGATGCGGCTCAATTCACGTCGGTCGGATTCGGCGCGTGGATACGCAGCATTCCATCGCTTTCGACGCGCACCAGATCGCCTTCTTCAATCTCCAGAATTCCCGCCAGCCAATCCGGAATCACGATCTTCAGAAACTCTCCCGAAACTTCGGAGATGCCGAGGGAGCGCTCTGCCAAATTGCCTCCGCCATTCGTCAAAGGAACGAACAGCAGCAACTCGCCATTCACCTTTAGTACCGGCCCTTGCAGGGCGATCAGGTTTTCCACGTTGCGTCTCCTTTCTTCAGCTTCAGAAACTGCTGGACGGGAACAGACGGCCAGGGACATTAGGCGCTCTGGGCCACTGAGCTACTGAGCTTTTCGGCTCAGGTGGGAGTCGAACCCACGTCTCCCGCTTTTGAGCGAAGTAACCCTGTCCTACGCCACGTCCAACTCCTTTCGAACCGCCAGCCCCGGCGCAAATCGCCTGCCAGCATCGCGATTCGCGCCGGCCAAAATCGAACCGGGAGGAACATCCGAGTCAGAGTTGCGAGGCGTAAGCCTCACATCGTGTGACAGACGAAGTAACTCTGCTCTTCACCATCCCAGTTACCAGTAGCACAGGCACTCCTGCCTGTGCTCTTCTCGCGTACCACGCAATCTTCCGGTGGAAACCATCGGCCCGCGTAAGTTGTTTGAGCTTCTGTTTCTTTCGAAACAGGCGGGCTTCTCGTTCCGCATCCTTCCCGGTTTGCACCGGGCTGCTCGTTTTGGAGAAGTAACGCGCGCCTTCACCACACCGGAATTTCTTTGCAGAGGGAACTACCGGCCGAGCGCGACATTGCCTTGCCATTTCAGCCACAGCAGCTTTCACCGCCGGCGGGATTCGAACCCGCAATCGCTTCAGCGAAGTAGCTCGTGCCTTCACCACTCTGCAATTTCCTGCGGCGGGAATTGGCGGCTCAGGACTTTTGTGTTCCGCTGCTCTATCCGTTGAGCTACGGCGATGTTCCATCGCCGGCAGGATTCGAACCTGCAACCATCGGATTAGACGAAGTAACCCGAACCTTCACCACGCCACAAACTCCGCAAATCTTTTCGTTACCTCCTTACTTCATTGCTTTCTTACTTCGTACGCGCACACCCGTAGCGTCTTCACCGCAGGCTCGTTTCAGCTCGCCAAAGAAACTCGCCGAAAAATTCCGGGAGGAATCAACGCTCACGGCCCTTGGGATTCGAACCCAAAGCCTTGCGGCTTCTTCCAGACGAAGTACCCGCGAACTACACCATCCCGGGAAACTATCTCGCGACAGATTTCTTTGGATCGAAACGACTTAGGCGGTGATTTTAGACTCGCGCAAACAAGCAGAGCGCGAGACTGGTCAGCCTTGGCATCGTTCCGTCGTGGCTTTTATCTTGTCTCATTCGTTCTGCTCTTCACGCTCAGTGAGGTGCCCAAAAACAGGCTTTACGACTGAGGTATCCCGAAAGTAAACGAAGGCTGCTTTTCTGTCAAGGCCTTTTTCTAGAAATCTGCATTTTTGGCCCATTTTTCGCGTAACTTGTTAATTCTACAGTACCTAACCGTGAGGAGCGGCTCTTTTCTACGCGCACCTGATTCGCGGGAGGCCATCCGAATTCCGCGCTATAATTCGCTCAATCAGGCAGTAGTCGCTTCCAAGCGAACGGAGTCCCCTCAGCATGCGTCAATTCCTCCTTTCTTGGTTCCTCGCTGGCCTAGCTGCCAGCGCACTTGCTCCAACACTTCATGCGCAACACGATCACGGTGCTGCCGAGTCCACGGCTCTCGGAAACGTAAATTTCACGGTCTCTTGCGCTCCGTCCGTGCAACCAGATTTCAATCGCGCCGTCGCATTGCTGCATTCCTTCTGGTACAAAAAATCTGAAGAAGCTTTCACTGCTATCGCCAGCGCCGATCCCTCTTGCGGCATGGCCGAATGGGGCGTGGCCATGTCCCATTTCCGCCAGCTCTGGGATCCGCCCACTCCCGCCGATATCGCCATTGCTTGGCCTGCTGTGCAACGCGCCAAGACGGCGGGCGCAAAAACGCAACGCGAACGTGACTACATTTCCGCGATGGAGATCTTCTACCAGGATGCGGACAAGCGGCCCCTCGCCGCTCGCGCCTCGGACTATGAAAAGGCGATGCAGCACATCTACGAAACTTATCCCGAGGATCGCGAAGCGGCCATTTTCTATGCGTTGGCCGTTCGCGCCAATGCGCCCATCGCGGACAAAACGTACGCCAACCAAAAGAAAGCCAGTGCCATTCTGGAGAAACTTTTCGCCCAGT
>Ga0335079_10001312_pt1 | contig 28357 bp, 28 predicted proteins | sample Lox_Sample_33_FD_206719 | JGI IMG/M metagenome (GOLD analysis project Ga0335079, IMG submission 206719) | Soil microbial communities from Loxahatchee National Wildlife Refuge, Florida, United States - Lox_Sample_3.3 | ecosystem: Environmental > Terrestrial > Soil > Wetlands | place: USA...
AAAACAATCTGGTGCGGAGGCAGCCTGTGATGGCACCAATTGCCGTGTTTTTGATTTGCTTCGCAACTACAGAGTCAGTTTCCAGAAGCAAGGTGAAGGTGACGAACCTTTGAGGATCTACTCCAAATACGCCCGCACGAACTTCGGATTTGGCCCTTACTGGTGAGCCTTCATCGCCGCCTTCGAAGTACCTCAGTGGTCCTGAAGTGGGGTTCATGACATTGACAGTTGGGCTGTCATCGCCGAAGTCTCTTGATTATCGCCACGGGGACGGCGGCGATCAGCCCGCCGAAACAGCCGACATCAACGACCAGCGGCAACCACCAAAACCAGCGTGTGCCGCCAATTGGCAGCGTGAGGCAGGCAAGTGCGCCACAGAATCCGCCGAGAGCCGGAATCGCTGATCCGCGCTTGCCGGTGAGCGCATATGTAATCGGGTAGCCCTAATTGGCGATGATGATGACGAGCGCGGAAAGCTTTTTAGCTGCGAGCAACCGTCATAGATAATCCTGGCCACTCGCCGGGTGTCTCCGGATTGTCGCGTTCGATCCAGTTGCAGATACGTTCCAAGTCTTCGGCGGCGGGCAAAGATCATCGAATTTCCATCAGGGCTGGAGAAAGCGCCGGAGCCGGTCGCCCACCTGTTCATGCGTCAGAAATTCGCCGCGCTCTATAGCGGCCTCGCCCCGCTTCACGGCTTCGACGAAGCGGTCTTCTTCCTCGAAGTAACGCGCAACGACATCCTGCACCACCTCGTCTAGCTGGCGGCCCTGTTGGGCGGCCCGCTGCGCGAGGCGAGTTTGCAGGTCGTCGTTGAAATGAACTTCCATGCCTTCAACCCTACGAGAAATTCTGCGTCAACACAACGGGCAGAATTTCTCGGGGGACACAAATGGGACGCCTTAAACCCTGGTTTTACAGGGGTCCGCGTCCGTCTCGAAGGTTACCCAATTTGAAACACGTAGGGGCGTCCCCGAAACTCACCCTTATGTGAGACGATCACGTGCGTTGATGCGGCCGGGGTCACGACAAGACTGATGGGGCCGATCAGGAGCGCCTACCCGCGCCCGGGGTTTCGCGGCGCGGGTTTTCTCCGGGATCAAAGCGCCCTGAAATCGTCGTCTCAAACCCCACCGGCTGCTGGAAGAATTGGGACCTCCGAATATCCGGGCTACAATGTAGCTCAGGGGAGGATGGAATCATGGCTCAGGGTTCGGTTGTTCGCGCTCGCATCGATGAGCGCACGAAGAGGCTAGCCGCGGCGGCCCTAAAGAGGGCCGGGCTGACGGTATCGGACGCTTTCCGCTTGCTGCTGGTGCGTGTAGCGGCTGAGAAGAGGCTGCCGTTCGAGCCGCTTCAGCCGAATCGGGTAACCGTCGCGGCAATGAGGGCCGCGCGGCGGGGCCAGTTGGTCGGGGCCGGTAAGCCGGACAAGTTGCTGCGAAGCCTAAATGAGGGACGTTAAGTACACGTCCCGCTTCAAGCGCGACTACAAGCGGGAACAATCCGGCCGGTATCGCGAGAAACTGGACGTGCTGCTAATGGAAGCGGCGAACCTTCTCGCCGCGGACGCTACGTTGCCCCGCCGGTATTTCGATCACCAGTTGTCCGGGGAGTGGAGCGATCACCGGGATTGCCATATCAAGCCCGATCTCATCTTGATCTATCGCAAGCCGGATGATACCAACCTCGAACTCGTGCGCCTTGGCTCGCACAGCGAATTAGGGATGTGAGACCGACGCGCCTCTGTCCACCTTTGAGACTCCTGTGAGCGTCCCGAAACTTACCCCATGCGGAACGCGCTGGGCTCGCGGCAAGCACAGTTTGTTTTGGTTGTTGTGCTATACCCATGGCACAGACTGGAGAGGTAAACGCAACTGAGGCGCAGCGAAGACCTCGGCCATTAACAGACTCTTCGTTTCAATCTGTGTGCATCTGTGGCCCAATTACCTCGCGATCACTACCGTGGTGCAGGAGCTGTTCAGTTTCGGCAAATCTCGTCCGGCGGCCATGCGGATGGGGAGGACCGGACGGTGGCCGCGCACAATCGGGCAATAAGAGTCGGGCTCGAGGAGCGCACCTTGCAGACGGCGCCGTCCCGCGCATCCTCCGCGGCAGGATTCGCGGAACTCGCAGGGCCGGCAAGCTTCGGGGAGCGTGCGGGCCTGTTCGAACGGCGGAGAGTTCAGAACTTCGAGTCCGGCTCCCGTCAGATCGGACAAAGGGCCGCCCGGTCCCGGCCAATAGACGCAAGGTTGCACGGTGGCGCGCGGCGTCACGCGCACGGTGGCGACTCCACATCCTCCACCCAGGGGCGGAAGGCCGGCCATGGCGCGCACCAGCGGCTCGCCGATGGCGATCACATCGGTCTCGGCGAAGAGCCGCCGGAACGCCTCCCAATACTCTTCGTAGCTCAGCGCATAAATGTCCGACCGCACCGCCTGGTAGACGTTGACCCGCAGGGGAGCTGCGAACTGTTTGGCGATGCGCGCCACGTCCGCCAGCCGCCGGTAATTCGACTTCATCATCACCGCGATCCACGTCACGGGAACACCCAATCGCACGCAGCGGTCCGCCTGCTGGTGAATGAGCGCCCAGTTGCCCGGTCCGCGCTGCGCGTCCTGCTCCGCTTCGGTGGGGTAATCGAGCGAGAACTCGACGTCGTGGAAGGCCCGCAGTTCGGCGTCTCCGAGAAGAGCCACGCTGTGGCCGTTGGAGGTGATCGTCAGCTTGACGGGCCGGCCGCTCAGGTAATCGAGTATGGCGCGAAAGTCCGGATGCATGCCGTTCTCGCCCGTGCCGAGGTTCACCGAGCGGACGGGCAGGCATTCCATGACCGACTTCACCTGGTCGAGCGAGAGACGGTCGGACCGGGTGGGGTCGCGGTAGCAAAATGAGCAGGCGAGATTGCACTCGTTGGTGAGCCCGAGTCCGAGAGAAATACCTTGGGCGGCCGCGGCGTTCATGTGCCGGGCTCCGGCTGCGAAGTTCGGCCGACCAGGAATTGGGTGTAGCGAGCCATGGCTCGAAATTCCGGCCGGCCGCCCAGCTTGCGCTCGAGTGCGAAGATTCGCTGGTATTCCGCCTCGAGCGAAATGGCGGGCGGCAGGTAGTCCGAGAGCACGCGGACGCCGCGCATGTCCATTGCGGTAAGCGAAGCTTCGCGCAGCATCGCATGCAGGCTTTCGGGCGTAAAGAGCCGCACCTTTCCTCCGAAGAGCGATTCGCGTCCCCATTCGGCGGCAAGGCTGCGCTCCGCGCCGGCCAGGTCGCCCGCCTGAATCGCGGCCTTCAATACTTCGCCGGCCTGGTTGCGCACCAGCACGGAGAGTACCGAGGACTCGCGCATCAGGTGCGAGGCGCCGCGCAAAACGGCGACCGGGTCATCCACGAATTCCAGGACGTTGTGGCAGACAATCACATCGAAGCATGCGCCCGCGAACAGGGCCGCCGCCTGGCTCGCATCGCCCTCCCGCAGCGCGATCCTGGCCCCGGCTCCCGCTTCCCGCGCGGCGCGATTCGCGAGGTCCAGCATCTCCGGAGAGCAATCCAGCAGCGTGACGTGAATGCCAAGCCGCGCCAGGCACACGGCCACGTCTCCGGTGCCCGCTCCGATATCGAGAGCGCGCAAGAATCGCGGCGGCTGCACGGCCGGCAGAAACTCCTGCAAGTTCGCTAACGCCAGGCCGGAGCGCAAGCGGCCCTCGGGAGTCTCCAGATAGGCCGCATAGGCGGGAGCGCCATCGCGGAAACGATTTTCGTGGCCATTGGTTTGCTCCGCGATGGTCATGCCCCTTTCACCAGATCATATCGCTGAATCTGTTAGTATGACCAAAATGGCTGCGGGACGGAACGATCCGGAAACGGCCCTCTATGCGCAGGCCCGAATGGGGCTGGCGATTCCCCGGCTCACGATTGGCGCCATGTTCGTGTGGGTATTCTTCGAGAATCATGGGAAGGGCCTGTACACCAGTGCGGGCTACGCCGGGCTCATCCACTACTACCTCAAGAACAGCCACGCACCGGCCGCGTGGAAGGCGGTAATGGCTCAGGCGGCTGCGCATGCTTCTATGGCGGCGCCGGCGCAGGCGGTGACGGAGATCTCGCTCGGAATCCTGCTGATTTTGGGGTTGTTCACGCGCCCGGCCGCTCTGGTTGGATTCGCGTTCCTCGCCAGCCTGTGGCTCTCCGAGTTGGGCACGGCATGGATCTGGGAACTGCTGGTCCCGGTGCTCACCTTGTTGGGGTTGGCGGTGGGCCGCGCCGGCCGGAGCTGGGGCATCGACGCGCTGCTGGCTCGCAGCAAGCCATTCTCGCCCTGGTGGTGACTCGGCACGAATGCGCGTTTCCGTGATCATTCCCACACGTAACGAGGCGGCGGCCTTAACGCACGTTCTAGCCGATCTGTCGACATGCCGTGTCGAGGAAGTGCTGGTCGTCGACAGCAACTCGACCGACGGCACACCCGAGGTTGCGGCACGGATGGGCGCCCGGGTGATCGCGGAACCGCGGCGCGGTTATGGCCAGGCCTGCCTGACCGGGATGGCGCACGCCAGTTCGCCCGATGTGATCGTCTTCCTGGACGGCGATTACAGCGACCGGCCGGCGGAACTGCCGAACCTGCTGGCGCCGATCGTCGAGGGGCGCGCGGATATCACCATCGGTTCCCGCCTGCGAGGACCGCGCGCGCGAAGGGCCATGCCCTGGCATGCGGCATTCGGCAATCGACTGGCCGCGTTCCTGATCAACGTGCTGTTCGGTCAGCACATCACCGACCTCGGCCCGTTCCGCGCCGCGCGCGCGGAGGTGGTGCGCCAGCTCGCCCTCGAAGAGACCACTTACGGATGGGCGGTGGAGATGATCCTGAAAGGCGCTTTGCAGGGCTACCGGGTGGTGGAAGTGCCGGTGAGCTACTATCCGCGGATCGGAGAATCGAAGATCAGCGGCACTGTCAGGGGCACCCTGGGGGCCGCGTGGTTTATCTTCAGCCGGATTCTGCGCTATTCTGTGCGGCGGCGAAGGGCCGGCGCTGCCGAACCGGCGTAACACGCGATGCACTCTGATACGGCGCACATCGCAGCGGCGGGACCTGGCGGCTGCACCCTGGTGATCATGGCCAAGGCGGCGAGACCCGGCGCGGTGAAGACGCGTCTGGCGGCGTGCCTGGCGGAAGACGCCATCCCCGGGCTGTACCGCTGCTTGTTGGAAGATACGATGGCCCTGGCGCGGTCGCTCGATGGCGTGGCGACGGCCATTATGACTCCCGCTGCGGATGTCGAGGAGCTGCGCCGCCTGGCGGACGGCAGCATGCAGGTGCTGCCGCAGAAAGGCGCGGGCCTGGCTGCCGGCCTGGAGTCGGTATTCGAGCATTTTTCCGCGGAGGGAGCGCGGCGCATCGTGGCGTTCAACAGCGACAGCCCGCACCTGCCGGCGCGGGTGCTCCGGCAGGCATTCGAAGCTCTTGCCTCGTGCGACCTGGTGGTGGGGCCGACGCATGACGGCGGGTATTACCTGGTGGGCGGCAAGGCATCCCATCCCGGACTGTTCGCGGCCAGCGCCATGGGGACCGCGAGTGCGCTCGAGACGTTGCTGGCGCGGGCGGAGAAGCTTCAGCTCTCGGTGCGCTCAACGGGCGAGTTCTACGACGTGGATGTGCCGGCGGACCTGAGTAGGCTGGCCGAGGAGCTGCGGCTGGCTCCGGAGCGCGCGCCGCGCACCGCCCGTTGGCTGGCGGAGTGGATGCCTCAGACTATGTCGAGTGGTTCGGAGGGGTGAGGACTGCGATTCGTCTGAGGTTGATGCCGCAGGTCGAAGACATGGGTGCGTGAAACGAGTGGCGCTTGCGACTTACTGCTCATTACAGGGAACGCGTGGAACGCAGGGCTTCCGTGAGAATCGCCCATTCACCGCTTCGAGATAGAATCCAACTTGGCACTCGCCGTATTTCTCTTCATCCTGGCGGCGTTTCTTGCGGTCGGCCTGCTGGCGGCACGCAAGGTGAGGCACGGCACCGCCTCCGACCTGATCGTCGCCGGGCGTTCGCTCCCACAGTGGGTCGCGCTGCTCACCATGACCGCCACCTGGGTGGATGGCGGGTACCTGCTGGGGACCGCGGAGGGCGCCTTCAAGACCAACGTCGCCTCCGGGGCGCAGGGCGGGCTGTTCTTCGGCTTCAGCCTGATCGTGGGCGGGATCTTCTTTTCCCGCCGCATGCGGAAGCTGGGGTACAACACCCTGATCGACCCGTTCGAGTCGCGTTTCGGCAAGCATTGGGCCGCCGTGCTGTTCGTGCCCGCCATGCTGGCGGAAGTGTTTTGGAGCGCGGAGCTGCTGGTGGCCATCGGGTCGAGCTTCGACGTCCTCATGGGAGTCAACCTCACATCCGCGATCCTGCTGGCGGCGCTGGTGGTCACGGTGTACACGATGATCGGAGGGCTGTGGTCGGTGGCCTACACCGACATGTTTCAACTCGGGCTGGTGGCCGTGGGGCTGGTGGCGGCGCTGCCCTTCGTGCTGCACTCCACAGGCGGGTTTGCGGCCACTCTCGCGGGGTATCGGGCAGCCCGTCCCGATGGCGCCGCGATTCTGCCGCCGCTGGGCGCGCGGGCGGTCGCCTGGACGGTTCCCGGCATCTGGAACTGGTGGGACGTCGCCTGCATGCTGATGCTCGGCGGCATTCCGTGGAACTGCTATTTCCAGCGGGTGCTCTCCTGCCGCACGCCGGCGGAGGCGCGCAAAATGTCGATCCGCTCGGGGATGCTCACGATGGCGTTTGTGGCGCCTCCCCTGCTCATCGGAATGGCGGCGCTCGATTACCCGTGGCCGGCGGACCTGCTGGCGCGCCTCTCCGCGGCGCCGTCCGAAGTGCTGCCGATGATGCTGAAGCGCGTGGCGCCGTCCTGGGTCGCGCTGCTTGGATTGCTGTCGATCGTGGGCGCGGTCACGTCCAGCTTCAGCTCTTCGGTGCTGTCGGCGGCGTCGATGTTCAGTTGGAACTGCTCGAAGCGGCTGCTGTGGCCGAATCTTTCGGCCGGCGCGATGAAGCGGCTGATTCGTATTTCGGTCGCGGTGCTGGGGGGCGGAGCGCTGCTGATGGCGCTCAAGGTGCAAAGCGTGCAGGCGCTGTGGTTCTTTACCAGCGATCTGGTGTACGTCCTGCTCTTCCCGCAACTGGTCTACGCGCTGTTCGATCCGAAGGCGAACCGGATCGGGTCGGTGACGGCTTTCGCGGTCTCGCTGGTGCTGCGCGTGGGAGGGGGCGAGCCGCTGCTGGGGATCCGGCCATGGATCCCCTATCCCGAGCTGTTCACGCGTCATCCGGCGGAGTGGTACGACCCGTCGAGCGGCGCGATTTTATTCCCCTACAAGACCATGGCCGCGGCCGCCGGGATGGTGCTGCTGCCGGTGGTTTCGCGGCTGACCGCGCGCTTCAGCCGGGCGCGGCAATTGTCCAACGTGTACGAGTCCGAGATGGTGGCGCAGGGCGCGGCGCTCCAGCCCCGCGCTTCCCAATTATGACCGCGAAGCAGCGCGTGCTGGCGTGGAGCGTGCACCTGTTCACCGCGCTTGGCCTGGTAGCCGCCGCCGGCATTGCGGTGTTGATCGTGCGCGGAGGCGACGATGCTTTTCGCGCGGCCTTTGCGCTGATGTGGCTGGCCACCGGGATCGATGCGCTGGATGGCACGTTCGCCAAGATGGCGCGGGTGAGCGAGGTGCTGCCGTGGTTCGACGGGCGGCGGCTGGACGACATCATCGACTTTCAAACCTACACCAGCCTGCCGCTGCTGCTGATCTGGCGCGCCGGGATTCTGCCCGGAGGAGGGGCGGCGGTGCTGCTGTTGCCCCTGCTGGCGAGCGCCTATGGCTTTTCGCAATCCGACGCCAAGACCAAGGACGGCTACTTCCTGGGGTTCCCTTCGTACTGGAACATCGTGGCGTTCTACGTCTATTTCCTGGAGATGCCGGCGTGGCTGGCGATGGCCGCGATCGTCACGCTGGCGCTGCTGACGTTTGTGCCGTCGCGGTATCTGTATTCCACGCAGCCGGGGCGTTTGAGCCGGGTGGCGAACGTGCTCGCGGGGCCCTGGTCGGTATTGCTGATTGCCGTACTGCTGGCCGGCCCGGCACAACGGCGGACACTGGCGCTCGGCTCGCTGTATTTTCCGGCGTTTTATCTGGGGGCTTCCTGGTGGGTCACGTGGCGGAAGGCCGATAAATATCAAGGATGAGAATCGCGGCGCTGGTTTTGCCCTGGCTGCTGCTCAGCTATCCGTCGCGTTTGGAACTTCGCGGCTCGGTGTTCGAGACCATTTCGTAGACTTCCGGCATGACCTCACCGTTCGGCCGCCGCTGGAAGCTCCGAACCAGCTCCGCCCTGGAAAACTCACCGCCGCTCAGCACCCGCGCCGCCACATCCGCGCCGAACCGCTCCCAGGTCCAGCGGCGCCCCCAGGGAAAACACGTTGCGGCAATTGCGCTCGGCGGCATTCCTTCCGCCTGGCCCGTCACAACCTGCCGCCGGATCCAGCGGAAGAAATCCAGCTTGGCTTTCAACTCGGCCTCGGGCGCCTCCCGGATCACCACATCTGGGATATCGGGAATCACCTTGCTGAGAGTGTGAATGTGACCGTGACCTTCCACCAGAATCTCCACACCCACGCCGATCAACCGTTCCAGCGTCTGGATCCAGATCAGACTGTCCACGTCGGGATTCGGCGAAGAGAAGTAGCTCCCCATGAACGAGTCTCCGGCGAAAAGAAGTTTTGACCGGGGATCGTAAAAGCTCACGTGATCGTCCGAATGTCCCGGCGTGGGAATCACTTGCAGTTCGCTGCAGGCAGTTGCCACGCGCCCGCCCAGCGGTTTGGGTGAGACCGTGAGAGGCGCAGGTTGTCCGATGATCATGCGTCTCATCCACGGGACGCGTAACGCCCCAAGGAGCTTCGAAGTCTTGGGGGCCAGCAGCAGATCCGCATGCAGCTTCGAACTCAGCCACTCGAGATTACCGGTATGCTCTTCGTGATGGTGCGTCGCGGTCACGGTGTGGATCGTCAGGGCCTGCCGGTCCAAGTGACGCCGCAGGGACTTGCGCATCTTCGGCGAGCCGGGATCGATGGCGACGCCATCGTAGAATACCGCCCAGAAGCGTTCGCCGAAGATGAGTGGAACCAGGTCCGCCATTGGGCTGCCAATAAATAGCAGCGTCAGCTTGCCGTCGAGCAAAGTCAGCCGCCGGCGGAACGTGCGCACATACGCTCGCAGGTTGCGCCCCAGCGAAAGCACCCAGGCACCCGCGACCAGCGGAAGCCGCCACACAAATCCAGCCAGGCGGCAGGTCCAGAATACGCTCAAGGTTGTCCGGCTGCGCACTTCGGCAGGTTTTGCCGACCCGCACGCTCCTCCCCTGCAACGGCTCACGGCATACCGGTTTCTGGCGACGTAGCGGTAGAGAGTGCGGCCAACCCACGAAAATGGAGGCACTCCGCCAATGGCGCCGGCAAGCCAGGTCGGGCCAAATAATCGTGCCAGGCGAGCGACTGCGGCCCAGCCCACCAGCGTTTGAGTTGGGGTAACCACGTGCAGTTCGCGAAGGCAGTCCTCCAGCAGTAACCCTGCGGGCAAATCCGCCGAGCTGAGCGCGATGGGACGCACCCGGTGGCGGCGGTCCAGAGCGCGCAGCCAGCTTACTCCTGCCTGGCAAACCTCGCACTGGTCGTCGTAATAGACCAGGAATTCCTCCATACACATGCGAGTCGATTGATTTTAGCCCTGGTGCGTGGTGTGGGCCAGCAACAGCCCCGCGGTTACGTCGAACCGCCGGCAGGGCGGCCGCTCTGACGTGTTGGCTACTGCGGTTTGCGCTGTGCCTGTTCGGGAATCGGGACCGTTACCGATCCGATGGCTCTCGAATTGCGGTCCACCACGATCAGGCGGACGGCCGTGGCATCCTCATGCAGTTGGAGAGTCTGGGACACGGCTATCCCTTGATGGAACGCCTTGTCGCGGTCCGGAGACGACAGGTTGAGGTCCAACGGCACCAGTGGGCTCAAGACGGGCTGCACGCCGGGTATGAAACCGCCGATTGCGACGCGCAGTTCTCCGTGATACGAATCGCCCTGGTGCACCAGGACCAGGTCGTGCGCATCGATGTGGGCTTCCAACCTCGCGTGGAGGGCGGTAAGCGGCACGAGTTTGGCGGTGAGGCCAATCTCGGCGGCATCGAAGCGCGTGGCGAGCGCCGACCGGACGGCTTGCGTCGACTGGACGCCCGGAGGCTCGCGCCAGGCGTAGTAGCCCGTCTTGGCTTGAATGCGCACGCCTTTGCGCGTGCACGTAATGCGCAGCTTGTGAAACTTGTCGTCCCAGTTAGCGGCCGGCGGATAGTAGCCGATCTGATAGCTGGTGCGTACGTCGTTGACGGCCTGGCGGAGGGCGGCGCCGATATCTTTGCCGGCATCTTTCCGTCCTCCGGTGAGTTCGGCGAAGGTGTCGAGAGTGGCCAGGCTTGCGGTGCCGTCGTAAATGGTGGAGCCGGCAGCCGGACCTCGCGGCAGGCCCCGCGCAGCAGCTATCGAATCCGAGGAATCCGGATTGTTGATGTTATCGGAACTGCCGATCATGATCGTCCGGACGATGTAGATGCTGACGTTGGAGCGGTCCATGATTTCGGTCATCTGGCGGAGGAGCGGGGTGTAGTCCACGAAGTCGCCGGTCTCGGAGCGGTGCGGGCCCAATGCGATGGGCACGCCGTCGGATAGCCACACGATGCTCTTGCGGCCCGGGATGCGGGACAAATCGGCGCCGAGCGTGTCGAGGGCGCGAAAGGTCATTTGCGCGCGCCATTCAATGTCTTGAAGGACCCCCGGATCCCGCACTTGTTGCACGTCGTGCAAGGCTTTGTCCATGATCTCTTTGATGTGGCGGGTCCATGGCTCTCCGCCGGGTGGGCTGACTTCGCCCTCCGCGCCCGGCAGGCCGTGAACGGGGTACAGGCTGCCGTTGACGGTCAGGATGTAGAGATACACGTAATCCCCGGACTCGAGGGGCTGGAGGTCATGAATCAAATTGTTGGTCGTGGTGCCGCGCGTGCCGAATTTCTGATTGAGCATGTCGAATAGGATCAGGGTGGCCCGCGGTACGTTCCCGGCGCTGCGGTTGGAGTACTCGCCGGGCGCGAGCGGCGGCGCCGGTTTGGCCGCGCTATCGCGGTGGCGAAAGAACGCGATGGTCTCGGACTTGCCCGAGTCGGTTATGCGAAAGTCGTCGCGGGTGAGGTCGGTGACCGCCGCGCCATGGCTATCCAGCGCGATTACGTTAAGATCCACCATGCGGGCTTCCTCCTGCGGTGGATCGATGCCGTAAACGGGCGCCAGAAGGAGCAGCGTTACGACTAACAGGCGGGGCATGCTCCGGTATGCTATCCCAAAACGCAAGCCAGTCCTATCCCGCAGATGCAGTATTTCCAGCCGTACAAAAAGGGGGGGAGATGTGCAGTTCGTGGGAACTGGCACCTTGGCCGAAATGCGGTGTATGTGCTCACACCCCCGCGAGCGGTGCGATGCGCTATCAGTCCCACACCACCGGGACGCCATAACGATCCAGGACCCCGTCTTTCGATGCCAGCGTGAGTCCTTCGGCGAGCGCCTGGGCTACCAGGATGCGATCGAATGGGTGTTGGTGAAGATCGGGCAAACCCGCTAAAGCACGGACGTGAGCGGTGCGGATGGCGAGTGTTGGAATCTTTGACCGCACGACATATTGATCCCACCAGGGGAGAGGGTCAGCGATCAGCGCGCCGGGTTTGTGGGACTTGAGAACCAGCCGTTGAGGGCGGTACGCGCTTGTGCGCCCAGCGCCTCGGGTTCGGCTAAAGCCCAGACCAGCGTGTGGGTGTCCAGGAGGACCTTCACCGGCCGGGACAAGCGGCTCGGATCGGGCAATTCCAAACGGGAACCCGGCCTTCCGGCGAGCGGGGGCCAGCTCCGCAACAGGCTGGCCGTGACGCGATGACTACCGTCTCGCCTTCCTCCACGCACTTCACCTTACAAATATCTCGACCCGGCGGTTTCGCGCGCGATTCCCGGCGCTGGTGTTCGGCACCTTGGGCGACTGGCTTCCGTAACCTTCCACCTGCAATCGTTCCGCGGCAATACCATGTTGACGAAGCCAGCCGGCGACCGACTCCGCCCGCCGCCGCGACAGATCGAGATTGTAACTGTCCGCCCCCACATCGTCGGTGTATCCGCCGACGAGCAGCTTGCTTGCCGGACGCTTGCTAAGGACGGACTCCTCGACTTCCGCGAGCACGCTGACCGCCGCGGGCTTCAGATCGTATTGATCGAAGTCGAACAGGATGGCCTCGGGCAGCTCGATCTTCAGTTGTCCGTGGCTTTCGGACATCTCGACCGGAGCGAACGCTTTGGCACGGAACGGCCGATAGGGCTCTGAGCCCGCCGCCACTTCGAGAACCAGGGCGACTTCGTATCGGGGGCCCTGAAAATAAGAGACCCGGATGCGGTGTAATCCGGGAGCAAGGTCAATGCCGCCTTCGGCTGTCCGTGCCGGATGGACACCGTCGTTGTCGATCAGCAGTTTGTCGTCGATATAGACGCGGCTGCCGTCATCGGAGGTGATGCGGAAGCGGTATTTTGCGGGACGCGAAATGAGCATCTTGCCCGTATAGTCGATCGCGAACCATTCGAAACGATCCGTGACGCCCGGAAAGCCCTTGTCAAAAGATCGCGATGGCACATTCAACTCGTCGGTATAAATCGAACCCACCGGTTTGAGTTTCGAAAAATCCGGGAGCTTGTCAGTGTCTTGGGGAAGGAAATAGATGGCGCCTTTCAGGGCGAAAGGGATCTGTTCGCTGCTGCCGAATGGCTGCGGCGCGGCTGTCTGTGTCTGTGTCTGTGCCCAGGCCGATGCTCCACAGCAAACCAGGCTTGCAAAGAGAAGTGTGGCGGCCATTCGCGTCGTGAGCGAGCCTCCGCGGTGAAGGCGATGGACCGTGTACTTTGGCATGTGCACTGCCTCTCTTGGAAGTACGTTCCAGGAGCCCCGCCTGGATGAGGGCGGTGGTCCCGGTTATCTTGGATTTAAAGGGCCACGGCGTGTGGCCATGCCTGAGCCCCACAGCGAGCGCGCAACACAGCTATGACCTGCTCGTGGTTCATAGCTCATTTCCCTCGCTCACACCCCCGCGAGGCTTGCCTCGAGTTCGTCCACGCTCACCGTAGCCGTTCCCAGTTTGCCCACCACGATCCCGCTGGCACGATTGGCCAGGTCGGCCGCTTCGAAAGGCAAGGCCCCCACCGTGAGCCCCAGGGTAAACACAGCAATCGCCGTATCGCCCGCGCCGGAGACGTCGAAGACATCCTGCGCGTGGGTGGGGGTGTGATACGGCGGCGCGCCCTCGCGCAACAGCAGCATGCCCTGCTCACCCAAAGTGATGAGCAGGCTCCCGCAGTTCCAGAGCGCCAGGAGCCGCTTGCCCGCTTCGAGCAGGGGCCGGTCGGCAAGCACCGGCGCCACCGGGTCGGAGGGCGGCATCCCCGCCGCGAGGAAGGCTTCCGGGCGGTTCGGCTTGACCGCGGTCGCGCCCTGCCAGGAAAGCGAGGTGTGCGGATGGGGATCCACCGTCAGAATTTTGCCGTGGACGCGGGCGGTGCGGCAGATGGAGTCCGCCAGGGGCTGGGTGAGAAATCCTTTGCCGTAGTCGGCGACGATGATGCCGTCGAGGTCCGCGATCGTCCCGTCGAGGTACGCCGCGGCGCGCTCGGACTGTTCCGGGGTCAGGGGCGCTTTGCGCTCGCGGTCCACGCGGACCACCTGCTGGTTGCGGGCGATGATCCGGGTCTTCACGGTGGTGGACCAGGCGGGATCCTGCTGCACTCCGGAGGTGTCCACGCCGGAGTTTTGGAGCAACTCCACCAGCCTCCGGCCGGCGGGATCGGTCCCGGCAAGCCCCATCACCGAAACCCGGCGGGTAAACTCGCGGACATTGCGCACCACGTTGGCAGCGCCGCCCGGATAATACGATTCCCCGGTGACGTTCACCACCGGGACCGGCGCCTCGGGGGAGATGCGCGACACCTTTCCCCAGATATACTCGTCGAGCATCAGGTCGCCGATCACCAGGATGCGCCGGTCCGCGAATCCGCCGATCAGCGCCCGCAGGCGCGCGGCGTCGATTTCAGTTGGCATTGGGAGTGGAGACTTGCCCGACTTTTTCGGGACGGGACAGGGCCTCCGCGGCAGGCGCGCCGCCCGGCCGCTTGCGGGCCACGATGATGAGCGAAAGTCCGCGCCAGGGAATCAACCCGTCGATCCGGCGCCAGGCCCACACGGTCTTGTCGAAAATCTTCAGCACCGGTTTGTTGATGCTTTTGGATCCGAACAGGCGGCTGTATGCCAGCCAGGGCGGTGTCCCCGCTTTGTTGAAGCTGTACACCTTCTCCACCATCAAGCCTTCCGCTTCCAGCATCTTCCGCGCTTCCGTCGCGGAGTAGCGGCGCTTGTGCCCCAGGCTTTCGTCGAGCGTTCCGTAGAGGGCGGGGCATTGCGGCACCAGCACTACCAGGGTGCCGGACGGTTTCAGGGTGGCGCGCAGCAGGCTCACCGCGTAACTGGGATCGTCCAGGTATTCCAGCACGTTCAGGCAGAGTACGGTGTTGAAGCATTCCGCCATGCCGGCCAGGTCCTGCGGAACTTCCGGGTCGATGCGCTGCACCACCACGTTGGGCGTCCGCAGGAAGCGGTTGTGCAGGGCATGCAGGTGCAGCGGATCTTTTTCGGCGGCCACGTAGAGCACGCGCCGTCCCATCAGACGGCCGGAGATGTTGCCGATTCCCGCCCCTACTTCCAGCACCGCATCGCCCACATGCGGCCGGATCTTGCGCGCCACCCAGCTCAGGTATTGGGGCGTGCCGGTGAGGTTGTTGAGCACGCCGCGGCCGTAGGGCGCCGCGTATAGGTCGTCGATGAGCCAGAACTTGAAAATCACGCCGAGCGCTTTCAGGCCGTCCTTCCAACCGATCTTCTTGCCTTCCTCGTAGGTGCGGCCGTGATAGCTGATGGGGACTTCGTAGATCCGGAACTTCCGCTTGGCGCTCTTCATGACGATTTCGGGCTCGAAGCCGAAGCGGTTGGAGCGGATCGGGATACTCTTCAGCAGGTCGGTGCGGAAGACCTTGTAGCAGGTTTCCATGTCGGTGAGGTTGAGGTTGCAGAACATGTTGGAAACCAGGGTGAGGCCCTTGTTGATCATGGAGTGCCAGAACGGCAGGATGCGGGTCTGTTCACCGGCCATGTAGCGCGAACCGAAGACCGCGTCGGCGTGTCCGTCGAGCAGGGGGCGCAGGAGGCGCGGGTATTCGGAGGGGTCGTATTCCAGGTCGGCATCCTGAATCAGCGAGAAGTCGCCGGACGCCTGTTCGATGGCGGTGCGGACGGCGGACCCTTTTCCGCGGTTTTGGGGATGGCGATAGAGGTGGATCCGCGGAAAGGCGGTGGCCAGGCGCTGGAGAATTTCGGAGGTACCGTCGGTGGAGCAATCGTCCACGATGATCAGTTCCCGTTCTATATTTTCCGGGAGGGGAGCGTTGAGCACGAGAGAAATCGACCGGTCCACCACGGTGCGCTCGTTGTAGACCGGCATCAGGATCGACAACTTCATGTGAGCTTACGAGCAGTGTAACAAAGCGGCGCAATTCTACCCGAAAAAGCGCTCCGATGAGTCGGGCGCGGCAGACCTGAGTGTCCGCGCCACACACGCCGTCCCTAGTCCCTAGTGGAATCTCTTCAAGGCCCACGACAGGGTGTCACGAGCCACGCCGGCCACATCGCGGCCGATGCCTTTCCGCGACATCTCCAGCGCCTTGTCGGAATCCACCAGGAAATCGGCGATCGGATTGAAGGGTGAGTCCACGTGCGCCACCATGATCGAGAAGCCGTGGTTGTCCTTGATGAAATCTCTTACCAGCATGAAGGTCTGCATCCCGCTCGCGAAAAACCCCCAGGGCTTCTCGAAATCCGGCTCCAGGGGATTGAATCCCTGATGGTCCCGCCGCAGGCCCGATTTGATTTTGTTGGTCCGGTCCGAGATGTAGATATTCGTCACCATGACGGCGACGAACTCCTCGGTGTCGTCGTACTGGGTTAACCCGCCTGTCAGGGAAGTCTGGTTCCATTTACCGGAGACGTTGCGGAACACGTGGACCAGTTCGTGAAACAGGATTTCGTCCCAATAGAGTCCGCGATTCGGATTCGAGTGCGTGGCCGAGCACGCGCCGTGCAGCGAGAAGGTATCGGGAGAGTAGGACACGAATCCCCGGAAGTTGCCGCCCGCGTTCTCTCCGCCGCCTCTGGCATTGCAGTCTCCTCCGGTGTACGGCCGGATTTCGACCGGCTTGTGGTGAAACCGGATGCAATCCAGCAGAATCTTACCGACCTTGGTCCGGTAAATCCAGGTCAGATGTTCCGTCACCTTGTTCTTGTAGGTCGCGCCGGCGGCGGCGGCGAGCCCCACCGGATTTACGTTGATGTTGTACTCCGTCAGGAAATTGGGCATCTGTCTCTCCTCGACGTTCGAGTGCGCCTCGAACCTCGATTGATATTGCGTATTCTGTTCGCGGGAAAGATGGAGGGACTGTAAAAGTTCTGTGAACGTAGCGGGCACGCAAAGAGTGCGCGTCACATATCGCAATTCTTTTACAAATCTTCCACCAACCCCGGTGGACGCCGCTTTAACATCGCCCTGTGAGCGGTTGGAGAAGCCCACAAGGAGCGACGAACATGCACCCCAAATTCCTGAGCCTGATGTTGACGCTGGCGGTACTGGCCGCACCCGCTTTCGGCAGCATGCGATATGCACCCGTGGCGGCGACGGCTATTCTGACCCCGGTCGATCCGCTGCACCCGCAACCCAATAACTTTTCCGGCTGCAGTTCCACGAGCAATACCATCGCGGTGGGGTATGAGATTTACTCCGGCGGCTTTCGCATGCTTTGCGCCGATGCCGGTGAGATCGGATTCTGGACCGCCACCATCGAGGCGCCTCTGGTGGGGCAGGCGCCGCAGCCGGGCGAGCAGTTCCTGTGCCCCTCGGGAACCGCCCTGGGCGGTCTGCGGTACGTGGAAGGTCTCGCGTTCCCGCTGCCGTTGTGCGGCGAGCTGATTCCGGATCTCGTACACGGCTTCGTCGAGCGCCACGTCCTGGTCTCCATCGATAACGTCGTCGAAGAGAAGGAGGCGAAAGGGCCGCCGCAGGACCCGGCGGATGTGACCTGCGGACCGGCTGGATACGTTCAGACCCTGCAGGCATCCCGGAATGCCGCCGGCCAGGTGGCCGGATTCGGGCTCATCTGTAATTCGATCCAGACGGACATCGCGAGCAGCCGCATCCATGTGGACCTGGCGGTGAAGACCATCGGCCAGACCGCGGAGCTGGGCCGCAGCCAGTCGCAGCTTTTTCAGGTGGCGGTCTTCAACCTGGGCTCCGCGACGGTGGCGCCTTCCAACCTGTCGCTGGAACTGCGCTTCGACGGCGAGGCTTGGGATATCGTGCCGTTCAGCAACATGTCCTGCACCGATATCCTGGGACACGCGGGGCTCGTGGACCTGCTGACCATCGGCAAGCGCTGCACGATTACCGGCTCGGTCTCCACTCAGGATGGCGGCATCGCCAGCGTGAATTTCCAGCTGGTGCCGGTGGGACCGGACTCCCTGAGGCCGGCGACTCCCACCGCGCAGCCTGTCTTTTCAGTAAAGGCCGGACTCCTCAACGAGAGCCTGGAAGGCGCCGACTTCAACCCGGCGAACGATACCGCTGCATTTCCGGTAGTGCTGCGCTAAGCAACCTGCGCCAGGTTTACTGCACCGACGCGGAATGCGCCGCGCGTTCCGCGGGAGGCGGATAGGCGGCAGTTCTCCCGCCGCTGGTGAGCAGGCGGTGCAATATGTCTTGCGCGGGCGTGTGCTCCTCCACGAAATCCACGCCGGCGGCGGTCAGGCTGAAATCCGCGCCGTCGTTCATCTCCACCAGCCGCTTTTGCTTGAGGTACCACAGGGTGAATTCCAGGTAGTCCCGGGGAATCGACATCAGCTCTTCGAGCTCCACCAGCGTGATGGTCGGATGGCGGGGATTGCGGCGCCGCTGGGCATACAGGAGGCAAAGGACCCCCAGGCGGCGATGGGTCTCGCCTTCTTTTTCGTCCACAAACGCCTTGGCCTGGAACAGCGGGAGAGGGCCTTTGGTGTTGGTGGCCCGCGCCAGGTCGTACTCCGCGCGCAGGATGGGATCGCAGAGGACCCGGTAGGCTTCCGACAACAGCAGGAAGCGTTCGTGGTTTCCGCTTTCGGGATTATCGGGATGAAACCGCGCGGCCATGATCCGGTAGACCCGGTGAATGGTTTCCAGGTCGGCTTTGGAGCTGAGTTGCAGGACTTCGTAGTAGTCGATTTCTTTACTCTCCGGCTGGGAGGACGAACGGGACTCGCTGGAGAACTCCACACCGATCTGGAACACCGCGCCTTCCGCGTTACAGTAACGGACTATGCCTTCGATGGCAGTGCCATAGCGCGGGATCTCCACGCAGACCTGAGTTCCGGATTGGATGGAGACGGCGCTTTCGACTTTCAAGCCCGAGTCGGAAGCATCGCGCGACTTCGTCCGGGCGGTCTGGACACCGTGTTGGTCTTCCCAGAAAAAAACCACCTCGTAATCGGCGGGAATGCGTTGGTGACGGCGTTTGTTCTTCTGCATGCCAGGAATCTCCGTTTTACAGTTTGGTGCTTCTCGTTCAGTTCCAATCTCCACTCGCAAAAGCCAGTTCGGGATGGCCGTCCGGCACAGGCGAGGGCTTCGAGTCGGGATGCGGGATCCGCATCACGTCCGCGGCGGCTGCCGCAGCCGCCCGGACACGGTGATCCTCATCCGTCAAACGGCTCGAAAGGATGCTGCGATTTTGCGGGGTCGCGGGAAGAAACGGCAACAGGCGCACGACTTCCAGCCGGATTTCCGGGTCGGAGTGTCCGGCGGCCTCCCGCATGTCCGGCAACGGCAAAGCGCGTTCCCAGGAGACCAGCAGCTTCAACATTTCCCGCGGGTGGGAGCGCAGCGACTGGGGAACGGCTTGCGTGCACAACTGCATGGCGTAGCGGCCGAGTTCTCCGGCGATCGCCTCGCGCACCCCGGGAGTATCCGCGAGCACGCTTTCCAACACCTGCGTGATGGCCGTGGCGTCCCCGGTGGATAACAGGATGCGGGCCGCGTCCAGGCGAATCTGCTCGTCGGGATCCCGCAACACCATTTCCGGAATGTTGCCCATGAAACGGCGGACCGGCTCGTAGTGGGCTACCGCCGAAAGACACGCGAAAGCCTGGCGGCGCTCCAGGAGCTTCCGGGAATGCGTCCGGTTGCACCAATGCTCCACATAGCCCAACACGATAGCCAGGTCGCAGATCTGTTCGCACCGGCCGGCCACGCGGGCCTGGTACTGCAGGATGGTGTCCTGCACGGTTTCCGGATGGGAGGCCACCAGCGCGCGCAGGCGGGTCACATCGTGGTTGCCTCCCATGTAGATGGAGAGAGCATCCACGATTTCCTGGCGGATTTCCGGCGTGGCCGCTTCGGCAGCACGGCCGGTCCGTCCGAACAGGGCCCGGAGCCGCCGTGGCATGGAGTCTTCCGTTTGCCAGTGCGAGCCGCCGCCGAGCTGCGACAGGGTTCTGACGATCAGCAGCAGCGAAAGCCCGATCGCCACGGTGCCGATCACGGCCCCCAGCACGATCCAGTATTCTTGTGTCATTGCAGAAGCCTCTTCAAGCGCGCCACGAGTTCGAAAGGATTGAACGGCTTGGTCAGATAATCGTCCGCCCCCAACTGGAAGGCGCGCAGAATCTCTTTTTCGCGCTGCAGGCTGGTGAGCAGGATCACGCGGGTGGAAAGCTTCTCGGCGCGGATGGCGGCGAGCACCTCGAAGCCGTCCATTCCGGGCATGTTGACATCCAGGACGGCGGCGTGCGGCTGATCTCTCCGGATGAGCTCCAGGGCATCGAATCCGTTGTCGAACGACCGGCAAGACATGCCGTAGTTCTGGATGGTGGAGCGCACGAGCGTGAGTACAATCGCATCGTCGTCCGCCAGAACCACGGTGGGGCAGGCGACCGCCGGCCGGGGCGCGACTTCACGCGGCGGGGCGGAGACCGGCTCGGCGACGCCGCGCGAGATGGCGAAAGCCAGGCGCATGAGGACTTCTTCGGGCGCGCCCGAATCCACCAGGAAATCCAAGGCCCGGGCCCGGACCTGCGGCTTGAGTCCAATCAGATCGCCCTGCCGGCCGGTCAAGGCCAGCTTGATTCCGGCCGCCAAGGGAGCGTCGGCGCGCAGCCAGGCACTCTCCAGGGTTTCCTGGCGGACATGAAAGATCACCAGATCGCAGTCCCGGATGGCCGCGGATTGCGGGTCATCGGACGCATCGAATAAAAACGGCCGCGCCTTGGCTTGCTCCAACAGGGCGCACATGGTATCGGCGCGCTCCGGCGAGAATCCGATCAGGGCGATGCGTTTTCCGGCGGTCGCCTGGATTACGGATTCCGGCAGGGGCTGGCTCTTGGCGGCCAGCAGGTCCGAAAACGAGTACAACAGGTCGCTGAGCACCCCCCGGAGGCGCGGCATCTGGACCGGATTTTCGCTCAGCAGTTCTTCGCCGTTGCGCGCCAGGCTGGTAATTTCGGGGAAGCCCAGGAGACCCGCGCTGCCGATCCAGGTGTGCAACTGTCCGGCGGCGAGCACCGGATCGAACGGACCGTTCAGGCTCTCGAGTAACTGCCGGCAGGTGGTTATGCCTTCATTCAGAAAATGCCGGCGCAAGACCTCCATCTCCGGGCCGGAGAAGCTCAAGCTGGAGCCCATGGAGGCGCTGGAGGCGCTCGCGATCTCCTTGACCGGCTCAGCGTGTCCGGCGGCAGGCCGTGCGAGCAGTTCCCGCAGCCGGGAGGACAGCGTGGCGGTGTCGATGGGTTTGCTGATATAGTCCTCGCAGCCGGCCCGCAAGGCCTTGTCCCGGTCTTCCTGCCTGGCGGTCAAGGCGACCACCCGGATCGCACTGGTGCGGGGGTCTTCTTTGAGCTTGCGCGTCATCTCCAGACCGTTCATTCCCGGCAACTGGATGTCTGCCAGAATGAGTTCCGGACGGTACTCGGGCAGCATCTGAAGGGCGTCTTCCGCGCGTTCCACGGTACGAACGTCATAACCTTCATGCGTCAGTAGGAGCCGCATCAGTTTGCGATTCACTGGCGCGTCATCGACTACCAGAATGGGGGTTCCAGTCATGCTCTCTTTCGTCCTGGAAACAGTATTACTTCGGAGAGCATTGCGCTGAAAGGACCAGTCGTACTTCGCGCGTACGTACCGAAATGGGTAGTACCGCGGCAAAGTACCCCTGGTATCGTGGCTGACCTGGCGCCCGAATCGTGAAAAGGCAGTGTAATTGCGCGGATTGCGGAGGTCTGGAGAAGGCCGAAACGGCTTGGGGAGGTGCGGTACGGCGATCCCCGTGTGGTGCAGGCGAGATCGGCAAAACTCCGGCGGAATCTTCAAGTTAACGTCTTCCTTCCGGCTCCGGGAGGCCCGCAAATGATGGCGCCGGGCGGGCGGCGGCTCCGGAAACGGGAAATTGCAGGAACGAACCCAATTTTGGACGGCCAGGAGGCGCCGGGGATGGGCTCAACTTGGCGGACTGGTCTCAAGCTCCGGGGCCGTTTGCTTCGCATGGCTCCAGGGTAGCGGAGAGGGAGTGGGATCTGGAGTTAAGGTGCTGACAGGAAAGGGGGAATTGGATGTGATGGTGGATGTTGACTGCCGTCGTCCACCACGAGCCCGCCAGTTGGTGTGGATGAGCCTTGACGATGTGGCTGAGCGCTACAGATGAACGATGCTCAGATCGGGAATACGGGCGAAGTCCCGCACGTTGCTGGCGCCGACGGCGTAGTCCAACTCCAGCGCACAGGCGCCGATGATAAGATCGCCTAGCGGGAGGTTGACGCCCCGCGCCGCCTGTAGAGTCGGGACAGGTTACTGGTGATCGGGATCACCTGGACACGGTCCAGATTGCGATTCAATTCAAGTCACCGATCACACCTTCAGACCATGCCAGAGCGTCCCGCTCTCGCTCTTCATCCGCGGCAAGGTCCTGATATGCCGTTTCCAGATTCTGTGAGAGTACGTGTGGCCGAGCGAGTTTCTCCAGGAATTGGCTGATGTGGCGCCGGCCTATCGTCCGGTGGAGGCCTTCATAGACTTCCTCACTCAGGGTGATCGTTAGCTTACGGGTCATTTATTGCTCTACACGCGTATAGTACACGTATAGCGCCGCGCCCGCCGCCGTGCTCCATTTTGTCGGGACGCTTACACTGAAGATTCGTGAAACAGGTACTCTTTATTTTCGGCACGCGGCCGGAGGCCATCAAGCTCTGTCCGATCATCCGGCACATGCGGAGTTCGAGCAACGGCATCGAGGTGAAGGTCTGCGTGACCGCCCAGCACCGGGGCATGCTCGACCAGGTGCTGGCGTGTTTTGAGGTTTGTCCCGATTTCGATTTGAATCTGATGACCCCCGGACAGACCCTGGCCCAGATCACGGCCCGGGCATTGACGGCGCTGGACCCGCTCCTGGTGGAACAGCGCGTCGATATGGCGGTGGTGCAAGGCGATACCACGACCACCATGGTAGGAGCGCTGGCCGCGTTCTACCGGCAGATCCCGGTCGCCCACGTAGAAGCAGGACTGCGCACCGGCGATCTGGCGCAGCCTTTTCCGGAAGAACTGAACCGGCTCGTCACCGGGCGCCTGGCCGCTCTGCACTTCGCACCCACAGTGGGCGCGAGGCGCAATCTGCTGGTGGAGGGGCTTCCCGGCGAGCGGGTGCTGGTGACCGGCAATTCGGGCATCGATGCCGTGCTGTATGTCGCCGGCCGGCTGGAGCGCGGCGAAATCCCTGCGCCTCACTGGTCTTGGCTGGACGCCGGCAGGCAGCTCATGGTGGTGACCGCGCACCGGCGGGAAAGCTTCGGCGAGGGCATCGTGCACATCTGCGAGGCGCTGTCGGAACTGGCGGAGCGTCCGGATGTGCAGATCGTATACCCGGTGCACCGCAACCCCAATGTGCTCGACCCGGTCACGCGCCTGCTCGGCGGCCGGCGGAACCTCGTGCTCCTGGATCCTCTGGACTACGTCTCGTTTGTGGACCTGATGCGCCGCGCCCGGCTGCTGATCACCGATTCGGGCGGCATCCAGGAAGAGGCGCCCTCGCTGGGCAAGCCGGTGCTGGTGATGCGGGAGCGCACCGAGCGGCCCGAGGCGGTGGATGCCGGCACCGTGAAACTGGTGGGGACGGACCCGCGCAAGATCGTCACGGAGGCGGCGCGGCTGCTCGACGACGAGCCGGAATACCAGCGGCGGTCGCGCATTCACAATCCCTATGGCGACGGCCATGCCAGCGAACGCATCGCCGAAGCGATCGCCGGCTGGTTTGCGGGGCAGAGGGGATGAAGCAGCTCTCCCTGATTACCGACGGCTCTTGTCTGGGCAACCCCGGTCCGGGAGGCTGGGCGTGCATTCTGCGATTCGGCGAGGTGAAGCGCGAACTCTTCGGATACGCCCCGCACACCACCAACAACCGGATGGAGATGATGGCGCCGATTCAGGGTCTGCTCGCGCTGAAGGAGCCGTGCGAAGTCGAGATTACAACGGACTCCGAGTACGTGAGGCAAGGCATCACGGTGTGGATCATCCGTTGGAAACGCCGTTACTGGTGGAAGAAAAACGTACCGGTCCGCAACGTCGATCTTTGGATCGAGCTGGATGAACTCGTTGCCCTGCACAAAACCAACTGGATCTGGACCAAAGGCCATGCCGACCACATCGACAACAACCGGTGCGACTGGCTGGCCCAGAATGCCGCCCGCACGCAGACCAGTTCCTGGGCGGATGGCAGGCCGCATGGATCACTCCTGCACGCCTTGGGACCCAACTACGTACCGCCGCGGCCGCAGGGCAGCCTGTTCGAAGACCTGGAACCGGCGGACGATGACGAAGACGATCCCGGGTAGAGCACCACGCTGATACGACAGGTTTCGGTCGGCTGACCGGTATACTGAAAGAAACCCTCTTTTCAATGCCGGATTTAGTTCTTTTCGCAGTAATTCATATCAGCGTCAGTGTTGCGCTTGCGGCCTTGCTTCTGATGGCTTACCGCCGCCTGCACCGCGCCGCTTACCTTCTCTACTGGGCGGTCTTCTGGGTGGCCATCGCGCTCAACCTGGCGGTGAGCCGGGTGGCCGGCCCGCTGCTGCATTCGAATTCGGCGTGGATCCGCGTGTTCACCAGTTCCTTGCTTCCCTACTACCCGGTGTTGATGATCTGCGCGGGGCTGTCCGTAAGAGGACGGCCGTCTTCCCGTCTCACTCGCCCCCTGCTCTGGGGCGCCGTGGCAGCCTCCGCGTCGCTTTTCGCCGTGCTGGCGATGCTGGTTCCGTCCTCGCGGATCGTCCCGCCGATGGCGGACCTGCGGGCCATGAGCACCAGCTTTGCGGTGGGCTTCTTCGCCTGGGAACTGGCCCGGCGGGGGCGTGCGGATGGCCGCCCGGCGAAGCGTTTTGTCACGGTCACCGTGATCTACGCCGTCCACAATTTCGCGCTGGGCGCGGGACTCCTGGGGATCCATTTCTACTCCGCGGAATTCACCAACGGCTACTCCCCGCTGGCGGCGACCGTGGGAATTCTGCTGCAATTTGCCATGACGCTGGTTCTCGCCCAGGAGGCCATCGAACGCGCCGCCGAAGCAGCACTCCAGGTACAGGAATCCGGCCAGCGGCTGCGGCTTACCGACTTCACCCTCGAGAATTCGCCCGTGGGAATTTTCTGGACGGCCGCGGACGGCCGGTTCCGGCGCGTCAATCAAACCACGTGCTCGATGACGGGATACAGCGAGCAGGAATTGCTGAGCATGCCGGCGGCGGAACTGGATTCGATGTTCTGTGTGGAGGCCGGCGGCGCGGCCCGGTGGTGGCTTCCGGAAGGCAGAAAGGCGGGAACGTTCGAGTCGTGTCACAGGCATCAGGACGGACATACGTTCCCGGTGGAAATCTCCACCAGCCGCATTGAGTTCGAAGGCGCCGAATACACGGTGGCGTTCGTGCGCGACATCTCCGGGCGCAAACGCGCCGAAGCCGAACAGGAGAAATTGCAGGCGCAGTTGAGCCAGTCCCAGAAGATGGAATCCATCGGCAGGCTGGCCGGGGGCATCGCCCACGATTTCAATAATCTGCTGACCGTCATCAATGGCCACAGCCAGTTGGCGCTGGGCAAAGTGCCGCGCGGCAATCCGCTCCGGGAACGGCTGGAGGAGGTCCTCCGGGCCGGGAAAAGCGCCGCCGCATTGACCCGCCAACTGCTGGCTTACAGCCGTAAGCAGCATCTCGAACCTCGTGTATTGGATCTCAACAGCGTGATCGGAGGTATGCGATCCATGCTCGTCAGCCTGGTAGGCGAAGATATCGAGGTGCGCGTGGAGTTGAGCGCGGAGGTTCTCACGGTGTATGCCGACCCGCACCAGTGGGAGCAGGTCATGATGAATCTGGCGGTCAATGCCAGGGATGCGATGCCGGGCGGCGGCTGTCTGCGCATCGGGACCGCGTCCGTGGAGTGGGATGATGCGCAGGCATCGCGTTTCGGCGCACGGGCAGGCCGCTACGCCGAGTTGTCTGTGGCAGACACAGGCGTAGGGATGGACGATGCGACGCGGCAGCGGATCTTCGAGCCGTTCTTCACCACCAAAGAGACCGGTAAAGGGACCGGGCTGGGGCTGTCGATGGTGCAGGGCATCGTGGCGCAGAGCGGCGGCCACATCGACGTCAGCACCGCGATGGGGCAGGGAACGACGTTCCGGATTTGCCTGCCGCTGAGGCTTGGGGAGGAGCCGGTTCTGGCTGCGCTGGCGCCGTCCCCGAAAGCCACAGAGACGCAGTGATACTCGTCTGGCGTTATGCTACAAACAGCCATGGATATGACCGTTCGCAAGTACGCCAGCTTTGACGAGATGAAAGCGGACGAATATCGCTACTGGCAAAGCCGGGCGGTGTGGGAGCGGATGGACGCGGTCGAGGAAATGATCCGCATCGCCTACGAACTCAAGGGCTGGGAGATGGAGCCGGATGTACCAAGACTACAAAGACCTTTTGTCCGCCTTCCATGCCCATGGCGTTAAATACCTGATTGTTGGCGGTTATGCCGTGATCTTTCACGCGCAGCCCCGCTTTACGAGAGACATCGACCTGTTCATCAAAGCAGACCTCGCGAATGCGCAGGCGACCTATGATGCGCTCGTCGAGTTCGGCGCCCCGCTTCAAGGCATTCGGCCGGAGGAGTTCGCCGATCGCGGCAGCTTTTTTCGTTTCGGACAGGATCCACGAGGCTTCGATATTCTCCCCGATCTCCCGGGCATCGAGTTTGATGCCGCGTGGGAACGCCGGGTGGAAGGCGTGATCGACGCAGCCAGCGGATTCAAGGCGTTCTTTATTTCAAGGGACGACCTCATCGCCGCCAAGCTTGCTTCCGGCAGACCTCAAGACCTTGCAGATGTGAGCGCCATCCAAAAAGCACTTCAGAGTCGACGGCCGAAGGCGTAACCAACCAAGAGCCCTCCGCGTCGTTTCTGGCTGCAAAAATGCTCCATAATGTACCGGATGAAACGCGTACTGATGAGCTGCTTTTACGGGCTGGTCGGATTGCTCCTCGCTGGTACGACCGCGGCCTTCCTGCAAAGTGTCTCGTTATGGTCGGTACTGACTACTTTCCTGGTGTTTTTCGGGATGCTCATCACATTTGTATTGGGGGTCTATGCCGGCTCCGGACGCCTTTCTCCGCGCCACAGGCGGCGGTCTTTCAAACCGTCCGCCTGACGCAAGTTTCACTCCTTACAGTAAGTTGCCAGCTGCTGACAGAACCCCACAAATCAGTTGGTCCGGTCCCACTGAACGTTCACTACCTTGGAAGTAGTCACCGGGATGTGGTCTTCGAAGAGGAAGACCAGGCGCATGCCGCGCTCGATGATACCGTCCTCGATGGTACCTTCGCTAGTGACCGAACCTTCCAGTTGCGCCAGCACGGGAGTAGGGCAAAACCGCGGGTGGCCGGAAACGCGCACGGTGCTCCCGCCCAGGCATTCGATCCGATAATGCCGGCTCGTAGTTTCCACATCGATCAAGGAACCAGGTTCAAGGCTTTTGCAATCTAACTGTTCGGCTGATCTCATGTTGGGAACTCCTGCCCCGGAGTGGTGCAATTGAGTAGCCGTTGAAGGGTGATCCGTGCGGCCGGTGGGGCCCTAAAAAGAGAAAGCCCGGCATTCGGCCGAGGTTTTAGTTGCCGGATGCCAGGCTTGGCGCGTCCGATCACGGGAAGCCCCCATGTTCACACGCCTTGAGGTTGAACTAGAAAGCTCGCTTCTCGCCTTTCACCCTTATCGTCCCACAAAAACCGGGACATCTGGGGTGACACCATCACGGCGAACGCAAGTTACCTCACAAAACACACATCCCAGGACCCCGAGTAAGTTTTGTATGAAAAGCGCCCACGCTTCGCGTCAAACTTACATGAATTGACGCCGTCGTCAGGCGGTTACACATTGAAAACCCGCATGTTACAAACAACGGCTGGTGAATTGCTCTGACAGCAGCCGAGGTTTTTAGACCATGAAATCGCTCCTTGCCACATGCATTTTAACGGCTGCGCTGCTGACTGGTGGTTGCGCGACCAAGAAATACGTTCGCAACACCACGGCACCCGTCCAGGCGAAGGTGGATGAGGTGGGCCAGCAGACGGCCAAAAACTCTCAAGATCTCGACGCAACCCGTGGTGATTTGAAGAATGTTGACCAGAAGGCCCAAAGCGGAATCAGTGCCGCGCAGGAACGGGCGTCCAGCGCCGACCAGCATGCTGCACAAGCCGACCAGCACGCCAGCGACGCCATGAACAAGGCGACCCAGGCCGCGCAGGTTGGCGATCAGAATACTCAGACCTTGAACAGCCTGAAATCAGTCATCACCAATCTCGACGATTACCAGGTGCAATCGTCCGCGACGATTTCGTTCAAGTTCGATAAGTGGAACCTGAGCGATGAAGCGAAGCAGGATCTCGACAAGGTCGCGGATGCAGTGAAATCCGACAAGCGCTTCTTCATCGCGGTGGAAGGTTATACCGACAGGATCGGCACCACGGAGTACAACGAACAACTCAGCCGCAAGCGCGCGGACGCGGTGGTGGAGTATCTCGTTGCGAAACACGACATCCCGGTCT
>Ga0335079_10001314_pt1 | contig 28334 bp, 22 predicted proteins | sample Lox_Sample_33_FD_206719 | JGI IMG/M metagenome (GOLD analysis project Ga0335079, IMG submission 206719) | Soil microbial communities from Loxahatchee National Wildlife Refuge, Florida, United States - Lox_Sample_3.3 | ecosystem: Environmental > Terrestrial > Soil > Wetlands | place: USA...
GAAGGATCCGGTTTCTCGATGAAGCGCGCGATGCGGTAGAGCTCCCCGCTCGAGGCTCCCCGCTGGATGTAGCCGTAACCCGTCTCCGCCGCGGTCGGCACGATGCCGAAGGTGACCAGCTGTCCCTGCTGCGCCGCCGGGAGCGCCGCGCGCACTGCGCGCTGGAACGCCGGAACGTCCTTGATGACGTGATCGGCGGGCAGGATGAGAAGCACGGGGTCGGCCGCATCGGCGGCGATGCCCTTGAGAGCGGCGTGCGCGGCGAGCGCGATCGCGGGGGCGGTATTGCGCCCGGCGGGCTCGAGCACGATGGCGCGCGGGGAGATCGTGAGCTGCCGGAGCTGCTCGGCGACCAGAAAGCGGTGCGCCTCGTTGCAGACGATCACGGGAGGTGCGGCGCTCAGGCCCTCGAGACGCAGCGCCGTCTGCTGCAGCATCGTGCGCTGACCCGTGAGCGCCAGCAGCTGCTTCGGATAGAGCTCGCGCGAGAGCGGCCAGAGCCGGGTGCCAGCGCCGCCCGAGAGAATCACCGGGGTGAGCATCGCTCAATCCACCGCGAGCGGCTTACCGCGGCCGATGGCGTGGTAGGTGAGCCCGAAGCGATTCACCATCGCCGGGTCGTAGAGATTGCGGCCGTCGAAGATCACCGGACCCTTCATGACCTCCCGCAGCCGGTCGAAATCGGGGCTCCGGAACTCCTGCCACTCGGTGACGATGGCGAGAGCATCCGCTCCCTCGGCCGCCTGGTAGGCATTCTTCGCCAGGGAGAAGTTGGGCTCCCCGGCATAGACGCGCTTCGCCTCCTCCCCCGCCACCGGGTCGTAGGCATGCACGCGCGCGCCGGCCTTGACGAGGAGACCGATGAGAGTGCGCGAGGGGGCTTCCCGCATGTCATCGGTGTTGGGCTTGAACGCGAGGCCCCAGAGCGCGATGGTCCTTCCTGAGAGCTTGCCGTCAAAGTGCCGCGACATCTTGTGGAACAGCACTTCCTTCTGCCGCGCGTTCACCGACTCCACGGCGTTGAGGATCGTGGGCTCGTGGCCGGCATCGTGCGAGGAGCGGATCAGCGCCTGGACGTCCTTCGGGAAGCACGATCCGCCATAGCCCGTTCCCGGGTAGATGAAGCTGTAGCCGATGCGCGGGTCTGAGCCGATGCCGATGCGCACCTTCTCGATGTCGGCGCCGACGCGCTCGGCGATGTTGGCGAGCTCGTTCATGAAGCTGATCTTGGTGGCGAGCATCGCGTTCGCCGCGTACTTGGTGAGCTCCGCTGAGCGCAGGTCCATGACGATCAGGCGATCATGGTTGCGCGTGAAGGGCTCGTAGAGCGCCCGCAGGAGCTCGGTGGTGCGCGGGTTGTCGCTCCCCACCACGACGCGGTCCGGCTTCATGAAGTCGGTAATCGCCGCGCCCTCTTTCAGGAATTCGGGGTTCGAGACCACGTCGAACTCGCAGCTCACCCCGCGCGCGGCGAGGGTCTTGTCGATCTCCGCGTGCACCTTATCCGCCGTACCGACCGGCACGGTCGACTTGGTGATCACGATCGCATAGCGATTGAGGTGGGTCGCGATGGTACGCGCGACCGCGAGCACGTGGCGCAGGTCCGCCGAGCCGTCCTCACTCGGGGGCGTGCCGACCGCGATGAGCTGGAAGAGCCCATGAGTCACGCCCTTGGCGGCATCCGTGGTGAACTCGATGCGCCCGGCCTCGGCGTTGCGCCTGATGAGCGCCTCGAGCCCGGGCTCGTGAATCGGGACCTCGCCGCGGTTCAAGCGCTCGATCTTCCCCGCGTCGACGTCCACGCAGACCACGTGGTTGCCGGCATCGGCGAGGCACGCGCCGGTCACGAGTCCTACGTAGCCGGAACCGAAAATCGTTACGCGCATGGATTAAGTCAACGTAAGTATTGGATTTATAAGAACTAAGGCGGCCAGACTAGAGCAAATCAGCCCCGCGCTCAATCGCGAAGAGGCGAAGGATACCCTCCGGTGCAGACTTCCGCCCCGCGGCGCTACGGCAGACCCAGCGCCCGCCGCCGAGCGCGCGCCGCCAATGGACCGGGACGCGCGCGGCAGCTGGAAGACAGACTCGATGCCGCGAATCAGCGGCCAATTTGCGTTTCTGGGTCTCGCGTCGGCGCTGCGTGGGTGTCTCCCGCAAATGCGGGGCCGGCACTCTGCGAGTAGCTTGCAAAAAAATTGAGCGCGGCCAAGGGGACGAAAAATGGCCCGTGTGGCTCAGTACCGGTTTCCGCAGGCCTCGGGTGAACTGACAGACGAGGCCGTCGCGTCTGATCGTGCACTCGCGCCACTGCTGCAAACGGATCGCGCGGCGCTACACATCGGGAACGACATCATGGACGACCTCGCTCGCTGGAGGCTCAGCCAGAGGAGTCCGTAGGACGTCCCTTGCCTCAGGCCAGCCCGCTTGCGCGCGTCTCGTTGCGGCGCAGCACATCAGGCGATATCGAATTCCTGTCATTTATCTGCGCGCATATTGCGCCGACGGCAGAAACGGGTGAGATTGGTGAAACCGGCAAGAATGCCGGAGTGACGCACCCGCAAATGCTGGTTTAGATGCGTCATCAACAACACAACTGAGGAAGGGGATTTGTCATGGATAAGAGAAAGTATCTGCACTTGGGATTGAATGTGTTGGCTGGCTCCGTACTGGCGATGTATGCCACAACAGTGCTGGCCGATCCGTTTACTTTACAAGGCGCGTGCAAGCTCACCAGCACGATCTCTGGGCAAGGTACTTGCCAACTGGAATTCCTGATTGCGGACTCGCCTACTTCGACGGACATCATCACCCAGGGGCTCATCACCGTTGATGGAATAGCGGTGGCGACATACATGAATGACAACCTGACGCCAGCGCCGTTTGCGGTCGGAGCAGTTTCCGGAGCGACGGTCGTTACCTGCGGCGCCTCGCACGTTGTCCGCGCCTACGTTCATAAGTCGACGGCGCCGGGAGCCGAGGAGCGGGTTGGCTCACTGCCGGCAGTTGTTTGTCCAAGCGCGCCGTAGGCAGGCCCGAATCGAAATGCAGGATGGAGCGCCGGCACGCGCAGTGCCGGCGCCCCGCGCCGCCAGGTGAGCGATCCTCGTTACCGTGGCAGGCCGCTCGCCCTCATCTGAGCAATCTCGGCTCTGAGCTCCGCGATCTCCGCGGCTTGGGCCTGGAGCTGTTCATGCTCTCGCTGGACTTCGTTTAGCAGCAGCGCGGGTAGGACGTGGTATGCCACTGATTGCGGGTTACCGTCCGCATCGTTGATGACGAGTTCCGGCATGATTTGGGCCACTTCCTCCGCGACCAGGCCGTACTGAACCGGCTTGTTTCCCTGAGCGTCGGCCTGTCGGTACCTGAACGTGACCGGTCGCAGCCGCATTATGTTCTCGCTGGCATCACCCATGTTCTGAATGTCCTCCTTGAAGCGCCGCGAAGAAGAGGCGATGCCGAGCTGACCGGTGGAGCTGACGAGAACAGCAGCGCCCGAGACCGTCGCGCCGGAGATCCCGGCAACATACGTGGCCGACTGCGTACCCTGCGTGCCGATGCGTATCGTCTTCGACTCAGCCGCAACACCAGAGTTACCGATCTCAATGTTATTGCTGCCGGTCGTGAGATTGCTTCCCGCCTTGTAGCCAACGCCGATGTTCAGGTTGCCGGTCGTGTTGGCGGCGAGCGAGAAATAGCCCTGGCCGCTGTTGTCGGAACCAGTCGTGTTGTGCAGCAGTGACCCGTAGCCGACGGCATTATTGTTGTTTCCGATCGTATTGAACTCCAGCGCGAAGTTTCCCACGGCGTTGTTCAAGGTACCGGTGGTGTTGTCATAGAGGGCGTTGGCCCCCATCGCGTTGTTGTCGCTCGCGGTGGTGTTGCTGTAGAGCGCGCCCATGCCGGATGCATTGTTCCGGTTCCCGGTCGTGTTGGAGTAGAGCGCATTCACACCAGCCGCGCTGTTCTGCGCGCCGGTCGTATTCAAGATAAGCGCCTGATACCCGGTGGCGGTGTTGCTGTTCGCCGTCGTGTTGGAATAAAGTGCGTACTCGCCGATGGCGGTGTTCTGACTTCCGCCTACATTCAGATGTAGCGTGTGACGCCCGAGGGCGGAGTTGTTGCTCCCAGTTGTGTTGGTTACAAGCGAGCCACCACCCACGGCGGTGTTTTCAGTTCCCGTTGTGTTGGCGGTTAGCGCCAGGTGCCCAATAGCGGTTTGCGCGTTCCCACTCGTGTTGGAGTAGAGCGTTCCGAACCCGACCGCCGTATTGTCCTGGGTCGCGCCGTTGCTGTACATGGAGCCGGCTCCCACTGCGGTCGACTCGAGCCCGGTCGTGTTCGAATAGAGAGCTCCCGTCCCGATGGCGGTGTTACCTTCGCCGGTAGTGTTGCTGAAGAGTGCGTCATTCCCGAAAGCGCTGTTATTGATCGCGCCGTTCGTCGGCTGAGAGCTCGGCAGCGCGCCAGTCCCGGTGGCCGTGTCGCCGTGGGTGTCGCTCGTCACCGAGTTGCAGCCCGGCGCGACGCAGGTCGGCGTCTGACCGTGAGCGAACGAAGCGGCGGCGAGCGTCGCTGCGAATATGCATGCGCGAAAAAGTCGTGTGTATCCCCTCATTGGTGCCATCTCCCCAGGATGATGCTCGTTATGTTCGAGTCTGCGATCACGACGCAGGCTCCGGCGGGCCGCGGGGTGGCCGCGACGTTTGTCGCATTAGGCTACTCGCGGGATTCGCTGCGTCAATTGCTGCGCCGCGGCCGTACTGATGGCTGCCGCTGAGCGTGGACGACCTTCTGGCCGTGAATTTCGCTGGGAGTCGGCCGGCTGGCGTTAAGCGCTGGGGTCAACGGGGTGGTCCCTGGGCCTGCTTTGCGATGTTCCGCAGCAGCCCGGCGAAGCGCGCTTAGTGGCAGATTGCCGCTACATCTGGCAGGGCAGGGGCGCCACGGCAGACGAGCCAAGTAGCGCCACGCTCGGTCACAGCAACCGGCCTCGCCCTCTCAGTCGCGGTATCGCGATCGCCACTACCTCGAGCATGTGCACAGCGAAGGTTCCATCGTGCTCGGAATCTGCCACGACTCAGCGTCAAAAAAGGATTTCGGCGACAACCGCCAGCCAGCGCTGATCGCCGAGGCGCCCGCTTCATCGCGGGCGCCTCGGTCCTGGCATTGATCGCAGTGTGTCGCGGCTATTCTGCTGCGGCAACCTGTGCGACCTGATCAAGCCTCGCGCCCGCAGTATCCTGGCGAGCGGCCAGCTGCGCCGTCAGGTGCTGCAGCTCTGCCAGTTGCGCCTTCATCGCCTTAACGTCCGCCGCCTGCGCGGTGAGCTCAGCCACCCGCAGCTCCTGGTTCTTCAGCTGCTGGGCCTGCGCCATTACCAGCTGATGCTCTTTCTGCAGCTCATTGAGCAGCAGCGTCGGCAGCAGGTGATAGGCGACCGACTCCGGCTGGCCGTCGCTGTTGTAGACCGCAAGTTCAGGCATCACGGCAGCCACGTCCTCGGCAATCAGGCCAACCTGGATCGGCTGCTTGCCGTCTGCGTCCGGCTGCTTGTAGCGGAACGTGACGGGCTGCAGTTGATACAGGCGCTCACTCAACGTGCCCATCGGCTGGATGTCTTGCTTGTAGCGTCGCGAGGAGGACACGACACCCAGCTGTCCGGTCGAGCTGACCATCACCGCCACGCCGCCACTGATATTGGTCCCGGCAACGCCGCCCATGAATGCCGCCGATTGCGTGCCTTGGGTACCGATGCGGATGATGCCTGTTTCCGCCGCGACTCCCACATTGCCAATATCGATATTGTTGCTGCCCGTGGTCAGGTTGGCCCCAGCCTTGTAGCCAATGGCGATGTTGAGGTTCCCGGTAGTGTTGGCCACCAGCGCTTCGTAGCCCTGACCGCTATTATCCGAACCGGTCGTGTTATGCAGCAGTGCCGCATAGCCCACCGCATTGTTGTTGTTGCCGATGGTGTTGAACTCCATCGCGTAGTTGCCCATCGCGTTATTCAGCGTGCCGGTTGAGTTGTTATGCAGGGCATTGACGCCCATCGCATTGTTGTCGTTGGCCGTCGTGTTGGCTTGCAGTGCGCCTTCGCCGATTGCGTTGTTGCCGGTGCCGGTCGTATTGCTATACAGCGCGTTGTAGCCGAACGCCGTATCGTTGCCTCCAGTGGAATTTGAGAACAGGGTCTCGAATCCCACGGCGGTATCGTTATTGGCTGTCGTGCTGTTTTGCATGGCCGCATGGCCGACGGCCACGTTGTTCATGCCCGTGCTGGTCGACAGCGTGTAAGCCCCGACACCGACGTTATAGGCAAGGCCGCTGGCGCCATATTCCATCGAGTCATGGCCGATGGCGAGGTTGTAGCTGCCGCTGACGTTGCCGAACAGCGCTGCATACCCAATCGCAAGGTTGGCCACACCCGTTGTGTCACTTCCGGAAGAATAAGGACCGATGGAGGTGTTGAAGCTGCCGGTGGTGTTGTGGATCAGTGCCTGGTATCCGTATGCCGTATTCGCAACGCCTTCAGTCGTAATGATGTTCAGACCAGCGCAATCAGAAGAACTAGAGGTATTAAGATTGCTCGCGAGCGCGTCTTGACCCGCCCAGATGTCGCCGCAGGCATCGTCATAGTAGACAGAATCCTTAACGGTGGATTGGGCATTGGCCGCATTGCTGAGCGTCAGGGCTGTCGCAGCGGCCAGAAGTGCAGTGAGTAAATGCTTCATGGGATGGCTCCGATTTGGTTTGCTCGAACGACCAGACAGGCCGCGCCAAGGTCGACCGCTCAGGCCTACGCTTTGCGCGTAATCAATCATGTGGGGCTTTAAATCAACTGAGCTTGTTTTTTGGGTTATCCGCTAAAGGTACGCCTCGATACCCCCGAGTCAAGAACCCAAGGACAGCCCGCCGGTGCCGAAAGGCGAGTGAATGATAAGGTGCGCCCGGCAAAAATAGTGATCGTATCTTGCAGGGATCAGGACGAGCCGGGCCGACCCGTCGACTGTCGTGGCTAGGGCTCGCCATCGACTCCAGTGAGAGAGCCCTAAGGGGGCGGGTTATTGGTCGGGGCAGCTTTCGGGCGCTGCACTCTTGTGCCCACGTCATGCGGGCCCATCCACCGTAATGACTGGATACGGTCTTCGGGCGTGGGCGATCCTGCCCTCACGTGCTCATCCCTGTCTGGGACGGCGCTATTCCGCGCAGAGGCACCGTTCCCGGCTACCGAGAGTTGGACGCGCCTCAGCGACGTCGGGAGGACCAGCCAGACGAGATCTGCGCGGTACATCACGCGAATGGTTGCGGCTCCGAGGGCACCAAGTAGTAGAAACGAGGCGCGATCTGAGACGCGAAAGTGGTCAAAGGTCAAACCGATAACCGCAAAAATAATCGTTAGAAGCAAGAACGCAAAAAAAGCACCGCGAACGCCAAAGCCCGCCTTCAGGAGCAAGTGATGAAAATGGTCTGTGTCTGCCTGAAACGGCGAGACGCCGCGCACGATACGGCGAACCGTACTCCATACGAGCTCGTAGAGTGGCAGCGCGACCATCCACAGAGCCGTAATCGGAGAGACGTCACTACGTGGATTCTCCGAGATCTGAATACATAGCCACGCGATCGACAGGCCGAGCAGCGTGCTGCCCGCATCGCCCATGAAGCAGCGCACGCCCCGATTGAGCCGAATCGGAAGATTGAACATCAGAAAGGCGCAGATCGAGCCGATTAGTACGAGACTCGCCGCCAATGCGATGGGTAACCCCTGGGTCCAGGAGAGATAAGCGATCCCGAGCAGGGAGGTGAGCGCGACTGAACCCGCGAGGCCATCCAAACCGTCAAGCATGTTGAATGCGTTGATCGCGGCGGCCACGATGAGGACCGTAAAGCCGACGGACGCGTAGCCGGAGAGGCTTATGGAGCCCACTCCAAACGGGTTACCCAGGTTCGTTACCGCCACACCGCCCCCGACGATCAGCACGAGCGCCGCGGCAACCTGGCCGGGGAGGCGTGTCCACGGCGAGAGATTGAACCGATCGTCAACGAGTCCGACCGTCACCACGATCGCACAGGCCGCGAGGTATGCCCCTCCAATGGCACCCGGAAGCGGCACCAGCCCCATTCCCAAGACGATCCCGATGAACATCGCGAGTCCGCCTACGATGGGCACATTACCGTGGTGGTTCTTGCGCCCGCCGGGCCGGTCGATCAGATCAACGGCTTTCGCCAGCGGGCGCAGCGCCAGAATCGCCAGGGCGCACACAAAGAAGCTCGCCATCGCCTGCAGTATCAATCAGTAGCCCTCATGAACGTCTTTACCGCTGCAGGGCACGCGAGGGTGAACTGCGGCGGCCCAACTCAGATGTCCGTCAGAAGTCTCGGTCCGTTACGCTAAAGCCGCTGCCTTCGTTCCCGAGATCTGGATCGCCGAACGACGTTGCAGTTGTTGGCGGCTGAACGGGCCGCGAAGTATACGAAGCTAGCGCAATCGAGTTCAACAATGCGTCCCCAGGGTTCGGGATATATAACGAGCCGACTGAAAAACGGTTGAGTCCCCGTACCGTCGCAACGAACCGACACTAGACCGACAGTGCGTTCCCACGTCCGCGGGTACGATCGGCGGGCGAGATTGGGCTGAGAACCTCGTCGCGGGCCAGCACATCCTCGCCGTATCCCAATCGAGCATCGTTACATTTCCTTGATTTTCTTCACACCACCCCTCGTCCGGGCGGCAGCATTATTACGCTTTAGTTAAACTTGCACGTGTGCGACTGGTCCGGGGTGGTGCGCAAGAGCACAAGATGTTGAATTATATACAGGAAATTGGACAGGGACCCAGCAGCAGCTGATGACTTGAGGAGAGTCCCAACATGTCCAATCAGAGCAAGATCGTGCCTGTAGTCCTGACGGCGCTGGCCGTCGTCCTCTCTGGCGTCGCCACCGGGCAGACCCAGGACTCCTTCACGGAGATCACGAGCCAGTACACCGCGGACTGGAGTCAGGAGCCGGGACTCTATCTGTCCGGCCCGGTGTGGGACCAGGGCGCAACCTTCGCGGTCGTCTACAGCGCGCTTCCCTCCTCCGATATCTCGTTGATCACCTCGTCCAACACGCCGGAGACCTTCGCGTTCTTCCAGAGCAACTTTCAGGACGTGCTGCGCAAGTGGGCGTTCAACGAGCTGACGAATGACGTCCGCGGCGCTCAGCTCGTCAGTGACACGCTCACGTTTTTGAACCAGCTGTACAGCACGGTGCAGCCGCAGCTCGCACAGCTGTATCCCGGGTATCCGACCGACGTATACAAGGCGTTCATCATCCAGAACCTCGTGCACGGCTTCCACACGATCGCGCCGACCACTTACTACGAGACGATCACCGGCTCGTATCGGGGGTCAAATCCCAACGACTTCCCGATACTGCAGCATGGTCAGCTGACGATGGCCAGCGAGCTGGCCTCGCTGCTGCGCATGCCAACGGCTGACTGCGGGGAGGTCGCCGAGACCGTGCGGGTCCTGGGCAGGATCTGGGGCATCGACATGCGCTACGTCGGCATCTGGGCCGACTACCGCTCGCCGCTCGCTCAGCGCGAGGTCGGGAGCACCCATGCTCTCGACGTCCTGGTGTATCAGGCGAGTACGGGGGGACCAAAAGTGGCGATGCTGGTGGATGCCATCGCAAACATGTCGATCATGACCGGGCCGCTCGGCGCAGTCTTGCCAGGGGAGATGACCGGCGACGGGATCATCGCGTCGGGGATACCAGCCGCCAATCGCTATGCCGCACTTTCGGCCAGCGGCAAGGTCATTCGCTTCTTCAACTATTTCATGCACCCCGGAGTACGCGAGGGCTACCTCAAGTCAGGACAATCGGACGCGTCGCTGATAGCGTTCATGTACGTTTATTTCCTGGAAACATACCCAAACGCCTTGCACACCTATGACGGGGCGACGGGCTGGCAGGTCAATACCAGTTCGTACAGCCTCAATCAGCCTCTCGATTAGAGAACTCGTCGGTCTCGCGACCGGTCGGCACAGATCCCCTCAAGTGCAAGCGACCCGCGCTGGCCGTATCATCCGCCGTCGTGATCACTGTCCGCGAGGCGCGCTCTGGTCCTGGAACTCCGCCCGCCCGCCAGTGCCTCACCCTGCGCCGCGAACCGACTGGAGGCTTCCCCATGAGGCATGTAACTACCGCAATCGTTTTCTCGTCTGTCTGCGTGGCGTTGGCCGGCACCGCGTTCGCCGCGGCCGCGCCTCTGACCGCTTCGTCCCTGGAAGGCAAGGATTTCGACTTCGTGCTGGCCAATCTCGCCAAGGACTCCGCGTTCGTCGAGTACGGGGCCGTGCAATTGCTCGCCGGCGGCAAGGCCAATCTCGAGACCTGGACCGACACCGAGCGAGAGCCGATTCCGCGGCAGGCGAATGTCGGGCCGCTTTCTCCGGCCGTCGAGATCCAGGCCGACCGGTTCCACGACGGCGGCGCCAAGGTGCTCAGCCACCCAGCGAGCTTTCGTGGTAGCGCCCGCCACGGCGCCGGAAGCTGGTGGGTGCAGGACGATGGGCTTTGCCTGCGCTTCGACGGCGACTATGCGGTGTTCTTCACGGCACTGCCGATCACGCAGGGCAACGCCACCTGGGGACGGATTCTCACCAACAAGAGCCAACCGGCCAGCTGCGGCACGAAGCCTGCCGCCGGCGCCACGGCCGCCGCTCCGGATGACGTCGTTGCCGCGTTGTCGGAGCGAGTCTACAGCCGCAGTCAGACGACGATCCGCGTCAAGTACGAGCCCTTCGACGGCTCCATCTCGAGGCTCAACGGCTGGGACAACAAGTGCCCGGTCCTCAAATGGCAGCCGACGCTGCTGAACTTCAAGAGCGACATCTTCGGCCCGGCCGGCAAGGACGTCTGGCGCAACGTCGTGATGGAGAAGCAGAAGAAAGCGCCCGATATGCCGGTGTTTTCCTATCTCTCCCTCTCGCAGCAGGCCGTGCCGGAGATCGGCCGCGTGGTCATCATGGACGTCGGCCATGACTTCAACCGCAACGGCCGCATCGACGATGACTGGGGCCACATTTACGCCGGCTTCCCGATCCTCAGTGCCGATGGCGACTTCGGCGGTGCGCTGTTGTTCGATTTCTCGCCGGTGGGCATCCAGGAGATCCCGTACAAGGGCGGCTGCGTCGCCAATGGCGCGCAGCTGACACACACACTCGGGCTCATCCTGTACGTGGCGAACGCGTTGCATACCGGGCTCTGACGCGTCTACCCGGGCCTCACGACTGTGGGCGAGTGCTGGCGGGCGCAATCGCGCCCGCCAGCCTGGAGAACCTGCGGTTGCTTCAGGACAGCTGACGGCGGATCCAGGCCGTGAGCAGCCGCCCGAGGAACACCGGCAGGACCGACTGGCGCCGCCAGCGCGACGGCTGCTGCATCAGCCGGTAGAGCCACTCGAGATAGTTGTCGACCATCCATCCGGGCGCGCGCACGGCGTGACCGGACAGGATATCGAGCGCACCACCGCAGCCGACGAAAAGACACGGAACGCCGGCCTCGACCGCGCGCATCGCGAATTGCTCCTGCTTCGGAGTCCCCATGGCAACCAGGCACACCTGCGGTCGTGTGTCCTGCAATTCGCGCAGCAGCTCGCCCTCTGCCACGAAGCCGGAGCGGTTCATGACGATCCGGATGCCGGGATAGCGGCGCCGGATCTCGGCAATCGCGCCTTGATGGCTCTCTTCGGTCGCGCCGATTACGGCCATCCGCGCCCGTTCCCCCAACCCGGCGACCGCCTCGAGCACCGCCTTTGGAAAGTCGACCTTCGCCGAGCGCACCCTGCACAGCAGCCGTAGCGCGAGCACGGCGCCCGCCCCGTCCGGGACACGCAGCGCCGCGTTCTCGACCAGCCGGCGGAACACCGGGTCGTCCTGACTGCGAACGATCTTCTCGGCGTTGATAGCCACCGTATAGCCGCGCGTGCCGCGTTCGATCAGCGTCTTGACGTGGGCCACAGCGGCCGCGTGGCCCGGATACGCGGTGCAGGACACACCGAGCAGCCCGTATTCCCGCACCGAGTCGTTCAACGGAAAATCCCGATCCATTCGTTCATGGCCCACAGCGAGAACAGCTGCTGCTGCAGCTCGTGGCCCACTGCCCACAGTGGTGGCACCCCACCGAGCAGCGTTTCGGCCGGCAGCACCGATGCCAGCGGCGCCGATGAGGCCAACACGCTGTCGCGGATACCACGACCAAACTCCGTCGCAAACCACTTCGCGAGCGGCGTCTCGAAGCCCTTCTTTGGCCGATTCACAATCGCGTGCGGCAAGCGGCGCGCTGCGATGGCTTTGTGCATCACCTTCGAGCGCTGCATCGCCAGACCGGCGCGCTTCGCCGCACGCGGCAGCTGCAGCACGCGTGTGGCGTAGGCGACATCGAGCATCGGCACCCGGACCTCGAGGCCGTGGGCCATCGATAGCTTATCGCCCAGCAGCAGCAGGTTGTCCGACAGATCCGTGTAGCTGTCGCGCACCAGCAGCCGCGCAAATGGCCCCGCCGCCGCGGCCGCTGGTGCCTGACCCTCTGCCCAGTCGAGCGCTGCGTCGATGCGCTCGAGCGCCGCCTCCGTCGCATCGGCTCCAAGCGCCGTGCGCACCCGTTCAACCGGGAACAGCACCCGATACGCGATCCAGCGGCGGCGCTCATCTCCGAGGCAGCCGAGCGCTGCCCGCAGGCGCGAGGTCGAACTGCCCCCGAGGATCCCCACCGCGGCCGGCGCCAGCAGGCGCATCGCCGGACCGTATCGGTCAAGGAGAGCCTCGAAGCGATGGCGACTGTAGCCAGCCCACGGTTCGTCAGCACCCTGACCAGACAGCACGACTTTGCGCTCCGCCGAGACGGCTTTGCAGAGCAGCGAGTAGGTCACGAGCGACGTGGTCGCAATCGGCTCCTCGAGATGCCAGATCGAGTGCCGCAGCGAGGCTGCGAAATCCTGCCGCTCGACGACGATGCTGCTGTGGCTGAGGCGCAGCAGCTTCGCGGTCACCTCGGCCTCCGCGAATTCCGTCGCCCGGTCTTCTGCACCGTAGCCGACGCAATACGAGTGAAGGTCTGAATGCGCCTCGGCCGCGAAGCTTGCGACCAGCGCCGAGTCGACTCCCCCCGACAGCAGCATGCCGACCGGCACGTCCGCGACCAGCTGGCGGACGACGCCGGCCTCGAGCGCATCAGACGTCGCCTCCACCGTCGCGGCGATTTCCGTGGCGGCGCGTTGCGCGTTGGGAACGATCCGCCGTGCAGTAGCGGCACTGTCGCCGATGATCTGCGTGCGCCATTCGCCCGGGCGCAGCTTGAAGATCCCGGGGCGGCCAGTGTGGGGAGCCGGAATGAAGCGGCACAGCAGCTGTGTCGCGACCGCAGCCGGGTCGACGCCGAGAGGGACACCGATTGCCGCGAATGCCTTGAGCTCCGAGGCGAACGCCAGTCCGCCACCCGCGAGAACCGTATAGTAGAGCGGCTTGATTCCAAAGTGGTCGCGCGCCAGGTGCAGTCGGCGGTCGCGGCGATCCACCAGAGCCAGCGCGTACATGCCGTCGATCATCGAGAAAGCTGCTTCGACGCCGTGGCACTCGACCGCGGCCAGGATCACCTCGGTGTCCGAGTGCGTCGCGAACTCGTACTGTCCGGCCAGAGCCGCGCGCAGCTCCCGGTAGTTGTAGATCTCGCCGTTGAACACGATCAGCCAGCGGCCGGACCGCGAGGTCATCGGTTGCTGGCCGCTCTCGAGGTCGATGATGGCGAGCCGCGCGTGGCCCAGCGCATGGTCCTCCGCTGCGACCACCGACTGCCCGTCGGGTCCACGGTGCGCGATCGATTCGATCATGCGCGTCACCGGTTCGCGCTGCCCGGGACGACCGACGATGCCGGCGATGCCGCACATCAGCGCCGGCCCCCGGACTGTGCCACCGTCGAGCGGCTCATCGCCACCGTCAGGATCAACGTCAGTACGGCGAACGAGACGAGCAGCGCGGGGCGCGACGCGCCTGCGAGCGGCAGCCGCCCACCGACGACCGCCGCCGCCGCGAGCAACAGCAGGATTCCGATCTGCAGCATCCCGTACCGGAAGACGCGCTCGCGCTTAAAGAAGTATACGGTCAGTGGGGAACCGACATACTGCGCCAGCAGCGGTGCGAGGCAAGCAAACACCGCGATACGGTCGTTACGCAAATCTGGTACGAGCAGTGCGCCCAGCGGTGTGGCCAGCAGCGCCGCCAAAGTCGCGAGGCTCGCCAGCCCGCCGGCCGCCGCAAAGCCGGCCGCGCGCCGGTAGCTCGCCAGCGCTTCGGCGTGGGGCCGCTGATCGATGCGCTCCCGCCACAACTGTTGAGTCAGCAGCATGCCGACCGCAAGTGACGGTCCGAGCGCGATCCTCTGGATCTCGGTCGCACGGCCCACCGGGTCGGCGCCGGCCACGGTGATCGTCAGCACGGACACGAAGAACACATTGGCCGCATCGAGAGCCGAGGCCGGAGCCCCGTACAGGGCATAGGGACGCACCGAGCGCAGCACGTGAACGCCGGCTGCGAGCGCGGAGCCGGCCGCCGGCAGCCGGCGCGCGTGCACGGCCGCTGCAACCATCATCGTCGCCAGGAAGGCGAGTTGGTAGGCGGTCAGCAGACTGACGTCGACACTCAGCGCGACCACCACCAGCAGCAGCGACGGCAACGATTTGACGATTGCAAAGACGCCCAGCCGCTCGTCACGCAGCGAGCGCATCGCGGACGCCTGCTGCACCGCGCCGCCGAGAAAGGCGACGCACAGTGTGCTCCCCGTGGCGCTGACCACCGCCGGCAGGACCCCGAGCGCGGCGCCGATCACGAGCGCCGTTGCCAGCACGATCGTAGCGATCGCCGCCGCTCCGACTGCGGCCGCGTGCGTCAGCGCGACTCGCTCCGACGGGGCATTGGTGATGGCGGCGTCGATCTTGAAACAGCCGAAGAGCTTGCCCGCGTTCGCGGCCGCGATCGCGACGCTCAGCAGCGCCACCGCGACCGGTCCATGACGGTGGCCGAGCACCGGCAGCGACAGCATCAGAACCAGCTCGCCGCCGAAGGCGCCTGCAACGAGATACAGACGCGACAGGTCAGCGACTCTCATCGCCAGCCGCGCGCCGACGCGACGGCGGCTTCGGCCAGCGCGAGTCCAAGCGCGAGCATGGTGGCGCGGAACAGGCTGGCGATCGGGAACGCGACTTCCATCTGGAATCCCGACACGATGAAGATCATGACCATCACGCGCAGGAAGACGCCGGCCGGATGGGTGACAGAAAGCAGTTGCCAGCAGCTTGCCGCCAGCCAGCCGAGCACTGCGCCGCCCACCACGAGCGCCGGGAATCCCCCCAGCAGCAGCAGCTCGCCGATCCACCCGCTGTTGATGCCCGTGTAGTCGTTGTCGGGCGGCAAGACGCCGAGCTGCTGACCGAACTCGTTGCCATAGCTGTGCTCAAATGGCGGCTTGACGAGACCCAGATTGGGCAGCGCCGCGGCGACCGATCGAAGCGTCTGCGGCCGAAACGGCCGGGCTGACGATTCGCGCTGCTCGAGCACCGGCGCGAGGATCAGGAGCGGGTTGCCGAGACGCCCGACCACCGCGTCGCCGGCGATCACGAGCACGTCCTCGTCGAGGTCGTCGCCCCGGGGAAGACGATCATAGGTGGCGAGCGCAAACAACGCGACGAACAGCGGTGCGGTCATCAGCACCTTCCAGACGAGCCGCCGGCGTCCGGTCACGAGCGCGACCGCGATGAAGACCACGAACGGCAACATGACGGCGGTCCGCCTCCCCTCGATGAGCCCGAGCCCGATCGTCGTCGCGGCCGCGACGAGCGCGAGCAGCACGGCCAGGCGCGACGGCCGGGCGCTTCCGCTCCGGAACATCAGGCAGACGGCGAGGATCAGCGCGAAGATATGGGCGTTGCCCAGCGTGCTGAGCAGCGGTACGCGCTGGCGGCCCGTGGACTCCTCGATCGTGAGCGCGCCCATCGACGCGAGCACGGCATCTGCGGCGAACGAGCATGCCAGTGCGACGAGGATCGCCGCTACGCTGACCACCCACTGTCGTTGGGCCGCCGCCTCGGCTGTCAGCGCGAACCAATCGCCGCGCAGCCGCAAGGTCTCGCCGACGATCCAGCCGGCGGTGAACACGACGAAAGCCGCAGCGATCACCGGAAGCCTCCCGGGGTCGAAGTTGTAGAACAGCCCGACCGGACGCCACAGCACCCACGGCAGGGGTATGAGCGCGTAGATGGCGATCGCGAACAGCAGCAGCTTGCGCGTGGCCAGCAACGGCAGTGTTCCGGCTAGATGGTGGCGCGCAGGAATTGCGCGATCTTCGCCGACGCGCGCCCGTCCCCGTACGGCTTCGCATCGCTGACGACCGGGCGTCGCGTGCCGGTAACGGCGGCGACGATGCCCTCGATGCTGAGCTCGGTCACGAGCCGGTTCCAGCCGAGCGCGACCGTCTCCGTCCACTCGGTCTCGCCCCGCAGCGTGACGCACGGCGTCGCGAGGAAGTACGCCTCCTTTTGCAGTCCTCCCGAGTCGGTGATGACGACGTCCGCCGCGCGAATGGCGGCCAGCATCTCGATATAGCCCAGCGGTTCGATCAGCTCGACGCGGGCGGCGAGCCGCCGCCACCATCCCGCGTCGGTGAGCGCCTTGCGCGTGCGCGGGTGGACCGGGAACGTGACCCGCATCGAGCGGGCCAGCTCGATGAGCGCCTCAACGATTGTGCCGAGCCGCGCGGCGTCGTCGGTGTTCTCGGCCCGGTGAATTGTCACGACGCAGCGATCGAGCCGGCCGGCCGAGGGCGGCGCCGTCGGACCATAGCGCAGCGCCGCGTCGTACATGACGTCGCCGACCTCGACGATCCGCGATTCCGCAATCCCTTCCGCCCGCAGGTTTGCGGACGCCACTTTCGACGGCGTGAACAGCACCGCGGAAATCCGGTCAGCTACGATGCGGTTGATCTCCTCCGGCATGCGCTCGTTGAACGACCGCAGGCCGGCCTCGACGTGGGCGACCGGGATGTGAAGCTTGACGGCGGCCAACGCGCCGGCGAGCGTGCTGTTCGTGTCGCCGTAGACCAGAACGGCGTCCGGCCGCTCGTCCAGCAGGCAGCGCTCGATCTCGGCGAGCTGCCGGCCGGTCATCTCGCCGTGGCTCCCGCCCCCGATGCCGAGGTTATACGCCGGTTCGGGAATGCCCAGGGCGGCGAAGAAGACGTCCGACATGTTCGCGTCGTAGTGCTGGCCGGTATGGATCATGACTTCCGGCAGCCCGACGGCGCGCAGCTGATCGCTGACCACCGCAGCCTTGACGAACTGCGGTCGGGCACCGACCACCGAAACGACCTTGTTCGTCATCAGAGAATCGATTGCCTAACCGTCGACGCGGCTCACGCGTCCATCCATCAGCCGGTAGACGGTGCCCGTGGCCGGGCATCTCGCCTCGCCGTTTCCGCTGATCGGAAGCTGCAGCTGCTCGCCGTGCTCGCTCATCCAGCCGATCTGCCGCGCCGGGACTCCGGCCATCAGCGCATAGGCCGGCACGTCCTGGCGCACGACCGCACCCGCGGCGACAAATGCGTGCTCGCCGATTGTCACACCGCAGATGATCGTGCAGTTGGCGCCGAGCGTTGCGCCTTTCTTTACCAGGGTGCGGCGGTACTCATGCTTGCGGGTGACCGCCGCACGCGGGTTGTAGACGTTGGTGAACACCATGCTCGGACCGCAGAACACATCGTCCTCGAGCGTCACCGCGTCGTAGATGCTGACGTTGTTCTGGACCTTGACGTTGTCGCCGATCGACACGTCGTTGCCGACGAACACGTTCTGTCCGAGGGAGCAATGGCGGCCGATGCGGGCGCCGGCGCAGATGTGCACCCAGTGCCAGACACGGGTGCCCTCGCCGAGCGTCGCACCGGGATCGACTATCGCGGTCGGATGGATCGAGACCTCGCTCATCGCTCGCTGGCCACCCGCGGCACGCTCCGTCCCGCGGCGTACTTCGGTGCTCGCACCGCCATCTCAGTACTCCAACGGCAACGCAATCGTCTTGCCATCGCGCGCCGACAGGTACGCGGCACTCAGAACCTCGAGCGACCGCAGCCCCTCGCGTCCGTCCGTCTCGGGCTCGGCGTCGCCGCGCAGCGCATCGATGACATTCTTGTAGTAAAGCGGGTGGCCGAATCCGTAGACTGAGGTCGTCTGGTAGCTGGCCTCGCGGATGTTCCGGTCGTAGTCCCTGGGCTCGGCAAACTGCCACGTCTGGATTTCGTTGACGGCAACCCCGCCGACGCGCACCGTGCCCTTCTCCCCGAGAATCGTGATGCTGCCCTCGTAGTTCTGCGGGTACGCCAGCATCGTCACGCTCATCGAGCCAAGAGCGCCGTTCCGCCAACGGACGCTCAGCACGCCGGTATCCTCGACCTCGATGTCCCGGGTCGTGCTCATCATCGCGTGCACCCTCTCGACCGGCCCTATCAGCCAGTCCAGCAGATCCACGTAGTGGCTAGCCTGGTTCATGAAGGCGCCACCGTCGAACTCCCACGTGCCGCGCCACTTCGCCTGGTCATAGTACGACTGCGGTCGCGACCAGAACACATTGAGGTGCACCAAGTGGATTCGCCCGAAGCGCCGTTCGCCGATCGCGCGCTTCAGGAGCTGCAGCGTCGCGTTCTGCCGGTTCTGCTTGACGACGAACAGCCGCACGCTGGCGGCGTCGCACGCCTTGACCATCGCCAAGCCGTCTTTCCAGCGCGTGGCCATCGGCTTCTCGGTCATCACGTGGACGCCGTGCTGAGCCGCGAGGATCGTCTGCTCGGAGTGCAGCCCGCTCGGCGTGCACAGCGCGATGAGGTCTGGCCGCTCAGCCTTTAACGCATCCGAGAGGCCGTCGTATGCCGGAACGCCAGGGGTCTCGCGGAACTTGGCGAGGATCGCCGGATCGGTATCGCAGACCGCGGCCAGCTCGAGGTCGGCGGCGTGACGCTCGATTGCCGCGAAGTGGCTGCGCGCGATCCGCCCGCAGCCGATTACGGCGATGCGGATCTTGCGATCCCGGATGGTGGGAAACTTTCGCATGATGCTCGTCAGACTCCTGTCCGGGGACTTGCGCCGGATCCTGCCTCCGCCGTCTGTTGCCAAGACGCGCGCCCGCTCAGCGTTGCAACGAATGCAGCCGCGAGACCGAGCAGCAGCCCGAGGACGCTGCCGCCGACTGCGAGCAGCGCACGCTGCGGCTTCACGAAGTCGTCGGCATCGGGCGGGTAGGCGCGCCCGACCGTCTGGAACGCGTATTCCTGGGTCACCGAAGCAACCATGCGCTGTTTGATCTGTTCCTCGATCAGCCGGCTGATGGCCGCTCGCGTCTCGACGACTTCCGTCGAGCCGAGCTCCTTCTCGAGGAAGCGGGTGTAGGCGAGCGCCTTGGCCATCGCGCGCGAGCGCATCTCTGCGTTGACCCGCGCGACCAGCTCGTTTGCCCAACTTGCCGCCTCGTCTCGATTGCGCCAATCGACGCTGACCGACACGAGGCCCGTGCGCCGGTCACGCTCGGCATCCAGTATTCGCCGGTCGAAGTAGGCGACGCCCTTCGCCATGGTCGGCTCCGGCCGGAGCCAGCGGCTTTTCCAGCGGCCGTGCGCCGCGTCCCACGCGCGGGGGAACAGCCGCGGCAGCAGATCGTGGTCGGTGATGAAGCGCTCGAGAAACTCCGTCGAACGCAGGACAGCGAGCGATTCTTCGACGGACAAGTTACGCTGGTCCAGCCCGCCGACGCCGGCGAGTGCGGCGACGTTGCCCAGCTGGCCGAGCGCCCCCGACAATCCTCCGATGCTGCGCTCCACCTCGGTCGGCGCCAGCACCGCGGTCGCGCGGTAGATCGGGGTGGCCAGGAATCCGTAGGCTGTGAATGCGCCGCCGACAACGAGCGTGACGGCGATGATGAGCCACCGGTGCGAGACCAGGAGCATTGCAATGGCCCGGAGCTCCGAAGACGGGCCGGCCGCGCCACGGAGTTCTGGACGTACGTCGCGGAGAGGTTGGCTCACGTAGTCACGCTCTGAGGTCAGGTCGGGCGGCGCCCTTGGTTAACATTGGCGCCGTCCTGTAGTGATTCCGGTGATCAAGGCCCGCTTCGGCATGGCTCTCGGTCTACAACGAGTGCACCGCCGCCACGGCAATCGCCACGTTGTAGAGAATCGTGGTGACTGCCTGCCAGAACGGCAGCGGCGGCAGGTGTTCTATATCGAGCGGCACGACAATCGTGTCGCCGGGCTTGATATCGGCCGACCCCGAGCGCCTGAACCAGCCGCCGCCACCTCCGGCGACGACGCTGCCATTGGCTCGCACGACGTAGATCTGACCGCCGTCAGCCCGCCGCGTCAGCCCGCCGCTCTGCGCGATGTAATCGTCGCGCGACAGGCGTGGGTTATAAAGATGTGACGTCGTGTTATTCACTTCGCCGATGACCGTTACCTGTTGCTCGAACCGCGGGACTACCAGTTGATCGCCGTCGCGCAGAATGACGTCCTCGGCCGACCCGACCGGCTCACGCACGAGGCGTGGCAAGTCGATGACCATGCGGCCGACGGCGCGGCTCGTCCGCAGTTGGGCCATCAGCGACTGCGCCAGTCCGAGCGTCGCCGTTCCGCCGGTTTGCCCGGCGGTCACCGCGCCGCCGAGAGCGAAGGAGGTGACGCTGCGCTGCATCTGGTCGGCGAGCAGATCGAGCTGCTCCTGTTCGCGCTTGCGCAGCGACTCGCGGGTAAAGACGCTTCCCTGTGGAAAGGCATAGGACGTCAGGCCACCGGCCCGCTCGATCACGGACTTGAGCGTCTCGCCGCGCCGGATCGAATAGCTTCCCGGGAACCGCACCTCACCCTTGAGGATCACGCTCTCCTGTGCTCCCCATAGCGGCACCTCTTTCACGGTGAGCCTGTCGAAGGCCTGTAATGGAACGTTGGCTGCTGCGTCGCCACGCACGGCGGCGGCGAGATCGACCGGAATGAGCTCGGTTTGCCGCGTCCCGGTCACGACGCTGTACCGCGTGAGCTCCGCCTCACCCGAGTAGGCCGCATCGGCAGCGCCGCCGCCGGCCCTGATCAGATCGCTCACCCTCATTCCGGGCTCGAGCGGGTACTCACCCGGCACTTTGACCTGGCCATCGACGTACACCGTCTCGGTTGGCTGACCCGAAGTGCCCTGAACCCGCAGCTCATCGAGCAATGGCTGGATCACGTGGTCGCGGCCGGACGCTAGATCAAACACGGTGATGCGATCGCGCGGACTCAACTCGAGGTCCGCCGGCGAGCCCGGAGCTTTGAGCGCCGCTGCGAGGTCCGCCGACAGCACGCTGATGTGGCGGTCTGGCGGCAGCTCGCGGCGGATCAGGAGGTAATGAATGTCTGCATCGGGTCGCAGCGCGTCGACCGAGCGAATGACGTCCGAGAGGCGGATTCCCTGCCGGTAGGCGAACGTCCCCGGTGTGTACAGGTAGCCCTGGACTACGATCCCCGCATCGAGCGTCGGCCGGAGGCGCATGACGCGCACCGAGTCGCCGTTGCGCAGCGGCTCTCGGCTCGCGGCGGCGGAAAGGTCGATGGGCACCACCACTCGGCGCTGGCTCGCGTCGATCCGGGTCAGCATGGCATCCGAGAGGTCCGCTTCGGGCGTCAACCCCCCGGCGAGCTGCAGCAAGTCGGCAACGGTCGACTCGCCTTTGATCTCGTAAATGGCTGGCCGACGCACTTCTCCGTCGATGCTCACCGTCGGCCCCACGGCCGGGATCAGGATCACATCGCCCGGCAGAAGCTTGGTATCGTCGGTGGTATCGCCACGAATCAGCAGGTCGTAGAGATCCAGCTGCCGAACCAGCGCGCCATTGCGCTTCAGCTGAATGTTGCGCAGCGAGCCCGCGAACCTGGCGCCGCCGGCTGCGTAGAGCGCCGAGGTGATGGTCGAGAGTCCGCTGACGGTATATGAGCCCGGGTACTTCGCCTCACCCAGTACGAACACCCGGATCGAGCGTGTGTCACCCATCGACACGCTCGCGTGGGTGCCGATCATTTGCCGCGCGACGCGCGCCTCCATCTCGGACCTGACCTGCTCGAAGGTCCTCCCTCCGACATTCACCGGACCGATGTCAGGCAGGTTGATGCGGCCGTCGCGCGCGACTACGAGGCGCAGAGACCTGTTCTGATTGCCGTAGAGCTGCACGTCGAGCTCATCGCCCGGACCGACAATGTAGCTCGAGGGCACCGGCACGTTGGTCACCGGAGCAAACGTCGAGACGGCGCGATCGAACAAATCGTAGCCAAAGGGCTTCAGACCTTCGGCACCCGTCTTTTTCAGCGGCAATCGGGTAAGCCGGACGTCGATGCCGTGGAATGCCGGCTCGACCTTGAGGCGCAACGTGGCCTGTTCCTCGGTCAGCCCGAGCAGCTCGATCGGCGGAAAACCGGGCAACGTGAGCGCGCCGTCGCGCGAGAGACGATAGGGGTTCCTGGAGCGAATCATCGCCATCAAGGCCTCGAGGCGCGATCTGTCATCCACCGACAGCTGTGCCTCGAAGGGTGTCACCGGACTGCCGTTGGCGTTAAGCGCGCCGATCTGTGCTGGGCTCTGCACGCCGGTCTGCGCTGAGTTCTGTGCGGCCGCCACCTGCGCTGCGCTCGCCGCGCCTCCCAGTCCCTGGGCCGCGCTGGAATACAACGCTTGCAGATAGGGCGGGATCGGGCGGGGTGGGAGTTGATAGTCGATCTCGACGACCACCCAGTCTTCGCGCTTGAGCATCGGGACGAGAGGCTCTGGCCCCTCTTCGGCTTCCGCGCTCCTCTGGCGCTCCTGTCGCAGCTGCTCCAGCTGCTCTGCCTGGCTGAGCTCGCCGGGCCGCCTCGGTCCGGCTTCGGATGCACCCGTCGGCTGCGAGGCTCCACTCAGTGCATTTCGAACTGCCTGCTGCTGCTCTGGCGTCAGCCCCTGGAAGGTCTGCAGCTGATCGGGTGTGGGCGTGACCTGCCCCTCGGCCCACTCGCTCGAAAGGCACAGGCAAATTGCGCCGACCAGCAGGCCTGTCAGCAACCCCCTGAAACTTCCCATCACCCGCATTACAGACCTTTATGTTTGCCCACGGCGAGGTAGTAGAAAGGCGTCGAGCCAATCGAGCCAACCCGTGTAAACCTGTGATTCTACTGGATGCGCGTCCCGGTGCACGCGCTTCGTTAGCGCCACTCCGCGACCCGCTCGAGCAGCTTCAGCACCGGGGCGGAGGCCTGCCCACCCGCAGGATTTTCCACCGCGGGAACCAGCTGCTCCGTGAGCTTCTTCCCGAGCTCCACGCCCCACTGGTCGAAGGCGTCGATCCCCCACACCACACTCTGCGTGAGCACGCTGTGCTCGTAGAGCGCGATGAGCTTGCCGAGCGTCGCCGGGTCCAGCTTCTGAAAAAGAACAATGGTGCTCGGTCGGCTGCCGGGATCGACTTTGTGAGGAATGAGCGCTTCGACGCGCGCCGATGGCAGGCCCTGCCGTACGAGCTCTGCGCGCACGGTGTCCGCGCTCTGCCCTGCCATGAACGCCTCCGCCTGCGCGAGACAGCTCGCGATCGCGAGATTCTGCTGCGCCTGGTTGCCGCAGGACGAGCGCGCCGGCAAGAGGAAGTCGAGCGCCGCACGCGGCGTCCCCTGGTGCAGCAGCTGGAAGAATGAATGTTGCGCATTGTTGCCGGGCTCGCCCCAGATCACTGCGGCCGTCTCGGACTCGACCGGACTTCCATCCAGCATCACCGACTTGCCGTTGCTCTCCATCTCGAGCTGCTGCAGGTATGCCGGAAAGCGCCGCAGCGAGTCGTCGTAGGGCAGCACGGCGAGCGTCGGCAGCCTCATGAAGTTGATGTTCCAGACGCCGATGAGGCCCATCAGGGCCGGTAGATTCTCGGCCCACGGCGCGCTGCGGAAATGCTGATCCATCTCATGACCGCCGCTTAGAAACTCGAGGAAGCTCGCACGTCCGATCGCGATCGCGAGCGATACGCCGATCGAGGACCACACCGAGTAGCGCCCGCCCACCCAGTCCCACATCTGGAAGCGGTACTCGGGGTGCACCCCGAACTCATCCATCGCCTTCGTGTTGACCGACACCGCGGCGAAATGCGCCGGGATCGCCTCCTTCCCCAGTTGCTTCTCGAGCCAGGCACGCGCGGTGAGCGCGTTGGTGCGCGTCTCGAGCGTCGTGAAGGTCTTCGACGCGACAATAAAGAGCGTGGTGCGCGCATCGGCCGACTCGAGCACCTCCGCGAGTCGGACGCCGTCGATGTTGGAGACGAACTCGCAGCGCGGCGAGCCCGCGGTGAAGGCGCGCAGCGCCTGGACCGCCATCGCCGGACCTAAGTCCGAGCCCCCGATGCCGATATTCACGACCAGTGTGAAGCGCTGTCCCTTGCTGCCCCGGATCGCCCCGCCCCGCACCCCTTCCGCGAATTCGAGCATGCGCGCGCGCTCGGCGAGCACCAGCTTCTCGATGTCGGCACCGCCCACCGCGGCGCCTGGCGGCTGGCGGAGCGCCACGTGCAGCACCGCGCGCCCTTCTGTCGGGTTGATGATCTCCCCCCGCCACATGGCATCGATCCGCGCGCGCAGGCCCACCGCGTCGGCGAGCTCGAGAAGCCTCCCGAGCGCGCTCTCATCGAGCCGCTGGCGGGAGAAGTCCATGAGGAGCCCCTCCTGCTCGCGCGAGAAGCGCTCATAGCGTCCGGGGTCCCTCGCGAAAAGCTCCCGCACCTGCACGGCAGCAAGCCGCGCGGCCTGTTCCACGAGTTCCTTCCAGACCGCGGTGCGGGGTCCCGGAGTTGCCGTGAGAGTCATAGGAGTGTTTCTGCCCTCACCGCCCAAGCGCGCAACGTGGGCGCGACTTCAGCGGTGGTAATGACCGGCGATGCTATCGACCACGTATTGTAATTGCGCTTGCGCGAGCTCGGGATAGATCGGCAACGCCAGGGTCTCCGCGGCGGCGCGCTCGGATTCGGGGAAATCCCCCTGCCGGTGCCCGAGATACGCAAAGCACTGCTGCAGGTGCAGCGGCACCGGGTAGTAGATCTCGGTGCCCACTCCGGCCGCGGTGAGGTGCGCGCGCAGCGCATCGCGATGCCGTGCCCGGATCACGTACTGGTTATAGATGTGTCGAGCGCCGGGCTCGACGCGCGGCGTCTGGACCGCGTCCGCGAGTTCTGCGCGCGCGAACGCCTTGTCGTAGTACGCCGCATTCCTCTGGCGCCCGGCGCTCCAGGTATCGAGATGCTTGAGCTTCACGTTGAGCACGGCCGCCTGCAGCTCATCGATCCTGAAGTTCCCGCCGATGAGCGCGTGGTAGTACTTCGGCTTCCCGCCGTGGACCCGCAGGATCTCCATCCGCTCGGCGAGCGCGGCATCGTCGGTGACGCACATGCCGGCATCCCCGAACGCGCCGAGATTCTTGGTGGGAAAGAACGAGAGGCAGCCGACGTCGCCGAAGCTGCCGGCGCGCTTGTGGGCCGCATCCTCGGCTCCGATCGCCTGCGCGGCATCCTCGATCACCTTGAGGCCATAGCGCGCCGCGACGCTCGAGAGCGCGTTCATGTGCGCGATCTGGCCGTAGAGATGTACCGGCATCATCGCCCGGACCCGCGCACCGCTCGCGCGGTGGATGAGCTCGCGTCCTCGCGCCTCACACTGCGTCTCGATGAAGGACTCCAGCGCCGCAGCCGATAGGTTGAACGTCACCGGATCGATGTCGCAGAAGACGGGGCGCGCGCCCGTGCGGGCGATAGTGCCCGCGGTCGCAAAGAAGGTGAACGGACTCGTGATGACCGCATCGCCCGCGCCGATACCGAGTGCCATCAACGCGAGCAGCAGCGCGTCCGTTCCCGAGGAGACGCCGATGCCGAAGCGGCACTGGCTGTACGCGGCGACGCCGGCTTCGAGCTCCTTCACGGCGGGCCCGAGGATGAAATGCTGGCTGGCGCAGACCCGCCCGATCGCCTCCTGGATCTCGGCGGCGAGCGGGGCGTACTGGGGCTTGAGGTCGAGGAGCGGCACGCGGAGCGTGGTCGGGGGGTGGGCTTCGTTCACCGGGGTCTCCATGCGGATCGTCGCGCGCATCTTACCAGCGCCGACGGTAGCCTCGGGTTCAGCGGCCTCAGCCCCCGTCCCCCGCCCTCAAATGCCCTTCGATCTTGCAATGTAGCCTCATGAGGCTACAATGGCCTCATGAAAACCGTGGGTGTGCGCGAGCTGAAGAATCGACTGAGCGAGTACCTGCGCCGGGTGCGCTCCGGCGAGGCCTTGCTGGTGACCGACCGCGGTGAGGTCGTCGCCGAGCTCTCGCCGCCCGGATACGGCGCCGTGGATACGTCCGTGCCGGCGGGACTCGCGGCTCTTGCGCGGCGCGGGCTGGTGACGCTCGGATCGCCCGGCGCCAGCGCTGCGTATCCGGCGCTGCCGCGTCGACGGCGGGGCCGGCATGGCGCCGCCGAGCTTCTGGATCAGGAGCGCGGCTCGCGGTGAGCCTTTACGCCGAGTCCAGTGCCGTGCTCGCCTGGCTCCTCGACGAGGACTCCGCCGCGGAGGTTCGTCGCCTGCTCGGCGCGTCGGACCTCATCGTCGCCTCCGACCTGACCCTGATCGAATGTGATCGCGTTCTGCTGCGGGCGCTGGCGCTCGGTGAGCTCAGCGAGGCGGAGGCGGCCGATCGACGCGCGCACCTCGCCACGGCTGCCTCTGATTGGCATACGCTGCGCGTCGCACCCGAAATCGTCGATCGGGCGCGGCGGCCGTTCCCCGGGGAGCCGATCCGCACGCTCGATGCCATCCATCTCGCCTCGGCGCTCGCCGCCCGAGCCGCCGTTGCCGGGCTCGGCCTCCTGAGTCTCGACGAGCGCATGCGTCGCGCGGGGAGCCGTCTAGGGCTGCCGATCCTGCCGCCGTAGGGACTGCGGCCCGCTCAGCGCTTGTACCCGTAATACTCGCAGAACCAGTCGACGAACCGGCGGACGCCCTCCTCGACCGGCGTCGCCGGCCGGTAACCGACGTCCCGGACGAGATCGTCGATGTCGGCGAAGGTCTCGGGCACGTCCCCGGCCTGCAGCGGCAGGAAGTTCTTGATGGCCTTCCTGCCGAGCGCCTCCTCGATGAGCTCGATATAGCGCAGCAGCTGCACCGGGCGGTTGTTGCCGATGTTGTAGAGGCGGAAAGGCGCGAAGCTCGTCGCCGGATCCGGCGCCTTGCCATCCCATTTGGGATTGGGCTGCGCGATGCGCTCGGAGGCTCGCACCACGCCCTCGGCGATGTCGTCCACGTAGGTGAAGTCGCGCTGGTGATGGCCGTTGTTGAAGACGTCGATTGGCTTGCCTTCGAGGATGTTGCGCGTGAAAAGAAAGAGCGCCATGTCCGGGCGTCCCCACGGCCCGTACACGGTGAAGAAACGCAGCCCGGTCGTCGGCAGCCTGAAGAGCGCCGAGTAGTTGTGCGCCATGAGCTCATTCGCCCGTTTGCTGCTCGCATAGAGCGACAGGGGGTGGTCGACCCCCCGGTGCACCGAGAACGGCATGTCGGTATTGGCGCCGTAGACCGAGCTCGTGGACGCGTATACCAGATGCCCGACCCCCGTGTGCCGGCAGCCCTCGAGGATGTTGAGCGTCCCGGTCACGTTGCTCGTCACATACGCGTGTGGGTTCTCGAGCGAGTAGCGCACTCCGGCCTGCGCCGCGAGGTGCACGACCCGCGGGAACTTCTCGCGGGCAAAGAGCGCGGCGACCCCCGGCGTGTCGGCAAGATCGAGCTTCACGAAACGGAAGCTGGCATGGCTCGTGAGGCGCTTGAGGCGCGCTTCCTTCAGCGTGACGTCGTAGTAGTCGTTGAGGTTGTCGAGCCCGACGACCTCGTAGCCGCGTTCGAGCAGTCGCTGCGAAGTGGCGAAGCCGATGAATCCGGCCGCCCCCGTGACCAGGATCTTCATAACCGCCCGTCGGTGTCTGCTGCGGGGAAGAGATGCTTGATGTCGTAGAGCACGTGGGGCTTGCGAAGCAGCTTTCGCACGCCGCGGATTCCGAGCTCACGAAACTCCTGGTGCCCGACCGCCATCACCGCGACGTCGTAATGCCGCGGCTTGAGTGCGCGCGTCAGCTTCAATCCATACTCGTGCCGGAACTCGGCGGCATCGGCCCAGGGATCGTAGATATCGACGCGCGCGCCGTTCTTCGCGAGCTCGTGCACCACGTCCACCACCTTGGAATTACGGATGTCGGGAC
>Ga0335079_10001315_pt1 | contig 28307 bp, 27 predicted proteins | sample Lox_Sample_33_FD_206719 | JGI IMG/M metagenome (GOLD analysis project Ga0335079, IMG submission 206719) | Soil microbial communities from Loxahatchee National Wildlife Refuge, Florida, United States - Lox_Sample_3.3 | ecosystem: Environmental > Terrestrial > Soil > Wetlands | place: USA...
TTGTTACCGTTCAAATAGGAGTCGCGAGGAGTCCGAATCGACCTTGGAGCGGAGATGCGATGAACTACGATCTGGAAGCGGCAAGGCTTAAGAAGGACTGGGCTGAGAATCCGCGCTGGAAGGGCACACGCCGGGCGTACAGCGCCGAGGACGTGGTCCGGCTCCGCGGGTCCGTACATATCGAACACACGCTCGCGCGGCGCGGTGCCGAAAAGCTCTGGCGGCTCGTCAACGACGAGCCCTACGTGAGCACGCTGGGTGCGATGAGCGGCAACCAGGCGCTCCAGCAGGTCAAGGCCGGCCTCAAGGCGATCTACCTCTCCGGCTGGCAGGTCGCGGCCGACGCCAACATCGCCGGCGAGATGTATCCAGATCAGTCGCTCTACCCGGTGAACTCGGTGCCTTCGGTCGTGAAGCGCATCAACAACACCTTCGTGCGCGCCGATCAGATCCAGCACATGGAAGGCAACGGCGGCACGGATTTCTTCGCGCCGATCGTCGCCGACGCCGAAGCCGGATTCGGCGGCGTGCTCAATGCGTTCGAGCTCATGAAGGCGATGATCGAAGCCGGCGCGGCCGGCGCGCATTTCGAGGACCAGCTCGCCTCGGTGAAGAAGTGCGGCCACATGGGCGGCAAGGTCCTCGTTCCGACGCGCGAAGCCGTCGAGAAGCTGGTCGCGGCGAGGCTCGCCGCCGACGTGATGGGCGTCCCGACGCTGATCCTCGCGCGGACCGATGCGGAAGCCGCCGACCTCGTCACCTCGGACATCGACGACAACGACAAGGCTTTCTGCACCGGCGAGCGCACGGTGGAAGGCTTCTACCGCACGCGCAACGGCCTCGACCAGGCGATTTCGCGCGGACTCGCCTACGCGCCCTATGCCGATCTGCTCTGGTGCGAGACCGGCAAGCCGGATCTCGGCTTCGCCCGCGCCTTCGCCGACGCGATCCGCGCCAGGTATCCCGGCAAGATGCTCGCCTACAACTGCTCACCGTCGTTCAACTGGAAGAAGAATCTCGACGAGCAGACGATCGCGAGATTCCAGAGCGAGCTGGCCGCGATGGGATACAAGTTCCAGTTCATCACGCTGGCCGGCTTCCATAGCCTCAACTACTCGATGTTCAACCTCGCGCACGGCTACGCGCAAAGCCAGATGAGCGCCTTCGTCGAGCTGCAGGAGGCGGAGTTCGCCGCGGCCAAGAAGGGCTTCACGGCCGTGAAGCACCAGCGCGAAGTCGGAACCGGCTACTTCGACGCCGTCACTCAGACGATCCAGGGGGCGCAGAGCTCGACGACCGCGCTCAAGGGCTCGACGGAGGACGAGCAGTTCTTCGACAAGCCCAAGGCGGAGCTGTCGGTCGCCAACGCCTGACCGACCGGACCGGCATTGCGCGCGGCGCGTCGTCCTCTCGGGCGTCGCGCCGCGTTTGCCTTATAGTTGTGGCCATGGAAGACGGCGTTGGCGAGAAGTCCCGGCGGTTCTTTTTCGCGCTCTGGCCCGACCCGCCCGCTCGCGCCGCGATCGGGCGTCTTGCGCGCGAGGTCGCGCTCGAGAGTTGCGGCCGGCCGACGCCGCCCGATCTCGCTCACCTGACGCTCGCCTTCGTCGGCCCGCAGCCGTCGCTTCGCGTCGACTCGCTGCGCCGCCTGGCGGGCCTGGTGCGCGGGCAGAGCTTCATGATCTCGCTGGACAAGGTCGGCGTATTCGAGAAGACGGGCATCGCCTGGCTCGGTGCGTCGTCGCTGCAGCAGGAATTGAACGCGCTGCAGCGCGATCTCGCCGACGCGCTGCGCTCGCGCGGCTTTCCGGTCGATGCGCGCCCCTACACGCCGCACCTGACGCTCGCGCGCCGAGCCACGGTCGCGGTCGAACGGCGGCTCCCCGAGTCGATCGGCTGGCGCGTCAGCGGCTTCAGCCTGGTCGCTTCGGATACCACGGGCGCGCAGCCGGTTTACCGCACGGTGGCCCAGTGGCCGCTGGTGTCGTTCTGAGGGCGCGCGAAAAAAAACCGCGGCGGGCGCCGCGGCAACTCCAGGGGAAGAGAGCTTCGTTCGAGCGCGCGGTCAGGCCTGCGCGGCTTCGCAGGGTTCGGGCTCGGACTGGCGGCGTCTCTGCACGCGCGCCTCGGTGAGCGAGACGATCGGCGCGAAGTCCGGGGACTCTTCATCGAAGGCCCAGACGGTCGGATCGATCTTCGGCAGCGCCGCGATCGCGCTGGGACCTGCCGGGTAGCCTTGCGGCAGCGGGTTCGGGCGCGGTCCGCGGCGGATCTCGCCGCCGCGGCGAGCGCGCGCTCGAAGCAAGGTGCCGAGAAGGCCCACGGCGATGCTCGCTCCGAGCAGCGCTCCGATCGAGCGGCCGAGCGGATCGGCGGACAGCACGATCGCGACCAGGAGCAGCGCGCCGGCAACGCCGGTCGCGGTTCCGAGCATTCCTATGACCCTGTTGTGTGGCAGCGCTTGCATGGCGATTCTCCTTCGCTGGCGTCTCCTGGCAGTTGGATGCGCCGGGAGGCCGGACTGGATTCGTGCAGGTGACGCGACGAAGGTTACGAACGCGCCGCAAGCCCCTCAAGATGCATGCGACGAAGCCGGGACCGCGCGGGATGAAATGCCGTGGAAGGGCGCGAAACCGCGGGCGTTCCGCGGCGATTCGAGCCGGTTGGCGCTGCTGGAGCGCCGGCGCGGCCGTTCTAGGAGCCGCGGGCGACGGGGCGCGTGGGGTCGGCGACCCACTCGCTCCACGATCCGGGATAGAGCCGCGATCCCGGGAGCCCGGCGATCGTCATGGCCAGCAGGTTGTGGCAGGCGGTGACGCCCGAGCCGCATTGATGCACGACGCGCGCCGGAGGAGCGTCGCGCAGGAGCGCCTCGAATTCGGTGCGCAGAGCCTGCGGGGTCTTGAACCTGCCGTCGGACGCCAGGTTCTCGGTGTAAGGACGATTGCGCGATCCCGGGATGTGTCCTCCGACGGGATCGAGCGGCTCGACATCGCCGCGATAGCGCTCGGGTGCGCGTGCGTCGACGACGAGCAGCGCCTCGCTGCCGAGATGGGTCCGGATCTCGTCGGCCGACGCGATCGCCGCCGGGGGCTTCGGCGCGAACACCGTCGAGCGCGGCGCGGCTCCGACGCCGGTGACGGGGCGCCCCTCGGCCCGCCAGCGGTCGAGTCCTCCGTCGATCACTGCTGCGGCATCGTGGCCCAGCCAGTGCAGCAGCCACCACAGGCGAGACGCCCACACGCCGTTGTTCTGGTCGTAGGCGACGACCTGGCGGCTCGCATCGATGCCCGCGCGTCCGAAGGTCGCCGCCAGCGCGTCGACCTCCGGCAAGGGATGCCGTCCATTGCGCCCGGTCTTGCGCCCCGACAAGTCTCGATCGAGGTGGAGGAAGACGGCGCCGGGAAGGTGCCCGGCGCGATAGGCGCGCTCCCCGGCGTGCGGATCCGCGAGATCGTGCCGGCAGTCGACGACGACGAACGCTGGATCGTCGAGGTGCCCGGCGAGCGTCGCGGTCGAGATCAGCGCGCAGTACATCGTCGCGACGGACCGGGATTCATCCGGACGCGTTGAGCGGGCTTTGGCTAGGACGCAGCCGCCGCGAGGGAGCCAGCGCCGGCACGCGGCTCGAGCCGGGCGCGCAGGAACTCGTGGAAGTGCTGCATGCCGTCTTCCATCGGCGACTGGTAGGGTCCGGTCTCGTTGCGCCCGCGGTTGTAGAGCGCGCGGCGTCCCTCGTCCATGCGCTCGGCGATCTCGTCGTCCTCGGCTGCCGTCTCGAAGTACGCCGCCTGCTCGGCTTCGACGAACTCGCGCTCGAAGAGCGCGATCTCCTCGGGATAGTAGAACTCGACCACATTGGTCGTGCGGTCCGCGCTCCGGGGAATGAGCGTGCTCACGATCAGGACGTGCGCATACCATTCCAGCATGATGTTGGGGTAGATCGTCACCCAGATCGCGCCGTGCTTCGGCACCTCGCCGCGGTAGTAGTCGAGCACGGCCTTGTGCCAGCGCTCGTAGGTGCGCGTGCCGGGCTTGGCGAGCGCGCTGTTGACCCCGACGGTCTGGACCGAATAGCGCTCGGAGAACTGCCACCGGAGGTTGTCGGTCGTGACGAACTGGCCCAGCCCCGGGTGAAACGGCGCGACGTGGTAGTCCTCGAGGTAGACCTCGACGAAGGTCTTCCAGTTGTAGTGGCACTCCTTCAGCTCGACGCGGTCGAGCACGTAGCCGGAGAAATCGAAGTCCGGGGATACGCTCAGGGCCGCGAGGTCTCGCGCGATGTCGCGCGGACCGTCGAACAGCAGCCCGTTCCAGCTCTGCAGCGGGGCGCTCGCGAGCTTCACGCAGGGCTGCTCGGCGAAGTGCGGCGCGCCGAGCAGGTTGCCGCGCAGGTCGTAGGTCCAGCGATGGACCGGGCAGACGATGTTAGCGGCGTTCCCGCGACCCTTGAGCATGATCGCCTGCCGGTGCCGGCACACGTTCGACAGGAGCTCCACGCCGGAGGGGTTGCGCACCAGCGCCTGGGCGTTGTCGCGCCACGGCAGCGCGTAGTAATCGCCCACATTGGGCACCATCAGCTCGTGGCCGACATAGCCCGGTCCGGGCGCGAACAGCACGTCCTGTTCGACTGCCGGGAGCGCCGGATCGCAGTACCAGGAAACGGGAAGCTGCGATGTAGCCCGTCGCAGCCGATCCCCAGTCGCGAGATTGGACATCAGCCTTCCTCTCCGTAAACCGCCAACCCAACAAACAATATGGGGGCTGTCTGCCGCGGACGTGCCGCCCAACCGCTTTGCTAAGTCAGCCCGCTACGAAAAGTTCGTATCGAGGCTGCGTCGTCAAAAGAGGCCTGAATTATAGCCCGTGAATCGACCCCCGGTCCACGCCGGAGTTCCCGCGAACGGAGCTAAAACCGGCTGCGCTCCGCTAGAATAAGCCGATAGCCCGCGCTCATCCGGCAGGGCGGTGCGATCGCAGCGGTTCCGGCCGATGGCCAACCCTCCTCCCAAAACCTTCGAAGCCGCACTTGCGGAGCTCGAGACCATCGTCGCCACGATGGAGAGCGGGCAGTTGGCGCTCGCCGACGCGCTGGCCGCCCACCAGCGCGGAGCCGAGCTGCTGCAGTACTGCCAGTCCGCGCTCAAGGACGCCGAGCAGCAGGTCCAGATCCTGGAGCGAGGCGTGCTCAAGTCATTCGCGCCCGCCGATGCGGAAGCGAGTTCCGCGGACCCGTCGCGCGGCGGCTCGGATCGGAGCGATGCATCCTGACGTCGCTTTCCCGGTCTGGTCGGGCGAACGCGCCCGTCGCGTCGAAAGCGTCATCGACCGCCTGCTGCCTGCCGCCGCCGAGCCGCCTCGATCGCTTCACGAGGCGATGCGCTACGCGGTCCTCGGAGGCGGCAAGCGCATTCGTGCGCTGCTCGCGTACGCGGCGGGCGAGCTGACCGGCGCGGACCCGGCGCTCGTCGATCACGCCGCCGCCGCGGTCGAGCTGCTGCACGCGTATTCGCTGGTCCATGACGACCTGCCGTGCATGGACGACGACGAGCTGCGCCGCGGCAAGCCGGCTTGCCACATCGCTTTCGGCGAGGCGACGGCGCTTCTCGCCGGCGACGCCCTGCAGAGCTTCGCGTACGAGGCGCTCGCATCGGCGCCGCTGTCCGACGCCGCGCGGGCCGTGCTGCTGCTCGCGCGAGCCGCGGGCTCGCGCGGCATGGCGGGCGGACAAGCCATCGACCTCGCGTGCGTCGATGCCGAGCTCGATCTGCCTGAACTCGAGCGCATGCACCGACTCAAAACAGGAGCGCTCATCCGGGCGGCGGTTCGCCTCGGCGCGGATTGCGGCCGGCCGGTGGATGCCGATGGGAACGATGCACTTTCCCGTTACGCCTCGGCCATCGGGCTGGCCTTCCAGGTCGTCGACGACGTTCTCGACGTCGAAGGCACAGCGCAGAGTCTGGGCAAGACCGCGGGCAAGGACGCGGTGCAGCGCAAGTCGACGTACGTGACGCTGCTCGGCCTGGCCGCTGCCCGGGCGCGCATCGAGGCGCTGCGACGCGAAGCCCGCGCGGCGCTTTCGCCTCTCGGCCCATCGGCGCGCAGGCTCGAGGAGCTCGCAGGCTGGATCGCGGGGAGGACCTACTGATGGCCCCGAGCGCCTAGAACGCGCTGCGGCCCTTCTTGGCAGGCGGTCGCGGATACTCGACCAGCTTCGCCGCCCTGCGCTCGAACGGATCCCGCCGGGCGAGCAGGCGTTCCTGGCGGCGGGAGATGAGCGCGTAGTGGCGCAGGCCCGCGAGCCGGGCGTGAGCCTCGACGCAGGCCCTGGCGTTGGTGACCCACAGCGCCGGATCGATCCGGCGGAGGTCGAACGCTCCGGAGTAGCTGCGCAGCGTCTTGCGGCCGCGCTTGTCGAAGTACTCGTGGAAGTAGGTCATCGCCAGCTCGCGCAGCGAGCGATAGACCGGATCGCGGTAGCGAAGGCAGGCGCCGTTGGTCTTGGACAGCGCGCCCCAGCCGCCCTGCCGGCGGAACAGGGAGATCACGTGCGGATGGTCGCAGGGATCGCAGTCGAGGTGCATGACCAGCGGCGGCTCGCCATGCGCCCAGAGCGCGCAGGCCGCGAGCAGCGCTCCCTCGATGCAGTGCGCGCGGCGCTGGCGCAGCACCTCGCGCACCGAGAGGATCGTCTCGCCGTCGAGCTCGTGATTGATCGGGATGGCGTTCAGGAACGCCTGGATCTTCTGCGGCGTGGCGAGCCGGCGCAACGTAGCCCATTCGCCTCGCGTCAGGCCCAGGTCCACGCGCCTTGCCGTGCGCCTCGCGACCGTCGGCATGCCGGAATCATACCCTTCGCGCTGGCCGCGCCCGGCGCTTGCGAGCGCGCGACAAAGCTCTGGTACGATGCTCCTTTGCCGCTGCGCCGTCCTTCGACCGGCGCCTCGCGCCCCATGATTCCTCTCGACAGCCATCCTTCGGGTCGCCACTTTCTGCAGATTCCGGGTCCGACCAACGTGCCAGACCGGGTGCTGCGCGCGATCGATCATCCGACCATCGATCATCGCGGTCCGGAGTTCGCGGCCCTGGGCCGCGCAGTGCTCTCCGGCATGAAGAAGCTGTTCCGGACCGAAGGCGACGTCGTGATCTACCCGGCCTCCGGGACCGGGGCCTGGGAAGCGGCGCTCGTGAACACGCTCTCCCCCGGCGACCGGGTGCTCATGGCGGAGACCGGCCACTTCGCGACGCTCTGGAAGCGCATGGCCGAGCGGCTGGGACTGGTCGTGACGCTGCTCCCGGGCGACTGGCGACACGGGGTGTCCGCGACGGCGGTCGAAGCAGCGCTCGCCGCCGATGCCGAGCGCGCCATCAAGGCGCTGTGCATCGTGCACAACGAAACCTCGACCGGCGTGACGAGCCGCGTCGCCGACGTGCGCGCCGCGATCGATCGCGCCGGGCATCCAGCGCTGTTCATGGTCGACACCATCTCCTCGCTCGCCTCGATCGACTACCGCCACGACGAGTGGCGCGTCGACGTGACCGTGGGCGGCTCGCAGAAGGGGCTGATGCTGCCGCCGGGGCTCTCGTTCAACGCGATCGGCGCCAAGGCCCTCGCCGCGTCGAAGGGCGCCAAGCTCGCGCGCTCGTATTGGGACTGGAGCGAGATGCTCGGGCCCAACGCTTCCGGCTTCTTCCCGTACACGCCCGCGACGAACCTGCTCTACGGCTTGCACGAGGCGCTCGACATGCTGTACGCGGAGGGCCTCGAGCGCGTGTTCGCGAGGCATACGCGGCTCGGGGAAGCGACGCGCCGGGCCGTGCGCGCCTGGGGCCTCGAGCTGCTCTGCGCCGATCCGGCCGACTACAGCTCGTCGCTCACCGCCGTGCTCATGCCGTCGGGTCACAACGCGGATGCGCTGCGCAAGCTCGTCCTCGAGCGCTTCGACATGTCGCTGGGCCAGGGCCTGGGCAAGCTGTCCGGCAAGATCTTCCGCATCGGCCACCTCGGCTCGTTCAACGACCTCATGCTTTGCGGCACGCTCGCGGGCGTGGAGATGGGCCTCGAGCTGGCCGGCGTGCCTTTCCGAAAAGGCGGCGCGCAAGCCGCAATGGACTTTCTGGCTCGCTCGACCGCCGAGGGACTGGCGCGCGCGGCCTGAAGTCGATGGCGGACGAAGGCGTCTCACAACACCAACAGTTACTGGAGGGATACAAGCGATGAGGACGCGCCGATCGGTTGCCCGGCAGTGGAAGCTCGCTTCGCTTTCGTCGATTGCGCTCGTGCTCGGGCTCTTCGCCGCACCGGCTCTCGCCCAGCTGGAGATCAAGCTCGGCCACGTCGGCGAGCCGGGTTCGCTGTTCCAGAAGAGCGCCGACGAGTTCGCCCGCCGTGCGAATGCCAAGCTGGCCGGCAAGGCCAGGGTGATCACGTACGGTTCGAGCCAGCTCGGGAGCGACGAGGAGATGATCCAGAAGCTGAAGCTGGGCACCCTGGATCTCGCGCTGCCCTCCACGGTCATGAGCTCTCAGGTGGATCTCTTCGGCGTGTTCGAGATGCCCTATCTCGTGAAGGACCGCGCCCACATGCAGCGCATCGAGAAGGAGCTCTTCTGGTCCAGGCTCGAGCCCGAGGTCGAGAAGAAAGGCCTCAAGGTGATCGCGGTGTGGGAGAACGGCTTTCGCCAGATCACCAACAGCAAGCGTCCGATCCGCGTGCCCGCGGACCTCGCGGGCATCAAGCTGCGCGTGCCGGGCGGCAAGTGGCGGGTGAGGATGTTCCAGGCCTACGGCGCGAATCCCAGCCCGATGAAGTTCTCGGAGCTGTTCACGGCGCTGCAGACCGGCGTGATGGACGGCGAGGAGAACCCGTTCACCCAGATCTATTCCGCCAAGCTGCAGGAGGTGCAGAAGTACCTGTCGCTGTCCGGGCACGTCTATACGCCGGCGTACCTCACGGCCGGTACGGCGCAGTGGAACGCGCTCCCGGCCGACGTGCGCAAGGTCCTGGAGGACACCGCCCGGGAGACCCAGGCCTATGTCTACGAGACCGCCGCGAAGGACGACGAGGAGCTGCTGGGCAAGCTCAAGGCGGCCGGCATGCAGGTGAACGACGTCGACAAGAACGCCTTCATCGCGGCAAGCAAGCCGATCTACGAAGAGTTCGGCAGGGAAGTGGCCGGTGCGAAGGAGCTGATCGATCGCGCCGTTGCTCTGGGCAAGTGAGGCGCTTCCGCGCCGCCTACGGGCGGCTGCTCGAATGGGTCGTCATCGCCCTGATGACGGTGCTCGCCATCGAAGTCACGCTCGGCGTGGCTTTCCGTTTCGCGGGCAGTGCGCTCGCCTGGTACGACGAGGTGGCGTCGGTGTTGCTCGCGTGGCTCACTTTCTACGGCGCGGCGCTGGCCTCGGTCAAGCGGGCGCACATCGGCTGCCCGGAGCTCGTCGAGAAGCTCCCCTGGCAGGCCCGGCGCATGGCGGCCATCGTCGCGCAGCTTCTGGTTATCGCCTTCTTCGCACTCCTGGGCGTGGTGGGCGCCCGGATCCTGCCGGTGCTGGCCACCGACAGCCTGGTGAGCCTGCCCTGGGTGGCGATGAACTGGGTGCAGTCCGTGATACCGATCAGCGCCGCGCTGATCATCGTCGCCGAAGTGACGCATCTCGTGGACCTCTTCTCGGCGAGCGAGCCGGAGCGCGCCGCGACGATGCCGCTGTCGGAGAGCGCGCAGTGATCGCGGACCGACCGCGGCCATGAGCCTGATGCTGCTGCTGTTCGGCGCCGTCCTCGCGCTGGTGGTGCTCAACGTGCCGATCGCGGTCTCGCTCGGCATCGTGGCGGTCGTGGCGATGGTGGCGACGCACGGCGCGGCGGTCCTGCCCAACCTGCCGGTCGTGACGTACAACGGCGCGACCAGCTTCCCGCTGCTCGCGATTCCCCTGTTCATCCTGGCCGGCGCGATCATGAACGCCTCCGGCATCTCGCGCCGTCTGATCGCGTTCGCCTCGTCGCTCTTCGGCTGGGCGCGCGGCGGGCTCGCCCATGTATCCATCGGCGCGTCGATGTTCTTCGCCGAGATCTCCGGCTCTGCCGTCGCCGACATCGCCGCGCTGGGATCGATACTCATCCCCGGCATGAAAGCGAAGGGCTATCCGCCCGCGCTCGCGGCCTCGGTCATGTCGTCCGCGGCGACGCTCGCGGTCATCATTCCGCCTTCGATCCCGATGATCCTGTACGCGGTCATGGCCGAGACGTCGGTCGTGCAGCTCTTCGTTGCCGGGATCGTGCCCGGCATCATCGGCGGATTCGGGCTCATGGCGATGGCGTACTGGTTCGCACGGCGCTACGACCTTCCGCGCGAAGAGGCTTTCTCGCTGCGCCGGGTCGGCCGCGCGGCGCGCGAGGCGATGTGGGCCTTCCTGCTGCCGGTCATCATCCTGGGCGGCATCTTCGGGGGCATCGTCACCGCGACCGAAGGCGCGGCCCTGGCGGTGATCGCGGCGATGGCCGTAGGCTTCCTTATCTATCGCGAGCTCAACCTCGCGCAGCTCCGCCAGGCCGTGATCGACGGCGCCGTGCAGACGGCGGTGGTCATGCTGCTCGTCGCCACCAGCGCGTTGCTCGGCACCTACCTCACCGAGGTTCAGGCGCCGCAGAAGCTCGCCCAGACGGTCTCGCAGCTCACCCAGAACAAGTGGGTCGTCCTGGCGCTGCTCAACCTGCTCTTCCTCCTGCTCGGCATGTTCCTGCATTCGGCGGCCGCGATCATCCTGGTGGTGCCGGTCGTGATGCCGCTGGTGAAAGCGGCAGGGATCGATCCGGTGCATTTCGGCCTGGTGGTGACGGTCAACCTCGGAATCGGCCAGCAGACGCCGCCGGTGGCTAGCGTCCTGATGGTCGCGAGCGCGATCGCCAAGGAGTCGATCTGGAACGTCACGCGTGTCAACGTCTGGTTCATCGCCGTGCTGCTCGCCGTGCTCCTCATGGTCACCTACGTCCCCGTGACCGGCATGGGCCTGGTCGACCTGTTCTATCGTTAGGAATCCAGCCATGTCCGCACTCGTCGACGTCGCGCGCGAAGGCCTCATCGCCACCGTGGTGCTCAACCGGCCCGCGAAGCTCAACGCCCTGACCAAAGCCATGTGGCGCGATCTCGGCGTCGCGGTGAGCGAGCTCTCCGGCGACGATTCGCTGCGCTGCCTGATCCTGCGCGGCGCCGGCGAGAAGGCGTTCTCGCCGGGCAACGACATCGGCGAGTTCGCGACAGAGCGGTCGAACAAGGCCCAGGCGGTCGAATACGGACGGCTCATGCACGCGACGCTCCAGGCACTCGAGAACTGCCGGCATCCGGTCGTCGCGCAGATCCACGGCGTCTGCGTCGGCGGTGGCCTGGAGATTGCCGCGCTCGCCGACCTGCGGATCTGCGGCGCGTCGAGCCGCTTCGGTGCGCCGATCAAGAGCCTCGGCCTCACGATGGCCTACGCGGAAATGGCGCCGCTCGTGCGCCTGGTCGGAAGCCCGGTGGCGCTGGAAATCCTGCTCGAGGGTCGCATCTTCGACGCGGCCGAGGCGTTGCAGAAAGGGCTCGTCACCCGGGTCGTGCCCGACGCGGAGGTCGCGGCCGAGACCCGGGCTGCCGCCGAGCGCATCGCCGAAGGCGCGCCGCTTTGCGCCCGCTGGCACAAGAAATTTGCCCGCCGTCTCGCCGATCCGCGGCCGATCAGCCCCGCCGAGGCCGACGAGTGCTTCGACTGCTTCGATACCGAAGACTTCCGCATCGGTGCGGCGGCGTTCCTCGCCAAGAAAAAACCGTCGTTCTTCGGAAGCTAGGCATGAAAGCGTCGCCCGCGCCGCACCCCGGGCCGCTCGCAGGCATGCGCGTGCTCGAGCTCGCGCAGATCATGGCGGGCCCGACCTGCGGGATGATGCTCGCCGATCTCGGCGCCGACGTCGTCAAGGTCGAGAAGCTGCCGGGCGGAGACGATGCCCGCGACTACCGCGAGCCGCGAGTCAACGGCGTGTCGGCCCCGTTTCTCATCATGAACCGCAACAAGCGCGGGCTCGCTCTCGATCTGAAACAGCCGCGCGGGCGAGACGTGCTGCTGCGGCTCGCCGAGACGGCCGATGTGCTCACCGAGAACTACCGCCGCGACACGCTCGAGAAGCTCGGCCTCGGCTACGATGTTCTCGCCGGGACGAACCCCGGCCTCATCTACTGCGCGGTCTCGGGCTACGGTCGCGACGGACCGTTAAGCGACAAGGGCGGCTTCGACCTGATCGCGCAGGGCTTCGCGGGACTGATGTCGATCACCGGCGAGCCCGGCCGGGCGCCGGTGAAGACGGGAAACTCGGTCGCCGATATCAACGCCGGCATCCTCGCGTTCGGCGGGATCCTCGCCGCGTACGTGCACAAGCTCAAGACCGGCGAGGGGCAGAGGGTCGACACGTCGCTCATGGAAGCGGCGCTGCAGCAGACGTACTGGCAGGCGGCGATCTTCTTCGCGACAGGCGTCTCGCCCGGCCCCACCGGCTCGGCGCACGTCCTCACCGCACCCTATCAGGCCTTTCGGACGCGCGACGGCTGGATCAACATCGGCGGTGCGAACCAGGCGAACTGGGAGCGCATCGCCGACGTGCTCGGCCACCGCGAATGGTGCACCGACGCTCGCTTCGCGACCAACTCGGCGCGGATGCAGCACGTGGAGGCGCTCGCCGCGCAGATGGAGACCGTGCTGGCGACGCGCGGCAGCGCCGAATGGCTCGCGCGCTTCGACGCTGCGGGCGTGCCCGCGGGTCCCGTACACAGCGTCGGCGAGGCGCTCAGTCACCCCCAGACGATCGCCCGGGGCATGGTCATCGAGCAGGCGCACCCCGAGGCCGGGGCGACGCGCGCGCTCGGCTGTCCGCTGCATTTCTCCGCGACGCGGGCCCGCGTGGATCGTCCCGCGCCGCGGCTGGGCGAGCACACGCGGGAAGTCCTGCGTGAGTGCGGCTATGCCGACCCGGAGATCGACGCGCTTGCGGCCGACGGCGTCGTGGCGATCGCCGCTGACGCAGCTGTGAATCGCTAGACGCCTCGCGCCGCTCTGGCCGAAGCCGTCGCGGTACAATCGCCGACGGTATCGATGCGACCCGTCGCCATCTTCCGCTTCTCGCCCACCGAGGGACCCGGCCGCCTCGGCGAGTGGCTCGCGGAGCGCGGGCTGCCGCAACGCCTGATCGCGCTCGACGAGGGCGAGGGCGTGCCCGCCGATGTGCGAGCCTTCTCCGGCATCGCCATGATGGGCGGCCCGATGAGCGCCAACGACGATCTGCCCTGGAGCGCGCCGCTGCTCGCGCTCCTGCGCGACGCGCTGCAGGCCGACGTTCCGATGCTGGGTCACTGTCTCGGCGGCCAGCTCCTGGCGCGGGCGCTCGGCGCGCGCGTCACGCGCACGCCCGCGCCGGAGATCGGCTGGGGAGAGGTGCAGGTCGTCGACGGGGGGCGCGCGGGCTCGTGGTTCGGCGGCCGCGACGCCTTCACGACGTTTCAGTGGCATTACGACGTCTTCGCGCTGCCTCCTGGCGCGACGCGGGTGCTGACCAACGGCTGGAATCCGAATCAAGGCTATGTCCTCGGCAAGCACGTCGGCTTCCAGTGCCATGTCGAGATGACGCGGCCGATGGTGGAGACCTGGTGCCGCACGGGAGCGTCCGAGCTCCCCGAGCGCAGCCAGGGCGCGAAGCAGAGCAAGGCTGACATGTTCGCCGATCTCGACCACCGGCTCGCGACGCTGTCGCGCGTGGCCGACGATGTCTACGCGCGCTGGACGCAGGGGCTCGCGGCATGACCTCGCACATTCGCGCCCTCCCCGATCACCTGATCAACCAGATCGCCGCGGGCGAAGTCGTCGATCGGCCGGCGGCGGCGCTCAAGGAGCTGATGGAGAACAGCCTCGACGCCGGCGCGAAAGCGATCGACGTCGAGCTCGCGGGCGGCGGGACCCGGCTCATCCGCGTGGCCGACGACGGAGACGGGATCGAACGCGAGGAGCTCGTGCTGGCCGTGGCGAGGCACGCAACATCGAAGATCGCCACGCCGTCCGATCTCGCGGCGATCGCGACGCTCGGCTTCCGCGGCGAAGCGCTCGCGTCGCTTGCCGCGGTGTCGCGGCTCGCGATCACCTCGCGCGCGCGCGGCAAGGCGCACGCCTGGCGCCTCGAGGTCGACGGAGGCGAGGTCGGCGTGCCGCAGCCGGCGGCGCTCGCCGCCGGCACCACCGCGACCGTGCAGGAGCTGTACTTCAATACACCCGCGCGCCGCAAGTTCCTACGCACGGAGGCCACCGAGTACGGTCATTGCGAGGAGACCTTCCGCCGCATCGCGCTCTCGCACCCCGACGTCGCCTTCACGCTGAGCCACAACGGCAGCGTCCGCCACCGGCTGGTGGGCGGCGGCCGCCGCTCGCGCCTCGACGCGCTCTTCGGCGACGCTTTCGCGGCTCATGCAGCGGTGGTGGACGCCGCGGCGCCCGGGCTCGCGCTCGCCGGATGGGCGGTACGCCCCGCGTACGCCACGGCGGGAGCGCCGGGGCGCGAAGTGCAGTGCCTGTTCGTCAACGGCCGCTTCGTGCGCGACCGCGTTCTGGCCCACGCGCTGCGCGAGGCGTATCGCGACGTGCTGCACAACGAGCGGCAGCCGGCGTACGCGCTGTGGCTCGACGTCGATCCGCGGCAGGTGGACGTCAACGTGCATCCCACCAAGATCGAGGTGCGTTTCCGCGAAAGCGGCGCCGTGCACCAGTTCGTCCGCTTCGCGGTGGAGAAGGCGCTCGCCGCGACCGCCGCCGAGCAGCCCGCGGTGTCCGCCGCCGAGCGCCTGGGCGTCGCCGCTGCGATGACGCCGCCGCTCGTGCCGCAGGGAGCGCATTCGGGCTTCGCGCAGGGCGCGATGGCGCTCGCGAGCCGCGAGCCTGGAGCCTTCTACGCCCGGCTCTTCGGCGAACGGCCGGCGGCGGCGCGCGACGGTCCCGATCTGCCGAACGACGACGAGCATCCGCTGGGCTTCGCGCTGGCGCAGCTGCACGGGATCTACGTGCTGGCCCAGAACCGCGATGGGCTCGTGCTGGTCGACATGCACGCCGCGCACGAGCGCATCCTCTACGAGCGGCTGAAAGCGGCCCAGGACCGTTCGCTGCCGATGCAGCCGCTGCTGGTACCGGTCAGCTTCGCCGCAGAATCCCTGGAGGTCGCCACCGCCGAGGAGCATGCGCAGGCGCTCGAGTCCCTCGGCTTTGCGCTGACCGTGCTCGGTCCCGCGACGCTCGCAGTGCGCGCCATCCCGGCGCTGCTGCGCGACGCCGACGCCGTGACCCTCGCGCGCGCCGTCCTCACCGAGGTGCACGAGTACGGCGCGAGCCGGGTGCTGACCGGGGAGCGCGACGAGCTGCTCTCGACGATGGCCTGCCACGGCGCGGTCCGCGCGCGGCGCCTTCTCACCGTGCCCGAGATGAACGCGCTCTTGCGCGAGATGGAAGCCACCGAGCGCTCTGGCCAGTGCAATCACGGGCGGCCGACGTGGTACATGCTCACGCTCGCTGACCTCGATCGGCTGTTCCTGCGCGGCAGGTGACGCTCCCGGCCGTTCTCCTGATGGGGCCGACGGCCACGGGCAAGAGCGCGCTCGCGCTCGCCCTGGCGGAGCGCTTCGGTGGCGAGATCGTCACGGTGGATTCGGCGCAGGTCTACCGCGGGCTGGACATCGGCAGCGCCAAGCCCGACGCGGCGACGCGAGCGCGGGTCCCGCATCATCTCGTCGATCTGATCGATCCGAGCGAGTCGTATTCGGCCGCGCGCTTCGCGCGCGACGCGCTCGCCGCAGTGGCCGCGATCCGCGCCCGGAACCGCGTGCCGATCCTCTGCGGCGGCACGATGCTCTATTTCAAGGCGCTATCCGAGGGGCTCTCCGAGCTGCCGGGCGCCGATCCGGCGCTGCGCACGGAGCTCGATCGCCGCGCGGCGCGCGAAGGCTGGCCGGCGCTGCACGCCGAGCTCGCGCGCGTCGATCCCGCGCTCGCGTCGCGGCTCGAGCCGAACGACGCGCAGCGCATCCAGCGCGCACTCGAGGTCTGGCATCTCGCCGGTGTCGCGCTGTCCTCGCTGCAGGGGCGTCGGAGACGGGGTGACGCGCTCGGGCCCACGCTGCGCATCGCGCTCCTCCCCGGTGACCGGGCGCTGCTCCACGCCGCGATCGCGCGCCGGTTCGACGCGATGCTCGCCGCGGGGCTGGTCGACGAGCTGCGCGGGCTCCGCCGCCGCTATCGGCTGGAGGCCGGGCTGCCGGCCATGCGCTGCATCGGCTATCGCCAGGCCTGGGCTTTCCTCGAAGGCGAGATCGACGCGACGGCGCTGCGCGAGCGCGGCATCGCCGCGACGCGCCAGCTCGCCAAGCGGCAGTTCACGTGGCTGCGCGCGACGCAGGCCGAGCGTATCGACCCCTACACCGAGGACGCTTTCGACGCGGCGGCCGCGAAGGCGTCCCGGGCGCTCGATCGCGCGGGACGCGCGCGGCGGCCGCGCTGAAGAGGCCGCGCGCCGATCTGCGAGCCGGCGCGCCTATTGCGGCGCGGACCGATTAACGCTAAGTTCTGCGGTTCGGCAGACGAATCTTCGCGACCCATGCCGCGCCTTACGCTCTACGACAAGCTCTGGAATTCCCACGTGGTGCGCGCCGAGCCCGACGGCACGACGCTGCTGTACATCGACCGCCACCTCGTGCACGAGGTGACCAGCCCGCAGGCCTTCGAGGGGTTGAAGCTGGCGGGTCGCAAGCCCTGGCGCATGGACTCGGTCATCGCCACCGCGGATCACAACACGCCCACACAGCACTGGGACCGAGGCATCGAGGATCCGACGTCTCGTGTCCAGGTCGACGCGCTCGATCGCAACATGCGCCAGTATCCCGCGAAGGCCTACTTTCCCTTTCGCGACCAGCGCCAGGGGATCGTGCACGTGATCGGACCCGAGAACGGCGCGACGCTGCCCGGCATGACGGTGGTATGCGGCGACTCGCACACGAGCACGCATGGAGCGTTCGGCTGTCTCGCGTTCGGGATCGGCACCTCCGAGGTTGAGCATGTGCTGGCGACGCAGTGCCTCGTCAGCAAGAAGTCGAAGTCGATGCGGGTGAGCGTCGAAGGCACGCTTCCGTTCGGCTGCCTCGCCAAGGACGTCGTGCTGGCGGTGATCGGCAGGATCGGCATCGGCGGGGGCACCGGCCACGCGATCGAGTACGCGGGCTCGACCATCCGCGGCTTGTCGATGGAAGGCCGCATGACGGTATGCAACATGTCGATCGAGGCCGGAGCGCGGGCGGGGATGGTCGCCGTGGATGACAAGACCATCGCGTACCTCGAGGGGCGCGCGTTCGCGCCGAAGGGCGAGCGCTGGCCGCGCGCGGTCGCCTACTGGCGCACGCTCGTCTCGGACCCCGACGCGCCCTTCGATCGCACCGTCGCGCTCGACGCGGCCAGCATCGCCCCGCAGGTGACCTGGGGCACATCGCCCGAGATGGTGACGACCATCGAGGGTCGCGTGCCCGATCCCGACCGTGAGCGCGATCCGCTGGTGCGCGAGGGCATCGAGCGTGCGCTCGCCTACATGGGACTGCGGCCGAACACCGCGATCTCCGACATCCGTGTCGACAAGGTGTTCATCGGCTCGTGCACGAACTCGCGCATCGAGGACCTGCGCGTCGTCGCTTCGGTGGTCAAGGGCCGGCGCAAGGCCGCCGGCGTGAAGCAGGTGCTGGTCGTCCCGGGCTCGGGGCTGGTGAAGGCGCAGGCCGAGCGCGAAGGCCTCGATCGGATCTTCACCTCGGCAGGATTCGAGTGGCGCGAGCCGGGATGCTCGATGTGCCTCGGGATGAACGACGACCGGCTCGATCCGGGCGAGCGCTGCGCCTCGACGTCGAATCGCAATTTCGAGGGCCGGCAAGGCACCGGCGGGCGCACGCACCTGGTGAGCCCCGCCATGGCCGCGGCCGCAGCGATCGAAGGACACTTCGTCGACGTGCGCCGGCTCGGATAAGAGAGGCCTTCGGACCATGACCCGGAAAAGGATCGGCGACTGATGCAGCCCTTCCGCCTGCTCACCGGAGTGGTCGCGCCGCTCGACCGCGCCAACGTCGATACCGACGTGATCATTCCGAAGCAGTTCCTCAAGTCGATCAATCGCTCGGGCTTCGGCCCGAACCTGTTCGACGGCTGGCGCTATCTCGACCGCGGCGAGCCTGGCGTCGATCCAGCGACGCGGCGCGAGAACCCGGACTTCGTGCTGAACCAGGCGCGCTACCGCGGGGCGCAGATCCTGCTCGCGCGCCGCAATTTCGGCTGCGGCAGCTCGCGCGAACACGCGCCCTGGGCGCTCCTCGACTACGGCTTTCGCGCGCTGATCGCGCCGTCCTTCGGCGACATCCTGGCCAGCAACTCGCTCAAGAACGGCCTGCTGCCGATCGTGCTGACCGAAGCCGAGGTCGACCGCCTGTTCCACGCCTGCGTGGCGACGCCCGGCTTTTCGCTGACCGTCGATCTCGAGCGGCAGACGGTCGCCACCGCCGACGGCTCGCAGCTGTTCGCCTTCGACATCGACGCCTTCCGTAAGCACTGCCTCCTTAACGGGCTGGACGAGATCGGCCTGACGCTGCAGCACGCGGACGAGATCCGTGCCTTCGAAGCCAGGCATCTCGCCGAGCAGCCGTGGCTCGTCTGATGCAAGCCCGGCGCACGGCGGCGCGCGGCCGAGAGTCCGCGAGGCTTGCGCGTCTGTCGGGCGCCGAAGACCTGCAGTGAAGATTGCGCTCCTTCCCGGCGACGGCATCGGTCGCGAGATCGTCGCCGAAGCGGTGAAGCTGCTCGAGGGGCTGCGCCGCGAGGGCGTGCCGATCGAAACGCAGTCCGCCCCGATCGGCGGCGCGGGCTACGAGGCGGCCGGCAAGCCGCTGCCCGACGCCACGCTCGAGCTCGCGCGCGCGGCGGACGCGGTGCTGCTGGGGGCCGTCGGCGGGCCGCAGTACGACGCGCTGCCGCGCGCAGTCCGGCCCGAGCAAGGCATCCTCGCCATCCGCAAGGCGCTGGGACTCTTCGCCAACCTGCGGCCGGCGCTGCTCTTTCCCGAGCTTGCCGGCGCGTCCACGCTCAAGCCCGAAGTCGTCGCGGGACTCGACCTGATGATCGTCCGCGAGCTCACGGGGGACGTCTACTTCGGCTCGCCGCGCGGCCGGCGGACGAACGACGCGGGCGAAGCCGAGGGCTTCGACACGATGCTCTACGCCGAATCGGAGATCCGCCGCATCGCCCGCGTCGGCTTCGAGGCGGCCCGCCGGCGCCGGCGCATGCTCTGCTCGGTCGACAAGGCGAACGTGCTCGACACCTCCATCCTGTGGCGCGAAGTCGTCAGCACGGTCGCCCGCGAGTATCCCGACGTCGCGCTGTCGCACATGTACGTCGACAACGCGGCTATGCAGCTCGTGCGTGCGCCCAGGCAGTTCGACGTCATCGTGACGGGGAACCTCTTCGGCGACATCCTCTCCGACGAGGCGTCGATGCTCGCCGGCTCGATCGGCATGCTGCCCTCGGCGTCCCTGGACGAGCGCGGCAAGGGACTCTACGAGCCAATCCACGGCTCCGCGCCCGACCTCGCCGGGAGGAACGCGGCGAATCCGCTGGCGACGATCCTTTCGCTCGCGATGATGTTCCGCTACAGCTTCGCCCGGGGCGAGATCGCCGAGCGCATCGAGGGGGCGGTCCGCGCGGTCCTCGCGCAGGGCCTTCGCACCGCCGACATCGCCGCGCCGGGCGAGCGCATGATCGGGACGCGGGAGATGGGCGACGCGGTGGCGGCTGCGCTTGCGGAGCGCCGGTGAGCGCCGGTCATCCGATCGTCGTCCGGCGCGCCGAACCGGGCGATGCCGAAGCGATCCACGAGACGTTCCTCGGCCCCAAGGCCATCGCGGGAACGCTGCAATTGCCGTATCCTTCGGTGGAGATGTGGCGCAAGCGCCTCGCCGACGCCGCCCCGGACGATTATCTTCTGGTGGCGACGATTGCCGGCGAGGTGGTCGGGAACGCGGGATTGCACGCGGCGGGCAAGTCGCCTCGCCGCAGGCATGCCGGTGCGGTCGGCATGACGGTGCGCGACGACCAGCAGGGGCGCGGGGTGGGCACCGCGCTGCTCGGCGCGGCGATCGGGCTGGCCGACGGCTGGATCAACTACCAGCGCCTCGAGCTCCTGGTGTACACGGACAACGCCGGCGCGCTGCATGTGTATCGCAAGTTCGGTTTTGTGATCGAGGGGACGTGCCGAGCGTACGCGTTTCGCGACGGCAGGTACGTCGATGCCTACCAGCTGGCGCGGCTCAACCCCGCGGCGCAGCTCGAACGAGGCGGTGAGCGATGAGCGATCAAGTCACGATGCAACCCGAAGTGTCGGCCCCCGCACGGCGGCCGAAGCGGGTCTTGCGCGTCGGGATCGTCGGCTGGCGCGGGATGGTCGGCTCGGTGCTGATGCAGCGCATGCTGGCCGAGGACGACTTCGCCCTGATCGAGCCGGCCTTCTTCACCACTTCCAACATCGGCGGCACGGGCCCGACCATCGCCGGTCGCGCCGCCGCGCTCGAGGACGGGCACGACATCGCGGCGCTCGAAGCCAACGACGTGATCCTGACCTGCCAGGGCGGCGACTACACGACCGAGGTCTACCCGAAGCTGCGATCGAGCGGCTGGGACGGCTACTGGATCGACGCGGCCAAGACCCTGCGCATGCAGGACGACGCGGTCATCATTCTCGACCCGGTCAACCGCGCGGTGATCGACTCGGCTCTCGAGCGCGGCGTGAAGAACTATATCGGCGGGAACTGCACGGTGAGCCTCATGATGATGGCGCTCGCCGGGCTGTTCCGGCACGACCTCGTCGAGTGGATGACCTGCATGACCTACCAGGCGGCGTCCGGAGCGGGGGCGCAGACAATGCGCGAGCTGCTGCAGCAGATGGGCGAAGCGCACCTCGCCGCCAAGACGCTGCTCGACGATCCGGGCTCGGCGATCCTCGATATCGATCGCGAGGTCGCCGGCATCCTTCGCGACGAGCGCTTCCCCACCGAGCACACCGGCGTGCCGCTCGCGGGCAGCCTGATTCCCTGGATCGACAAGGATATGGGCAACGGGATGAGCCTGGAGGAATGGAAAGGCGGCGCGGAGACGAACAAGATCCTCGGCCGCGGCGCCTCCGCTGCGCTTCCCGTGGAGTCGCTGTGCGTGCGGATCGGCGCGATGCGCTGCCACAGCCAGGCGCTCACGATCAAGCTGCGGCGCGACGTCGCCCTCCCCGACATCGAGCGCATGCTCGCCGCCGGCAATTCCTGGGTTCGGGTCGTGCCCAATACGCGTGCGGCCAGCGTCGAGCAACTCACGCCCGCGGCAGTGACGGGCTCACTCGAGGTGCCGATCGGCCGCCTGCGCAAGCTTGCGATGGGTCCTCAGTACCTCGGCGCATTCACGGTGGGCGACCAGCTCCTGTGGGGAGCGGCCGAGCCGCTGCGTCGAATGCTGCGCATCCTGCTCGAGCGCTAACCACCTTCAGTTGGCTTTATGGGCCGGATCGGCTGCGCGGGGCCCCAAGCGACGCCGTTACAACACGTCGGGCGCTTCAGCGCCGGCGGCGCGGAGCCACAACATCTAGTGAACGATACCGGGGCAAGGGCCACGGATGGGGCCAAACCCCGCAGGCGCTCGGGCGCGGCGGGAGTCCCGGGAAGTGCGGCTTTGCGATAAAAAAACAAGCTAATACCGAGGTTTAGCTTGCACCGCTAACTCCATGATGTTAAGTTAGCTTAGCTCATTCGCTTTTCGAGGTCGGCATGCGAGCCAAACCCTTAGTCCTGTGGGGCTTGTTGGGCGGCGTGTTCACGCTTCCCGCGACGACGCTTGCGCTTGGACTCGGCAAGCTCACGGTGGACTCGAGTCTCGGTCAGCCACTTTCCGCACACGTGGAGCTCACTGCTGCGCAAAAGGACGAGCTCGATTCGCTCTCGGCCAAAGTCGCCGACCCCTCCGTATATCGCGACAACAACGTGCAGTACCCCGGCGTGCTCTCCCGCGCCCGCGTCGTCGTCGAGCAGAACCCCAACGGTCCGCCGCAGCTCAAGGTGACGACGTCGCAGGCAGTCAACGAGCCGTATCTCGATCTCATCGTCGAAGTGAACTGGGCGACGGGACGCGTCGTCCGCAACTACACATTCCTGCTCGATCCGCCCGGCACCCTTCAGGCGCAAGCCGTCGCGCCCCCGGCGGTGGTCCGTGCGGAGGCGGCACCTCGTCCCGCGCGGTCCGAGCCCGCGCCGAGAGCGGCTCCTGCGGCGGCGCCAGCTCCCAGGGCGAGCGGCGACACCTACACCGTTCGTCGCGGCGACACGCTGTCGAAGATCGCCAAGGAATACAAGCCCGAGAACGTCAATCTCGAGCAGATGCTCGTGGCGCTGTTCCGCAGCAACGAAAGCGCGTTCGACGGCAGGAACATGAACCGTCTGCGCAGCGGCCAGATCCTGACAATCCCGCCCGCCGATCAGGCGGCGAGCGTCGCGCCCAAGGACGCGATGCAGGTCGTCAAGGTGCAGGCCGCCGATTGGCGCGCGTATCGCGATCGCGTCGCCGCCAATGCACCGGCGACGGAAGGCGCGCCGAGCCGCCAGGCGGCAGGAGGCAAGATCACCACGGCCGTCGAGGACAAGGCCGCGCCCACGCAGGCAGGCAAGGATCAGCTGCGCGTCTCTCGCGAAGCCGGCAAGGCTGCCGGAGGCGCGGCGGTTGCGCAGGCCGAGCAATCGACCGCCAACGAAAAGGCGCTGCGCGATGCGAACTCGCGCATCGCCGAGCTCGAAAAAACGCTGAAGGACATGCAGCGGGCGGTCGAGCTCAAGAATCAGGCGATGGCGGATCTGCAGAAGCAGGCCGAAGGCGCCAAGGTGAAAGCCGCCGAGCCGCCGAAGCAGATCGCGCAGGCGACGCAGGCTGCACCGAGCGCGCCCGCCGTGGCGCCGCCGCCCGCGGTCACGCCGCCGGCTGCGGTCGCGCCGCCGCCTGTGGTCACCAAGGCGCCGGAGGCCAAGGCGCCGGAGGTCAAGGCACCGGAGGCGAAGGCTCCGGAGTCGAAGCCGGCCGAGGCCAAGACGGAAACCAAGCCCGCGGAGCCGGTCGCCGTGGCGCCCAAGGCTGCGGAGCCCGCGAAGGCTTCGCCGCCGAAAGCGAAGGCCGCGGCGCCGAAGGCGGAGCCGTCCTTCTTCGAGGATCTGCTCGGCAGCACGCCCACCTGGGCCATCGGCGCGGCCGTGCTCGGCATCATCGCGCTGATCGCGGGGCTGTTCGCGGCTCGCCGGCGCACGACGACGAAGTTCGAGGACAGCATCATCTCGGGCACCGACATCAAGACCAACACCGTCTTCGGCTCGACCGGCGGCGGCGTCGTGAACACCGGAGACAACTCGCTCTCCAGCGATTTCAGCCGCGAAGGCCTCGGAAACATCGATACCGACGAGGTCGATCCGATCGCCGAAGCCGAGGTCTATCTTGCCTACGGCCGCGACGCGCAGGCCGAGGAGATCCTCAAGGAAGCGCTAAAGAAGGATGCGCAGCGCCAGGAGATCTATCTCAAGCTGCTCGAGATCCACGCCCAGCACAACAAGCCTTCGGCTTTCGAGACCGTCGCGACGGAGCTCTACTCGGTCTCCGGAGGGCAGGGCGAAGTCTGGCAGAAGGCGATGGCGCTGGGGCGCCAGCTTGATCCGGGCAACCCGTTGTTCGCGGAAGCGGGCAGCACGCCGGCCGTCGCGGTCGCGACCGGGACCGAGGACGCCATCGCCTCGGCGAAGCCCGAGCCCGCACCGGCGCCCGCGCAGCTCCTCTCGATGCCCTCGGAGCCCAAGGCGGAAGCCAAGCCGCCGAAGGAGCTCGACTTCAGCCTCGACGACGACATCTCACTGTCGCCGAGCTCCGGGCCGATCTCGGAGATGAAGACGCCGGCCGCGATCCTCGCCGGCGCCGCGCACGAGCTCGCGAAGTCCACGCGCGGGCCGGATTCGATCGTCAAGTCCGCGCCCGTGGCCGCAGACGAATCGATGACGCTGCCCGGTCCCGGCATATCTTTCGAGCAGGAGTCGGTTCCGAAATTCGATCTCGACTTCAACCTCGAGGACTCGCGCCCTGGGCCGACGCTCAAGCCGATCACGCCGTCGAAGCCGAGCGTGCCCAAGGAAGCCGAGCCCGTGCTGGCCGCGGTCGGTGCGACCGCGCCGGCCCCGCAGCTCGCCCGGCCCGCGGCCGCCATCGAGCTCGACAAGCTCGATCTCTCCTTCGACCCGCAGCGCTCCACGTTCGAGGATCCGACGCCGTCGGTGCTCGACGGACAGTGGCACGACGCGGCGACCAAGCTCGATCTGGCCAAGGCCTACCAGGAGATGGGAGACGTCGAGGGCGCGCGGGAAATCCTCCAGGAAGTCCTGCACGAAGGCGACGACCAGCAGAAGGCCGAGGCCCAGGCGCTCCTCTCCAAGCTCGCTTAAGCGAGCGCTTCGAGCCTGCAGCGGCGGCCCTCCGGGGCCGCCGTTTGTTTTGCCGCGCCGTCGCCGCTATCTTTGCGGGTGAGTTCAGCATGCGCATCGTTCTCGGCCTCGAATACGACGGCGGCCCGTTCCACGGCTGGCAATCCCAGCCCGACGGAACCGGGGTGCAGGACGCGCTCGAGCGCTCGCTCGCGGGCATCGCAGGGACGCCCGTGCGCAGCGTCGCCGCGGGGCGCACGGACGCGGGCGTGCACGCGACCGTCCAGGTCGTCCACTTCGACACCGATGCGCTGCGGCCCGACACGGCGTGGGTGCGCGGAGTCAACACGCTGCTGCCGGAGTCGGTCGCGGTGCGCTGGGCACAGCCGATCGCCGAGCCGTTTCACGCCCGGTTCAGCGCGACCGGGCGAAAGTACACCTATCTCCTGCTCGATCGGCCGGTTCGGCCCGCGCTCTGCGCCGGTCGCGTCGGCTGGTACCATCGACCCCTGGCCGTGGAGGCGATGCGCTCGGCCGCCGAGATGCTTCTGGGCAGCCACGATTTCTCCGCGTTCCGCGCCGCGGAGTGCCAGGCGAAATCGCCGGTCAAGAAGCTGGAGAGCATCTCGGTGACGCGCGACGACGACATGATCCGCTTCGAGTTCCACGCCGACGCGTTCCTGCAGCACATGGTGCGCAATATCGTCGGTGCGCTCGTCTGCGTCGGCGACGGGAGGCGGCCGGCGCGGTGGCTCGCCGAGCTGCTGGAAAGCCGCGACCGCACGCGCGGCGCGCCGACCTTCGCCGCGGCGGGCCTGTACCTCACCGGCATCGACTACCCGGCACGCTGGAATCTGCCGCCGACGCTGGTCGCGGTTCGCGTTCCGCTCTAGCCGGGCATCGCGATGCGCACGCGAGTGAAGATCTGCGGGATCACCCGCCCGGGCGACGGCATCGCGGCCGTCGAAGCCGGCGCCGATGCGATCGGCCTCGTGTTCTGGCGGGGCACTCCGCGCTGCGTCGAGCTCGAGCAGGCGCGCTCGATCGCGGCCGCGCTCCCTGCTTTCGTGAACATCGTCGGACTTTTCGTCGATCCCGCGCCGGAGCTCGTGCACTCCGTGCTGGCTGCGGTACCGCTCGACACGCTGCAATTTCACGGCGACGAGCCCCCGGCCTTGTGCGCGAGCTTCGGGCGCGGTTACGTGAAGGCCGTGCCGGTGCGGCCCGGGGTCGATTTGCTACAATACTCGGCGCGCTATCCGGAAGCGCTCGGACTGCTGTTCGATGCTTTTCAGCCCGGCGGGATGCCGGGCGGCACCGGGACGACATTCGACTGGACGCGCCTGCCGCAGCAGTTGACGGATTCCATGCCGCGACGACTGATCCTATCCGGGGGGCTCACGCCGCAGAACGTCGCGGCCGCCGTCCGCGCCGTGCGACCCTGGGCGGTCGACGTGTCGAGCGGGGTGGAGGAGACCGATGCCGAGGGCGCGCCGCGGCGCGGAATCAAGAGCGCGGCCAGGATCGCCGCTTTCATTCGGGAAGTGCGCCATGCAGATGGGTGATCTCACGTATTCGCTCCCCGACGAGCGCGGACACTTCGGGCCCTACGGCGGCGTGTTCGTCGCCGAGACGCTGATCCACGCGCTCGACGAGCTCCGCGAGGGCTACCTGCGCTATCGCGCGGACCCCGAGTTCGTGGCCGAGTTCGAGCGCGAGCTCAAGCACTACGTGGGACGCCCCAGCCCGGTCTACCACGCCCGCCGCTGGTCGGAGAAAATCGGCGGCGCGCAGATCTATCTAAAGCGCGAGGACTTGAATCACACCGGCGCGCACAAGATCAACAACTGCATCGGCCAGGCGCTGCTTGCGCGACGCCTCGGGAAGCCGCGGGTGATCGCCGAGACGGGCGCGGGTCAGCACGGCGTGGCGGCGGCCACCGTCGCGGCGCGCTTCGGCATGGAATGCGTCGTGTACATGGGCTCCGAGGACGTGCGGCGCCAGGCGCAGAACGTCTTCCGGATGAAGCTCCTCGGCGCCGAGCTCGTTCCCGTCGAGTCGGGCTCGAAGACGCTCAAGGACGCGCTCAACGAGGCGATGCGCGACTGGGTCACGAACGTCGAGTCGACCTTCTACATCATCGGCAGCGTCGCCGGGCCGCATCCCTATCCGATGATGGTGCGCGATTTTCAGAGCGTGATCGGCAAGGAATGCCTGACGCAGGTGCCGGAGCTCGCCGGCCGCGATCCCGACGTCGTGATCGCCTGCGTCGGCGGCGGCTCGAACGCGATGGGCATCTTCTATCCGTACCTCTCGCACGCGGCGGTGAAGCTGGTCGGCGTCGAGGCCGCGGGCGAAGGACTCGCGACCGGTCGCCATGCGGCGTCGCTGCTCGGCGGGCGTCCCGGCGTGCTTCACGGCAATCGCACCTATCTGCTGCAGAACGCCGACGGCCAGATCGTCGAGACGCATTCGGTGTCCGCGGGGCTCGACTATCCCGGTGTCGGACCGGAGCACGCCTGGCTCAAGGACAGCGGCCGCGCCAGCTATGTCGCGATCACCGACGAAGAGGCGGTAGCCGCGTTCAACCAATGCTGCCGCACCGAAGGCATCATCCCCGCGCTCGAGTCGAGCCACGCGCTCGCGCACGCGGCGAAGCTCGCCGCCACCCTGCCTCGCGACAAGATCCTGCTGGTGAATCTCTCGGGGCGTGGCGACAAGGACATGGCGACCGTCGCCGATCGGACAGGACTGAAGTTCTATTGCCGTCCCGAGTGCGACCCGTCGCGGCGATGACGGGCGGGGCGAACCGCATCGACGCGACCTTCGCGCGCCTGCGCGCCGCGGGCCGCACAGCGCTGATCCCTTACGTGACCGCGGGCGATCCATCGCCGAAGTCGACGGTCGACCTCCTGCGCGCGCTGGTCGCCGCCGGGGCCGACGCGATCGAGCTCGGTGTCCCGTTCTCCGACCCGATGGCGGACGGCCCCGTGATCCAGCGGGCCTCCGAGCGGGCGCTCGCCCAGGGCGTCGGGCTCGCCGACGTGCTGGCGATGGTGACGGAGTTCCGGGCCGGCAACGCCACGGCGCCGATCGTGCTGATGGGCTATGCCAATCCGATCGAGGCGATGGGCACGACCGCCTTCGCCGACCGCGCCCGGACCGCGGGCGTCGACGGCGTGATCGTCGTCGACTATCCGCCCGAGGAGGCACGCGAGTTCGCGGGCCTGCTCGACGAACGCGGCATCGCTCCGATCTTCCTGCTTTCGCCGACGACGCCCGAGGCGCGGATGAGCGCGGTCGGGCGCATCGGCCGCGGCTACGCGTACTATGTCTCGCTCAAGGGCGTGACCGGCGCGGGGCATCTCGACACCGCGGAGGTGGCGGCCAAGCTCGCCGAGATCCGCAAGCGCGTGGCGCTGCCCATCGGCGTGGGCTTCGGCATCCGCGACGCGGCGAGCGCGCAGGCTATCGCGGCGCACGCCGACGCGGTCGTGATCGGCAGCCGGATCATCCAGGAGATCGAGGCGGGGCCGCCGGAGAACGCGCCGCAGCGCGCCGGTGCGTGGCTCGCCGGCATTCGCGCCGCGGTCGACCAGGTCGCGAAGCGCGCCGCGTGACCGGACGCAGAGGGGAAGAGGGACCATGACCTGGCTGCAGAAGCTTCTTCCGCCGCGCATCAAGTCGACGCCGGGAGTCAGCAAGAAGTCGATGCCCGAGGGGCTCTGGGTCAAGTGCCCCGCA
>Ga0335079_10001316_pt1 | contig 28302 bp, 21 predicted proteins | sample Lox_Sample_33_FD_206719 | JGI IMG/M metagenome (GOLD analysis project Ga0335079, IMG submission 206719) | Soil microbial communities from Loxahatchee National Wildlife Refuge, Florida, United States - Lox_Sample_3.3 | ecosystem: Environmental > Terrestrial > Soil > Wetlands | place: USA...
TTCTGCGAGTGATGATGGGGGTGTTCTGCGTGCTCTTCTCGTACTCGTTGGGGAAGTCTGCCATTCGCCTTCGGCGCGGGAGGGAGCGCCGGTCCCGAACCGTGGCGTGGGTGCTTCGCACGTTGGTAACGGGCGTGGCGGCTTCCTGGCGCGCCGGCTTCGATGAAATCACCGTGGGGGTGTTCGCTGTAGCGATTCTGTCTTTTGCGGGTGGAGCCTACCTCGCAGGGCGGCCCAGGCGTCAGGAAGAACTCGACAAAGTGATGTTCCCGCCCGAATGATCCGACGTGTGTTGCGCCTCGCACTTTCGCTGCTCTGCCTGGTTGTCGCGGCAGCCGAAGCATTCGAACCTTTCCGGTTCGCGGTCCTTGGTGACCGGACGGGGTTGGCGCAGCCCGGTGTTTTCCAGGAGGCACTCCGCGAAGCGGCAGCCGAGGATCCCGCGTTCCTGCTCAGTGTCGGCGATCTGATTGAGGGTTTGAACGACGCGACAGCGGAGGCCGAGTGGGCGGCGTTCGAGCCGATGCTCACGCCATTCCGCCGGTATGCGCTCTATGTCGCCGCGGGAAACCACGATATCTGGTCTGAACAGTCGGAAAGATTATTCCGCAAGTACACCGGGCGCGCGCCGCACTACGGCTTCGATTATGGCCCTGCGCATTTTACGGTGCTGGATAATAGCCGCTCCGACGAATTCGCGGCGGATGAGCTGGCCTTCCTGGAGAAGGATCTTCAGGCGCATGCGGCGCGGCCGGTGAAATTCATCGTCGCGCACAGGCCCTCCTGGGTGGTCAACGTGGTGCTCCGCGACCCCAATTTTGATTTGCACCGGCTGGCGAAAAAATATGGCGTGCAAGTGGTGCTGGCGGGTCACGTTCACCAGATGTTGCACGTGGATCTGGATGGAGTCTCTTACGTATCGATGCCTAGTTCGGGCGGACACCTCCGGCTCTCGAAGAAATATGAAGACGGCTGGTTCTTCGCGTATGGATTGGTTGCCGTTAGCGACAAGAACGTCCATTTTCAGATCAAGGAACTGAAACCACCATATGGCAAAAACCGCGTGACCACCATAAAGGACTGGGGCTCGGCGGGGTTGATCGAAGCGGGCAAGTGAGGGGGCCGGACAAACAACACCGGTCTCACAGCATGGGATGATGAGGTGCGAGCGCACTTCGACAAGTCCCCATGCCAGTTGGTACTGTTCCGCGTCTTCTCCTCGATTATTTCTCCATCATTCTGATCGACCTCCTGCTGGCGGGCGACAACGCCCTGGTGATCGCGATGGCCGTGCGGGTTCTCCCTCGGCGGCAGCGGCGGATCGCGATTATCTTCGGCGCGGCCGCGGCAGTAGCCATCCGGATCGTCATAACCATTGCGGCAGCACGGCTCCTCGGGGTCGAGTTCATCAAACTGCTGGGTGGGGCCTTCGTCGTCTGGATTGCCGTGAAAGTTCTGGCCGATGCCAGTTCGCCGCCGGCCGCAGTGCCCGCCCACGGTCGTTTTCTCAAGGCCATCTGGTTTATAGCATTCGCCGACATTACGATGTCCATCGACAATATTCTGGCGGTTGCCGGTGCGGCCAGAGGCAGCGTGCCGCTGATCGTTTTCGGGTTGTGCGTGAGCATACCGTTCGTGGTGTTTTCCAGTAATCTGATTGCGGTGCTGATGGATCGATACCCCGCGATCGTGTATTTGGGCGCGGCCATTCTCGGCAAGGTCGGAGGAGAAATGATGATTACTGATCCCTTCGTCATGCAGACGCTGCATCCGTCCGTGCCGCTGACTTACGTGGCCGAGGGAGTGGCGGTTGCCGGTATCCTGATCGCCGGAAGAGTCCTGAGTGAGCGGTCGCGGAACACGCGGCCAATCACGTAGCGGTTTGTCTCCACCAGAACGTCAGGACCGCCGTATACTTTTCCATCCAGACAGTGGCCCGACCGGCTCCGACAATGCCATGCTGGAAACAGATGGCCGTCCTGTTAAGTGGCTCCGCTCTCCGCAAGGCATTTGGCGCGCGAGTCCTGTTTGAGAATCTTTCGTTGAGCCTTTCCGAGGGAGACCGGACCGGTCTGATCGGGCCGAATGGCAGCGGGAAAACCACTCTGCTGGAGATTCTGGCTGGGAAGGATTTGTCAGATGCTGGGATCCGGGCGCTGCGCAAACAGACAAGGCTGGCCTATGTCCCGCAGGACTCTCTGTTCGCGCCGGACGACACCGCCGGCTCCGTCCTCCAAGCGGCGTTGGAAGGGCTGCCCCTGGAGGAAGAAGAGAAGCGGGTTCGCACCGAGGTAATGTTGGGCCGGGCCGGCTTCGAGAACTCCGCTACGCCGGCCATGGATCTCTCCGGCGGTTGGAAGAAGCGGCTCGCCATCGCGGCGGCGCTGGTGACATCACCGGACGTGCTGCTGCTGGACGAGCCGACCAATCACCTGGACCTGGAAGGCATCCTGTGGCTGGAGACGGCGATCCAGGCCGCGAACGCCTGCCTGGTGGTGACACACGACCGGTACTTCCTGGAGAACGTCGCCACGCAGATGGTGGAGGTCAACCCGGTTTATCCGCAGAGCGCGTTCCAGGTGAAGGGGAACTATAGCGAGTTTCTCGAGCGGCGCGAGGAGTTTCTGGAAGCGCAGGCGAAGCAGCAGGAATCGCTGGCGACGAAGGTGCGGCGGGAAGTGGAGTGGCTGCGCCGAGGGCCGAAAGCCCGGACGGGCAAATCGCGGGCGCGAGTCGACGCCGCCGGACGACTGATCGACGAACTCGCAGCGGCCAACCTGCGCAGCCGCACGGCCACGGCACAGATTGACTTCACGGCGTCTGATCGAAAGACCAAGCGCTTGATTGAGGCCGAAGGCATCGGGAAGACATTCGGCGGGCGCAGGCTCTTTCAAAATCTGAACCTGACTCTCGCGCCGGGTGTGCGCGTCGGCCTGGTTGGGGCGAACGGCAGCGGGAAGACCACGCTGCTCAAGATCCTCGAAGGAGCACTTAAGCCTGACGAAGGAACAATCCGGCAGGCGGACCGGCTGCAGATTGTGAGCTTCGCGCAGGACCGCGGCGCGCATTTGGACCCGGAAACCAGCCTGCGGCGAACCTTGTGTCCGGAGGGCGACTCGGTGATTTACCGCGGGCGTCCGATCCATGTCGCGGGATGGGCCAAGCGGTTCCTGTTTCGAGACGAGCAGCTCGAGATGCCCGTGTCGAGACTCTCGGGCGGAGAACGAGCGCGCGTCATGATCGCACGGCTGATGCTGGCGGAGGCGGACGTGCTGTTGCTCGATGAACCAACCAACGACCTGGACATTCCAACCCTGGAGGTGCTCGAGGACTGCCTGCTCGAATTTTCAGGCGCCGTGGTGCTGGTGAGTCATGACCGGTATTTGCTGGACCGTGTGTCCACCGTCGTCATCGGTCTGGATGGGGGTCAGGGAGGAGTTTTTGCCGACTATTCCCAGTGGGAAGCCGCGCGCAGCGAGCCGGCTGCTGAGAGAACAGTGGCGAAGGAACCGCGCCTGCCGGCGCAGACAGAAGGGCCCAAAAAGAAATTGGCCTACCTGGAACAGCGCGAGTGGGATGGCATGGAAGCGAAGATCCTGGAAGCGGAACAGGATCTGGCCGCCTGTCAGCGGGAACTGCAAGAGGCGGCATCGGATGCGAAGCGATTGACAACGGCTTACGAAAACCTACAGGATGCGCAACGGCGCGTGGAAGATTTGTACGCACGCTGGGCGGAGCTGGAGGCCAAGGTAGCGCGGTGAAAAGTCCTTGCATTAGACTGCGCAGCCGGATTGGTGTCTGCCGTCACGCTTAGCTTTTCTGGGCGAGTCTGCGTTGTTAGCGAGATCACTCTTCTTCACCTGTTCGCCACGCACTTCGGCAACTGGGCTGCTGGTTTTGAAAGCGGAGGCCCGGGATGGTGCAATGCTTCCTGCTGTTGTGGCACGCCGATGCAAAGTGGATTCCGTTCGTTGCAATTCCAGCGGTGCTCGCTGGGGGCATGGCGGCGGTATGCCTGATGGTCTCTGGCATCAAAGGCATCTTGACCGAGTGGTGCCGCCCAAAACGCAAGTTGGTCCGCCCCGTCAGCCCAGAGCGCGTCGTCCAGTGGATTGCTCCGGGCGGACACAGACGCCAAAACGAGCGCGTGGGAGTAAAACTCTCCGACGCGCGGAGATGACCGGCGGGATTTATGATCTTCGCGGCTGCACGAGCCAGAATATTCCGAACGCCAGTCCGAATATTAGGATGATGGCCAGCGGCAGCGTCCACGGCGACACAAGCATTACGAAACTCCCACAGAAGCATTACCCGGGCAAAAAGGACAATCCAGTCCGAACGGGCTTCCTTCTCAAGTCTCGAGGGAATGGAATAGATGGCGCAAGCCATCCCCGGGTGGATGCCCGAAGTAGATTTTTACCTTAACCAGGGCCCGCATACCGGTGAAATCCAAGAGTGGCGGACGAATCGGCCGGATGACTCCAAAACGGTTCCGATTAACAGTAAACAGCCGCTGGCGCACTCCGGTCAAAACGCTATCCATAGTTAGCATTGACGTGGGGTTGCGTGTAGGACAAGATAGACACCATTCTTGTAAGTACGTCGCGGTTTCCCATCTTTTGTCGATGGGGGTAGCTATGAGCCTTTGTTGGTACATCGTAGACGATGAAAGCGCGGTTTCGTTGAAAGTCAGCCTCTTGCTGGCACTCGATGAATTCCTGTTCGAGGACATTCCCTGCTACGGGCGCCTTCTGAGCATCTGGGCGAGTGCCGGCGCGGCCTGGTTCTTGTGGCTCGATTATCTGTATTGCATCCACCGATGCTAAGACGCCTCACATTAATGAGGTATATAATGATCGCGCCCTGAGGAGGGACACCGCCCATGCGTATGATGCTCAAAGCGTCGATTCCTGTCGAAGCGGGAAATGCAGCAGCCCGAAACGGCAGCTTAGGAAAAACCATTCAGCAGATACTCGCTGATCTTAAACCTGAAGCGGCCTACTTCGCTGAAGACAACGGCGAACGCACCGGATACATATTCTTCGACATGACCGAGTCGTCGCAGTTGCCAGCCATTGCTGAGCCATGGTTTCTTGCGTTCAATGCAACGCTCACCGTGCGGCCGGCGATGAATGCGCAAGATCTGGCTGACGCGGGCCCTGGTATTGAGCGCGCCGTTAAGGGCTACGCCAAAGCTGCCACTGCCTGAACCGCGACCTTTATATCGGAGAAGTACTGCGGGACCGCCCGCCGTTGACTTGTATAGATGGTTCGGTCTCGACGGAAGTAGTATGGCTGGAGGTCCGGAAAGGGAGGCATCCATGGGTCTGTGTGTTCCGTCGACGGCTTTGGTGTGCGCTTGTTGCACATTGCTGATCGCAAGCGGGTCCTTGGCCTTCGGACAGCAACCTTCACGACCAAGCGACGAACTCCTCGGGTTGCCGGAACCGGTGGTCCAAAGCGGCCACTCAGAGTCGATTCTTGCAATTGAATTCTCTCCGGACGGCAAGGTGGTGGCCTCCGCGAGCATGGATGGCACCGTCAAGCTCTGGCTTCGGGCAACTGGACAGCTCTTGCGGACCTTGCCCATCAGCCCTTACTGGGTGTACTCGGTCGCCTTTTCTCCCAGCGGCGCGCTACTCGCCACCGGAGACGGTGACAATACCGTTCAGGTCTGGGAGGTCTCCGCCGGACGGCGTCTGTGGGCGGCGGAAGGACACGCGCGGGCCGTCAAGACCGTGGGATTCTCCCGCGATGGCAGCAGACTGTTCTCGCGGGGCGCGGATGGTTCGGTGTCCATTTGGGATCCCGCCACCGGACAGAAGTCGCCTTCGGCTGGCGGCAACGGCGCAATCCCAGGCTTGGACTTTGTGCCGTTTGCACGTCTGGAGGCAAGGTCGTTGGACGGACGATGGCTTGCCCGGCCCCAGGGCCAGAACATTGAAATCATAGAGGAGAGGAGTGGTCGAGTCATGGCGACTATATCCTCTCCGCCGGTTGCCGTGCGAAGCGTCGCGCCCTCGCCGGATGGCAAACTGATAGCCGCGGGACTGAACAGTGGCGACGTGATCCTGTGGGATACCAACCGCGGGCTACCGATACGTTCCCTCCCGGCGCACGTGGGTTCCGGTGAGTGGCGCGGGGTTCATTCCCTGGGATTCAACGCGGGGGGCACTTCGCTGCTCACATCCGGGCAGGATGGCCGGGTCTTGCTTTGGAACCTGGCCTCAACGGCCGCTCCGCTGGCAGTGCAGGATCCACCGGGAGGCATCTCGCGGCAGTCCAGAGAATCCCGGCTTGCGGCCAGGGAGGAGCGCTTGCCGCCGCCCAGCAATATCCCCAAGGCTCCCCGCGGGCTGACCGCCTCGGTGGACGGGAACGACGATGCCGTGCCGGTAACCAAAGAGGTATATACCAGCGCAATTTCCCCTAGCGGACAGTATTTTGCTTACGGAGGATTCTATTTCGATGCGCGACTGAAGACGAATTTTGTTTCGGTCATCGATGCAGGTTCGCACCGTGAGGCGGCTTTCATTGCCAATGCGCAAAAGGAGTTCGGTGATGCCAAAAGCCTGTCGTTCTCGGCGGATGACAGAAGCCTGGCGATCGGTTACGAGGAAGGAGGATTGATCGTGTGGGACGTCGCCAGCCGCCGGCAGAATTACAGTGTGGCCGCCCACCGCCAGACGATCAATTCTGTCCAATTCTCTCCCCTGGGGACCATCCTTGCGTCAGCCAGTGCGGATCATTCCGTAAAGGTGTGGGAGCGATCAAGCGGAAGGCTGATCCAGACTCTGAACGGTCACCAGTCTGCGGTCCTGTGCCTCGCGTTTTCAGCGGATGGATCGAAGCTCGCTTCAGGAGGGGCCGACAACCGGATTCTGCTGTGGGATGCCAACACGGGCGCACTGCTCCGGTCTCTTGAGTTCCACTCGGCCGCTGTCAACGCTCTGGCATTCCTCCCGCGGAGCAACCTACTGGTGTCAGGAAGCGAGGACGGCACGCTGGCCTTGTGGGACACGCAGAGTTCCCAGCCGTTGGCGTCCACGGTTTCATTCGCGCCAAACAAATGGCTGGTCTTCACTCCCGATGGCTTGTTCGACGGCACCGCAGATGGCATGCAGGCCATGACCTGGCGCGGACGAAGTGCCACGGAACTGGTTTCCCTGGATGCTTTTTTCACTGATTATTTTCGACCTGGCCTTCTGGCGGATGTTATGGAGGGGCACGCGCCTAAAGCGCAGGTCGACATTGGAGTGGCGGTTCAGGTTCCGGGTTTGCGAACCATGATGGAGCAACATGAGGCGCACCTGGAGAACCGCGCCGGCCAGGTCTTAGTGTGCTTCGCTGATCTTCCAGGAGTAGCGGTGGGTATTGCCGCCGGCCAAACCGACATCCCCGTGGAGGCCAACGGCTACCAAGTCGCGCCGGATGACAAAACCTGCCGGTATCAGAAGAAATTACCCGCAGCCGGCAATCCAGCCGCCCTGATGCAGAAACTGGAGAACTGGCAACTCGACGATCTCACCACCCCATGGGATGGAAAGCGGTCGAGTACCGCCAACGCGACGCTGCATGTGCTGACCGTGGGGATTGCCGCATATCCAGCCGGTTCGGGGTTCGATGTATTGCCGTATGCCGCTGCAAGCGCCAGGGCGGTTGAGGAATTCTTCGCACAACACCGGGACCGGCCCGGGAAACCGTACGCCCGGGTTCGCGTGTGGCCGGGGCTATACGATATGGCGGCCACCCGAGACGGAATCCGGCTGAGGCTCAGTGAGATGGCGCAAGCCATGAATGAAGATGATGTAGTGGTTTTGTACCTGGTAGGTCACGGTTCCGTCGTACCGGGAGAAGAGATGTTCTACTTTGTGCCGCTGGACGGACGTGAGACCGAGATGCGAAAAACCGGCCTGAGCACTGCCATGCTCGCGGAAGCGCTGCGGAACATGCCGGCGCGGCGTATGGTCCTGGTGATTGATGCCTGCCAGTCCGGCGGGGCGGTGGAAGCGCTCGGCAGGATCGGGGAAGCGAAGGCGCGCATGGAGGAACGCATTTTGAAACTGGGGCCTCGGGCCCCGGGGACGCGTGAAAGCGGGGTCGGTGTACACGTGATCGCCGCCACCCTGCCCCTGGCCTACGCGGTGCAATTGCAGCCAGGTCAGAGCGCGCTGGCCGCCACGCTGCTGCAAGCTATGAAGAACGGCGCTGGCTCGCAAACGGTTGAGCAAGTGGTTGAGTATGTGCGGCGGCAACTGCCGGACGCCTCCGAGAAGAGCGTCGGCTTTCGGCAGGTACCCATGGTTAGGTCGATCGGGTGGGACTTTGTGCTTGCCGGCGAGTGAGCACATTGGTTTGTGCAGCAACTACGCTTGTGGAAAGGTTCTATGGACAGGCATCACTTCCTTTCTTTGATTTGTGCTTTGACGCTGGCCGCCTCGACGGGCTCTGCTCAGAGTTCCAGTGGCATTAAGGTGAAGAGTGTCGTCAAGGTTCTGCTGGCGAAAGACACCCCTGGATATTCGGTGGCGTACGATTACGACTTTCCCCAGCAGCGCGCCGTGTTCATCAAAGGAGTCGGAACGGTGGCCGCCAAAGGCGCCTTCAGCTACTTGTGCCGGGACAACCGCCTTGAGGTTCGCGACCCTGATACCGGCAGTGTGCTGCTCCAAACAGAGCTTTCGGAAACTGTTGTGGCCGCCGCGAGGCCGCCGTTAAACGAGATCCCGAGTGAGACGGAGTTTCCACGCGAATTCCAGTCGTTTCCCTGGGACTCTCCGAAATCGTTGCCCGAAAGAAGCAACGCCGTACTGAACAAGTATTTTCGATATTTGCCAAGAGAAGACAAGGGAACAACGTATCTGATAACCACATTCACGCCCCTGCCGCTCCAAGATGCCCCGGCGGGAACCAAAGCGCGATTAGCTCTCTTGCTTTCATTCCCCTACGAGGCCAGCGCCGCCGGCTACACATTTCATGTTCAGTCTTTGGTAAAGGAAGGACGGGATCTCTCGGACAATTTCCGGCCCCCGACGAGCAAGAATATTGTTCCCGCGGCGGACACATTTGTGCGCAGCCTGATCGGAGAAATGAAGGCGGGATTGGACGTCAACCGATGAGTATGAATCGAGTACGGATTGGATTGATGTCGATCTTCCTGCTGTCTCTTCTGGTCCAGCTCGGGTCGTTTTTTTTGGTGAGAACGAGGATGTGGCCAGATGAATTTCAGGACCTGCTATTGAAGCTACTCGCCATTTACTCCGTTCAACTGGGTGTAGTTCTTGGCGGCATTTTCGCCCAGCCCAAGAGCCCGTTAGCGGATCCCGCTCCTTGGCTAGTCTGGACTGCTTTGCTGCTTGTACTCATCTGGAACCTTCTTCTAGTCTGGAGATCGCTTGCGTTTACTCTGGCGGGAGCAGAAACGGACTCGGTCGCAGACTTGATAAAGTACCTCGATGGAGTCTCATCGGCCGGTTCGTTCTTAGTCGCCGGAGGACTGGCCTTTTTCTTTGGGAAGGGGACGGAAGAGGCAGCCTTGGTCCCCCAACACGAGACGGCAGAGCCGCCGAATTCGTAGCGTCGTTGCGGACAGGAGGGCTCGGAATGAAGAGTGCTCCCTCGAACGCATCGTACCCGATTCCAGAACCATGGCCACACCCTTCCGACTGGCCTCTTCGCGTGGTGAGAGTCATAACCTGACCCGCTTATCGTATCTTTCTACCAGCTTTCGGATGTCGTACGTAAAATCCACCCAGGCCTTCTCCCATTTCGCCGATCTCGCTTTGTCGTATGCGTAGAATCCGTCCTGGTTGGCGATACCCAGCGCTCCACGGGCGACAACGTCTTTCATGAGCTTCGGTACCTCGGTTGTATTACACAGCTCCGGGAGCAGTCCATCCATCACCGCCATATAGGCTGGAATGCCGGTCAGATCCATCAATCGGAACGGTCCGGCGATCGTCGCCCACCAACCCATATCGTTGCGGAACGACCGGTCCACCTCTTCCAGGCTCGCAATGCCTTGTTCCACGAGATAGAAAGCCTCGCGGATCATGGCATACATCATGCGGTTGGAAAGGAAGCCGCGGATGTCCGCGTTCAGCAGCGTCGGCTCTTTTCCGCAAGCCTGGCCGACGAGTTTGGCGATGCGGACGGTTTTGGGAGACGTCTGCTTGCCTGGCGTGATTTCGAGGTATCGCATGACCTGGACGGGCTCGCCCCAGTGCATCCCGATGAAGCGCTCAGGGCGCTTCCGCCCGTGTTGCAGGAGCGTGATCGGGATGCTGGAGGTGTTGGAAGAGATGATCGTCCGGCCGGAAAGGACGTCTTCGAGTTCGCCATAGATTTCCCTCTTCAGATCCAGATCCTCCTTGATCGTCTCCACGATCAGTCCGCAAGGCGCCAGGCCACCCAACCCACTTACGAGTTGATAACGCTCCCGCCAATCGCGAATGCGCGCGGCCTTTGTCAGTTTGCGGCGTACCATCTCTTTCAGCGACGAACCGACATGTGCAATGCTTGCCTTTGCCCGGCTGGCAGTCCGGTTGTAGGCGATCACCTTGAAGCCGTGCGCCAGAAGACACGTCGCGATCCCCATGGCACTACATCTACATGCCGTGCGCGCGCGTAATCGATAATCTGCAGGACCTCATCTTGGCTGTACCGTGCGCCTGGATTGATGAGAGAGTAACCCTTCAACTCGATGGTCAGTTCGGAGTAGAAGTAATATTGGTTGGCTTTGAATCGTGCAAGAAATTCGATCTGGCGCTCGATCTCCTGCACGGTCGGCATCGGCCCGTGGCTCAGATCCATCATGATGCCGCGGTAAGCCAGGCTTGGCCAGTCCTTAATCTCCACTGCGGGCAAAAATGATTGTGCACCATCGCCCTCCACCAACTGGATCAGGGTCTGCGCACCATAGAACAGCCCGGCTGAGGACCTGGCACGAATCTCAGCTCCACCCGGCGTAACCCGCAGCTCGTAAGACTCCCGCGAATCCGGACCAACAGCCTCTTCCTTCTCCGGTAGCGGCGCTCCCTCGCCAATCCGCATTAGGGTGATTGGGGGCTTAGCGAGCCCAGACTCATCCACCGCGACCGGGTGCCGCAGAGACGCGCCGAAAGCCGCCGCGATCTCCCTTGCGACAAAACGGTCCTCGGCGGAAGGGGCAGAAGCAAACCGGATTTGCAGCCCTTCGACGGCCAATTCGCCGGCGCCGTAGCGGACCTGCTGCGGCACAGGCATCAGCCGGTTATGTTCAGCGTGCAATACGCTGAGAGCAACGGCGGCATACAGCAAGAGAGTTCTCGAAAGCCTCATGGATCCTCCCTGCCGAGACTTGTACCCGCTGGCCTCGGTGTTGGCAATCTCATTGCAGCCTCAAAAACCCGGAATCTCATCGCTCGCTCCTCCGCTACGGCTCAGGCCAGATTCCCGTTTTCCACTAGTATCCGGCCCTCGCGCAACACATACCGAATACCGACCGGCGGCGCCTCAGGCTTTTCGTAAGTAGCGGGGCTGTTCACTTCCTCCGGGTTGAAAACAGTGATATCCGCATAGTAACCAGGCTTCAGCAGACCACGCTGCTGCAGGCCAAAACGCCGCGCCGGCCGGCTGGTGATCTTGCTCACAGCTTCTGGCAGCGTCAGCCATTTTCGCGTTCGGGACAGCTCGCCCAGCAGAAAGGGAAAGGAGCCGTGGAGCCGCGGGTGGGGAAGGCCGTCCACATAAAACCCATCGGTGATGATGATGGACAGCGGATGCGTGAGGGCGCGCCTGAGATTGTCGTCGCTCTGGTTGATCTCCAGTATGTTAACCGCCCCGTTTTCTTCGACCAGCAGATCCAGCGCAGCCATCGCCGGCTCCGCGTGCCGCCATTCGGCGATTTCCGCGATACTGCGTCCAATTAGATCCCGGTTCTTCAAGGAGGGTAAGGCGGAAACGAAAATACCATCCCAGCCCTGCGCCAGCGAACGATCCATCTGGACCGCTAGGCGCTGCCGTTCGGCCGCGTCGCGCAACCGACGAAGCAGCGCGTTCATTCCACCTTCCAGGGCTGTCTGCGGAAGCAACTGAGTAAGAACGGTGCTGCCGCGTGTGTACGGGTAGCAATCGAACGCAACATCCACGCCCTCTCTGTGCGCGTCCTCGATGGTCTCCAGCGCCGCCTCTTGCTTCGGCCAGTTCCGCGGCCCGACGGCCTGCAAATGAGAGATCTGTAAACGGCATCCGGTGCGGCGGGCAATGCCGATCTGTTCGTTCACCGCCTCGCCGAGCGAATCGCCGTAATCGCGCATGTGCGTTGCGTAAATCAACCCTCGGCGAGCGACTACACGGCACAGCGCCTCCAGCTCCTTCACCGGTGCGCTGGCGCCCGGTGAATACATCAGCCCACTCGAAAACCCACTCGCGCCCTGCCCGAGCAGATCGTCCAGGCTGCGTTCCATCGCGGCCAGGTCGTCCTGCGAAAAAGGCCCCAGGCGATGGCCGGCGTGCGCGATCCGAAGGCTGCCATGTCCCACGAGCGAAAGCACACCCGTACGGCATCGCAGCGACACGTCGTGCAGGTAGGACCGTGCGTCAGGCCAGCCCCAGTGGCCATCGCCGTGCAGGATGCCATTGGCAAATGTGCGCAGCTCGCCCACATTCGCACGGGCGGGATACGGCGAAAAACCGCAATTGCCCACCACCTCGCTAGTGGCGCCCTGGAGCAGCTTCTCCGGTCGATTCTCCAGCACCTGCAGGTCGGAATGGCTGTGAGCATCAATGAATCCAGGCGCGATCACCAGACCTGAGCAGTCGATCCTGGCGACGTCCGCGAGCCTCAAATCAGTACCGATCGCGGCGATCCGGTCTTCGGCGACAAGCACATCCGCCGCGAATGGCTCTCCGCCACTTCCGTCCACGATGGTTCCGCCGTGCAGGAGAATCGTACTCATTCGCTGGCCTCACCACTGATCGTGATCTTTCGAGCGCGGCGGCGCTCTTCCCACGTGGTGACAAGAAATGTGCTGGCGAAGACCAGTACGGCCCCGAACACCAGCCGCGCCGTCAGTTTCTCGCGCAGCGTCACGGCGGAGATCAGCACTCCGAACACCGGCAACAGATAGATGGACAGCGACGCCTGGGTAACATCGATTCTTTGAATCACCCAGAAGAACAAAACCATGGAAAGTGCCAGGCTAAGCGTGGCGATGGCCAGCAGACTGGTCCATGCCGCGGCATCCAGGAACGCCAGACGCGCAAATGAGGAGGACTCGAAAAACAGCATCGACACGAGGAGGATGGCATCCGCGATCAAAAACGTGTACACCAGCACTTCAACCGGGCTGAACCTCTCCAGAACTTGCTTGCTGAACGAGTTGTTAAACGCGCTCCCTGCGCAACTGGCCAGCAGCAGCAGATTTCCCAGGACATAGGTTCGGTGAACCAGGTCCACCGATTGCCAGTCGATGTCGGACACCAGCAGCACGCCCCCCACCGCCATCACAAAGGAGACCCAGCGCAGCAGCGTCATTCGTTCACCCAGTAACAGCGCGGCGAGCAATACCATCAAAATGGGAATGGTGAGAGTGAGCACGGCGCCGTTGGAGGCCGGCGCGTATTGCACTCCCCACGTAAGACCAAGTTGCGCCGGTGTCACACCCAGAACGCCCAGCAGAAAGAAGTCGCGCAGATCCCGCCGATTGATCCGTGCCAGAGCGCGCGATTTGCGCCATTCACGAAACAGCAGCGGAAATAACAGAATTGTCGCCAGTGCCATGGGGAGGAAACTTACCATGATGGGTCCCAATTGCGCCGCCGCGATCCTTGCCCCGGAGAACTGAAAAGCCCACATGAGGTTCACCAGAGCCAGGACGATGAAATACAGCGCCGGGTGATGCGAGCGCCTCAGGCTCATGGGTCCCTCCGCCGCACGGATTGTCTGCTCGTGCATACCGCTCCCCGGCTAACTGCCTCAGTCCCGCTCCTCGCAGCTTTCGAAACGGCCGGAAAGGGCACGTTACCGATTGGCGACGCGCAACACAGGCGGCGGCGGCTCAGACGTCACTCCCTTGACGGATTGCCAAATAACACGATTCAGTTCCAGCCATGGCGCTCGGTCGGGACCGCGAAAGTCCCATCGCGCTGAGTCCTTGGCGCCCGGCGCATTCGGCGCATTCCGTTCTTCCAGCGAGACCCCAGGGCGGCGACAGACATAGCGCTCGGGCGACGGCTTCGAATTGAATTCACCCAGCAGGCTGGGAGCCCGGTCGTCGAAGTAGGTGAGGCTCTCGATCCCCAGCAACTGCGTCATCGTTTTCAGAACCGAGACGGTTGAGTAGCGGATGTGCGACACCGCATGCCGCCGCGTAAACGGCGAGATCACCAGCATCGGCGAGCGATGTGCATCCACGTGATCGGGGCCGTCCTGAGCGTCGTCCTCCAGCACAAAGATGGCGCTTTCAGCCCAGTAACGGCTTTTCGATATCCTCTCGACGACTCGGCCGAGTGCCAGATCATTGTCCGCCACCATCGCAGTAGGAGTGCGATACCCCGGCCTGGTTCCCACGGTGTGATCGTCCGGCAGGTAAATGAGCGAGAAACGCGGCAGTTGCCCGTTGGCCTCGAACTCGCCGAACTCACGCTCCCACTCGTCAACACGCTTTTGATCGGTGATCTCGCCGATGTCGTCCCGGTAATTCATGTCGGAGTGATCTTTCAGACCGGTTAAATAGACATGGATCTTGGATGAATCGTCATCTTCATGTGAATACCATTCGCCGTAATTCCGGAAGCTAACGCCGGCCTTGAGCAGACGGTCCCAAAGAAATCCCGATTGCGGAACCGCAACCGGCCGGTCATGGTCGGCATCGCCATCGTAGGGTGCATCGAGGATGCCAGGCGCTCTTTTTGAATATTCCATGGGCCACACTTTGTTCACATATTCGGTACTCGTGCCCGCCGTAGACCATAGATGACCATCCGCGCTCACGTCGGCATTCACATAGAAGTTGTCGAATAAAATGAACTCGCGTGCCAGGGAATGGTGATTGGGCGTAACTTTTTCGCCGAACAGCACCAGATCGGGGCTGCCGTTCCCCTCAGGCATGTCGCCGAGCACCTGATCGTACGTCCGGTTCTCTTTGATGACGTAGAAAACATACTTGATAGGCGGGCGGTTTTCTGGAACATGGTGCATCTCTTTCTCACTACCGTAAATGCGCTCGGCGAGGCTCTGCAACCGGGGATGATACCGGTTAAGCTCCGCGTCCGTAAGGGCCTCAATGCCGCCTCCAAGAATCTCTCCGATGTATCGAAACGGCCCGGTGCCCGTGCGGACTGGCGCGTTCGGACCCGTAACGTCATTCCGGCCGTTGGCGATGAAGAGTGTTTTGGCCCGTCTGGAGTACGACAAAGCTGTGGGGAAGGAGCCGGCCGGAATCACGCCTTCGAATCGAATATCGAGATCCTTCTCTTGTTCCATCTGGAATACCGCTACGCCGCTGACGGCCGCAAGGGCCACGAACAGCCTGCCGTGATCAAACGCCAGCCCATTCGGCTGAACTCCTGTGAGCTTGCTCCCGGGCGGACGGAGATCAATGCGCTGGATTTCGCGCAGACTCTCCAGGTCGATGAGCGAAACCGAATCGGAGTCGGAACAGGTCACTGCCAAATATCGAGCGTCGGGCAGGACGAGCATTTGGTTGGGATGACTGCCGACCGGGATTTCCGCTACTTTGGTGAGACTTGAGAGTGCAACAACTGTGATCGAGGACTGTCCCCAGTTGGACACCGCCAGGCGATTCTTGGGGAGCGTCGTCAGCACGAATGGGAATTCGCCCACCTGCAACCTCGCGCGAACGGAGCCACTTCTCAAGCTGAATTCTACGATTTGATGGTTTTGATTGCAGGCGACGATTGCCGTTTCGCGATCCCGGACCACCAGGCCCGCGGTCAGCTTACAGCCAACGATTTCAAGCGATCGTGCCTTGCCGAATGCGCCGTCACGGAAGGGCACCACGTACACACCGCCTTTCCCATCCGAGGCGATCACCAGCTTGTTGTCGGGCTCGTAGGCCAGCCCGAACCAAAGGCTGGGCAATTCGAGTTTTCCCGTGACCTGTCGCCGCCATGCGTCATACGCCTGTAAGTATTGGGCACCGTAACCATTGTTCGTGCTCAACAAATATCGGCCGTTCACTTCCAGCAGGTTTAGAGGGTAGTCGGCTGGAGCTACGCGAGTAGCAATAGAAGTCTTTTCATCAGCAGCCCGGAGCAAACAAAAGGAGAAAAAAACAGCGGCAAATGCCCAACGCATAGGATTCGTCACAAGAGCTGAGGCCGCGAGTTCCTGACTGGCGCTGTGGATTCGCGCATCACCAACGTGCCCTGGAACTTCACTTTCTTTTCTGCCACCTCGCCCCGAAGCAGCGCCAGCAGGATCTCCGCGGCCCGCCGGCCCATTTCCTTCATTGGCTGGCGAATGGTGGTGAGCGGCGGCACGGTGTAAGAGGACACAAAAAGATCGTCAAAGCCCACGATCGATAGGTCAGCCGGGACACATACGCCGGCAGAACGCGCTGCGGCCAACGCGCCCAGAGCGGTCAGGTCGTCGTAACAGAAGACGGCTGTGGGCCGGCGACGCTCCAGGAGACACTGCATGACCGCGCGGCCGCCTTCCGGAGTCGCGTCCGCATGCATCACCAGATCGGAACGAAATGGCACCCTGGCTTTGCGAAGCTCGATGCGGTATCCATGGAGGCGGTCGGTGTCGGCCTGGCTCCCGGAACGGTTACCGATATATGCGATACGACGGTGGCCCAGTTTCAACAAGTGGCCGGTGATGCGCCGCGCCGCGCTGACGTTGTCGATGCTTATGGAATGCGAAAAGGAGCCGGGATGCTGGTTGTTCACCAGTACGATGGGAATGCGCAGTTCCGCCAGATGCGGCAGGTAAAGCGAGCCGACTCGCGAGGCCGGAACGATCACCCCGTCTACACGCCGTTCCCGAAAAGTGCGGACGACATCCAGTTCCTTTTGCGGGTCGGCGTGAGAACTCGCCAGGAAAACCGCGTACCCCTGCCGATAAGCCACTTCTTCGATTCCATTGACCACCTCTCCCACGAAGGGGTCGGCGATATCCGTCGGAACGCAGCCCACGGTCATGGAACGCCGCATTACCAGGCTCCGCCCAATCAGGCTGGCGTGGTAGCCCTGCTGCTCCGCAACCTTGCGAATACGCCCGGCTGTATCCGCATTTACCACGGGACTGGAGCGAAGGGCGCGAGAGACGGTCGAGTGGGAAACTCCTACCAGACGCGCGATATCTTTAATGGAAACGACTCGGGTCACTGGCCCCCGTTCTCGTGGTCACACCCGGGCGACTGAGCATAGAATGCGTTGCCCTTGTAGTCGAGTTCCTGGAGCCCCTGCCTGGAAGTGTAAAAGCCATCGAGAGCGCGGCGCTTCACCCACGTAATAAACCGGTCGTTCGCGTTCTCCAGATTCACCAGACGCTCGGTCTGCGTTTTGCCATCGAGCGCTTCGAAGCCGGCGCCCTTCAGGGCCACCAGGCCCTCGCGGCAAATAGACTGCGGGTCTTCAGATTCCAGGTCGCGCACCGTGTCTTCCCCATAATAGTCGACTGCCAGACGGCGATGCAGCGGAGAGAGCGATCGCGCCGCGGTGCGGACCTCCTCGGATCGTCCCACAATCGTGTCGATCCAAACCGCAATTTCGAGGACCGTCGAACTGGAGGCTTCCTCGCCCAGAACCAGCGCCACGATCGTCTTCAGGACTGAAAAGTCTTCCGCTCCAAAATAGTGCGGCGCCAGCAGTTCTGGGCCCGGTCCGGTGGCGGCGTTCAGCGTATGTGCGAGATGTTGAAGCGAAGGTTCGTATAGCCCGGGCGGTAACTTCTGCGGTGGCGCCGCGGCCGCGTCGGAGGCGCTGAATCGGCTTAAAGCGGCCGCACCGCCCAGCCGCAGAATCCAGCCTCGACGCGTGAACTCCTCCGGGGTCATGCTTGCTTCCCCAGGTATTCGGACGCGATGTAGTCGGCAGCGCGCGCCGAAAGCGCCATGATCGTCAGTGTCGGCTCATAGCAGCCTTGCGTGACGAAACATGCTCCATCCGTTACGAAGACATTGGGCGCATCATGCACCTGGTTGAAACGGTTGACCACGCTCTTTTTCGGATCGTTGCCCATACGCGCCGTACCCGCTTCATGGATATTCTTTCCGAAGATGCTGAGGCGCTCCGGCAGTGGCGATCGGTCCTCCAGTTTTAGCGCGTCCACAATCTCCCCCAGTTTCTCGCGCATCCCTTTGGCCATAGCGTGTTCGTTTTCTCCGTAGGTGGCATGGAAACGCAAAACCGGGACGCCCCAGGCGTCTTTCACCTCCGGGTCCAACGCGACGTAGTTTTCATAGCGAGGCAGCGGCTCCCCTTGGCCATAAATAGTGAACTGGTACGGGATCTCCTCGCGAATTCTCTGGCGCAACTCGCGCCCGAAGCCGCGCATGGCATAACCGTGTTCGTAGAGCTGCTGACGGCTGTCCCCCGCCAGGTAATATCCTCGCAAAAAACGTTTGTCCGGAAAGCGCGGATCGGCGTTGGTGTATTTGGGAATGATAAAACCCATGGGGCGGCCCACCGGCTGGCGACTTGCGGATTTCAGCGAAGGGATAGTGCCGCTCGCGCTCTCCAGAGTGAAGTGGTCCATTAGATAGTGACCCAACGCGCCCGACGATGCGCCCACGCCTTCCGGGAAACGGCGCGAACGTGAGTTCATGAGGATCCGCGTGGATTCCAGGGCGCTCGCCGCTAGCACAACGATCCGGCTGCTAGCCTGCCGCTCGGCGTGCGTGTTGCGATCGAGAAACACCACCCCCGTCGCTTTGCCCCGGTCATCCATCACCAGATGACTGACGACGGCGTCGCTCACCAGGGTGAACCGCCCCGTGCGGGCGGCATCGGGAAGGGTCACGGCGGGGCTGTTGAAGTACGACGCGGTAAAGCAGCCCCGGTGACATTGTTCGCAATAATGGCAAGCGGGCCGGCCATTGAGCGGCACGGTGAGGTTGGCGCTGCGGTCTGGCGTCAGGCGCCATCCGAACTCCTTGGCGATGATGTCCCGAGCGTAAACCTCGCCGCAGGAAAGCCGCATGGGGGGAAGGAACTTGCCGTCCGGAAATTGCGGCATCCCCTCGCGGCTGCCGCTCACGCCGATGTAAGACTCGATCAAGTCGTAGTAGGGCTCCATGTCGCGGTATGCGATGGGCCAGTTCTCGCCATAGCCATCGTGCGAAGCAGCCTGGAACTCGAAATCCGAATACCGGTAACTGACACGGCCCCAGAGCAGCGATTTCCCGCCCACCTGGCGGCCGCGAATCCACATGAAAGGCTTGTCGGGATCGCAGGTGTACGGGTGCTCGGTGTCGTCGACAAAAAAATGATGCGTGTATTCGTCGCAGGCATCGCAGAGCCGCTGCACGGGCTGCTTTTCGAGAAATGTCTTGGTGTCGCCGAAACCGCGAAAGCGAACCCGATAGGGCCAGAGGTGCTCGGTGAAGTCGCGTTCCGGGATGCGAGGCGGCCCAGCCTCGAGCATCAAGACGTGCGCGCCCTTCTCACACAGGATTTTGGCAACCCACCCGCCACTCGCCCCGGAGCCGACTACGATGACGTCATAGGTATTGGTGCGTTTGTTCACCACCTCTTTAGTCTAGAAGATCAACTTCAACGCCAATTGCAACTGCCGGCCGCCGGTGCTGGTCAGGATCTTGCCGAGGTTGGCATCACCGTAGTTCGTGTCGGGAGCGTTGAAATTCACGTGATTCAACGCATTGAAAAAGTCACTGCGGAATTGCAGCCGGGCGGTCTCACGCAAAGAAAACTCCTTGTGCAGGCCCATGTCGAGGTTCACCAGACCCGGTCCCAGAATATTGTTGCGGCCTGCATTTCCATGGCGTCCCGCAGGCACGTCAACATTGAAGGCGGCGAGATTGAACCACTGATCGGCGGTCTGCGGACCGGCATTCTGATTCTGCCCGGGTACCACGTCCGGGCGTAACGAGTTGGCGTTGCCATCTTCGCAGAAACATGAATCGTTGACGCCATACGGAGTGAACCAATATCCGGTTTGTGCCGACAGGATGCCGTTCACCTGCCATCCGCCGAACACAGCGTTGGCAACGCCGCGAGCATTGGAGGCAAACCGGCGGCCCTTGCCAAACGGCACATCGTAGATGCCGCTGAAGACAAACCGCTGGCGAACATCAAAATCCGAATTGCCGTATTCCCAGCTTTCGTGGCGCGGATCGCGGAAGGTGTCACCCGCATGCGCGCTGCCGAGATTCGCGTCTGAGGCATTATCCAGCGCGTGGCCGTACGTGTACGAACCGAGGAAGGACACACCCGACGAAAACCGTTTTTCCAGTTTCAACAGCAGCGCGTTGTACCTGGAGTAGCCGTCATTATTGGTCTGCTGCGAGGTGTCCTGCAAATACGGATAGGGCAGCCGGGAACTGAGATCGTCAAACGTCGTGCCTGGGTACGACTGGTTAAAGTAGATGAGCGTGTAAAGATTGTGACCCGCCGAGCCGCTGTAGCTGGCCTCGAACGTCAGATCTTTCGCCAACACTCGCTGGACGGAAAAGTTCCATTGCTCGATTCGAGGCGTATGCAAGTGCGCCGGCAAGCTGGCGATTTGAAACTGCGCGTTCGGGTCCGTGAACGGATCCAGCGCAAAAGTGGAATGGAGCGGTTGGTTCGGCGGACTGTACACTACATTGAAAGGCGGATTGTAACCCAGACTGGGATAACTCCAGGGGCCGATTTCCTGGAAGCCATAATACACGCCAAAGCCGCCGCGCACCACGGTTTTCTGATTGAGGGAGTAGGCGAAGCCCAGCCTCGGGGCCCAGTTGTTGGTGTCCGTCTGCACGAGGCCGGGCGTACCGTGCGGGTCCACCGTGATCCCCACAAAGCTGGCTGGCAGCGTGTACGTGCGCGCGCTCGGTAAGACGAAAACGCCACGATCGACGTCGAAATTCGCCTGGTTGTTGTGACGCTCGTTCGGAGCTGTGAAATACTCGTAGCGCAAACCGAGGTTAAGTGTCAGGTTCTTGGAAATCCGGTAGGTGTCCTGCACGTAATACGAGCTGTTCCACTGCCGGTAGATGATGTCGTTCACCGTTGAAAAAGTGATGCGCGAGGGCATTCCGGTCAGGAACTGCGCAAAGCCGACCGGAGTGGGATTCCCTTGTGCATCGACGGCATTGTTGCTCAGGAACTGGAAATATCCACGCGGGTCCTGCGATTCGTAGTGCGACCAGCGGATGGGCCGAAGTCCGGCCCCTGCGTGGAAACTGTGCTTGCCAACTACGAAGCTCAAATTGTCGTTGTAGTCTTTCACAATGCCGCTGTCGTTGTAATACCCTGACCGCTGGCCGATCGACTGAATGCCGAGTAGGCCGCTGAACTGGAGAAGGCCGGTGGGCATGCCCGTGACCGGCGCGATGCCCGTGAGCCCCAGTTGTGCATATAAGTCCGTGCTGGGAGCGGTCGGCAGGCGATAAGGCCGCGCATGCGAAAAGCCGAAGCGGAACTCGTTCACCACGGCCGGGGAGAACACGTGGGTTTCGCTCAGCGCCAGCACGCTTCCGTCGGTCTTGTTTTGATTGACGGGGCCGATGAGGTTGTTCCATGTCCCGGTCTTGGTCGTGAGCCCGTTCCCGGTGAAGCGGGCGAAAATGGAATCCTTTTGCGAGAGGCGATGATCCAGCCGTGCGCCATAAACCGCCGAATTAAAAGTGTTCGGAACATCCACGACGTATTGCAATGTTCCCGGAACGTTGGCGGACGGGTATAGGGCCGCCAGTCCCTTCGCCACAGGATCCAACAGACCGGCCGGTAACACATTGTTCACATAAGGGGCGCCTAGCACGAACGTTGGGCCACCGGGATTGGAAGTGGAGCCTGGAAGGAACTCGGAGAAATCGCCGGCGCGCATTTTGTCGTCGGGCACGGTGACGTGCAGCAAACCCGGCGGCATGATGTCGCGTACGCCTTCGTAATCCGCGAAGAAGAAGGTCTTGTTCCGGCCATCATAGACGCCGGGAATATCCACCGGCCCGCCCGCAACGCCGCCGAACTGGTTGCGATTTCGGAATCCTCGCGCAATTCCGTGGCGATTGTTCTCCCACGAATTGGCGTTCAAATCCGAGTTCCGCCAGTAATCGTAGAGCGTGCCATGCAGTTGATTGGTGCCGGACTTGGTGACGATATTAATGGTCCCGGCCGCGGTGCCGCCGTATTGCGCGTCATAGGTACTGCTCTGGATCTTGAATTCCTGAATGGCGTCCAGGTTGGGGGCCACGGCAACATTGACCCGAGTGGGCATCTCCGCCGTATTGGTGCTGTTGTTGACTCCATCCAAGAGGAAGGAATTGTCAAAGGATCTGGTGCCGCTCAGGCTCACGCCACCCTGTCCGGAGTCGCGGGCTCCATAGCTCGGCACCGCGCCTGGAACCAACGACGCCAGTTGCTGGAAGTTACGGCCATTCAGCGGCATGTCTTGAATCTGCCGATTCTGGATGACCTGCCCGACGGTCATGTCCTCGGTGTTCAAAGGCGGTGGCACATCCACTACGGTCACGCGCTGTTCATTGCTCCCCACCGCCAGCGCCACGTCCACCCGGAGGCGTTGATCCACATCCAGCACGACGTGTTCAAAGAGGCTGGGGGAAAACCCGGGGGCCGAGATCGTCAAACTGTACTCGCCCACGTGAAGGGGAGTCACCAAATATCCACCTTCCTGATTGGTGACGGTGCGGGAGTCAACACCGGTGGTCAGATTTCGTGCCTGGATCTCGGCGTGCGGCACCACTGCGCCGGTTGCGTCGCGAACGGTGCCCAGGATCGTCCCCGAATCTTTCTGCGCAAAGACGCGGACCGAAACCAGGATCAAAACAATAGAAGCCAGAACGGATGCGCGTGCGGTCATGGGCGGAATTATGGTCCCAAGTCCCGGCCTCTGTCAAGGTTTTTTGCAGTATTGCAAACGTGTGTAGCTTTGATTACAAACGTGTGCACAACAGCTCTCGTCGGGTCAGCGGCCGCTTGATGCTCTATCCGTAGAAGTGGAGAGACCAGCGCAACGCCCGGTCCGGCCGTTACCACCCGCGTTGCCTCAGGGCAAGTGCGTCAGGGATTGAAGAACCAGTGTGTGCCCCGCGGTTCTACGATCGGACTTAAGCCAAAACGCCGCGCAGGGGCCAGGCCAAGACGAATCAGGTTGCACAGATCAGAGACGACCGACCGCGTGTCGCCATAATACGAATGCCCCAGCAGTCCGGTGTCGATCTTACACAGCCTCGACGTCCCGGTGCGCCCGGAAACGCATCAGACTTCCATTCTCTTCTCTGCCGTGTTCCAGCGGATGCGCCGCCCCTTTCGCAGGGATTCCATCGCCATGCAGCAGACTACGTTGGTGTACTGGCCCATTTCGATGGTGGAATTCGGCTCCTTGCGCGCGCGGACACACTCGAGAAAGTGGCGGATGTGGGCATTGCTGGCGGATTCGAACGTGTCCGGCTCGCGGCGTTCCTGGCTCGACTTCACCTCCACCTCGGTCGTCTGGGGATAAAGCGCGTACGATTCGCGGCCGAGATCGAACCGGGCATTGGCGCCGTGGAACTGCTGCATCTGATCGTTGCAGGCCCGGTAGCGCATGGCTTTGTAGCTGAGCGTGAACACCATCAGATAGTTTTCGGGGAACTCCACGGACATGCTGCCGGTTTCGGGAATCTCGCCGCCTTCGAGGTTCACTCTGCCGCTGGAACAGGTGACGGCTGACGGGTACGTCGAATTCATCATCCACTGCACGCCGTCCGCGATGTGCGCCGCTTGCCCGATGGGATATCCAAGCGCGTAATCGTAAAACTGGAGCCAGTTGAAATATCGCACCGGGTCCACAGGCACCCTGGGCGCCGGTCCAAGAAACAGATTCCAATCCAGCTTCCCTTCGATCCGGCGAGTGTTCAGCGATTTCAATTGGTTCGTCCACCAGGCATTGACCAGTCGAATCGGACCGGTCACGCCCGAATCAAGGATGCGCTTGGCTTCTTGATAGAGCGGATAACTGCGGCGCTGGGTTCCGATCTGCGCGATGCGCTTGGTGCGGCGCACGGCTTCGACCATGCGGAAACCATCTTCGATGGTGTGCGCCAGTGGCTTCTCGACGTAGACATCCTTGCCGGCGTCCACCGCGTCGATCAGCATCTGCGCGTGCAGGTGATCCGGCGTAGCGATGATGACAGCGTCGATGGACCTGTCCTCTAGAAGGCGGCGATAGTCTACGAAACCCTGCGCGCCTGTGGAGGCCTCCTTCAAGCCCTCCTGCAGGTGCGGCTCGTAGACGTCGCAAACCGCCGCCATTTCTGCGCCAAGCTCTTTGAACTGGCGGGTGAGATAGGAGCCCCGGTTGCCGGTGCCGATTGTGGCGCAGCGGATGCGGTCGCTGGCGCCGAGTATGCGCGTGCTACCCAGCGCCGTGGCGGCCAGAAAAGTTCGACGGTTCAGAGACATTGCCGTCCACCTTCAAGCCGCCACCTACACATGCTGCGCGCCCACTCAGAAGATGAACTTCGCGGCGACCTGCCCAATGCGGGGATCCGCTTGCACTTTCGTGATCAGTCCGAACGTTGAGCCGGACAGATACCCGTTCGGGTTGGCGAATTGCGCGTGATTGAAGGCATTGAAGAACTCGGCGCGTATCTGCAGCGTCATGCCTTCGCGAATCACGGTGTCCTTGTGCAGGGACAGGTTCCAATTCTCCAATCCTGGTCCGTGGAAGAATCGCCGGTTGGCGGTGCCGAAATCCCCGAGGGCGGGCAGGCTAAAGCCGGATCTCGTCATCCAGAGATGGCCGTCGGTGCGGGGATCGCCGGCGAACTGGAGCGAACCGGAGAAGTCCGGAGTATCCAGGCCTTGCGTGCCGCGCAGCGATTGATCATACATACCCAGAACCCCAATCGGGAATCCCGTCGAAAGACGCGTGATGCCCGCGACCGACCACCCTTGCACCAGTCGCTTAGGTAGGCTGGAGAAAGCCCTTTCAAAGGGTATGGCGTAGGTGTAGCTGCCGATAAAATTGTGCGTCACGTCAAAGTTCGAAAGCGACCGGCTGAGCGCGTGGTTCGAGTAGTTCATGCGGTCGTTGAAGAACGAACCGTTATCCAGCGACTTTGCCCACGTGTACCCGAACAGGAAAGTGGAATTGCCGGCGTGCCTTTCCAAGCTTGTCTGGAGTGAGTTGTAGTCGGAATTGGCCCAGTTGCTCTCGTAATAGGAGTAACCGAAGTTCTGAGAGCCGAAAATCGGGCGTGTCCCCACGACCTTGGAACCGTCCGGGCGTGTGAAGGTCTGGTCTTCGAGTCCTCTGCCGCACTCCTGGGTCCCCGCCATGACTCCGGCCCCTTGCAGGCTCAGACACAAAGCGGCGTCCGCCGGATTCGCCTCCACGATCGAAAGCATGTGGCGCCCCAACGTCCCCACGTAACCCACACTCAGCACCATCGAACTGCTGAGCTGGCGTTGGACGGTGAAATTGTAGTGCATCGCATAGGGAAGCTTGTTGTGAATCTCGTAGCCGAATGTGCTCACCAGAGGCAGGTAAGGAGCGAAGTTGAAGTTCTTGGCCGCCGCACTTCCCGGCGCAGGAATGACGTAGGGGAACGGCTGGCCTTGAGACTCGCCCGTAGCTCTGGTCCGGAACGGCTCCTCAAACAAAGGCGGCGCGGGCGACCCCCAATATTCGCCGAAAGGCACGGTGCCAAGTATCCAGTACAACCCTTGGTCTTGAATGGCGGTGTAGAACATGCCCGAACCCACTCGAATACTGGTTTTGCCCGGCCCACCGAAGAGTTTCCCTAAAAATCCTTCTGAAATGTTGGGCGAGTACGCCAGACCCAGACGCGGGCCAAAGTTGTTATATCTGACGGGCGCCAGCGTGTTCGGAATCCCGGGATCTCCCGGGTACACCAGGCCCCTGGGGGCGGTGGGATACTGCGTGGACTGCTCGCCGGGAACGAGCGCTACGATCTTGTTCTGAGTGTCATACCATGGCGTGCTGAACTCCCATCGCACTCCGAAATTCAGGGTCAGGTTGGAACGAATTCGGAAAGAATCCTGTACAAAAGCCCCGGCATAACGGCTCCGGCCGTCGAGAACTTGCGGGCTGGCCTGAGAATAGCCCCCCGGCGCGCCGAGCAAATAGTCGGCCACGTCGTAGCCGGTCTCCTGACCGTTGAAACCGAACTGTCCCACGAAGTCGCCGCCGTTGCGGTTGTTCATCTGGTAGTAACGCGCTTCACCGCCGAACTTAATGGTGTGGCGGCCCAGGATTTTGGAAAAGTTGTCGCCGATCTGATACGTGTTCTGAATCCCGTTGCTGGTGCCGGGATCGCCGAAATTGAAGTTGTTCAAACCGATATCGGGAACTGCCTTGTAGCCCGTCGGTCCTGAGTTATTGATGCCGAGAGTTCCGGCGCCGGTGATGAAGCCCATGCTCTCCAAACTCGGAGCGGTGCTGCCGGCCGGGACACTTCGTACCACGATGCGGGTGTAGCTCAAGCGAAAATCATTCACCGCTGTCGGGCTGACAACGTACGTATTGCTGAGCGTGCCCAACTGGTTCCTGTCCCGGGCATCGGATCCGAACCCGGTGGGAAAGCTGCTTCCTCCGTAAGGGTTCAGCGAGTTGAAATCGTCCATGTAGTAATACCCTGACCAGTTTCCCGTGAGCTTGTTCAGGAAATCGACGCGCTGCCCGGCCTTGTGATCGATTGAGTAAGTTGAGAGAGCGGCGGACGCATAGGTATTGTCCCCCACGTTCGGGGCCGGGATGAATCCGATCGTGCCCTTCGTGGCGGGCGAGAATGCGCTGGTTGGAATAATTCCGTTCGGGAAGACGGCGGAGTAAGGTTCGTCAACCTGAACGGGACGCCCCAGGCGCTGCGACAACACCTGCGCCCAATAGGACCCGGTGACATTGCCTGTCAGGTTTTGAACGCCAACGTCGCCCTGGCGTTCCGCGTTGGACAGCACTTGTACCGCGCTGGCCGTTCCCCCGTTCACCAGCCGGTCGCCCTGATAATCCGTAAACCAGAACAACTTGTCCTTAATGGCCGGCCCGCCCACCGCGTACCCAAACTGATTCCGCTTCAGGGCTCCCTTGCCGGTGTCGAAGAAACCCCTGGCATCCATGTCGTCATTCCGAAGGAATTCGAAAGCCGTGCCATGGATGCGGTTGTTGCCGCTCTTGGTGATGGTGTTCATGAGAGCGCCGCTGAATCGGCCGTATTCGGCGTCGAAACTGTTGGTAATCAGCCGGAACTCCTCGATCGAATCCAGATTGGGTTGGACACCGGCCTCAAAGTTGGCGGCGCCGGACACGTCGCCGCCGTTCACCAGGAATCCGTTGCTGTTTTCGCGCTGGCCGTTCACGGAAATGGTGCCCGGACCTTCCCCGCGCGTGCCGGCGGGCGCCACACCCGTTTGCAGGCCTAACAGATCAATGAAGCTTCGGCCGTTGAGCGGCAGCTCGGCGATCTTCTTCTGGTCGATGACGTCACCTAGTTGTGTATTCGTGGTCTCGACTTGGAGTGCCGCGGCATTCACGCTGACTTCCTGCTGCGTGGCCCCAACCTGCAGAACGATATCCACGCGGCGCTGCTCGTCAATAGAAAGGACGATCCCCGTCGTGACAAAGGTCTGAAAGCCGGCAAATGTGGCCTGCACTTTGTAGCTACCGATCGGAAGGGACAGAAGGCGGTACTGACCCGCCACGTCGGTGACGGCTTCCGTCGCCAGGTTCGTGTCCACGTTCGTCGCGGTTACCCGAACGCCTTGAATCACCGCCGCCGACGAGTCTGTCACTACGCCCAAAATAGAACCAGTGACGTCCGCCATCAAAGCCGACGCCGACATAACTGCCGCGCACGCAATCAGTAACCAAGATCTCAACATATGGGACCCCTTCCTTTCCTGTATTTAGTCCAGAAGTGTGGCAAGTCGCTGGCCAATCTCACTCATTGTTGACTTCGACGGTGATTTGACTGGCGATTTGCACCCGGACGAGGGGATCGGGCTACCGGCGGTTGGGTCTAAATGCGCACCACCGGCCCGCTGAGATCTCAGGCGCAGCGTGAGGTAACCCAGTTGTCAGTGTTTCTATGCGCTCTGCCATAAGATAGCTCCATGCTCACCCGGATGATTCTCTGGATGGTCCTCGGCGCCGTTTCGCTCCAAGCGCAG
>Ga0335079_10001317_pt1 | contig 28293 bp, 17 predicted proteins | sample Lox_Sample_33_FD_206719 | JGI IMG/M metagenome (GOLD analysis project Ga0335079, IMG submission 206719) | Soil microbial communities from Loxahatchee National Wildlife Refuge, Florida, United States - Lox_Sample_3.3 | ecosystem: Environmental > Terrestrial > Soil > Wetlands | place: USA...
CCTGGCAGTGGCGGACCTGGAAGTGGCGGCGGACCCGGGAGTGGTGGTTCGGGCGGTGGCGGGGGATTTGGTCCAGGCGGTGGTGGAGGGTTCGGCCCTGGAGGTGGAGGTCCGGGAGGTGGTGGAGGCGGGTTCGGCCCTGGAGGGGGCGGTCCGGGCGGTGGTGGAGGCGGATTCGGCCCGGGCGGTGGGGGTCCCGGAGGTGGATCGGGAGGCGGAGGATTCGGCCCGGGCGGAGGTGGTACCGGCGGCGGCGGAGGCGTTGGCGGACGACCTGGAGCAGGTGGAGGCGCCGGCGTTGGCGGACTCGTGGGAGGTGGAGATGAGCGAGCGCCCGGAAAATGGTTGACGGCTTCGGCTTTGCTACGCGGCGGGGGTGTGGGTGTCGCTGGAGGGATAGGTGGGCAAGGCAGCGGGTTCAACGTCGCCGAAGACGACGTGCGCCAAATGCTCTCGCTCTTCGCGCAGCTCGGCAAATCGCGCAAGGATCCGGAAGCGCGCATGGACGTTCCTACTTTTCAGTCCCGTCTCAGCGCCCTGCCCGTTCGTGCCCAGTACACTCTGCAGCAGGCTCTGGCGGGACTCGCCGCGCAAGCTCCGACCGAAAAGCCGGACAAGCCCATGCTGCTCAAGCTCGCAGAGCATGTGGCCATCCGGTTTGCACTGGACAGCTACGAGCGCGGCGAACTGCGCGTGAACGCGGTCAAACAACTGCTGGACCGCATGAACTCGGAGATCGAAGCGCTGCGAAAAATATTGTCCAGCCAGGAAGAACAGATGGCGGCCGCGGGAATTCAGATGCAGTCGTTTACCGAATTGCTGGATCAGGAATTCTGGGGGCAGGTTCCCGAGGAAAACAAAAAAGAAGTCCTTTGCTCCGATGAAGCCTGGTGCGTGCCGCCGAGAAATGTCCGCGCCTTTCTGGAAGAGATGCTGCGGCGCGGCGAACTGAAGGTGGTCAACGAAATCCTGATGAAGTACATCGGCTGCATCAGCCTGGAAGCGCCGGAAGCACGCAAGACCACGGCCATCGGGATCAGCGAATTGGCGGAGCTCTACGGCAGCGGAGACGGAAGTGCGCTGATGGAAGCGATCAGTAAGGTCGGCAAGCAGCTTGCGGTCGAGCGCGAGCCGGAACTGCAGATGCTCGAGAGCGCGGCGTTTGTGAGGCTCAGCCAGGAGGCCGCGTCGAAGCGCTGCTATCCCGCCATGCAGCAGGCGCTGGCTTCTCTGGACAGCGTGGAGGCGCAGCGGCCAGGCTCGACGCAGAGCTTGCGCCCGAGGATCGGCGCCGAGGACCGTATTCCGGAGTTTGTGGAAGAAACGGTTCGAACCGGCCAGATTCCCGATGGCCTGATCGAAATTTTGAACCTGATGCCGAAAGCCACGATTCAATACGTGACGAATCGCTTTGGGCATTCGGGATTCCGCGAGGATTGCGAGCTTCTGGCAAGCGTCGTCCGCGGATTAGGCGACGAAGCAGTCAACCAGCTTGCAGAGACTCTGCAGACTGCGCCTGCCTCCGAAGCCGCGGAAGTGGTGGGATTGCTCAGCCAGCTGATGCCGGAAATGGTGGAGAAGATTCTGCCGGTTCGCCTTTCGCAGTGGCCCCGTTCAGCGCACGATCGCACAATTCGCCAGCTCTCTTGTGCGCCCGCGGAACCCCGCGTGCGGCTTCTGGTGGCCTTGTACGATTCCCTGGACGTGATGATTCGTCCCCTGGCAATTGACGAGATGGGGATGAGCGGTAGGCCGGAGTGCATCCAGAAGCTCGTTGACCTTGCCGAAAGCGATGCGACTGAGGGTTTTATCCGCGTGAAGGCGATCGAGGCGCTCGGGCGGCTCCGCGCCGCAGGGGCGAGTGTGATTCTGCAGAAAATTCTTGAGGCCCGCCAGGTGTGGCGCTGGCAATATCCCTCGGAGTTGCGGATTGCGGCTTTGCAGTCGCTGACGCGCATTGATCCGCACGGCGCGATGGAAAGGCAGCCCGCAAGCGGCATTGATCGCCGCGAACTCGCGCTGGAGCCAACCGATCCGGAGCCCAACCCTTCTGTGATTCGCCAGAGGCGTTACGCGCGCTTGAAGCTTTCCCGCAATCTGGTCATGCACACCGTGAATCTGAGGGAGAATTTCCGCCTGTCCATTCCGGAGCTGAACCTTGGCGGGGGGATCGGCTCGGGAGAACGCCATCTTGCACCCGGTTCGCTTTTGACGCTCAAGTTCACGCAGGGAGTCCGAAGCATCAAGGCCCAGGCGATCGTCCGCGGGGCCCGGCCCTCCGCCATGGCGTTCGAGTTCGTGGACATGGATTTGGAAGATCGCGCGAAGCTCCGGAAGATCCTGCTCGATCTTGGCGGGTTGCCCCAGGTCGCAACCGTGACGAACCGAAGCCGCCGCCGCGCGCGTATCACCATCGCGAAATCGTGACCGTTAGCGACCGGCGTCGAGTTTAGTGTTGCCAGGCTCTGTAGACCCGGCACCCCTTCCCACCTGTTCTCCCCAAAGTGCGTCCTGTCCCGTTGAGCAGGGAGCCGTGCCGTCCCGAAGGCGGTTTACCAGGACGGGCCTATGGAACCTCGGTACCATTGCCGGGGACAGTGCCCCAGCCTACGGTACTAGACAGGGAGTCCCATACGGGACGCGGCAGGAGCGGGATGAGGGTAGATCCAAAAAACGCGGCGGCGCGAGCTTTCGTGCGCAGCCTGAATATTTTGCTCAAATTTGCCCGGTTGTACGGCTACGATCACGTACGTACATCCGAGCAACTAGATACGGCCTGGCGCGAACTCCGAACCGCCGTTCCCATCGGTCATGAAGCGGGGCTGCTCCTGGGAGCAACCGGTTCTCAGTTGTTGCTCGATGGAGTTCCATTGGAAGGCGCGCCCGCGGAGAAGCAATTCGCTCAGCTTCTATCGGCGGCCGGCCTGGCAAGCGTGCAGTTTTTCTCTTCTGTGACCCAGGAAGAAATTGGCCGCTTCGCTCGCGCTTTTCCCACTGGCAAGGCCAAACCCTCGGAGCTTGCGCAACAATTGAAGAGCGCCCTCGCGGGAGCGCAGGGTATTCGCATCAACGAGATCTGCTTTGTGGCTACGGATTCTCGTTTGAAGGACGCCAGCGTTGCCGCGCAGCTTGCTGCCGCCACGCTCGGCGAAGACCAGGACCAGTTCAAAAAGTGGCTCAACGATCCGCATAAACTGCTCGAACTCATCGCCGCTGCGGAGGGCTCTTCGGGCGGCGGCCACGGGGCAATCGGCAGCGGGCCTGGCGGTGGAGGTGGCTACGGTTCCGGGACGGAACAAGGATCCGGAGGAGGCAACGTTTCGGGCGCTGGTTCTGGAATAGGGACCGGAATGGGTGCCGGCGCAAATGGGGAGGGAATCGGTTCCGGAGCGGGAGGGACCGGGTCGGGATTCGGTGGAGAGTCAGCCTCTGGCAGCAGTCAAAATGTATCTGGAGGCGCGGCCCTCGCGACATCCGGAACAGGTGGCACGCTTGGCTATGCGCCCTCCTATGCCGGGGCGGTAGGTGGCTCTGGAGGCGGCATCGGTTCCGGCCCGGGTGCCTCTGGCGGCGGCTCTGGACTGCCTTTTGTTGGAACCGGGGGAGGCAAGCGCTCCGCGGAACCCAGCGAAGACGAAATTCTCAGCATTCTCGGTGCTCTGACCAGTTTCGGCAATGCCGCGGCGGGTCCGGGACAAGGAGGCATGGCGGCAGCGGGAGTTTTTCAGCAGCAGATTTCCGAATTGCCGGGGCGCGCGCAGGACACTCTGCGTCAGGCGCTCGCGGGTCTCGCTGCGCAGGCCCCCGAGGGGAGGACGGACGAATCCGTCCTCATCAAACTCGCGGAACATCTTGCCATCCGTTTTGCGCTGGAGCGCTACGAACGCGGCGAAGTGAAAGTCAATGCCGTGCGCCAGATGCTCGATCGCATGAATCAGGAAATCGAGAATCTCCGTAAAATCCTCGGCGCGCACGAAGACAAGATGACGGAAGCGGGGATGATGGTCGAGTCACACCGGGAGATTCTCGACCGCCAATTCTGGGCTGCGGTGCCGGAGAGCGGCAAACGGGCCGTGCTGCTTTCGGAAGAAGCCTGGTGCATTCCGCCGAAAAACGTGCAGTCCTATGTCGCTTCGCTGATCGAGCATGGCGAAATCTCGGAAGCCATCAGTATTCTGCAGAACTACGCCTCCTGCGCAGACAACGAGGAAGCCGATGCGCGCAAGAAAACCGCGGTTGGGTTATCCGAGCTCGCCGAACTCTATGCCAAGGCCGATCCAAAACTTCTAAGCGAGGCTCTGCGTCATCTCGGCGTGCGCCTGAGTGTGGAACAGGATACGGAACTACAGGCGCTGACGAGCGCCGCTTTCGTGCGCCTCAGCCAGGAGGCGGCTGCCAACCGGTTGTTTCCAGCGATGGAGCAGGCGCTCGATCTCGTCTGCGGAGTAGAAGCGCAACGGCCGGGGATCGCGCGCGATCTTCGCGGGAAGATGGGCATCGAAGAGCGCGTGCCGGAATTCGTGGACGAAGCGCTCCGCGCGCGCCGGGTGTCCGCCGGACTCACGGACGTGTTGAAGCTGCTTCCGCAAACCGCCATGGAGCAGATCGCATCCCGGTTCAATCGGTGTTCCCTGCGGGAGGATTCCGAACATGTCGCCAACCTCGCTTCCGACGTTGGCGAAGCCGGGCTGCATTATCTGCGCAGCACGGTGCGGGGCGGCCCGGCAGCGGAAGCCACGGACATGGTTGGGCTGCTCTGCAAGCTCGATCCCCAGGCTGTGGAAGTCTTTTTGCCGCCTCGCATGAAGGACTTTCCTCGCACTTCGCAGGACCGCATCGTTCGCCAAATCGCTTCGAGCAACGCTCCCGGTCGTTGCCGCATTCTGCTGGAGCTCCTCGACCACGTGGACCCGCTGCTGATGCCTCTCGTCATTGACGAAGCCGGCGTCAGCGGAGATCGCGAGGCGCTTGGCAGGCTACTCACCATCGTGGATGGCGACTTGCCCGCGGGTGCGGGGCCATATTTGCAGGTGAAAGCCATTGAAGCGCTGGGCCGCATTCAGGCTCCGGAGTCAATCAATTCGCTCCGCCGGGTTGTGGAAGGCAAAAAGATGTTTGGGTGGCAGCATGCTCAGGAGCTGCGCATCGCCGCCCTGCAAGCTCTTGAGAAGTTGGACCCGGAATGGGCGCGAGAGTTTCTGCCCAGAAGTGGCCTGGATAAGGCGGACCTGGTTTTGGCTCCTCTGGATGCAGTCATCAATGCGAAATTTGTGCGCCAGCGGCGGCATACTCGCGTCCGTCTGCAGAAGTCCGTCGTTGCGGTCAGCACCAACCTGAAACAAAACTGCCGCATGGAAATCAAGACCGCGAGCCTTTCCGGCGGTGTGGCCACAATTGACCGGCACATGCAGCCCGGAACTCAGGTTCAGTTGAAACTACAGCTCGGCCTGCGCAATCTCCAGGCCACGGCGCTCCTCCGCGATTACCGCGCTCAGGACATGGCGTTCGAGATCGTGGATATGTCCCTGGATGAGCGGGTGAAGTATCGCCGCCTGTTGGCGGAGCAACTCGGCGCTCGTATAAGCGAACGGGAAGCCTCCGATCCCATTGCCGAATCGCCCGTTTCTCGTTGAACCTCGCGCTTGCTCGGAAAGTCTCCATTTTGCACCCGAGTTGGCGCATTTCCGCATAACCCGTTAAAATGATAGTTTGCGCGGAGGGCGCCCGTCCGGCTTGTGAGACGCTGGCGGCGCGCCGGCTCAAGGGAAACGGCGAACCAATTCATGGATTTCACCAAATACGTTGACGACTTTATAGCCTTTTTCATAGGCACCAAGCACGAGCGTGATATCAAGAAACTCCAGCCCCTCGTCGCCGCCATCAATGCGCTTGAACCAGAAATCAAGCCGCTCAGCGATGAGGAGTTGAAGGCGCGGTTTCAGCAGCTCAAAACGGTCGTGCAGGACCCGCTAAAAGACGCCGATCCAAGCGAATCGACCTTTCGCAACTTGATGCAGGAAGCCTTCAAGCCGGCGCTGGTTCCGGCTTTCGCCATCGTACGCGAAGCAGGCCGCCGCTTCCTCAACATGCGGCACTTCGATGTGCAGCTTATCGGCGGCATGGTGCTGCACGAAGGCAAGATCGCCGAAATGAAAACCGGCGAAGGGAAAACGCTCGTCGCCACGCTTCCTGCAGCATTGAACGCGCTTGCCGGGCGCGGCGTGCACATCGTCACCGTGAACGATTATCTTGCCCGCCGCGACGCGGAATGGATGAGTCCGCTTTACAAGGCCTTGGGGCTGAGCGTCGGCGTGATCGTCCACGATCTGGATGACACCCAGCGCCGCGCAGCCTACGGCGCCGACATCACCTACGGCACCAACAACGAATTCGGATTCGACTACCTCCGCGACAACATGAAGTACGATTTGTCGCACTGCGTCCAGCGCGGCCACCATTTTTCCATTGTGGACGAAGTGGACTCGATCCTTATTGACGAAGCCCGTACGCCGCTGATCATTTCTGGACCTTCGGAAGAGTCCACGGACAAATACTTCAAGATTGACAAGATCATTCCCAAACTGATCCAAGAAATTGATTACACGCTCGACGAAAAGCTTCGCACCGCCACCCTGACCGAAGAAGGATTCACCAAGTGCGAGCGCCTGCTCGGCCTTCCCAATCTTTCCGATCCTGCGAATATCGAGTACATGCACCACGTTTACCAGGCCCTCCGCGCCCACGCTTTGTACAAGAAAGACGTGGACTACGTTGTGAAAGAGGGCGAAGTCATCATCGTGGATGAATTCACCGGCCGGCAGATGCCCGGCCGCCGCTGGTCGGACGGCCTGCACCAGGCCGTGGAAGCCAAGGAGAGCGTCAAGATCGAGCGCGAAAACCAGACCCTCGCCACCATCACTTTCCAGAACTATTTCCGCATGTACAAGAAACTCTCCGGCATGACCGGTACTGCGGAAACGGAGTCCCAAGAATTCGGCAAGATTTATGGCCTCGATGTCGTGGTGATTCCCACAAACAAGCCGCTGGTCCGCAAGGAACATCGCGACGTAGTGTACCGGACGGAACGTGAGAAATTCGAGGCCGTCGTCAACGGCATTTTGCAGGAAGACAACACCTACGCCCACGGCATTCGCCACTATCATGAACGCGGCCAGCCGGTTCTCGTCGGAACGATTTCCATCGAGAAGTCCGAGAAAATCGCTGCGCTTCTGAGAAAGGCCGGCGTCCCGCACGAAGTGCTCAACGCCAAGCAGCACGAGCGCGAATCGCGCATCGTCTCGCAGGCGGGCCGCAAAGGAGGCGTCACTGTGGCCACCAACATGGCCGGACGCGGCACGGACATACTTCTTGGCGGAAATCCCGAAGCGCTCACTCGCGAGCACTTTTTGAAGAACAAACTGGCGCTTCCTTACGCACAGGCGCCCGCGGTGATCGGCGCCGAAACTTCGAACGGCGACGGGGCTGCAGCTGCCACGGTGCCGATGGTTCTCTTTCAGCACGAAGGCAGGATTTTTCAGGTTCCCGCCGATCAGTGGAAGCCGGTGTACGAGCAGTTCGCCGGACAATGCAAAGCAGAGCACGATGAAGTGATTGCTCTCGGCGGTCTGCACATCCTCGGCACGGAGCGCCACGAAGCCCGGCGCATTGACAATCAGTTGCGAGGCCGCGCCGGACGCCAGGGCGATCCCGGTTCTTCGCGCTTCTTTCTTTCTCTCGAAGACGATTTGATGCGCATCTTCGGCGGCGAGCGCGTCAAGGCGCTGATGTTTCGCCTCGGCATGACCGAGGGAGTGCCCATCGAGTCGAAATTGATCTCAAAACGCATCGAAAATGCGCAGAAATCCGTAGAAGGGCAAAATTTCGAGGCCCGCAAACACCTGCTCGAATACGACGATGTGATGAATAAACAGCGCGAGACCATCTACGCCATTCGCCGCTCCGCGCTCGAAGGCAAAGACCAGCGCGACTACGTTCTCGGCATCGCCGAAGACGTCGCGCGAGAACTCCTCGATACCTACTGCCCGCGCGACCAGCATCCCGGCCAATGGAATACCACGCAGTTCCTCGCGGAGATCAACAGCCAGTTCGGCGTGGACGCCAAAACGGCCGGCGCCGACCCCACCGCGCTGAATCACGACGAACTATCCGATGCGATTGTAGAAGCCATCACCAAAAAGTACGAGGACAAGGAAAAGCAGTTTGGCGCGGATCTGATGCGCTGGCTCGAACGTCGCATCATTCTTGATGTCGTGGATTCCCAGTGGAAGGATCACCTACTTTCTCTCGACCACTTGAAAGAAGGCATCGGCCTTCGCGGCTACGGCCAGAAAGATCCCCTCGTCGAATTCAAGAAAGAAGCGTTCGTCCTCTTTGAAGATATGATGGCGCGCATTGACAACGAAACCATCCGCTATCTTTTCCACATTCAGGTGCAGATGGAAGGGCGTCCGCCTCAGCAGCCCGGAGTTCCTCCGCAGGATGGAGGAGACGGAGGCGGTGTGCCCCGAGTGCCTTCCGGTCCGAGGCCACCTCGACCTCGTCCGATTGCCGCCGCTGCGAGCGCCGCCGCCCGCGCCAATGAACCGGAGCAATTGCCAGCGTTCGCCCGCGAAATGGAGCGCAAGCACCAGCGCCAGGAAAAGGATTTGCAGTTCCAGACGGGAGCCGGGCAGGCCGAAGCGCCCAAGCCCGTCCGCGCCGGTGCGAAAGTCGGCCGCAACGATCCTTGCCCCTGCGGTTCAGGCAAGAAGTACAAGAAGTGCCACGGCGCCGCCGCATGACTCGCGATACTTCACAATCCGCTATTCCGAGCGAAGCAAGCCAGTTTCTTCTTTCGCTTTGTTCTAACCAGGCGCTAGCTTGCGGAGCCGTGGAATCTTTCTTGGCTTTCAGATAGGAATAAATCTATGCCCCCAGGTCCAGCACCGCAGCAGATGCCCGAACGCCAGCCCATTCCAGGCGTGAAAAACCTCGTTGCGGTCGCGAGCGGCAAAGGCGGCGTCGGCAAGACCACCGTCGCCGTAAATCTCGCGCTCGCCCTCGCGAAGCTCGGCCACAAAGTCGGCTTGCTCGACGCCGATGTTTACGGCCCGAACGTTCCATTGATGCTCGGCACCTCGCAGGAACCCATGGCCACCGCCGACCGCCACATTATCCCCGTCGAAGTCAGCGGCCTGAAAATGATCTCCATGGGCCTGCTCAATCCCGGCGATAAGCCTATGATCTGGCGCGGCCCGATGCTGCACAGCGTCATCACGCAGTTCCTGCGCAGCGTGGAATGGGGCCAGCTCGATTACCTGATCATTGATCTTCCGCCCGGTACCGGCGATGTGCAGCTTACTCTCATTCAAACCGTCGCGGTCACCGGCGCAGTCATCGTCACCACGCCTTCCGTTGTGGCGCTCGCCGACGTGCGCAAAGCCATCGAAATGTTCCGCCAGGTGAATGTCGAAGTCCTCGGGGTCGTCGAAAACATGAGTACGTTCGCTTGTCCTCATTGCGGCAAGCCCGTGGACATCTTTGGCCACGGAGAAGGCGCGAAAACCGCGCAGGCTTATGGCGTTCCGGTGCTTGGCGAAGTCGAAATTGATCCGCGCATCCGCATCGGCGGCGATTCCGGCAAGCCTGTGGCGCTTCTCGGCGAGGAGGGGCCCGGCGCAAAAAGCCTCTACGCCACCGCCAAAGCCGTCGTCGCGCGCCTCTCCGAACTCGGCGCCTCGACGCAGGGCCCTGCCGTCCAAATTGATTGAAGCATCAGGCTTCTTTTGTTTCTCGCGATTTCTCGAGCGCTTCGATCTTTTCTTGCAGGCACTTGGGGCAGAGGCATCCCTTTGCATCAGTCGGCATCGGCACGCGCGGCATTTCCGCGCACCAACAGCCGCCTTCCGGCAGGCAAATCATTTCAGCTCCACATTGTGAGCACTTCGTTTCCATAGTGATCCTGCGCCGGGCCTTCGTTCATTCAGGAGATAAGCTCGCGTCTCCTGCGTCGCTGGCCAGGATCGCCTCGGCTTGCTCGGCATCTTCTTGCCGAACGACGAGTTTGATTCCCTGCATCAGCGAGAGTTGCGGCTCCAATCCTCCGCAATTGTCGCGGCGGAACATGCTTTCGACGCCCGCCGAATCCAGCATGGATTTCGCGATATTGGCCTCAATCTCATCGCCAAAAGAACGAAGTACCACAAGGCCGGGATGCCTGACTTCCGCAGCTTTGTCTGCCATGACATTCACCCCAACTATCATAGCTCCGCGGGAAGATCGTCGAGCAAAATTCGATTCGCGCTGCGGGAGTCCAAACGTCCGGTTTCAGCTTACGTTGCTCTGCCTTCCTTGTCAGCCGAGCGATGCGGATGTTATCTTGACATGATTGCCCGTGACGAAAATTCCGCGTTGGGGCGCGCAACATCGTGACCCGCAACAAGATACAGACAATCGAGCCGCTCCGTAAACATGCGGGAAGGGAAGTAGACTCAGCTTGAAGCGCACGCCAGACATTCGTTCGTACAAGGGCAAGTGGCCGCAGATCGCCACATCGGCTTACGTGGACCCGTCGTGCGTCATCATCGGTGACGTGGTCATCGGCGAGGACGCCAGCATCTGGCCGCTTGTCGTCGTCCGCGGCGACGTCAATTACATCCGCATCGGCGCGCGCACCAACGTGCAGGACGGCTCGATTCTCCACGTCATGAAGGACGAGTATGCGCTGATCCTTGGCGATGACATCACTGTCGGCCATTCCGTCACTCTCCATGGCTGCACCGTCGAATCGCGCTGCCTCATTGGCATGCGCGCCACGCTGCTCAACGGAGTTGTGGTCGGCGAAGGCAGCATCGTTGCCGCGGGAACGCTCCTCACCGAGCGCACCGTGATTCCTCCGCGCAGCCTCGTCGTCGGCTCGCCCGGCAAAGTGAAGCGCGCCATCACCGCCATTGACGCAGCCTCCATTGACCGCTACGCGCAGCGCTACGTCGAGTACAAAAACCTCTACCGCGAGGAGTACGCCAAGTGAGAACTTCTGGCCCAAGCTACTCTTTATCATTCCGAGGAAAGCAGGCCGACGGTCTTTCTTGCCGCTTCGCTTTGGCGAAGCGTCGGCCCGCGGAGTCGAGGAATCTCTCTTAGTCTTTATGGCCACCAAACCCAAATTCCAGGCCATCAAGGGCACGCGCGACCTGCTCCCTCCGGAAACCGCGCTCTGGCACCGCGTCGAGCACACTGCCCACGAGGTCTTCGCCACCTTTGGTTTCGGCGAAATCCGCCTCCCCATTTTCGAACCCACGGAACTCTTCGCTCGTTCCATCGGCCTTGAAACAGATATTGTCGGCAAGGAAATGTATTCATTTCCGCTCAGACCGACTACCGACGAGCTGGTAACGGAGATTTTCGAGAAGGATCCCAAGTCCTTCACGCCGGGGGGAGAATTTATCTACGAGCGGGAGAAGTTAGAGTTTGAAGCAAAGAAGAAGGGCGAGTCGATCTCTCTCCGCCCCGAAGCCACTGCCTCCGTCTGCCGCGCCTACATCGAACACAACATGAACCAACTTCCTCAGCCCATGAAGCTCTATTACATGGGCCCGATGTTCCGCCGCGAACGTCCGCAAAAAGGCCGCTACCGCCAGTTCTACCAGATCGGCGCGGAAGTCCTCGGCGGCCCTGATGCTCCGGCGATTGACGCCGAAGTCATCGAAATGGTGATGACTTTCTTTGCCAAGCTCGATTTGCAGGGTGTTCAGCTCGACATCAATTCCATCGGCTGCAAGAATTGCCGCCCGAAATATGTCGAACTTCTCCGCGCCGAATTGCAAAAGGTGAAAGACAAGCTCGGCGAGGACAGCAAGCGCCGCATCGATACGAATCCTCTGCGCGTCCTCGATTCCAAGCTCGAAACCGAGCAGCCCATCATCGAAACACTTCCTCGCATCTCCGATCACTTGTGCGACGAATGTAAGAGTCACTACTCCGAGGTAAAGCGCCAGCTCGATCTCCGCGGAGTCGCATACCGCGAAAACTGGCGCCTCGTTCGCGGGCTCGACTACTACATGCGCACCACGTTTGAAATCACCGCCGGTGGTCTTGGCTCGCAGAACGCGGTCTGCGGAGGCGGCCGCTACGACGGCCTCATCGAGCTCCTTGGCGGATCCTCTTCTACCGCGGGGGGCACCAAAGGCATCGGCTTCGCCATCGGCGAAGACCGCCTGATCCTCTCACTCCAGGAAAGCGGCAAATCGCCGAATCCGGCCGGTCGCGACGTTTACATCGCCTGGATGGGTGAACGCGCCCAAAGTGCCGCCATCCGCGCCGCCAAAGCGCTTCGCTCCGCTGGCTTCAGCGTCGAGCTGCCTCCCGTCGAACAGAAATTCGGCAAAGCCCTCGGCCAGGCCGATAAACTCGGCGCGAAATTCGCGCTCATTCTCGGCGATAATGAAGTATCCAGTGGCGAGTGGACGCTGAAGGTGCTCGCCGACAGCTCGCAGCAGAAATTGACCGAGAGTCGACTCCTGGAGTTTCTGCGCAAGCGAAGAGCGGAGTCATACTGATCCGGTCAGGGCCGGCGCAGGATTGCAGCTCTGTAGAGGCCGGGCTTCAGCCCGGCGGGTTTTTGCTGTAGTGGCCGGTCTTTCGCGCACTTCGCGTCTCGGCGTTTTTCGCCGGGAAGACTGGTGCTTTTGCTTTTTCGAGGGAAGGGAACATTCTCGTGCTCGATTTTCTCGGCAACCTGAAACGCACTCACTATTGCGGCGGCCTTCGCGCCTCCGACGCCGGCCGCGACGCCGTAGTCATGGGCTGGGTCCATCGCCGCCGCGATCTTGGCAATTTGCTTTTCCTCGACATTCGCGATCGCTCCGGCATCGTCCAGGTCGTCTTCAACAAGGAAACGCATCCCGAAGCGCACGCCAAAGCCGAGCAAGCGCGCAGCGAATTCGTCGTCGCCGTCGAAGGCACAGTCGTTAAACGCGAAAAGGCCAATCCCGAGCTCTCGACGGGCGAAGTCGAAATCGTCGCCACTACCCTGCACATTCTCAACAATGCCAAAACGCCGCCGTTTCCAATTGAAGACCAGATCAACGCCGCGGAAGAAACGCGCCTGCGGCATCGCTATCTTGATCTCCGTCGTCCCAAGCCGCACCGGAATCTCGCGCTCCGCCACAAAATCGTTCTCGAGATCCGCAAAGCCATGGACGAAATGGGCTTCCTCGAGGTCGAAACGCCCATGCTCACGCGCTCCACTCCCGAAGGCGCGCGCGATTATCTTGTTCCCAGCCGCGTGCATCACGGTCAGTTCTATGCGCTGCCCCAGTCGCCGCAAATTTTCAAGCAAATCCTGATGATCGCCGGCCTCGACCGCTATTTCCAGATCGTCAAATGTTTCCGCGACGAGGATCTCCGCGCCGATCGCCAGCCCGAATTCACGCAGCTCGACGTCGAGATGTCTTTCCCGCGCCAGGAAGATATTTTTCAGGTCATCGAAACCGTCATGGTGCGCGCCTGCGACGTCGCCGGCATCCAGGTCGCGGCGCCCTTTCCGCACATGCTCTACAGGGACGCCATCCGCAAATACGGCAGCGACAAGCCCGATCTCCGTTTCGGCATGGAGCTTCACGAAGTCACACACTGGTTTCCGCCGGAAGCGAAAGAAAAGCTCCAGATCGAGGGCAATGTTTTTGCACTCGCCGCGCCCGGCGCCGCGGGTTACTCCCGCAAGCAGCTCGATGAACTTTCGGAAAAAGCGAAATCGTTCGGTGCACGCGGCGCTTATTTCGTGAAGCTCGCACCGGAAGGCACTACCTCGACTGTTGAAAAGCTCATCGGCGCGGACAACGTGAAAAAACTCGCCGAAGCCTGCGGGGCAAAGCCCGGCGATCTCGTTGTCGCCGTCTCCGCAAAGCAGCAAATCAAGGGCACCGAATCCGCCGCGCTCATCGCCGGCCAGCTTCGCCTGCACCTCGGCGATGCGCTCGGCGTAATTGACAAATCCCAATGGAAATTCGCCTGGCTTACCGGCTTTCCGCTCTTCGAATGGAGCGAAACCGAAAAAGCCTGGGCCAGCGCACAGCATCCTTTCACAGGCATCGTCGAAGAGGATATCGATCTCCTGGAGCGGCCAGATCGCCGCGGCGAAATCCGCTCCAAGGGCTACGACCTCGTTTTGAACGGCTACGAACTCGGTTCCGGCAGCATCCGGATTCATCGCCAGGACGTTCAGGAGCGCGTCTTCCGCGCCCTCGGCCTCACCGAAGAGCAGCTCCGTCGCCGCTTCGGCTTTTTCCTCGACGCGCTCACCTACGGCACGCCCCCGCATGGCGGCATCGCTCTCGGCATTGACCGCGTCGCCATGCTCCTCGCGGGAGAAAAATCCCTGCGCGAAGTCGTCGCATTCCCCAAAACCACCGCCGCCCAGGATTTAATGGCCGAATCCCCATCCGAAGTGGACACCGACCAGCTCGACCAGCTCGGCATCGCGGTCAGAGAAAAAGCATGAGCCGCATCCGCATCCTCCCCGAATCCGTCGCCAACAAAATCGCCGCTGGCGAAGTCGTCGAACGCCCCGCGTCTGTCGTCAAGGAACTCCTCGAAAACGCTCTCGATGCCGGAGCGAATTCCATCCGTGTCGAAGTCGAAGCTGGCGGCAAGCGCATGATTCGCGTCATTGACGACGGCCATGGTATGACTCACGACGACGCGCTCCTTGCTTTCGAGCGGCACGCCACCAGCAAGCTGCGCACCGCCGACGATCTGCTCTCCATCGCCACGCTCGGGTTCCGCGGTGAAGCGCTTCCCTCCGTCGCCGCTGTCTCGCGCCTGCTCCTCGAAACGCGCGATCCCGCCGAAGCCGAAGGCACCCGCATCGAATTTGCCGGTGGAAAGCTCGTCAGTGTCAAGCCTGCCGGATTGCCTGCGGGCACCACCATCAGCGTCGCCGATCTTTTCTACTGCATTCCCGCGCGCCGCAAGTTCCTGAAGTCGGACACCACCGAGCTCGGCCACATCGCCTCGCTCGTAACGCATTACGCTCTTGCGAATCCCGCCAGGCAATTTCTTCTCACTACGCCGACTCAGGAAATTCTCAATTGCCCGCCTGCAGAAAAACTCGCCGACCGCGTCTATCAACTCTTCGGCCGCCAGGCCCTCGACGAACTCGTCGAAATTCCCTCCGTCTGCTCGCCTTTCCGCGCCGCAATCACCGAGCCTGCCCTTGATCCTGAGGAGGAAAAAAACTCGCTCACTATCACCGGCTTCACTTCGCGCCCGGAAATTCAGCGCCCCAATCGCAATGGCATCTACATTTTCGTCAATCGCCGCCTCGTCCGCGACCGCCTCATCCTTCACGCCATTCACGAGGCCTATCGCAACATTCATCCTCACGCCGTTTTTCCCGCAACGCTACTTTTTCTCGACATGCCCTATGACGAGGTGGACGTCAACGTCCATCCCGCAAAAATCGAAGTCCGCTTCCGCCGTTCGCAATTCGTCCACGACTTCACGCGCGACGCCATTCGCCAGGCCCTCATGAACGCGCGCCCCATCGCCAGCTTCGCCGCCGCCGCAGGAACCGCTCCACTCGCGCAACCGCAGAACGCTGGCGGTTCTGCCAGCTCTGCTTTTGCCGCAGTCACGCCCGCACCTGTTACTTCCGGCATTCCCCGAGCCGTCATTCCCGCCATGGAAGAAATCGGGTCCAGCATCGGTATTGGCTCGGGCGTCGGCTCGGACGGCGGCTTCGATCTCACTTCCGCGCCTATGCGTCCCGTGGATCAGCGCATTCCCTTTGAATCCGGCGAATCATTTTCTGACGGCGCATTCCCCTCCGCGGACGATTTCGCGTCTCAACCAAATTGGGTCGCCAATCTCGCCGGTTCCAACGGCGAAGCTCCTGCCGCGCTTCCGCGCCCCGACCAGATCGCCGATCTCAAGCCCCTTGGCCAGGTCAGCTCCAGCTTCATCGTCGCCGTCAACGGCGAGGGTCTCTGGCTCGTGGACCAGCATGTCGCCCACGAGCGCGTTCTTTTCGAGCAGCACCTCGAAGCGCGCCGCGCCGGAAAAGTCGAATCGCAGCGCATGCTCATGCCCCTGGTCATCGAGCTTTCCCCGCGCCAGATTGTCATCCACGAAAAAATCGCCGAAGAGCTCGCCGCCAACGGATTTGAAGTCGAACCCATGGGCCCGCGCAGCGTCGCCATTCAGGCTATTCCCGCAGGCATTGCCGCCGCCGATGCGGAAAAGCTTCTCCCCGAAATCCTCGACGGCATCGGACCTGAAAATGCGGCCATTTCCATCGAGACCCTCCAGGCGAAAATCGCCGCTTCCACCGCTTGCCACGCCGCCATCAAAGTCAACATGCCGCTCGACCAAACGAAAATGGAATGGCTCCTCGCCGCTCTCGCCAAAACGGATTGCCCCATGAGCTGCCCTCACGGCCGCCCTGTCGTTCTCCGCTATTCCGTCAAGGAGATCGAGCGCGCCTTCCACCGCATTTGATTTCGTCCCTTCCAGCTTCTTTGTCCGAACCATAGAGGCCGGGCTTTTGCGCGGCAAACGTAAGCTATTCTGCCAAGAGTTATCATCCTGAGCGAAGCGAAGGATCCCTCTTTCTCAACGCTGAAGTACCAAAGCGTCTCTTTTGAATCACTGGCAAGCCCCTTACCATCATTGGTAAACTCTTACGGTTCTTTCTGCCCAAACTGATAACCGGAAACTGGTTGCTGAGCACTTTGTCTCGGGGGATTCGTGAGCGATTCGCAAAAAACAGCAGTGATCTTCGGCCTGGCCAATAAGCGCAGCATCGCCTGGGCCATCGCGCAGAAACTTCAGGAAGCGGGCTGGCGCCTCGCCATCACCTATCAGAACGAGCGCCTCGAACAGGAAGCCAAGGATCTCATCGCCGAGCTGCCCGGCGCTGCTGGCTTCATGTGCGATGTTTCACATGACGATCAGATCGCGATGCTCTTCGACGAGCTGAAATCGCGCTACGGCGTACTTCACGGCCTCGTTCACAGCGTCGCCTTTGCCCCCGCCGAAGAATTAAAGGGTGAATTCATCAACACTTCGCGCGAGGGCTTCCGCATCGCGCATGACGTCAGCGTCTATTCGCTTGTGGCCGTCGCGCGCGCTGCCGCTCCTCTCATGTCCGAAGGCGGCGGCATCGTCACCCTCACCTACTACGGTGCGGAAAAAGTCGTGCCCAAATACAACGTCATGGGCGTCGCCAAAGCCGCCCTCGAAGCCACTGTCCGCTATCTCGCCAACGATCTCGGCCCCAAAAACGTTCGCGTCAACGCCATCTCCGCGGGCCCCATCAAAACTCTCGCCGCGCGCGGAATTTCCGGTCTCGGTGAAATGCTCAAGGCCCACGCCGAGCGCGCCCCGCTCAAGCGCAATGTGGATCCCGGCGAAGTTGGCGCCACCGCCGCTTTTCTTCTTTCTTCCGCGGGCTCCGGCATCACCGGCGAAACCATTTACGTGGACTGCGGCTACAACATCATGGGTTTTTGACCCTTTGCACAGTGTAGAATCCCGTCATTCCGAGCGGACTCTTCGAAGTTAGGAATCTGCTTTTGGGGCCAACTTGTAGTTCGGATCTCGAAAGGGCGTCCCAGCGACTGCGACCTATGCGAAAGTTGACCATCGCTATTGACGGCCCCGCCGGTTCCGGGAAAAGCAGCGTCGCACGCCGCGTCGCTGAACTTCTCGGCTATCTCTATCTCGATAGCGGCGCCATGTACCGCGCCCTCGCTCTTAAGGCTCTTGAAGGCGGCGGCGTCGCCCTGACCTCCGAACAGGAACTCGAATCCCTTGCCAAGGAAACGCACATCGAGCTCAAGGCTCCCGAACCGGAACTTGAGCAGCAGGGCGTCAAGAATCAGGTCTTTCTCGACGGCATTGACGTCACTCAATCCATTCGCACTTCCCAAGTCGGCCAGGCAGCTTCTCGCATCGCCACCGTCGCCGGTGTTCGCGCCATGCTTGTCGCCGAGCAGCAACGCGCCGGGGCAGGCGGCGGCGTGGTGATGGAAGGACGCGACATTGGCACGGTCGTTTTTCCCGCCGCGGAGCTAAAAATTTTCCTTGATGCTTCTCCTGAAGTTCGCGCTGGGCGCCGTTGGAAGGAACATCAGGAAAAGGGCGATAAGCTTACTCTCGAGCAGGTGCTCGAGGAAGTCCGCGAGCGCGACAAGCGCGACCGCGAACGCAAGGTTTCCCCTCTCGTCCGCGCCGCCGATGCGGTCCTTCTGGACAACACTGCCATGGATGTCGAGGAGTCTGCCCGCGTCATCGTCCTGCTCGCGCGCGAGCGCGAAATCGAAATCAGCAAAGCCGTAGGGAGGCAATCGTGATACGCATCGGCTCGCTCGTTTTTCTGAGTCTCGTGGCAGGTCTCTTCATCATACCGTTGCTCGCACTCGCGCAATCAGAAACGCCGGCCCAGGCCGAAGCGGCCAAATCTTTCCGCGCCTTTCTCGCAGCCGACTGGAAGCAGTGGATGGAAGAGTATCCGGAGAATGCCACCGATGTCGGCTACCCCGGCCAGAATCGCCGCTGGACCGATTACTCGCCCGCGGGGATTGAAGCGCACAAAAAGCATCTTCTCGACGCGCTTGCTTCTCTCGAGAAATTCAACCGCGGTTCCTTGCCGCCTTCCGAGCAGCTCAATTACGACCTCTATCTTGATCTGCTCAAGACCTCCGCCGAAGGCCTGCAATACGGCGACGATGCCATTCCTTTCCGCAACGTCGTTCCCCACAATCTCTGGATGCCGCTCAATCAAATGGAAGGCATCCAGCAGGGCGCTGCTTCCACGATTGCATCCATGCCGCACCAGACCATCGCCGATTACGAAGACATCCTCGCCCGCCTCGAAGCTCTCCCGCCAGCCGTCGAGGAAAACATCGCGCTCTTGAAAGCCGGGTTGCTGCGAGGCTACTCCCCGCCGAAAATCACTATGCGCGACCTCCCAAAGCAGGTCGCGGACCTGATTCCTGCAGACCCGATGAAGAGCCCTCTACTCGGGCCTTTCGCCAATTTCCCGCCTTCGATCTCCGAAAGCGACCGCATGCGCCTCATGGACCGCGCCAAATACATCTATTCCACTGCCGACGCTCCCGCATTCCAGAATCTCCATGACTATCTCGTTTCAACTTACATACCCGCCTGCCGCGAATCCATTGCGGCAACCGCTCTCCCCAACGGCGCCGCCGCTTATGCCTTCCACGTTCGCTGGCAAACCACCACCAATCTCTCGCCACAACAAATTCACGAAATCGGCCTCAGCGAAGTCAAGCGCATCCGCGCCGAGATGGATCAAGTCATCGCTTCCACCGGCTTCACAGGCAGCTTCCAGGATTTCACCACTTTTCTTCGCACCGACCCGCGATTCTATTTCACCAAGAAAGAAGACCTCGTCAACGCCTACAAAATCATCGCCAAAAGCATTGATCCCGAACTCGTCCACGAATTCGGCAAACTCCCCCGCAACCAGTACGGCGTCATTCCCATCCCCGATTTCAAGGCTCCCTCTCAAACCACCGCCTATTATCAGCCCGGCGCCCCTTCCGCAGGCCGTCCCGGCTATTTCTTTGTGAATACCTACAAACTCTCCGCACGTCCCAAATGGGAAATGGAAGCTCTCACGCTCCACGAAGCCGTACCCGGCCACCATCTTCAAATTTCTCTTGCTCAGGAGCTCCCGGACGTTCCTGAATTCCGCAAACACGTCGGCTATTCCGCTTTCGTGGAGGGCTGGGCTTTGTACTCCGAAGGCCTCGGGGAAGATCTCGGCCTCTACAAAAATCCCTATTCCAAATTCGGCCAGCTTACTTATGAAATGTGGCGCGCCGTTCGCCTCGTCGTGGATACCGGCATGCACTCCATGGGCTGGACCCGCGATCAAGCCATTCAATACTTCAAGGACAACACCGGAAAAACCGATCAAGACATCGTCGTCGAAATTGACCGCTACATCGTCTGGCCCGGTCAGGCTCTTGCCTACAAGCTCGGCCAACTCGAGATCAGCAAACTTCGCAAGGAAGCTGAAACTCGCCTCGGATCTCGCTTCGAAGTGCGCAAATTCCACGACGCCGTCCTCGAAAACGGTGCTCTCCCCCTCACCGTCCTTGAGCCTCGCATGCAGCACTGGATTGACCAGCAGGCATCTTCTTCCGGGACAACCCCATAGATACTTCAGAATAAACAACTTGTCCTGCAAATGGCGGAAATTTTGCGATTGCAAAATAGCCCTTGACGATTTTTCGAAATTCCTTTACTTTCAAGTTACCTAAGTTGGTTTCGCTTTTTCTGGATTCCTCACTGGGCGTAAAGGACAGACCATGAAACACAAAACGCGCTTTGCAGCGCCGCAAAGAATAGCGCGGCAGGGTCTTGTCCGTTTCTTGCCTGCGTCCTACTAACTCAATCCCTGAATCGTCCGGTATCGGACTATCCGTACGCGGGTATTCTTATTTGCCTGCGATTTCTTGGTCTTTGGCATAAGCCGCCGAAGGGCGCTCTTTGGGCCGCTCGCTCTGGTTCCTCGTCGCATACACGTTCGAACCCTCGTGCACACGAGGGTCACTCTGCCTGCAGGGAAGGGCGAGTGCGAGATCCAGCGGCGGCCGCTGCGCTCATTTCTTGCTCATGCCGTCACCAATCCCGCGCGCCCCGCCGCGGACACATAGCACCTCGGGATCGCTTCTTCGATCGGTCCGACGCGCGAGGCAGCTTTTGAGAGTGTTGCCCAATCCGCTCGCTCGTACGCCAGCAGAGCCTCGTAAACGCTGCGGAATTGCCCCTCGCCGTCCGTCAGCGCCTCTCGAATCTCTTCCGTGATCGGCAGATTCTTCAGCACCTGCTCGATGGGCAAATCCAGCAGAGCGTCCGTCACTGACAACAGCCCCATAAGGAACAGGTCGGGGCCTTTCGCTGCCATACCTGCGGGCCTTGCAATCTCCTCGCAGAAGTACGCTCGTGTGAGCGCCGTGCGAACCAACTCCGGCGGTTTTCCTCCCGACAACGATACTACGGCAACGATGGCCACCCATCGCCGAAACTCCACTTCGCCCAGTAACGTGATTGCGTGCCGGATATTGTTAATCTCCGACCGAAATCCCTTCAATGGCGAATTCAGGTAGCGCAGCAGCCGATACGTCAGCGAAGGATCTTGCCGGAAAATTTCCTCGATCTTCTCGAAGTTCAGTTCGCGAGCCGCGATGGCGTTTAGCAGCCGCACGTAATTCAGTTTGTTCCCCGGAATTTCCTTCGTGGAAACCATCGCGGGCCTGCAGAAAAAATAGCCCTGGAAATACGTGTATCCCAGGTTTCTCGCCCCCTTTAGCTCCGCTTCCGTTTCCACCTTTTCCGCAAGCAGTTGTTTCCCGCGGCGCAAATATTTCTCGGAAATCGCCCGTCGCGCATCCTCGTCCGACACCCGGAAATCCACCTTGATAAATTCGGCCGTCTCAATCAACGGCTCCCATTTCGCGTGCTCAAAGAAATCATCCAGCGCCAGCGTGTAGCCATCTTCCGCCAATTGTGCGCATGCTGCCACCACTTCGGCGGAAGGAGTGATCGTCTCGAGCAATTCCAGTACGACATGATCCTTCGGCAGCAGCCGCGCCGAGTCCCGCAGCAGCGATGCCTCATCAATGTTTACGAACGCCCTCGCATGTCCCACCAGCGTTTGCAGGTCGAATAGCGTCAGCGAATCTGCGATCACGCTTCCCGCCGCTGCTTCGTGCGGGCGAAAGAAATTCTCCGGGCCCGCGCGAAACAGCAATTCGTAGCCGAACACTTTCAGCCTCTTGTCGAAGATCGGCTGCCTGGCCACAAACCGCTCTGTCGCCACCGGTTTTGGCTCTTGGGTGAGTGACTTGGTCTTCATCCCATCAGCACCTTTACGTCGCGGTCCGCCGCCAAGAAACAGTCCGGCACGAGATCCTCCGGCATCGCCAGTTGTTCCATGATTCTCGCGAATTCCGCCCAGTCGCCCCGTTCGTATGCCAGCGCAGCATCCAGCGGTTGGCGCAATTCGTTTGCTTCTCCCGTCAGTGCCTCGCGCACGCGCGCGGAAACCGCCAATTCCGCCAAGACGTAGTCCAGTGGCTGGTCCAAAATTGCATTCATCACCGAAAGCAGTCCCACCAGAAAAAACTCGAACGTCGCCGATTGCGGGTGCGCCAGCCGCGCCATTTCCTCGCAAAAAAACGCCCTTACCAGCGCGGTTCGAACCAGTTCGGCCGGCTTGTCCTCTGCAGGCGTAACCACGGCCGCGAGCGAAGCCCACCGGCGAAATTCCTCCTCTCCCAGCAGCGTGATCGCCATGCGCAGCGAGGTGATCTCCGTGCGCAGCGCCAGAATCGGCGAATTGAGATATCGAAGCAACTTCACGCTGAACGTCGGCTCTTGTTTCAGGATCTCCTCGATGCGCGGCAGATTCATAGGGTTTTCGTGGACCGCCCGCAGCAGACGCAGCGCATTTGCCTTCGTGCTCGCAATCTCCCTTCGCTCCAGCACTTGCGGCTCAAGGAAGAAGAATCCCTGGAAATTGTGATATCGCAGCGCTTTCGCGTAGCGGAAGTCCTTCCAGGTTTCCACCTTCTTGGCCACCAGCGCCGCGTGCGCCCCTCCATACTTTCGGCTGATCTCCAGTTGTTCCTTCTCCGTCGTTTCCCGGAAATCAACTTTCAGAAAGTCCACCAGCGGCAGCAAGGCCTGCTGGTCTGGGAGGCCCAGGAAATCGTCCAGCGCCAGCCGGTATTTCGCCTTTTGCAAATCCTTGCATGCCTGCAACACTTCGGCACTTGCTGGAATGGATGACGCCAGTTCGATCACCGTCAACGCCGAAGGCAGGAGATAGGCCGCGCCGTTCAGGACCTCGGGCTCCCCAAAATTCACAAACGCCAGGCTGCGCCCTAACAGCGATTCCCAGTGAAAGAGCATTGTGCTCGCTGCGATTACCCGCGACGTCGCGTCCGTGTCGCTTGGCGCTTTGCCGTTTGTCCCGGCGCGAAAAAACAGTTCATACCCAAGCAACGCGAGCCTGTGCGTCAGGATGGGCTGTCTGGCGATAAATCGCTGGTACACGGACACTCCTCCGTCACCCAAGCATGGTCGGGGAATTACTCGTTCGCTGCTCGAGAGGGGAGAGCTTGCCGGAAGGGGATTCCGAATCTCTATTACATCACGCGGGTGCGGACATCGAGGCCAAAAATTCCGCGTTGCTTTTCGTCTTGGTTAGCCTGCTCAGGAGCAGCTCCATCGCTTCAACGGGAGACAACGGATTCAGTACCCTGCGCAACACGAATACGCGGCTCAACTCGTCCGCCGGCATCAGCAATTCTTCCTTTCGCGTGCCGGAACGGTTGATGTCAATCGCTGGAAACACGCGCTTGTCCACCAGCCTGCGGTCCAGGTTGATTTCCATGTTGCCCGTGCCTTTGAACTCTTCAAAGATCACGTCGTCCATGCGGCTGCCGGTGTCAATCAGCGCGGTTGCAATGATCGTCAACGATCCGCCTTCTTCCACGTGCCGCGCGGCTGCGAAAAAACGTCTCGGTCTTTGCAGCGCATTCGCATCAATACCGCCGGAAAGAACCTTGCCCGACGGCGGCGTCACCGCGTTGTACGCTCGCGCCAGGCGCGTCACGCTGTCCAGCAGAATCACCACGTCACGCTTGTGCTCCACGAGGCGCTTCGCTTTTTCCAGCACCATTTCCGCCACTTGAATGTGCCGTTGCGGCGGTTCGTCGAACGTCGAGCTGATCACTTCGCCCTTCACCGTCCGCTGCATGTCCGTCACTTCTTCCGGCCGCTCGTCAATCAGCAGCACGATCAGCGCAACTTCCGGATGATTCGTCGTGATCGAATTCGCGATGGATTGCAGCATCATCGTTTTGCCGGTGCGCGGCGGTGCCACGATCAATCCGCGCTGCCCCTTGCCAACGGGGCACAGCAGGTCCAGCACCCGCCCGGTCATGTTCTCCTTCGATGTCTCCATCTTCAGCCGGCCCTGTGGATACAGCGGCGTCAGGTTGTCGAAGAAAATCTTGTTCCGCGCGACTTCCGGGTCTTCAAAATTGACCGCTTCTACCTTGATCAGTGCGAAGTACCGCTCTCCGTCTTTCGGCGGCCGCACTTGCCCGCTAACCGTGTCTCCCGTTCTCAGGTCGAACTTGCGGATTTGCGATGGCGACACATAGATATCGTCTGGTCCCGGCAGATAGTTGTATTCCGGCGCCCGCAAGAATCCGAATCCGTCCGGGAGGCATTCCAGCACTCCCTCGCTGAAGATCAGCCCGTTTTTCTCCGTCTGCGCCCGCAGGATCTGGAAAATCAGCTCCTGCTTGCGCATTCCGCTCGCGCCGGGGATGTTCAGATCCTTGGCGATTTTCGCCAGGTCCGTGATGTTCTTTTCCTTGAGCTCGGCTAGGCTGATGCTCATTTGATTGCTTCCTTCTACCGTTTCTTTTGCCATGGTTCCTTTACTGCGCTTTTCTTAGAATTTGGTTCTGAAATTGACTGCTAAATGATGGGATGGTGCACCGCGCTGGCGGTTTCCAGAAATACCGTCCAGGAGGGGCTGACCAGACCTAACACAACGAAAGAGCTCGCGGAGCCATTGCGTACGTGCAGCCGTCCGCAGGACGAACGGGGCTCGTGCTTTGCTTCCTTAGTTGGTCAAACTTTTGTCCTTCTCGGCGCCGGGCACAAACGGTTCCGCAACCGGCGGTACTCCGGCGTGCTCGGCAGGTACAATCGGCCGCTCGAGCGCTATCTGCAGCACTTCGTCCATCGTCTCTACAGGATGAATCGTAAGACTCGAGAGGATCTCCTGCGGTATCTCCGCTAGGTCCTTTTCATTGTCCTTCGGAAGCAGGATCGTACGCAAGCCCATTCGGTGGGCCGCCAGGAGTTTCTCCTTCACGCCTCCAATGGGCAGGACCTTGCCCCGCAGCGTGATTTCCCCGGTCATGGCCACATCGCAGCGCACTGGAATGCGCGTGAGCGCGCTCGCGATCGAAGTGCAGATCGTGATTCCCGCCGAAGGCCCATCCTTGGGAATCGCGCCTTCCGGCACGTGCACATGAATATCGAGCGTCCGGTAGAAATCCTTCGCCAGCCCCAGGCGTTCCGACCGCGACCTCACGTAGCTCATCGCCGCTTGCGCAGATTCCTGCATCACGTCGCCCAGCTTGCCCGTCAGCGTCAGCCGGCCCTTGCCCTCCATCAACGTCGCTTCCGTCGCCAGCACCGACCCGCCTACTTCCGTCCACGCCAGTCCTGTCGTAAGTCCCACTTCGTTGTGCTTTTCCAACCAGAATTCCCGGTACTTCAGAACCCCCAGATATTCTTTGGCATTTTCGGCGGTAATCTCCAACTTCACCGGATCTTTTTCAGCAACGACCTTTCGCGCGATCTTGCGGCCGATGTTCTGGATCTCGCGCTCCAAGCTGCGCACCCCGGCTTCGTGCGTATAGTGCCGGATCATGTGCAGCAAACCTTCATCTGTGAAGCTCAGGTTTTCTTCCTTCAGTCCCGTCGTTTCCAGAACCCGCTTCACCAGGAACCGCTTGGCGATTTCCAGCTTTTCCTTTTCCGTGTAGCCTGGCAGCCGCAGAATTTCCATGCGGTCCTGTAACGGTTGAGGGATGGTGTGCAGCACGTTCGCTGTGCACACGAACATCACCTTCGAAAGGTCGTATTCCACGTCCAGGTAATGGTCCGTGAAGGCGTGATTCAGCTCCGGATCGAGCACTTCCATCAGCGCGGCCGAAGGATCACCGCGAAAATCCATGGACATTTTATCCACTTCATCCAGCACGAAAATCGGATTCACCGTTCCGGCCTTCTTCATCATCTGGATGATCTGGCCCGGCAGCGCCCCGATGTACGTCCTGCGGTGCCCGCGGATTTCCGCTTCGTCGCGCACCCCGCCCAGCGAGACGCGCACAAACTTGCGCCCCGTCGCGTGCCCAATAGACATCGCCAGCGAAGTCTTGCCCACGCCCGGCGGCCCGACAAAACAAAGGATGGAACCCTTGGGATTTTTCACGAGTTGCCGCACGGCCAAAAATTCCAGGATGCGGTCCTTAATTTTTTCGAGCCCGTAGTGTTCTTTGTTCAGGATTTCTTCCGCCGCTTTGATGTCCCGAATCTCTTTCGAACGCTTCTTCCACGGCACTGCCAGCAGCCAGTCCAGGTAGTTGCGGCTTACCGTGGACTCCGCGGACATTGGTGGCATCAGCTCCAGCCGCTTCAGTTCCGTGATCGCCTTTTCATGAACCTCCTTGGACATTCCGGCGGTGTCAATCTTCTTTTTCAGCTCGTCAATTTCGCTCTTCTCGCCGCGCCCCAATTCCTTCTGGATGGCTTTCAATTTTTCGTTCAGGTAATACTCTTTTTGAGCCCGCTCCATCTGGCGTTTCACGCGCGTGTTGATGTTGCGGTCCACGTTGAGCTTTTCCAGTTCGATCTCGAGGATGTCTCCGATGCGGTTCAGCCGCTCCATCGGGTCCACCATCTCCAGCAGATCCTGCTTTTCATCCACGGGCAGTTGCAGGTTCGCCGCGATCGTGTCCGAAAGGCGGGCTGAATCATCCACACGCGCTGCCGCGATCATGGTGTCGTAATTCAGGCTCTGCGAAAGCTTGATGAACTGCTCGTACAGCCCGGTTACTTTCTCTACGACCTGCTTCACTTGCGGCGAATCTTCCACCCGCGCACTCAGCAGCCGGATCGTAGCCCGGAAAAAACCTTCTTCTGCGGTCACGGAAATCGTCCGCGCACGCTCCACACCCTCCACTAGCACTTTGATGTTTCCGTCGGGGAGTTTCACGCTCTGCACGATGTTTGCCAGCGTTCCGACGGCGTAAATCTCTTCCGGCTTCGGGTCGTCCACGGAGGCATCGTGCTGCGTGGAAAGAAAAATTTTTTTATCGCCCGCCAGCGCTTCTTCCAGTGCGCGGACGCTGGCTTCGCGCCCTACGATGAACGGAGTCATCTGCTGCGGGAAGATCACCATGTCCCGCACCGGCATCATCGGCACGCGCTTGAGTTCCTGTTTTTCTCGATTGAACATTCGGCCCCTGAACTGCCCCAAACGCCGGCCTGAGAGCGGCCGGTAATTTTTTTCGCTTGGCTTCAGCGTGTGATTTTCCCGCTCGCGCCGCCCCTATCCGGCCTTTTCGAGCAGGTTCCAGTTGATTTCGTGGCCCCGGACCATGTCCGCCGTCACCACGAAATCCCGCACCTTCCGCTGCATGGGAAGGTGGTACATCAACTCCAGCATGAGGTCTTCCAGAATCATGCGCAAGCCGCGCGCGCCCACCTTGCGCTGAAGCGCCAACTCCGCCACGGTCTCGAGCGCCTCGTCGGTAAACCGCAACCGCACATTTTCAAACTCGAAGAGCCGCTGGTACTGCTTCAAGAGCGCATTCTTCGGCTCGGTCAAAATCTTCATCAGCGCGCCCTTGTCCAGGTCGCTCATCACGCCGGCGACCGGAAGGCGTCCCACGAATTCCGGAATCAGGCCGTACTTGATCAAATCGCTCGGCTGCGCCTGTTCCAGCAGTTCCAGGTTGCGCCGCTGCGCCGTTGTCTGCGCAGCATCCGTGTGGAATCCCAACGAACGCCTGCCCACACGCTTCTCCACGATCTTCTCGAGACCCACGAACGCTCCGCCGCAAATGAACAGGATATTTGTCGTATCCACCGGAGTAAATTCCTGGTGCGGATGTTTTCTTCCGCCCTGCGGGGGAACATTGGCGACGGTTCCTTCCAGAATCTTCAAGAGCGCCTGCTGAACGCCTTCGCCGGAAACGTCGCGCGTGATCGAAGGGTTCTCGTCTTTCTTTGCGATCTTGTCAATCTCGTCCACATAAATAATGCCCTGCTGCGCCTTCTGCACGTCGCCATCGGCTGCTTGCAGCAACTTCAAAATGATGTTTTCGACGTCTTCGCCGACATAACCCGCTTCCGTCAGCGTCGTCGCATCCACGATCGCGAACGGCACTTCCAGCATCCGCGAAAGCGTCTGCGCCAGCAGTGTCTTGCCCGTGCCCGTTGGCCCGATCAGCAAAATGTTCGATTTGCTCAGCTCCACGTCGCCCGGCTGCTTGTTCAGGAAAATCCGCTTGTAGTGGTTGTACACCGCGACAGCGAGTTTTTTCTTTGTGCGGTCTTGACCGATGACGTAGCCGTCTAGGAATTGCTTGATCTCCGGCGGACGCGGAAGCCGCCGCGCTGGCGCCACCGCCTGCTCGCGCTTCTCGTCTTCCAGAATCG
>Ga0335079_10001318_pt1 | contig 28288 bp, 20 predicted proteins | sample Lox_Sample_33_FD_206719 | JGI IMG/M metagenome (GOLD analysis project Ga0335079, IMG submission 206719) | Soil microbial communities from Loxahatchee National Wildlife Refuge, Florida, United States - Lox_Sample_3.3 | ecosystem: Environmental > Terrestrial > Soil > Wetlands | place: USA...
AATTACATTTTAAGAAATTAGCTACCCTGATCGGCACTCTGATCCAAGTCGAATTCCTGAAAGCCGGTGGCACGCCGCGTTATAAACGACCGATGTGGTTATGGTGGACCGGACCGCAGAACGTGGCGCTTTCCGATCTGGGTCGCATGTATCTTTGGAGATTTGCGATCGAGCATCTCTTCCGATTTCTCAAAGAGCCCATGGGACTCAATTCCAATCGTTCGCCGAATCTGGTGAGCGCTCAACAATGGATCTGGCTCTACGCCTTGGCTCATTGGCAATTGCTGCTGATGCGCGATCAAGTGAAGCCCAATCGCCCGGCTTGGGATCCCAGCAAAGCGAATCGATGCACCATGCTCACACCTTATCAGCCGCAACGTTCGGCGTTGGCATTTTTTGGGTTGGAGTTGGGTCCACCGGCTGTCAGTCCATAATTGGTATTTGCTTTTCCCTTTTTAAGGTTCAGTGCGATCGCACATTCCTTGTGCGCGATTTTGCACTCGAAACTCAAGTCGTTATTATGAAATTATAAAATCAATTAAGGAAAAATTATGAAAGTCCGTTCAGTCATCATCAAATTTATGGCCACGCTCGCAATCCTAATGATCGCGCTGATGGGCATGCCGTCAGCGCCGGCCTATGCGGCAACGATCATCAGCACCGCGTCTGGCGGCACTTGGAATGTGGCTACAACGTGGGTGGGCGGGGTTGTTCCAGCCCCAACCGATAATGTCACCATCGCAACCACGGGTACGGGCGCTGTCAATATTTCGGCGGCCGTTGCTCAAACAGGGTCAGTCACAGTCAATGATGGGGCCAACCTTACTACAAGCGGCGGCACCATATCGTTCGGCGGGCTGACTATCAATAGCGGCGGCAAAGTCACTATGCGACGGGCTTTTACCGTTACTGGGACCACAAATATAAGCGGAACGATCAACTTTGGCTCCACCAACACGACCGCAAAGGCAATGGCATTCAATGGCGATGTTACGCTCAATAGCGGTGCCGTGTGGGATGAAACCAATGGTGGAGCCAATACTCTTTTGGACACCTTTACCTTCAACGGCAGCCTGATAAACAATGCGACCACCTTTACCGCCCTGGCCGGTTTGCATACCTTCAGCGCCGCAGGGACCCTTAGCGGCGCGACCACTACCGTCATTCCTAAAGTTACATTCAAAACGGCCGCCTACACCAACTCAGGTACATTGACCGTACCCACCACCCTCACGATTACCGGTGTTACCCTGACCAACAACAGCACAATCACTGCGACTACTTCCCTTGCAGGATCGGGTGCGCTTACGAACGGCGCAACCGGTACACTGAATATCAACGGCGCTTCTACACTTACCACGATTACCAATGGAGGGACCGTTAATATCAATGGTACCGGCACTGTGAAGGCTCTTACCAACAGCGCAACGGGTACGCTCAACATTGGCAGCACGTCAACCTTCACCACGCTGACGGCTACCGCCGCTGGCAATACCGTCAATTACACGGGTGCTGCCCAGACGGTGAAAGCCACCACCTATGATACGCTCATCTTCAGCGGCACTGGTGCGAAAACCATGGCATCGAGCAGCATCAAAGTTAACAACAATCTGAGCATTGTATCTGGTGTGCAAGCTAATATTGGGGCCGGCCTTGGTCCTACTGTGAAAACTTTAACACTGGGCGGCACGCAGGAAGCTTTGGGGAGTTGGGGTTCCACCAGCTCCAGCGCCTACTATAAGAACAACACATATTTCGCGGCGACAACCGGCATTATCTATGTTGGTACACCCGGCCTGACCATCACAGCCAACAGTACCAGTAAGATCTATGGTACAGGCGTAAATTTCGCTGGAACAGAGTTTTCCACCAGTGCGTTGGTGGCTGGCGGCAGCGTAACCAAGGTGACGCTCAACAGCACGGGCGCAAGTGGCGCAGCGACCGTGGCGGGTTCGCCGTATCCCATCGTTCCAAGCGCGGCAGTTGGCACTGGTCTTACTCATTATGTTATTACCTATGTTAACGGCAGCCTGACTGTTAATCCCGAGCCGCTGACCATCACGGCCAACAGCCTCAGCAAGAACTATGGTGACACCGTAAGTTTCGCCGGGACGGAATTCACTGCTCCTGGTTTGGTAAACAGCGACACTGTTACCAGCGTGACTCTCAACAGCACGGGCGCTGATGGATCAGCTACGGTGGCAGGTTCACCGTATCCCATTGTCCCGAGCGCGGCGGTTGGCACCGGCTTGGCTAATTACACCATCAGCTACGCCAACGGCGCGTTGACGGTAAACCCTGCCAGCCAGAGCATCAACTTCGATGCAATACCCGACGAGACCTATGGTAATCCTCCCTTTGATGTCAGCGCCACAGCCACGTCGGGTTTACCCGTCAGCTTTGCCAGCACGACCACAGATGTCTGCGCGGTCTCAGGTTCCACAGTCAGCATCTTGTCCGCCGGTACCTGTACGATCGAAGCCAGCCAGGCCGGCGACAGCAACTATAGCGCCGCACAGCCCGTTGACCAGTCGTTTGGCAATGGCAAGGCCGGCGAAGCCATCAACTTCAGCGCATTGCCCGATAAAACGTACGGCGACCCTGATTTTGATATCAGTTCTTTTGCTTCGGCCACTTCAGGTTTGCCGGTCAGTTTCTCCAGCACCACCACGAGTGTCTGCTCGGTCTCAGACTCCACCGTCAGCCTCACATCCGCCGGCACCTGCACCATCGAAGCCAGTCAGAGTGGCAACAACAACTACAATGCCGCCTCCAATATGGATCAAAGCTTCATCGTCAATCCCGCCAGCCAGAGCATCAATTTCGATGCAATACCATCCAAGACTTATGACGACCCTGACTTTGATATCAGTTCTTATGCTTCGGCCACTTCGGGTTTGCCGGTCAGTTTCTCCAGCGATACCCCAAGCACTTGCACAGTTTCAAGCTCCACCGTCAGTATCCTTGTTACCGGCACCTGCACCATCGAAGCCAGCCAGAGTGGCAACGGCAACTACAATGCCGCCTCCAATGTAACTCAAAGCTTCACCGTCAACCCTGCCAGCCAGAGCATCAATTTCGATGCAATACCCGACGAGACCTATGGCGACCCTGACTTTGATGTCAGCGCCACAGCCACGTCGGGTTTACCGGTCAGCTTTGCCAGCACTACCACAGATGTCTGCGCGGTCTCAGGTTCCACGGTCAGCATCTTGTCCGCCGGCACCTGTACGATCGAAGCCAGCCAGGCCGGCGACAGCAACTATAGCGCCGCACAGCCCGTTGACCAGTCGTTTGGCAATGGCAAGGCCGGCGAAGTCATCAACTTCAGCGCATTGCCCGATAAAACGTACGGCGACGCCGATTTTGACGTCAGTTCTTATGCTTCAGCCACCTCTGGTTTGGCAGTCAGTTTCTCCAGCGACACACCGAGTGTCTGCTCGGTCTCAGACTCCACCGTCAGCCTCGCATCCGCCGGCACCTGCACGATCCGGGCCAGTCAGAGTGGCAACAACAACTACAATGCCGCCTCCAATGTGGATCAAAGCTTCACCGTCAACCCCGCCACCCAGAGCATCCGCTTCGACTTGGGCACATTGCCAGCCAAGACTTATGGCGACCCTGATTTTGATATCAGTTCTTTTGCTTCGGCCACTTCAGGTTTGCCGGTCAGTTTCTCCAGCAGCACCACGAGTGTCTGCTCGGTCTCAGACTCCACCGTCAGCCTCACATCCGCCGGCACCTGCACGATCCGGGCCAGCCAGAGTGGCAACAGCAACTACAATGCCGCCTCCAATGTGGATCAAAGCTTCATCGTCAACAAGGTCGACGCCTCCATCAACGTCACTCCTTATAACCTCACCTATGATGGCGCTTCTCATACCGCCACGGCGGCCGCCACAGGTGTGAAGAGCGAAGACCTCAGCGCCGACCTCACCCTCTCCGGCACCGCTCACACCGCCGCCGGTGCCTACACCGCCGACGCTTGGTCCTTCCATGATCCTGCCGGCAATTACAGTGATGCCAGCGGCTCCGTCAGCGACACCATCGCTCCCGCCACACCGGCCATCACATTTGGTATAGCACCAACACCTACGTATTTGGGCGGGGACTTTACTGTAAGCGCTTCGACAACCAACACTGACAATTCCACGCTAACCTATAGCTGGGTGAGTGGTCCATGCGCGCTCGTTAGCGGCGCTACGTTCAGCTCTTCTGGCTCAGGTACATGTGTTGCTCAAGCCTCAGCCATGGCAACGGCCAACTTTACTGCCGCGTTGCAACAGCAGATCATCTCAATTGCCAAGGCCGATCAATCGACCCTGATGGTCACTGGACCTTCCAACATTACTTATGGAGTCGGTGGAACCGTCACGACCTCAGGTGGTGATGGGATGGGCATGTTGTCATACGATGCCGGTTCATCCACGGGATGTAGTGTGGATTCGTCCACCGGTGTAATCACAGTCACGGATGCCAGCGGCAATTGCTCCATTACAGCTATGAAGGCAGCCGACGACAATTACAGCTCGGCCACTTCAGCAGCCCTCGATGTTTCGCTCAACAAGGCCAACCAGACAATTTCCTTCACATCATCGCCCGCCGGAGAATATGTCGGCGGACCAACTTATTCTCCAACGGCGAACTCCACCTCTGGCTTGTCAGTTACCCTGACGATCGATGACAGCGCTACATCCGTGTGCTCGATCAATAACAACGGAGTGGTTTCCTTTGCAGGCGCCGGCCGTTGCATCGTTGATGCCGATCAGGCTGGCAACGACAATTACAACGTGGCTGCTGAGGCTCAGCAGGCATTCATAGTCACTTCCAGGACCACTCCCACCCTGATGGTGACGAACTCACCCGTCACCTACAGTAGCTTGCAAGAGACGGCGAATGTGAGTGGCTCTGTACCGGGCACGATCAGCAATGTTCAATATAACGGTTCATCCATTGTTCCCACCAACTCAGGCACCTATTCAATTACGGCCGACTTCCTTCCGGACGACACGACCAATTACAATAGCCTGATCGGCGCCTCGGCTGGCGACTTCGTGATCAATAAGGCCAGCCAAAGCCTTACCTTTACTTCAAGCTCTCCTTCCAATGCAGAACCGGGTGGAGCAACCTATACCCCAACTGCCAACGGTGGCGATTCCAATAATCCAGTTGTGTTTACGATTGATGCCGCAGCAGCTTCCGTCTGTTCAATTAATGACAGCGGAGTGGTTTCCTTCGGGGGAACCGGCACCTGCATCGTTGATGCCAATCAAGCCGGAAACGACAATTACACGGCCGCCCCCCAGGTCCAGCAGACCTTCCCTGTTGGCAAAGCCAACCAAACCATCAGCTTTACCTCCAGCGCACCCACAAACGCCGTGATTGGCGGACCAACCTATTCCCTGTCAACAACCGCATCTTCTGGCCTGCCAGTCAGCTTGACGATCGATGCCTCGGCCTCGTCCGTGTGTTCGATCAGCGGCCATGAGGTCTCCTTCATAGGGGCCGGCACCTGCCTCATCGATGCCAATCAAGCCGGAAACGACAATTACACCGCGGCTCCTCAAGCTCAACAGTCGTTCACTGTCAGCAATCCACCTTCAAGCATTTCGCTCTCCAACGCGTCCATTTCTGAAGGTCAGCCGAGCGGCACAGTGATCGGAACCTTATCCACCCTGAGCGGGGTCAGCCCTTACGTTTACTCCATCACCGGTGGAAGCGACGCAGCCTCCTTCAAGATCAGCGCGAACACTTTGGAATCTAGCATCGTCCTCGCCCAACCGGGATCGCTCCAGGTCACAATCACAGTGGTTGATGCTAACGAAGCCGCGACCAGTGCGAACTTCACAATCAACGTGGTACCTACCTCCACGGCGGTGTTGCTCAGCCCTGCCGATTCGAGCATCCTGAACAACGATGCGCCCACTTTCGACTGGACGGATGTCACTGGAGCAGCTGCCTACCAGCTTCAAATCAGCAACTCCTCCAAATTCACCTCGGTGATCAAGAGTGCAACGGTCACGCCCTCCAACTACACTACAACTTCCAATCTTCCTGCCAATGTAACCCTCTATTGGCGTGTCCGGGTTGAAATTGGAAAGGTTTGGGGCACATGGTCAACGCCATGCTCATTCATGACCATCACGCAGCCGATTGGCCCCAAGTTGGTCTCCCCGGCGAACAATGGGTTGACGAGCAATTACACTCCGGCCCTGACCTGGAAAGCAGCCAAAGCGCCTGCTGGCAGGACCATCGTAAATTACGAAGTGCAGGTTGCGACCGACTCGGCCTTCCATTCCCTGGTAGTAGATGTTAATCCGACGGGTCTGAGTTACACTCTGACCTCGCCCCTAGAGTCGAATACCAAGTACTATTGGCGCGTGCGGGCCTATGACTCAGCCGGCAAGTATTCACCCTCGGCGGTATGGACATTCCGTACGGCCATGCTCGCACCCACCATGGACTCTCCAACCGGTTCAACAGGCTCTTTGAAGCCAACATTCACATGGGAAACTGTAAGCGGCGCCACAAGTTATACCATTCAGGTGTCCAGGAACACCGCCTTCACAAAATTGGTTCGCACCTCCACAGTCAAGACGAGCAGCTATATGGTGGCCTCCAACCTGCCCGCCGGGACGCTGTATTGGCGTGTCAAGGCCAACGGTGCGAATCCCAGCAGCTGGTCCACCTATTTCACGATAACGATAACAGCGCAATAAACGCGGAAGGGAGGGAATGCAAAACAAACCAACAGGGCCTCCAAGTTGTACTTGGGGGTCTGTTGGTTAAAAAGAATCAGCTAGAGGTTATGGATTGGTGATCGTCACCTGGATCGTCGCAACATCCACGCGTTGATCAGCACGAACGACTTGCAGTTGCACGGCATATAATCCGGTCAAATTCTTGGTATCCCACGTCGCCAAGGTATCATCATGGATTGGTGTGGTCGAGTCACTCCCGATTTGAATCCAAGTTTGCGGGTCAATCCCCTGACCCACCAATACACGATAACTGCTGAAATCCGCGCCGGCCGCTGTTCCTTTGATCTGCACTTGCCCGTTCACTTCTGCAAACAAGGCTGGCGCGGTGATGTTAACGTCCGGATTGACCTGTGGCGGCTGGATGGCATCGTAGGCGCTGGGTGCAATGGGCACTCCCGCGGATTTCGCCCAAGCCTGCGCCTCAGGCGGGATCATCATGAACACCCTGTCCTCGACCAATTGCGGCGGCGTAAATACCGTGGCAAGGTAACCGGTTTCCCGATTCACCGCAACGCTTTGATATAGATCATCCGGCTGAACCGGCTCGTTCCCGTTCAGAAAAATCTCACTGACAATGGATGGACAATCTTTGGTCGGCAGCAATCCCGATGGATCACACACCTCCATCGTTGTAATCCCTGCAGGCAGGGACCAACCTTGGGATGGAAGTGATCGCGATGCGGTTTGCATCAGCGCGCTCCATAGCCCAGTGGAAAGCTGCGGTGAAAGCCGAGCGGAGTCGGCGGCATGGCTCGCTGACCACACGGCGACCAGGCGCGCGGGTGTGTAGCCGACCGTCCACAGATCATGGCCGTCAGAAGTCTGCCCGTATTTCATGGCCGCGGTTTCTCCGATCTCTGATGGGTTTGGGTGTCCAAGACTGGGCCAGCGTGCCGTCTCATCACTCAAGATATTATTGATAAGATACGCCAACTGCGGTGTGGTCACGGGCTGGGCTTGCGGATCGCTTTGATCCAGCCAGACCGAGTGATCCAGCCCCTCGACGCGCAGGACCGTGATTAACCCGGGTTGACCGTAGCGCACGCCCTGCGCGGCAAAGACATCATACGCCGAAGCCATATCCAGCAAAGTAAAAGAGTCTCCGTCAAGCCCAAAAGAAGACTCGGTTCGCTGGACAGCATCGCCGCCCATCTGATTCGCGATGGCGGCCGCGGGCACGAGATAATCATTGACTAGCGCGATGCGCGCCCGCACGGGGCCATGGAATTTCCCGTCAGGATTTTGCGCGTTGCTCGTGGCTGGAATATCCCAAACGAGGGAAGCTGGACTCATGCCGCGCGTAAACGCAGTTAAATAAACGAACGGTTCCATCAGCGACCCGGGATCATGTGCCATTAAATAGCCTGTCTCGTTGCCTCGAAGCGTTTCACCCACCGCCGCGAGGATTTGACCCGACTCCGGGTCGGTGATGAGCGCACTGGCCGATGGCTCTGACAGAATCGTTCCGGGCGGCAGGGATGGAAGCAATTGCGCCGCATTACATGGCGCGCTCGGATCGGGTGTGTCTGCCAGGCGGTGGACATAGACCAAGGTGATGCAGGACGCCTGGTTTTGCAAATCATAATCGAGGGTTGTAATGATGTTCAAGCCGCCGCGTTCGATTCGTTCGCGGGTGAACTGCTTATCCAGTTCGTTGATCGCAAGATTGACAAAGGCAGGGGCGACCGCATCCGTCGATGCGGGAATCGGCAAATTGGGAATTGAGAATGAATCAAGGATTTGTGCCGCATCCTGATCGGAAATCATATGGAGAGCTTGCATGGCCCTGATGGTTGCTTCGCCGCGTTGCAGGGCGAGATCGCGCGCATCGAACGGATTCAAGCCGGGTGACTGGCTCACCCCGGCCAGCACCGCCGCTTCGGCAGGCGTCAATGTCAGGGCGGATGTGCCAAAATAAAGTTGCGCCGCCGCCTCCACACCAAAGGCGTAATGGCCGTAATCTGCTGAATTCAGATACCATTCCAGGATTTGACTGCGCCCATATTGGGCGGTGATCTGCGCCGCAAGGATCCGCTCGCGGATGGCGCGTTGAATCGTGGGCTGTTCATTATAGAGCAGCAAATCGGAGGCCAGTTTTTGTGCGATCGTCGGATGCAGGTCGGGATCTTGCCAGCCATCCAGCATATAACCGGGGCTGGTCCAAAAATCAGGCTGGGCCATGGCTACGGTGGCTTGCGCGAGAAAGTCGGGAAGGTGCTGTGGGTTTTGCGGATTAAGCGGAAGATAACGCCGCGAGGAATCGCTGGGCGCAAAGGTTAATAAGAGGTGTTGGCCGGTGCTGTCATAAATGCGCGTGGGTTGCAGCAACAGGCCGTCCGGCGGATCGAGCAGAGCAGGAAGAAGTTCAATATTTGGAAGATTGCTGGTGAGGCCTGCATAGGCCAGGGCCGTCAATAAAATCATCAAGATCAACAGGAAAGAAACGATCATCCCGAGTCCGACGCTACCCATGCGCAGGCGCCCGGCACGGACGCGTCGCTCTCCGGTGCGTTGAGCGCGTCGGCGTTGGACAATAGATTGAGTTGACGGCATATGGAGAATTAAACCACGAAAGAGAAAAGAAAGATGATCAATCTTTCAACAATTCACCCAGCCAGCCTTTTATATTCGACTTATCGGTCTTGATGAGGATGTCGCTCTGCACCTGATCATTTTGTCCGCTGATCAAAATCAGATGGCTTCTGTTCTCCAGCCAGATTTCGATCATCCAGACCGGAAGCAAATTGAGGCGGAAGGATTCGATGGTCATATTGGCGGAGGAGGCGGAGAACAATTTCACGAGGCCGGCCTTCATTGTCAGGTCGCGTTTGGTCAGGTTTAGGGCCTGACTGCGCGCGTCCAGCGAGGCATCCGCCATGGGAATATCATAAAGCTCAGCGGGCCAGTCCGCCAGATAGCTCGGGTCATAAGGTTGAACGGCTTTCAAGTCAAAGCTGGGGATGAGCCGCAGGAACGGAGCTGAACATTTCCGGCTGGCAGGAATCGGAAAATCTTGGATGAGCACCGGATAACTGTCGTTGACCTGGATGACATTGGACGCTCGGTGTTCCAATCCCATAGGAAAGCTGATGCCCTCGCTGCTCTCCATCATCTGGCCCGTGTAATCAATCGCGCCGCCGAGATCGAATGTCCAGAGCGGAAGATAAAGTCCGCGCGGCGGTTCCGCCTGCTTCTCCGGTTGGATCTGGTTCTCCTCCGCGTATTTGACGAGCAGTTGAACCGCATGCTTCTGATCAAAGGCAAAGGGAATGATTCCATCCGGCGCAATCAGCTCTTTCGATTTTTCCAGATTGACGACATGCGGCGAACCGCAGTACACACACACCGCGGAAAGCTGATCGGGCGGCAGGATGAACTGCGCGCCGCAGCCCTGACACTGAAAGACCTGCTCCGCCAGCGGTTTATCATGACCGCGGGCAGTCGCCATCGCCACGATGAAATCCTCCTGTTTGGTCGGAGCTTGCGTGTGGAGGGATTGATTGCGCGCACAATACTCGCAGACCAGGGACTGGCCATCGGGCGAAAACGTCATACGACCGCCGCATTTGGGGCACATGAATCTCTGGGCCTCAGCCTGTGACAAGTGAGCGGGGGCGGCGGGCAACGCCTCGGGATTCACAATTTCGTCGGGTTTGATTTTGCCATCGAGGATGGCGAGGGCGCGGCGAGCCTCAGGATGCTGCAGATCGTTCGATAGACAGTTCTCCAGCGCTCCGCGCTTCTCGGCCGGATCATCTGTGACCTGGCTCATCCAATACCAGGCCTCCGCCATCACTTCGTGATCACTGCTGGTGTAGGTGGCGCGGTCGAAGTAACGACGGGCAGTATCCTTGTCACCCGCCTTGGCCTCAATGATGCCGCGTTTCAAGAGTTCCTTGCCATAATCGTCGGCAAAGTCATCGCCGGGTAAAACCCCGCCATAATTTGTATTCATTATTTTTGACTCCTCACAATCGCGTCCGCCATCTGGGCGACACGTGCCATGTATTCCACGTCGTGAACACGGACCATATCCGCGCCCCGCGCAACACCGACCGCAACGGCTGCCGCGGTGCCTTCCAAGCGCTGGTCGGGCGGCAAATCCAATGTGTAACCGATGAACGATTTGCGCGACGGTCCCAGCAAAACTGGGAAGCCGAGGGTGCGGATTACATCGAGGCGATTGATCAGCTCGAGGTTGTGTTCCACTTTTTTCCCGAAACCAATTCCGGGGTCGAGGATGATGCGCTCGTCCTCAATGCCTGCTTCCCGGGCGAGTTGGACGCTATCCATTAATTCGCGCTTTACATCTTCAATCAAGTCTTCGTATTCCGCGCCGATATAAGCCTTGCCCAATTGAGCGCGCACTTCGACGCTGGCAGGGTTGCTCCGGTTGTGCATCAGGATCACGGGAGATTTCGATCTGGCAAGCACATGTTTCAATTCGGGATCTGCGCGGAGTGCCCACACGTCGTTGACCATATGCGCGCCTTCGTTCAGCGCTTCTTCCGCAACACTGGCTTTATACGTGTCGACGGAAATCAATGTATTGGGAAATTCCTTGACAATTGCTTTGACGACCGGGATGACGCGCCGGCGCTCTTCCTCAGCATCCACCGGCTGCGAACCCGGACGGGTTGATTCTCCACCAATGTCCAAAATCACGGCTCCCGCCTCGACGAATCGTTTTGCAAGCGCCAGAGCCCCCCTCTCCAGCTCTCCCCCCGTTGCCTGGACATGGGGGGAGATGGGGGCCGGCAGCAACCCATCGCCCGAAAAGCTATCCGGCGTGATGTTGAGGATGCCCATCACATAGGTGCGGCTTCCCCAATCCAAGGTGTGGCGCCCGATTTGCAATGATTTCATGCAATCTGATCGAGTGGGCGAGTCAGCCACGCCTCGGCTTCATCGAGGTCACTAAAAATCCGGATCGCTGCGGAAGTTTCGGGCAGCACCAAGGATGTGATCTCGCGGATGCCATTCGCAACCTTTTCATTGGCGACCACCACGGCCAGCCGGATGTTGCGCGCGGAAGGATCGCTGTTCACTTCAACTGCCGTTCGGATCGCTTTTTCCGGAATATCCTTTACGGCGCGCAAGTCGTAGAGATTGCGAGTCAGGCGATCGGAGCCGAGCAAATGATCCAGCGCAAAGTCGTGCCAATCGCGCAGGGTGGCCTCCGACAGGTCGCTGAAGGTAAGCGTCATGCCGCCGTCGGTGCGTCGGACGACGTTCATGCCCACACCGGGCTTGGCTTTCCAGTTGAGAGGTTTGAGATTGGTCATGGAGCCTCCGTCTTTGGCGCGATTATAACCGCTCCAAAATATTATTTGAATGGATGGATTCCGCTGGCATCCACACCTGCCAGCAGTTCTCTAATTGTTTTTCTCAGGACCGGATGGATGTACTCGGGAGCAATGTCCGCGAGCGGCACGAGGACAAAGGCGCGTTCATGCAGGCGCGGATGTGGAAGGGTCAATGCGTCGGATTCGAAGAGGAGGTCATCGTAGAAGAGAATATCCAGATCGATCAGGCGCGGCCCCCAACGGAAGGATTTCTCGCGTCCAAGCCGGGCCTCCAGTTGCTTGAGGCATTTCAAAAGCGGCTCCGGCTTGAGGGTTGTTTCACACTTAACCGCCATGTTGAGGAACGCCGGCTGATTCTCAATACCCCACGGGGGCGTCTCATAGATTTTTGATTCGGCGAGGACTTTCACTTCTGGCAGGAGCGCTCCAATTGCCGCGCGCAGATTCGCAGACCGGTCGCCCAGGTTTGTTCCAAGCGCAAGGTACACCATATGTTTCATCGGTTTGCTAAATCTTTTCAATCAACAATGCCAGTTCATCCAATGTAATCACTCCCCAACGCCCGGACTTTTCTTCCATCTCATTCAGGGCTTCCTTGATAAGCCTTGCGCCATCTTTTCCATCTTTGCTGGTGGTTACGTCTTTCGATTCGATGCCTGCGGCGCGCAAGACCGCGTCGCCCCCCTTCCATGAGCGCACGGCCAGACGCGCGCGGGGTATCAGATTCCATCTGCCGACGGCATCCGGTGCGGCGAGCAGGATAGCAGTTGAAACATCGTTTTCAATGCCAACGACCATGACCACATCCAAATCAAAACTCAAAATGGACTGCGCCGCGAAGAATACCGCGCGCAGACTTGATGAAACGATGGCCGCCGAACAAGCCAAGGCTGAAGTGCTTAAGATTTTCTCTGCATCTATGGAACGCGATTCATCCAAGCCAAAAATCACATCTTGAACGCGAGACGAACCCACTCCGGCCTCATCGACCGCTTGCCGTATGGATTCGGAGGGATTCGCGGATTGAACAACGGAAATGACAAAGGCGTCTGAATCGGACATAGTTGGGATGGTTATGATTGCCCTTTTGCGGAGGGGATTCTATAATGCAATTATACAGAATGGTTCCGGATAAGCAATAGTCGGGAAGGTTTTGTGGAGGAAAATATGGATAAGGTATCTGTCCAATTGGGCGACGTGCAAAAAACGTTATTCCTGCCTTTGTGGGGACGCGCCGTCGAGACGAAAAAGGAAAAACCCCTGCTGCAGGATCAGACTGCGCTGGAGATCATCGAAAAGGTGGATTACGACTTTGCCGGCATCACGAAGAACATCACCGAGATCAGCCAGGTCGCATGGATCATGCGCAGTATTTACATTGACGAGGTCATCAGGGATTTTCTCGAGCGGCATCCGAAAGCGGCGATTGTCAATATCGGTTGCGGCATGGACACGACCTTCGACCGAATCGATAACGGCTCGCTTCTTTGGTACGACCTGGACCTGCCGGATGTCATCGAGTTGAGGAGAAAGTTCATCCAGGAAAGCGAACGAAGGAAGTTTATCCCGGCTTCTTTTCTTGACGAAGGCTGGCTGAAGGAAATCAAAATCGTTGATGGTATTATGTTTATTGCGGCGGGCGTGTTCTATTACTTTGAAGAAAACGAAGTGAAGACATTCCTGAAAAGGCTCGCCGATGTCTTCCCGGAATGCGAAGTCTTCTTTGATGTGTCCTCTCCACGCGGCGTGCGAATTGCCAACAAAAGAGTCATCACCAGCAGCGGCCTGGACGAGAGATCCTATCTAAAGTGGGGATTGAAAGACACTCACGATATTTTGTTATGGGACAATCGCTTCGAGATATTGAAAATATATTATTACTTCAAACATAAAGAGTTGGCTCTGAAAATTAGAATGATCGGCTCGATCTCGGATTGGATGAAAATACAATATATAATTCATTTGAGAATCAAGAAGCGAGACTGAGTTTTTGCAAAACACGATTCGCTCTCGGAAGCTGTTGATGAGACAAAAAGATTTACAGCACATATCTGATTACCTTACACCCTTGAGTTTGGAGTGGTTGGATCACAACGGGCGGCAGCCTGAGATTCGATAGGATTGCCTGGGAACTCGGCAAGAATAAGAGGCCAGTAGCCAGCGCCGGATCAGGGTTCCTCGGGACTCCGCTTTCGTTTCCATCGGCAGAAAGTTGGCGATCTGGCTCAAGTTTAGCGATTGACTCGGCAGCCTTCCGACGATGATCCAGATCCAGTTCGTTACCTGCCTGCAGTTCTTCACCGGCACCAAGGTTTTCAACGCGTCGCTCAAACGGTCGTACAATTCCTCGCGGCTGCTCAGCGCGGGCCTCCTTGGGTCGTAGACAACCAAATTATGCCCTATTCGCTGAGCCGTAGCCTTTTAGTCATTCGGTAAGCTGATCAGAGCACATATCCTGTTTGCCGGTTGGCCAAACTAAAATATGGCAAATGATCATCTTTTCTTTAAAGTCTTGGTTGCGACGAACAGAGTTACGGACGCAGGCGCTCTGGAATATCCGCTAATTCATCCGGCCACCGATTTTTGCCAGAGATCCACGCTCACCCCTACACCTTAAACGGAATTCATCTTGCCGGCTTATTCGTTTCTCTTTTCACCGCATTAATGAAGTCGGCGAAGAGTCCGTAGGCGGTTTCTTCGGGTCCGGCGCCCAAGCCGGGGCGTTCGGTCTGGACGATCGCCAGGTCGCCCAGCACATCGGTGCGAAATTCCAGCCCGGCGCTGGCGCTCGACATTCCATACAGACGCGAAGTTGAATCCACCAACTCCGGCGCAACGCGCGCGCGAATATTCCTTCCGCCTTTTTCAGCGGACGCGACCAATTTCCAACGCTGACCTTTGGCATTTGCTTCCCGAACCATTTCCGGCGTGATATGGCGGATTCCGGTTCGATCTACTGCCTGCGGTGTGAACGGCGTATCCATCAGAACCGTGATCAACGCCGCGACCTTGATCGCCGCGTCCCAACCGTCCACATCGTTGGACGGATCGGTCTCCGCCACGCCGATGCCTTGACAATATTTCACAGCCTGATCGAACGTCTCGCCGTTTTCCATGCGCGTCAGGATAATATTGGTCGTCGAATTGATAATGCCTTTGAAGGAGACCAGCTCCGCAGCGGGCATGGCTTCGCGGAACGTGGAAAAGACCGGCGTGCCGCCCAACACGGTCGACTCAAAATAAAACTTCTTATGCTTCGATTTTGCCAGCGCAGTCAGTTCACGATAGCCATACACCACCGTGCCTTTGTTGGCCGTGATGCTGTGCATTCCTAAAGTGAGTGCGGCTCTGCAATGGTCAATCGCTGGCTGACCCGTGGTGTGATTCACCGGAGAATTTTCAAACATCACATCCGCGTTGGATCCTTTGATGACCGACAACGAATCATTCACGGGCGATGACGAAAGGCTCGAAACCGATTGGTCCGATCGGACCAGCGACAAGGCTTGCACGACATCCAGTCCATTTGGATTGACGGCGAAACCGTGTCTGCCTGTGGCAATGCCCGTCACGGAAAACGTGATCTCGTATTGATCTTTCAGCGTGATGCGCTTGCGCCTCAGCAATTCGATCAGTGCCTGCGCAACGTTGCCGAAACCGATGAAGGCAAGCTTGTAATGAGCCATGGGTTGGTCTCCCGTAGGGGCTGTCCCTACAATTTATAGCGGCGGATAGGGAAACGATCTGCGTCCTTGTGGCGGATGCGGAAAGACTTTGGATGTGGTCAATGCTTTGGCGCGCGCTTTGAGGGCGACGATCTCGCGCGGGCTGAGATAAGGCTCGAGATCGGTCAGCAGGCTTTGGTTCGAGCAGAGAGGCGCGAGGCACGACAATAAATGGTCGGGAATTGACTCGCCCGCAAAATCCCAGATGACCGTCCGCAATTTATCGTATTCGTGGAAACAAATCCCATGATCAATCGCCCAGAGTTTATGTGCGTCGGCATCGAAGAAAACGTGACTGCCTTTGCGGTCGGCATTGTTGACCAGCAGGTCGAACAAGACGACTGGCTTCAATTTCGCCTTGTCTTCGTCGCTGAAATTGAAGTAATGATATTCGGGATCGAAATCGATATATTGTTGCAGCGAACCGGAACCGTGCGGACCGTCGGCGCGCAGCGTGGTGAACGGGACGAAGCGAAAGCCCAGCGCCTCGCTGACCAGATACGCGGCCACCTCGCGCAAGGCCAGTGTGTTCTCGGGAAAATCCCACAGCGGCTGCTCACCGCGCGACGGTTTGTAAACGGCAGGAATCGTTTTGCCCTGGTAATGGACATCCACGAGGAACGTGTAATTCGAACCCAGCATGAATTGGCCCTTGAGTTTTAGGTTGCCATGTTGAAGGGCAGATTGTAAATCGTGGGATGGAATATTGGTCACAGGGAATGATTAATGCAAATGCCCATTCTTCTTCGGGCAGAAGTGACCTTCGGGCTCCATGGGCTGTCCGCATTGCGGGCAGATCGGTCGTCCGCGCGCCGCGATCTCCGCGCCCCAGCGCGCCATCTTATGGACCTGGTCGCGCGTGCACCAAAAGCGGATGACCGCGCCCGATTCGGGGTCTTGATCTTCTGTCAGCAACTCGCGCACGAACAACACAACGCGGTCGCGGTTGGCATCGTAGCCGAGTCCGATCTCGCCGACGCGGAACATCGGGTCAACCGGTGGGTTGATGCGCATCTGCGCCTCGACGTACTCGGCTGAGGCCTCCTGAAGATTCGGATTCTGCCGCATCACCTCCACCAAGAATTTTTCCACGCCGATGGCCAAGGAAAGCAATTGAGTCTTTTCGATGATGACCGTGTAGGTTTTCTCAGCCCGAAAAGCTTGAATGTAAAAAACGCGCTGACCGGGTTTGCCGATGGCGTCGCTGGTGATGTGATCGCAGGGATCGATATCGAGTTCAAGACGTGGAGCCATAATTCCTTTGCTGTAAATTTAGTATACCAGATTCGATTTCCCATCGAACGAAAGTATAATCAAGCCACCTTCGCCAAACGAGGAGCGCGTCATGTATGATAAAAAGAAACTGAACGATTTAAGAGATTCGCTGGAAACATGGGAGGACACTTCGTTGAGAGAGACTCTGGCATCCATGCCGGAGCGACAAGACCAATTCATCACGACATCCTCTGAACCGATCCATCGACTCTATACTCCGCTCGATGTGGCGGATATGGATTACGCTTCTGCGCTCGGACTTCCGGGCGAATATCCATACACGCGCGGAGTCCACCCGACTCTTCACCGCGGCAAGTTGTGGACCATGCGCATGTTCGCCGGATTCGGAACCGCGGAGGAAACGAATCAACGATTCAAATATTTGCTGGATCAAGGTCAAACAGGGTTATCCATCGCGTTCGATTTGGCGACTCTGATGGGCTACGACACGGATCAGCCGGAAGCGCTCGGCGAGTTCGGCAAATGCGGCGTGGCGGTCTCATCGCTGAAAGACATGGAAATCCTGCTCGATGGCATTCCGCTCGACAAAGTCTCCACCAGCATGACCATCAATTCCGCCGCCGCCATCATCTGGGCGATGTATATCGCCGCCGCGGAAAAACAAGGCGTGCCTTCCGATCAACTGCGCGGCACGACTCAAAACGATATCCTTAAAGAATTCATCGCACAAAAAGAATTTATCTTTCCGCCGAATCCATCCATGCGGCTTGTGGTGGACACGATGGAATTCGGCGCGCAGAAAGTTCGGCAGTGGAACACGATCTCGATCAGCGGCTATCACATCCGGGAGGCCGGTTCGACTGCCGCGCAAGAACTGGCATTTACACTGGCAGACGGCATGGAATATGTGAGATGGGGAATCCAGCGCGGCATGGATGTGGATGAATTTGCACCGCGTCTTTCATTCTTCTTCAACGCCCATAATGATTTTTTCGAAGAGATCGCCAAGTACCGCGCCGCGCGCCGCATCTGGGCACGTGAAATGAGGGAGACATTCCATGCCAGGAATCCGCGTTCGTGGCTGTTGAGATTCCATACACAGACCGCCGGCGTTTCGCTCACTGCGCAGCAACCGGAGAACAACGTTGTGCGCGTTGCAATTCAAGCATTGGCCGCGGTCCTCGGCGGGACACAAAGCTTACATACGAATTCGCTCGATGAGGCCCTGGCGCTTCCCTCTGAACACGCGGTGACGATTGCACTGCGCACGCAGCAGATCATTGCCGAGGAATCGGGGGTGGCAAACACCATTGATCCGCTGGGCGGCAGTTTCTTCGTCGAAGCGCAAACCGATCGAATCGAAGCCCAGGCGCGTCATTATTTCCAGCGCATCGAAGAATTGGGTGGGGTCATTCCCGCCATCGAGAAAGGATTCTTCCAAAGCGAGATCGCCGATGCCGCCTATCGGTATCAACGTGAGATCGATGAAGGCGTGCGGAAAATTGTCGGCGTGAACGCATATACTGAAGAAAAGCCGCTCACGGTTCCAATTTTGGAAATGGACCCGAACGGTTATAAGCGACAGGTAGATCGCCTCGCAGAACTCCGTGAGTCGCGCGATGGCGGACGCCTCGGCCAGGCAATGGATAGACTCCGCATTGCATTGCAGGGCACAGAAAACTCCATGCCCTATTTAATGGAATGCGTCCACGCCTATGCCACACTGGGTGAGATCATCCATTTGATGAAAGAAGTGTTTGGAATTTACGAAGAGCCAACGATGATTTGACAATACTCGATATGCAACAATCAGATCCCGGAAAAAGAGAGGGCGGCCGTTGCGGCCGCCTTTCTGACTCCCGTCTCGTCACGGACCCGCGCCTACCCCCATCGCCAGCTTGTGCCGTCTTTTGCGTCCTCAATGGTCACACCCAACGATTTCAGCCGATCACGAATTTGATCGGAGAGCGCCCACAACTTTTGCTTGCGGACTTCGCTCCGCACTTCAACCAGCAAATCAATGAACTGGTCGGCCTGGCCGGAGCCTTCCTTCTCTCGCAATTGCAAACCCAAGACGCCCTTCAGCTCGCGCAAAGTAAGCTGCGCAGGTTTGAGTTGATCACCGGTCGCACCTTCATCACGCGCGGTATTGATGGCTTTGACCAGTTCATGGATGGAAGCCAATGCCAGGGGCGTGTTGAAGTCATCATCCATCGCGGACGTGAAGGCTTGTTGGGTCGCTTCGGACTGCGAAGTGAGTTCCGCCGCGCTCCCCGCAGGGATTCCCTTGACATTGGGCAATGCCGGCCGAAGTCCGGATTTGAGACGCCCCAGACTCTTCTCCGCCGCGTCGAGGGTCTCCTCATTAAAGACCAGCGGGGCGCGATACGAACTGCTCAGGACCAGCATGCGCATCACGTCCGCGTCTCGCTTCGACAAGAATTCCTTGATGCTGATGATGTTGCCAAGCGATTTAGACATCTTCTCGCCGCCCAGCTGCAACATGCCGTTATGAATCCAATAGCGCGCAAAGGGTTTGCCGGTGTAGCATTCGGATTGAGCGATCTCGTTCTCGTGATGCGGGAAGATCAAATCGTTGCCGCCGCCGTGGATATCGATCTGTTCACCAAATTCAGCAAGGTTCATTGCCGAGCATTCGATGTGCCAGCCGGGGCGACCCTGGCCCCAGGGTGAATCCCACGCAGGCTCGCCGCGCTTGGCGGCCTTCCACAAGGCGAAATCCATCGGATGCTCTTTGGCCTCCTCGACTTCGATACGAGCCCCGGCCTGCATCTCATCGAGTTTGCGCCCCGATAGCTTTCCGTAATCGGGGTCCTTGGTAACCCGGAAATAGACGTCGCCATTCGACGCGGCATAGGCATAGCCTTTTTCAATCAAACCCTTGACCATGGATTGGATCTTGTCCATGGTCTGCGTGGCGCGCGGGTTGACGGTGGCGGGCAGGATGTTCAAGTCTTTAAGATTCTGAGCATAATCGTCAATGTATCTCTGCGCGAGTTTGAAGGGGTCCTCCTTGAGTTGGTTGGCGCGATTAATGATCTTGTCATCCACATCCGTATAGTTCATCACGTGCTTGACCTTGTACCCGCGATATTCAAAATAACGGCGGATGACATCGAATACCAATGCCGACATGGCGTGACCTACATGCGCATCGTTATAGACCGTCACGCCGCACACATACATGCGGACGGCGTTCGGCTCGAGGGGCTGGAAGTCTTCCTTCTTGCGTGTGAGGGTGTTATAGATGCGCAACATGCTTTCTTTCTCCGCCACGAAAGGCACCAAGGCGCATAAAAATGACGCTCCTGGGTGCCTTTCGGTATCCTGTGATCAAGCAATTCGTTTCATCCCTAGCTTGCTTTCTTGCGCTTGCCGTTCTCTTCGTCCACGCGGGCAAAAACCATCCGGCCAGCCGCGGTCTGCAGTACCTTTGTGATATGCACGTCCATGTATTCGCCGATGTAATCCTTGCCGTTCTCCACCACAACCATGGTGCCATCGTCCATATAACCGACGCCCTGGCCCATTTCCTTGCCTTCCTGGAAGATGTTGATCTTCAGGATTTCACCCGGCAGGACCACCGACTTGACCGCATTGGACAGCTCATTGATGTTCAGTACGGTCACTCCCTGCAGCTCGGCAATGCGATTCAGGTTGTAATCGTTCGTCAACACCGGACTCTTGAGCTGTTTACCCAGCACCACGAGTTTATCATCCACCTCGCGCACACCTTCGACATCAATGTCACTGACACGCACGAGGATATTGGGAAGTTTCTGCAGTTCCGCCAGGACCTCCATGCCGCGTCGCCCGCGCTGACGGCGCAGGCTATCCGGCGAGTCAGCAATGTACTGAAGTTCATTCAACACAAAGCGCGGGATCAGCAGCGTGCCGGGTAAAAAACCTGCCCGAGCGATATCCGCCACGCGTCCGTCAATGATGACACTGGTATCAAGTAAGATTGTGCGATTGAGATTTGTCCAAGAGGAACCGGAACCTCCCTCGCCGCCGCGACCGCTCAACGTGCCGAACAGGCTCATGATGTCGCCTTGCCGCATGACGAACACCATCACGCCGAAGTAGCTGAAAAGCAAAACACCGATGAACGGCATGATGCGCCCAAACGGTTCAGGCAACAGCGATAGAGGAAACGACAACAAGGCCGCCGTGAGCAACCCAACCATGAGCCCCATCAGCCCGGCAAAGAGGGTCTCCGCCGCCATTCGTCCAAGAAGAGAACGCAGAACCCGAACCGGACGCGTCGTAACATAAGGCGTCACGATAAGCCCTGTTAATGCCCCTATCAACACAGAGGACCAAATGATGCGGACCGACTCCGCGTGCGACGAAGCGTAATGTGAGAACGAGGCTCCAAAGTATCCCCCGGCGACAGAAAGCACGATCATGCCAATGATGCGAAAAATGAATTCAACGCTCATAATTGCTCCTTTCATTTCCAAATTTATAAGGTGCGAATAATTGGCATCATAATAGCATGGGTCATCTGTCCCGTCAATTGGCGATTTGATATCTATAATGTGGTTATAATCTGACACCTATGACCGTTGACCGTTTTGGACGTGGCGCTTGCTGTTTGCAATATTAAATAAATTATAATGCGGAGCGATTTTCGATGATCTTGACCGACACCCTCAACCGGCCTCTGCGTGACTTGCGCATCTCCGTCACTGACCGGTGTAATTTTCGTTGCGTTTATTGCATGCCCAAGGAAGTCTTTGGGCCGGATTATCCATTTCTGCGCCGCGCCCAAATTCTGACCTTTGAAGAAATCACCCGGCTGGTTCGTATTTTCATGGGATACGGCGTTCGCAAGATTCGATTGACCGGTGGCGAACCATTGGTGCGCCGCGATCTACACCTGCTGGTCGCGATGATATCCGACATTCCCGATATCGACTTGACCCTGACCACCAATGGCTCCCTGCTCGCCAGGCAAGCGCGCCTGCTCAAGGAGGCTGGATTAAAACGGGTGACGGTCAGCCTCGACTCGCTTGATAACCAGATATTCAAAGCCATGAACGATGTGGATTTTCCGGTGGAAAAAGTTGTGGAGGGCATGGACGAGGCCGCAAAGGTCGGCCTGGGCCCCATCAAAGTAAACATGGTGGTCAAGCGCGGCCTGAACGAATCGAGCATATTACCGATGGCGCATTTCTTCCGCGAAAAAGGTTATATTTTGCGCTTCATCGAATATATGGATGTGGGACACACCAACGGATGGCGGATGAACGATGTGGTGTCGGCCAATGAAATCATCAAGATGATTGATGCGGAGCTGCCGCTCGAACCCATTGAACCAAACTACCGGGGCGAGGTGGCCGGTCGCTGGCGATATAAAGACGGGAGCGGCGAGATCGGGATCATTGCCTCCGTGACACAGCCGTTCTGCCGCGATTGCAATCGCGCCCGACTCTCCGCGGAAGGCGATTTATACACCTGCCTCTTTGCTGTCAAGGGATTCAACCTTCGCGACCTGCTGCGCGGCGGGTCCAGCGACGATGAAATCTCACAAGCCATCGCGGGCGTATGGAATAAACGCAGCGACCGCTATTCGGAGCTTCGATCTGAAAACACGACCTCATTGCCCAAAGTCGAGATGTCGCATATCGGCGGATGAGATAAGTGCTCCGTCTCAAGACCCTCTTTTACATTTGATTTAGGAGATTCTTTTGCTTTCACCGAATGGCATCCAAGCCATCTTCTTTGACCTTGATGGAACCCTTCGTCACAACCTTCCCGCCGGCGGGGACGTTCTTATGGATTATGCATCCCAACTCGGCTTGCGCCTCCACCATGAAGATCGTCTGCGTGCCATGCGCTGGGAACATTATTACTGGGCCAATTCGATGGATTTGAAAACGGACCGGGAAATTTACCCGCAGGAGAATCGCGAATTCTGGCAGAACTATTGCCGCAGACAATTGGTGGCATCCGGCGCATCCAGCGGACAAGCAGAAGAACTCACCCCCAAAATTTCACGATACATGGAGGATGCCTATCGTCCGAAAAGCGTCGTGCCTGAGGATGTGCTTCGATTGTTGCCCCAACTTCAACAAGCGGGTTATTCCATGGCGGTTATTTCCAATCGCGAAAAGCCCTATCAACAGGAGATCGAATCGCTGGGCATTGCTCCATATTTTGTTTTTTCGTTGGCAGGCGGCGAAGTGAACGCCTGGAAACCCGAACCGGATATTTTCTATCATGCCTGCAAGCGCATGGATATAAAACCGTCGCAGGCGGTGTACGTCGGCGACAATTATTTTGCCGATGTGATCGGCGCGCGTCGTGCCGGACTTCAGCCGGTTCTCTACGACCCGCGCGGCATCTTCCCTGACGCCGGGTGCCCGGTGCTGGCCAGGTTTGACCAGCTGCCCACCGTACTGGAGGCGCTCTAGGCCGCTCCGCCAAACGAGACCAGGACAAGATTGCGGTATTGAAAAGGGTACCATACATGGAAGGGGGAGGCGGTCGATATGTCCCGGGGGAGCATGGACCAATGCGTCCATCTCTGCGAATCCGCGTTCGCGGATCTCAGCCCGCCTGGTTGCACAAGCAGTGCGAGACAACACCGTCGTGCACATCCGTGCCACGAAACGGAATACACAATCTTTCTGCCATCCGGCAGGGAAGTGCATGACAAGTGCCTCCTGCCGGAAGCGCCGCGCCATGCTCCTCCGCCAAGCACACGCCAGACCGTGACGATGATCGATCTCATCTGGAGATCGTTCAAGTATGCAGCGATCCATCTGTACGGGTCAGCCCTCCATTCGAGCCGCAAGGGCCTCCAGGGCATCGTTCCGTGTTGCTCTCCGAAACTGCCAGCGCTATAATTGGCCAGAATGAACCGTTGGAAGACGCCGCCCGTTCTCTTTCCCGGCATCGGAGGCATGCTGGCCATCCTGCTCATCGTAGTATGGTACAAGCCTCTCAGCTCCCATGTCTTCATGGGTGATGATCTGTTGTGGATCCAGGCCTACAACGCGGGGTTTGCCGCGCGCGGCTTTTGGCTCAGCATTCTTACCATGGGCCAGGCAAGCGCAAAATTCCGCCCCATGTCGAACGCGCTCATCCTTCTGTCTACGGACCTATGTCGGAACGGGTACGGTTGCTACGTGCGCATCAATTGTGCGATCCTGCTGTTGAACGCGGCGTTGATCTCGATGGCTGCCTATTGGGTCAGCGCCAGATGGTGGCCGAGCGCGGTGATGGCAGCGCTGGCGCTCATCGTATCGAGGTTCGCCTACTATGACATTTTGGCGGTCATGGGTTTGATGGAAAGCCTGTCGCTGACCTTCGTCCTGCTGTTCGCGCTTTGCGGAATCCGGTTTGTGATGTCCGGCAGGCGGCGTTGGCTGGCGTTGCAGATCCTGTGCTATGTTTTGGCCCTTCTCTCCCATGAGAGGTTTATGGTCTTGATCGTGCCGCTGTTTCTATCGGCGTTTCTGGAGCGCGCGCGCTTGAAGAAGGCCGGCCTCTTCGCAGCCCTCGCGGCCGCAGCGCTGGTGACGAGTGCCTATTTGGTTGTGAAGCAATTTGTGCTTGGAGATTCGGTTTTTGAAGGTACGGCGGGCACCTCCGTGCTTGCAACGTTTCACCTGTCACAGTTTTTGTCCTTTCTAGGCCAGGGATTTCTGAACCTGATCGGGTTCAATATGGGGCCCGCGCAGTGGAGCGGGGCACAGTTCACGGATGCCGGCTTCGGCGGTATTTTGGTCGGCGCATTCTTGTCCGGGAGCCTGGCGACCCTCACGGTGCTGCTTGTGCGGCAACGGCCCGCGGCGTATACGCGGCTGCAGTTCAAACTGGCCGCATTCTTAGTCGTCACGATCGCGGTTCTGCTGGTTTCCGCTTCCATCACGTTCCGCCAGGAGTTTCGCTGGCTGTACGCGCCGTTTGCAGCATTCATTCTGCTGGTTGTCCTGCTGCTTGGCGGGCTGCCCGGCACTAAGGTCAGGCTGCTCCTAGGGGTGATTCTGGCCGTCGCTTTCACCGCCGTGGACCTCTTCTACAGACCCCTCATCCATGCGAACTTCAATTTCATGAGCGCGGGTCAACTGGCAGATTCCGTGAAGACCCAGATCCTGGACAAGCTCGGCCCACACAGGCTCTCCAGAACAGCGATCTATGTTGTCACGAATGGAAATGGAGACTATTACATTCAGGGGTGGATACTGGGCGACGAGTATTTCTTCCAGCTGTACTCTCCGAAGGTGCACGTCGATGTACATTATGTGAACAGCCTGTCAGCCCTGCCCACGAATATCTTTCAGGCTCAGCGATTTGTCGTGTTCCAAATCCTGGATACGGAGGTGGTCCGCGTGCCAAATCGACAGGTTCAGCAGTTGTTGGCCGCCAGAGAGCCACCCTCTGCCGGCCGGGTCGAATTGAATTTGCTCACTCGCCTGCCCGCCGGCGTTGTAAACAGGCCTCTCCCCTCGAGTCCGCCAACGGACGGCGCTCCCTTCATCATCAATTGGAACGGCGCGACTGGCGCGGTCGCGGTGGCCGGCGCTCCCGGCCTGCGCTTCTCCACGATCAACTGCGCCGCGAATTCCCACTTGCGGTTTCGCGCCGGTATGCCGTATGCCGTGGGAGACGGCGCTGATCTCACTGTTATTGTCCAGAAACAGAGACACATCGAGAGATTGGCGGACATATCGTTCAGGCCAGCGAGCGTAGATCGGCTTGTCAGTTGGTCCGACTATGACCTTCCCATCCAATCTTGCAGGGGCGGGCCGGTCGACGTGACATTTCTCGTGAACTCCCCCAGCTTCGATACGGCCGGTGACGTGATTGCCGTAGCCGATATTGAATTGATACTGCCGGATCAACCCTGATCCACTGGGAAACCTGGCCTTTGCGGGTCTTTCGCCAGCCAGCGACTCATCGGAAGGCGGGTGCCGACCGGTCTCAGGGGACATGCCGCGCTCGGCGCGGATCCGCTAGCGTTCGGGGTCAGTCTGGGGATGCGGCAGCGCCTTCGTGAACAGGAAGACCAGGCGCGTACGCAGCGCGACTAAGAATCTTCGAACGAACGGCAGCCGAAAAATCAGCAACAGCGCGATGAGTATTCCATAATTCTCTGGTGCGCTGATATCGCCTGACAAATGAAAGATGTCACCCTTCACGGCCATGGCGTAATGCAACGCGGCAATGGGTGCGGTGAAGTACACGGCCAGATGCAAGCGCTTCCAGTTTTTCCCCAGGCGCACTTTCCAAACGTCGAAAGAAGTCATCGCCAGCGGAACCAGCAGAAGGAAAGTGGCCATGCCATACAGGATATAGGATTTTTGAATCACGGTTTGGATGAGCAGGTTCCAGGCCAGCCCATTATCCAGGTCCACAAAGATGATCACATGCAGGACGGCATACATGATGGCGTACAATCCGAGAGCGCGGCGGCGCTTGAGCAATTCACGCCAGCCCAGCAGCGTCGTCAATGGTGTGCAAGCCAGGGAAAGCACAAGCAGCGCGATGGCATGACGCCCAGTTAGAATTTCCATCTGCTGGATCGGATTGACCGTCAGATGGTGGGTGAACAAGCCATACACAATGATCACCAATTCCGACCATGCGTAGGCGTGCATCGCGATCTGCAAGGGCGTAAAGGGAAGCCGTTTAAGCCAATTGACGAAAGACATTTTAAGAATTATATACCCTGACATACGATGCGGAATCCGTTTCATTCCAAACGGATTCCGCATCGTAGATACGACCGTTCCAGCAGCCGCTAGTAATTCAGTTTCAAGTCCATGCCTTGATAGAGATAAGCAACCTTATCTCCATACCCATTGAACATCAACGTTGGGCGCATATTCAATTCGCCGATGCGCCGCTCCTCCGCCTGTGACCAACGCGGGTGCGGCACGTTAGGATTGACGTTCGCATAGAATCCATATTCATCCGCGGCAACATCGGACCAAAATGTGGTGGGTCGGTCGGCAACGAGTTCGATTTTTACAATAGCCTTGATGCCTTTGAAGCCGTATTTCCAGGGCACGACCAGGCGGATCGGCGCGCCATCCTGATTCGGCAAAGGAGCGCCATACAAACCGGTGGCAAGGAGGGTCAGATCGTTCATTGCCTCGTCGAGGCGCAGGCCTTCATGATAAGGCCAAGGCCAATCATTCGTATCCGCCTCCGCCGGAAGTTGCTTCGTGTCCATCAAAGTTGTGAAGCGGACATATTTGGCATCCGAGGTCGGCTGGACGATCTTCAGCAAGCTCGCCAGCGGAAAGCCCTGCCACGGAATGACCATGCTCCAGGCTTCCACGCAACGCAGACGATAGATGCGATCTTCCTGGGGGAACATGGTCAGCAAATCATCAATGGCATAGGTTTTCGGATTGCTGACAAGGCCGGACACCTCCACGGACCAGGGACGCGGCTTGAAATTCTTGGAGAGCGGAGCGACGGCATCCTTGGCCGTGCTGAACTCATAATAGTTGTTATAGTTGGTGATGTCGTCATACGAATTAAGCGGATCGCCCAATTCATCCGTCTTGCCGGCGTAGGAGGCGACGCTGGCGGGGTCGGCAGACGAAGTGCCGCCCCCGCCGGAGGGCGCACAGGCGGCCAGCACGGCACCGCCCGTCATGATGCCAGCGGCTTTGAGAAAATCGCGCCGATTAAAGTATAACGACTTGGGCGTGATCTCAGATGGCAGTACAGGAATGGGTTTGTAAATGTCACTCATAGCAACCTCGCGTTCTAGGGATAGGATTCAGCCAATAACGCCTTTATGTTTGCTTCGATTTCGTCGTAAGCGCCTTCGCCAATGTGAACATAACGGATCTCGCCACGCTTGTCAATCAGATAAAGCGCAGGCCAGTACATATTGTGATAAGCGTTCCATGTTGCGCCGTCATTATCCTGCGCCACCGGGTATTGAATATCATCGTCGGCAACGGCGGTTTTCAAATTATTGAAGTCGGCTTCATAGCTAAATTCGGGAAAATGATTTCCAATAATTACCAAACCTTGATCTTTATATTTTCCATACCAGCTCTTCAAATAGGGCATGACATGTTGGCAGTTAATACAGTCAAAGGTCCACATTTCCAGGCCAACCACCTTGCCGCGCAACCCGGCCAGGCGCAAAGGCGCCGTGCTGTTCAGCCAGATCGTGTTGGTCAGTTCGGGTGCCGGCCCAAGGTCGGGAAGAGAAGCATTGACGCTCCTGACCGATGGGATGGCCGCCGAGCTGCAGGCCGTC
>Ga0335079_10001319_pt1 | contig 28279 bp, 26 predicted proteins | sample Lox_Sample_33_FD_206719 | JGI IMG/M metagenome (GOLD analysis project Ga0335079, IMG submission 206719) | Soil microbial communities from Loxahatchee National Wildlife Refuge, Florida, United States - Lox_Sample_3.3 | ecosystem: Environmental > Terrestrial > Soil > Wetlands | place: USA...
CGCGAGCAACCAAGATCTGCGCCGGCACGTCGAAAAGGGCTTGTTTCGCAAAGACCTCTACTATCGCATTAATAGCGCGGAGCTGAACCTCCCGCCACTCCGAGAAAGGATGGAGGACCTTCCCGAACTGGTATCTCTATTCCTCGCGCTCTTCAATGCCAAGTACAGGAAGAAGATCGCGGGCGTGGACGACGCGGCGCAGTGGATCCTCAACTCGTATCGGTGGCCTGGGAACCTGCGAGAACTGAAGAACTGCCTGGAGCGGGCAGCGGTGGTATGCGAAGAGACGTCGATCCACCCTTCAGATCTTCCCGATAGCATCGCAAGTGCCGACGCAGACTCCGCCATCTCGGACGGTTCTAGCCAGAGCTATCGCCGCGAGTACCTGACGAACGCCATCCTGGCAGCGCTTCGGAAGACGAACGGGAACAAGTCGGAGGCTGCCAAGGTATTGAAGGTGACTCGGCGCACTTTGTACAACTGGATTCGCGACCTGAAACTCGAGCCATGACCGGCCGGGCGGACGAGAACATCATCCTGCGGGTCAAGAAGTTGCGCGTGCTGAAGAAGCAAGTCGAAGTATTGCACCCGACGGATCTCGACTTCGCACGAGGAGAGATCCACGCCGTCATCGGCGACCACGATTCTGGAAAGACACTTCTTGCTGGCGTGATCTCGGGCGCAATCAGGTACGAGTCCGGGGAGCTCGTCTACGAAGGCAAGGCGGTTCGCAACTACTCCCCGATAAAGGCGAGGAGACTCGGCATCGCCAGCATTCACCAGAATCCGGCGGTCTTCGGCTACTTCAGTGTGATAGATAACATCGTCCTCAGGAGCCTGCCCGCAAGCAGCGGCCGACGAGTGCGGTTGATCGTGACGGAGCAAGCACGGCAGAAGTTGAGGAGCTTCGGGGTGGACCTCGACCTGCGAGCACCCCTGGCACGATGCAGCGAGAGCGAGAGCCTCGTTGTCTACATTGTTCGCGGTCTCTGCACGCCCTGCAAAGTGCTCGTGGTTGACGGAATCAGCGCACGGCTCTCTCCCGCACAGATTGAGACGCTGCATTCAGAGCTCTCTCTGGCGCAGCAGAAGGGCGTGACGGTGATCTACTTCACCAGTAACGTGGAAGAGGCGTATCACTTCGCGAATCGGATCTCCTTCCTTCAAAGAGGGAGGGTCTTGGCGACCGAAGAGGCATCGAACCTGGGAAAGCTCGAGTTGGTGCAGTTGTCGTATTCACATCTGTACAGCAGGAAGGAGTTGGAGAGGAGTAACTACGAGCTGTTCTACCTGAAGAACTATTATGAGAACATCATCAACAGCATGCCCTTTCCGCTGTTGTTGTTGAATTCGCAGGGAACCATCATCTATGTCAATACCAGGTTCAGCGCCGCCTACGAGGTGGACAAGAACAGGCACGTGGGTCGAGAGGTGAGCAGTCTTTTCAGGCCCGGCACCCCGGAGCATGCGCACTTCTGTGGCCGCCAGCCCAACCCGAGCATGATGGCGCGCTTCGACGATGTCATGTTGACGATCCCCGACGCGCGCGAACCGGCTCGGCTGTACGGGGTCCCCATCTATGACGACGAGGGTTCGTTCCTGGGTTCAATCCTGTTGTTCGACACTCTGGAGGTCGAGGTTGACTTCGAGCGCTACAACAAGAGCATCCAGGCGTATAAGCGCGTACCCCTCTTCGCCCACGAAATTCGAAATCCGCTTGCTATCCTGAGCAACTTCCTCACGTTGATCAAGAACAAGAGCTCCTCACAGGAGATGAAGGACTACTTGGCGAGGAGCGAGACGGAGATCAAGAGAATCAACAATATCATCAGCAATCTCATGAAGGAAGGCGTGGCAGCATCGGACAGGGCGAAGCCGCAGGGAACGAAATTGTGGTTGCTGGCGGAAGAGATCAGGACACTGATCATGCCGATGATCGCCGCCAAACCGATAGACCTGCACAACAGGACGGCGCAGGATGTGCTGCTGGAGTATGACGAGGACGAGCTGAAGGAGGTGCTGATCAATCTGGTGTTGAATGCAATTGAGGCGATCACCGATAGCGGTACGGTGGTCGTCGATAGTGCTGTCGAGCGCGTGAAGGAAAAACCATTCATTGTAATCCGAGTGACGGACGACGGGGCGGGAATAGCACCTGAGAACCTGGAGAGGGTGTTCGAGCCATTCTTCTCGACGAAGACCGGAAAGGAGAGGCGCGGCCTAGGTCTTTCAATCTGCAAGGACGTGGTCGGTGCTTTGGGCGGTATGATCACCGTTGATAGCGTCGTTGACGAAGGCACGGTGGTAAAGGTGCTTCTCCCGTACCAAGGTTCCGGGGTAACAGAATAAGGTCTGAATGGCCTGCGAGTAGTGGGGCTCGAGAGTGCACCGCGACATCCTGCCCCGAGACGGGGTTATAGACGTGGTTGAGCGTCTTCGGGAGGAGCACGCGCCGGACTGGCACCTCGAGGTCGGTGTGCGTTTCGAAAATCCCGACAGCGCATGGGATGCGCCTCGGGAGCGATCGAGGAGTAGGGAAGATCGCCTCGCCGGGTCACATCTCCAGGACCCGTGGGTCGCCGAGGGCAAACCTGTGGCTACCGAAAATCCGTCCGCGCGAAAAGCGTTGAGCCACAGCGTGTTGCGGGCGTAGGGTCCACGGTGTGGTCAGCTTGCTCTTCGTCATCTTTGGGGCGGGCAGATCCCTTTTCCGGACCACGAGTGGCCTGGCGGTTGAGAACCTCGCGCTGCGACACCAGATCGGCGTCCTCCGTCGCGCGCTGGGTGACCGGCCAGTTCGTTTTGGGAACTGGGATAGGGCGCTGTGGATGGTCCTGGCTCGATACTGGGCTGGATGGCGGTACGCGCTGGCGATCGTCCGGCCAGCGACCGTGGTCGGATGGCATCGGGAGGGATTCGGACGGTTCTGGAATCGGAAGAGTAGGGCAGGGCAGCGTCGCGGGCGGCCTACCCTGGATCGTCAGCTGGTTGAGCTGATTCGGAAGATGTCGAGGTCGAACGTGACCTGGGGAGCCCCGCGCATTCGGAACGAGCTCGCCAAGCTCGGTATCAAGGTCGGGCTGTCGAGCGTTGCCAAGTACATGGTGAGAAAGCGGAAGCCGCCATCGGCGACGTGGCGGGCGTTCTTAGACAACCACGTCAAGGACCTGGTGGCGATCGACTTCTTCGCGGTGCCGACGGCGACCTTTGGCGTGCTGTTCGGGTTCCTGGTGCTGGCCCACGATCGTCGGCGGGTGCTGCACTTCAACGTCACGGCGAACCCGACGGCGGAGTGGACGGCCCGGCAGCTGGTGCAGGCTTTCCCAGAGGAGACGGCCCCGAGATTCCTCGTGCGCGACCGAGACCGGATCTACGGCGAGCGCGTGCGCCACGTGCTGGAGGTCTTTGGTGTCGAGGAAGTGGTCACGGCGGCAAGATCTCCGTGGCAGAACTCACACGCGGAGCGCCTGATCGGCTCGCTGCGGCGAGAGTGCCTGGACCATATCGTCATCCTCGGCGAGCTACATCTCCTCCGCATTCTTGCTGGCTACTTCGGGTACTACAACCGGTCGCGCTGCCATCTTTCACTGGCGGGCGATGCGCCCGTGCCGAGGATCGTGCAGGGAGCCGAGCTGGGCAGGGTGGTCGAGCTGCCGGAGGTCGGTGGACTGCACCATCGTTACGAGCGCGCCGCAGCGTGATGCCTGACGGAGGAAGGGCGGGGGCGACCCCCGCTGCGGACAAGCATGCCTTCTTGCCAGACGGTGCGTGCTCGAGCCGACTCCCGCGCCTTGTCGACGGTAGGTCTACGCTCTCCGGCAGCAGCCAACTCTGCTGATGGATTTTCGGCAGCTCTCAGGGATTCGGTAACGGGCGCGTCAGCTCGCCGTACCGCGAAGCCTGGTCGCGAGCTGGGTGAACCGGGCTTCCGTCTTGTCGTTCTTGACGGCGATGGCGAGCGCCCGCCTCGTGCCGACCAGGACGGCCAGTTTCCGCGCCCGGGTGATACCGGTGTAGAGCAGGTTCCGCTGCAGCATCACGTAGTGCTGGGTGTGAACCGGCATGACGACGCACGCGTACTCGCTCCCCTGCGACTTGTGGATCGAGCAGGCGTAGGCGAGGACCAGCTCGTCGAGATCGGCCCGGTCGTAGGTGACGCTGCGGCCGTCGAAGACGACCGAGATGGTCCGGTCCTCCCCGTCGATGGCCTCCACGCGACCGATGTCGCCGTTGAAGACCTCGAGGTCGTAGTTGTTCCTGATCTGCATCACCTTGTCGCCCTCCCGGAACAGACGGCGGCCGTGGACGATCGACGCGCCCTGCGGGTTGAGCAGTGTCTGCAGTTCCGCGTTCAGGCTCGCCGCGCCGAGCAGACCCCGGTGCATGGGCGTCAGCACCTGGATGTCCTTCACCGGGTCGAAGCCGAACTTCTCCGGGATTCGCTCCTTCACGATGAGCTTCACCGCCTGCAGGACCTCCTCCGGCTCCTGTTTCTCGACGAAGAAGTCGGCGTCCGAGCCAGGTGGCGGGAGCGTCGGCATGTCGCCGTGGTTCACCCGGTGCGCGTTCACGACGATGAGGCTCTGCTCGGCCTGCCGGAAGATGTGCGCCAGGCGCACCACGTCGGCCGCCCCGGACCGGATGACGTCCTGGAGCACGCTCCCAGGCCCGACCGACGGGAGCTGATCGACGTCGCCCACCAGGACGAGCTGGGCTGACGGCGGGATGGCCTTCATGAGGTTGTAGGCGAGGACGGTGTCGGTCATCGACGCCTCGTCCACGATGACGAGGTCGGCCTCGAGCGGCCGTTGCCGGTCCCGGAGGAAGCTCATCGTCTTCGGATCGAACTCGAGGAGCCGGTGGAGCGTCTTCGCCTCGCGCCCGGTGGTTTCAGTCATCCGCTTCGCGGCGCGGCCGGTCGGCGCACCGAGCAGGATCCGAAGCCCCTTCTTCTCCAGGATCTGGATGATCCCGTTCACGAGCGTCGTCTTGCCGGTGCCCGGTCCGCCGGTGATGACGAGGAACTTGCTCCTGATCGCGCTGCGGACGGCGTCGCGCTGTTCCGGGGCGAGCGTGATCTTCTGCCGGCCCTCGAACCAGGCGATCGCCTTCTCGACGTCGATGACCACGGCGCGTGCAGGACTGCGCACGAGCGCCTGGCCCAGCTCGGCCGCGCCGCTCTCCGCCCGGAAGAGCGAGGCCAGGTACACGGCTACGCCCTCACCACCTTCGATGACCGGCGCCATCACCGCCTGGCCCGCCTCGGCCAGCGTGCCGATCGCCGCCTCGATGATGGCCGGGTGACCTCGAGGAGCACAGCTGCCGCCTCGACCAGCTTTGGACGCGGACAGTAGACGTGTCCCTCATTCGAGAGCTCGCCGAGGACGTGCAGCACCCCCGCCTGCGCGCGCTCGGGCGAGCTCGGCGAGACCCCGAGCTGACCAGCGATCTTGTCCGCTGTCTTGAACCCGATGCCGAAGATGTCGATCGCGAGGCGGTAGGGGTTCTCCTTCACCACCGCGATCGATCGGTCCTGGTTGTGCTTGTAGATCTTGATGGCGAACGTGCTGGAGACACCGTGGGACTGCAAGAAGACCATCACGTCCTTGATCTGCCTCTGCTCCACCCACGCCTTCGCGATCCGGGCGCTGCGGACCGGGCCGATGCCGTCCACCTCGCGAAGGCGCTCCGGGGCCTGCTCGATCACCTCCAGCGTCGCGAGGGCGAACTGCTCGACGAGGCGCCTCGCCATCACCTTGCCGATGCCGCGGACGAGCCCGGAGCCGAGATACTTCTCGATGCCGACCAGCGTCGCCGGCTTCACGGTCACGTAGCCGTCGGCCTTGAACTGCTCACCGTACTTGCGGTCCACCGTCCAGCAGCCGCGCAGGCGCAGGTTCTCGCCCGGCTGGACACCGAGCAGGTTGCCGACGACCGTGACAAGGTCCTTCTTGCCGGGGACGTCGAGCTTCACGACGCTCCAGGCGTTCTCCTCGTTCACGTAGGTGACGCGCTCCAGGATGCCCTCGAGCGTCGAGTGCGGGGGCGCTGGCGGGAGGCCGGCACCCCGGCCCCGACCGGGCTGCAGCGTCTGAGCCCCGCCAGTCAGCTGTTAACCCTCGAGTGCGGCCGGCTCTTCTCGATGTCCGGCAGGCCGGCCAGGTAGATCGCCTCGGCCTGGTGGTTCACGTAGCCCTCGAACACGAACTCGGTCCAGTACGAGTTCGTCAGCCCGTACTTCATGTGCCGCTCGTAGGCTGCTCGACTCGCGCCAGGCAAGGTGCGGGCGAAGTACCCGTCGGGAACGGGCGGCGGGAGGACCCGCGCGTACCAGAGCTCCCCCCGCTGGCCGCGATAGCCGGACGGGACGACGGCACGGTAGCCCTCGTCGGTCGCGAGTTCCCGAAGGGCGACGAGGTCACCCTCCCTGCCCTCGTGGAGATAGACCCCCATCCTCGAATCCTGCATCAGCTGGACGAGCCGGAGGAGCTCAGGGGCCATCCCGAAGATTGCCCCCACCTTCAGCACCGCGGTGCCGATGGTCTCGTCACCTGACCCGGGAGGATGACCTTGTTCACCTGGCGAAGCCCCCGTTCCGTTGGAGGAATGCAAGGTACCATTGCGGGCCGACGGCGACGGGCGTCAGGGGGCAGCGGTACCCTCCGTCGCCATGAGCGCACCGAGTAGGAACCGCCCGTGCCCGTGTGGGTCGGGGGCGAAGTACAAGAAGTGCTGTCTCCCCAAGGACGAAGCTGCACGTGCCGCGCTGCCACGGCACGCCCATACCGTCGCCGATCAAGGCAGGTCGCTGATCGTGAGCGGCAACCCGAGCCGCGAGACGCTCGGCCTAGTCGGCCGACTACTTCGACAGGAAGGACGCGGGTGAAGGCTTCGGCGACCAAATCATGCGCTTCTCCCAGCCCCTCATCGAGGCGGCGGGGGACACCCCGGCGGCGGTCGAGAACGCGATGACCCTCGGAGCGCTCCTCTGGAATGTCGCCATCGCGGGCGAGGACCCCGACGTGGCGCTCGCCGACGTGATGAAGGGCATGTCCCTGAGCGATGAAGCTGCCGCCGACTTCCGCTCCATCGCCGCCGGCATGGTCGAGCGCCACAAGCGGATGTTCCCCAGGCTACACGCAGGACGGAGGGAGAGATGCGCCTCTACCGAGGGCTGAAGGAACCCTACCGACCGGAGAGAGTCGCCCCGACACCGGAGCAGTCGATCATCACGACGGACTTCACTGACTGCCCGTTCACCGCGCTCCAGTACGCCAGGGCACCGCGCGGGGTCCTGATCGTCCTCGACGTCCCGACTGAGGTGATGGACAGCATCAAGTTCAGCGAGGAACTGTGGCTCGGGATGGGCGCCGCCAAGCGCTTCATGGCCTGGGGAAAGTTCGACAGGTTCATCAGCGCCATCTTGCCCGCGAAGGAACTCCGCGCCGCCATCCGGGTCAAGGGCGTGGCCAGCGCAGGTGACGAGTACAAGGCCGCGTTGCTCAAGATGCGGACCCAGGAGCGGATCGACCAGGCGGTCCATGAAACGCGACGCGCGGGAGCGCCCGGTCTACCGGAGACCCAGACCGACGTCGCGCACGAGACCGGAACGCAGGCGTTGCTGCGATGACAAGGAAACCCCGCAGCCTCAAGGGCCAGATGGAGCAACTCATTGAGTCGGCACTCGCGCCCGGGGGCTTCATCTCCTACAATGCGGACTTCGACTTCGTCAGCGACCTGGAGGCCGTCGAGAAGCAGATCGCCAGCTTGGTTCCGACCGAGCCGGAACTCGCTGCCGCCCTTTACGAGACCTTCCTCGCCGGCTGCCACGAGAAGGCGGAGGAGATCGACGACTCGCGCGGCAGCTTCGGTCAATTCGTCGCCGAGCTATTCTGCGGCTGGATCAAGGCCCGGCAATCGGCCGGCGCGGACCCTGACGAGACAGCCACTCGACTGCTGGCGTCGATGGACGATGACCCCTACGGGTTCTGCCACCGATTGGGGAAGGACGCCGCGAAGGCGTTGGACAAAGCGGGGCTCGCTGCGCTCGAGAAGCAGGTTCGCGCGCGGTTCGATGCCGCAGCGACTCTGACGCCTGTCCCCGGTGAGTTGGCTCGCCGCAACCCGGAATACGAGCGCCGCTGGTGTGGAGAGATGCTGCGGAACCTCTACGTCGCGCAGAAGAATATCGACGCGTATGTCACCCTCAGCGAGGCGACCGGTCTCACGGCGAAGGACTGCCACGCGCTGGCGCTGATGCTCGCGTCGCGCCGCAAGCTGGCAGATGCGCTCTCCTGGGTGGAACGCGGCCTCGCACTCGACAAGCAGGACCCCCACAGCTCGATGGCCGGGTATGACCTCACCCATCTGAAGCGCGACCTGCTCACCAAGCTGGGGCGCGGCAGCGAGGCGCTCGAGGCGGCGTGGGCGGAGTTCCGGGCGCACCCGAGCAAGTACTCTTACGACGACCTCATGAAGTACGTGCCGAAGGCCGAGCGCCAGCGGTGGCACGAGAAGGCCATCGAAGCCGCGAAGTGCGCTGACCTGCAGTCGCTCATCGAGCTGCTGCTCGAGACCAAGGAGACCGAGCGCCTCGCCGCCGTCGTCGGCCAGAGCAGGGACGCCGCCCTCGAAGACGTGAGCCACTTCGCCACCGAACCGGCGGCGAGGAAGTTGGAGAAGACGCACCCGGGGATCGCGGCGCGTCTCTGGTGCGCCCAGGGGATCCGTGTCGTCAAGGCGAAGAAGAGCAAGTACTACGACGCCGCGCTCTCGAACTTCGAGCGCGCCCGCCGCTGCTTCGAGAAGGCCGGGCGGATCGCCGACTGGCCTCGCGTGGTGAGCAGGGTCCGCTCCGAGCATCATCGCAAGACGGGCTTCATGCCACGCTTCGAGGAGCTCGTGGCAGGCTCGGGCCCGAGCGAGCAGCCGTCGTTCCTCGAGCGCGCCAAGGCGCGGTGGGGCTCTCGGCTGTCAGGGAGTGGGAAGTGATGCACGGCTCAAGGCCGCGACGGCGGCGGCGGTGACAACGGTGACAACGATTACCCGCAGGGACGTGGAGTCCGGCTGGCAGCGCAAAGAATCAAGGCTCAGCGACACGACCGCACGGAAGGAGTTCGGGCTGACGCAGGAGGAGATCGTCCAAGAGCCGGGAAGCTCCAGTACGGGCGCAACTCGATCCACGGCAACTTCTTCTTGCGGCTTGTCCGGTGCCGAGGCCGAGGCGCTAGTCGAGAAGAAGCACGGCGTTGGCTACCTAGAGAACCAGCGCGCGAAGGCAGAACTCGCGCTCGTGACCCGTGAGTTGAAGAGGGTCAAGACCGAGGTCGCAGCGCTCGACGCACGGAGAACCGAACTGCTCCCGTACTGTCCGAAAGCTCATCCGGCTGCAATTCTCGCACGACGCGTCGCGCGCGAACAGCCTCATCCCGGTGAGCGGGCACGCTCGGCGCCCTCCCCTACACGCCGCTGCAGTCGAGACGTTCGACGAGGCGGTGCCACCACTCTTGGGCCAGGGTCGGCGCCTCGGCCGTTGGCCGAGCATGTCGCACGGCGACCAGCGATCGCCCGTGTTGGCGTTCCCGCGGCATCCGGGACCCTCGATCAAGGTCGGGTTCGTGGAAGGTCTCGATGACCGTGTCCTGACCGGCGCTTGCTCGCGCGAGCAACTCGATGCAGATGCGCGCCTGCTGGGCCGCCAGTCGGTGCCAGCTCGGAAAGAAAACCGCGAATCGCACCTCGGCGAAGGAACGTTCGCCGAGGGTCGCGGGAAGGTCAGGCGCACCCCCAGGCGGCTCCTCGTGGCCGGCGCACATCGACACGATCTCGGCGCCGTGGATGAAGGCAAGGTCATTGAGTCGCTGCACGAGCGCTACTTCGAGCGCGGTGTCCAGTTGGTAGGTCCGCCATCGCTTCGTCTCGGGCACCGCAGGCGAACTTGGCGAACGCCATCGTCGGACTGGGCCATTGGCTCCAACTCAAAGAGGGGTCAGCATATCGCAATCCACCCTGGCAGCCGCACGTCCCGCGAAGTCTCGGTCAACGTCCACCTCGACGGCGTGATTTGCATCAGCTCGGCGAGGCCGTAGGGCAGCACCTGCTCTGGCCATGAGCGGGGTGGCTGCTCGAGCGCAAAGCTCAGGCACACGGACGTCCCTTGCGCTAGCCGCTCGCTCACCGACACCATCAGCTCGCGTTCCTCCGCGAGCGTCACGCGCCGTTGGTCAAGCGGGTAGCCTCGGAAGCCGCCCGCGTGAATGTTCTCCACCGGGCCGTTGCGCCATGCGTTGTTCACGAGGGCATTGGCAAGAACACGGCTGGAGTGCCGTTCGACGTCTGCGCGCACGCGCTCGAGGCGCGAGGCGTCCGCCACCTCGATCAGGCGTGCGGCCATCTCGGGTTCCGAGAGCGCACCGAATTCGGTGACTTTGAGCTTCGACATCTTCATGGGCATCGGGAGGTAGGCGACGGCCCGGTTCACGAGCTGCTCGAAGAGGCGCCCGCCCTTGTCGGCGCGGTAAATGTCGAACCACTCCGCGAGCGCCGCTGATGCCTCGATGTTGATGCGCGCCATTTCATCGTCGCTGATGCGGCTCGTGGCTGGCGACGCGACCTCGCGCCAGATCTGTTTGTCGTGGTCGAGGAGGACGGAGAGGTACGAACCCCAGCGTAGAGCCAGCGCGGCAGCGGCGATGCCCTCGCGGCCGACCATCGACCCCCGCGGTGGCTTCGGCGGGTCGCGCTTCTCGCGCAGGTAGGTGAGGACCTGGTGGAAGAGTGTCGTCACCGGCGGACGGATGAGTCGCTCCGGCCCGTTCGGTCCCGAGGCGTCCTCGCAGGTCCCGGCGTCGAGCACCAGTTCGTCGTTGACCCGTACCTGCAGCCGTTCCCCCATTCCCGTTTCCATGGAGCCTACATGATCTCTCGGCCCGCCTTGAGGTTCACGAGATCGCGGAGCGTAGACAGATCGTCTTGCGTCGGCTTCCAAGTGCTGAGGTGCTCAAGGCGCCGCTTCGCGAACTTGTGCTCCGCGACGACCACGCCCGGGGGCGGCTTGTTGACCTGCAACCAGCCGAACGCTGCCTCAGGGACCGCCTCCATGATCTTGCCGAAGTGCCTGCGGTCGAGCCTGCCGTCCTTGAGAGCGCGGCACTGGTAGAAGCCAACACGCAACACTTCCATGGCGCGGCGGTTCTCGAGCTTCACGATCAGCTGCGCGTTGCGCACGAATCCATCCTCGTCAACAGGGAGAGGGCCTGCCTCAAAGAGGAAATCGTCCACTGCGCGATATGTGACGGTGTGTAGATCACCCGATCCTGGTCGTAAGAAGGTCCAGACGCTCACACCCATTCGCATCAGGATCGCTCGCCTTGCCCAGATTGGCCAGCAGCTCGATCCCGTCTTATTCGCGGTGGGCAGTCTCATCCGACCCCGCTCCCGCTGGGAGCAGGCTGTGTCCCGAGAACTTCAAACCGCGCGTAGTCACGTCGGTTCGGAGCCATCAAGGCCACCTCCCGGACGGGGTAGCCTGTGGTCCTCATGAGAGCAATCCTCATCGCGCTCGCCACCTCCATCGGCGCCAACTTTCGTTGCCGCGCCGCCCTGCAGCTCGAGGTTCTCGCCCTCCGCCATCAGCTCGCCGTCTACCAGCGCCGCAGCGGTCGAGCCCGCATCAAGGTCGCCGACCGTCTCCTCTGGGCATGGCTGTCTCGGACCTGGTCCGGCTGGCGGGACGTACTTCTCTTCGTCCAGCCGAGTACCGTGATCGCCTGGCAGCGCCGCAGGTTCCGAGACCACTGGGCTCTGCTCTCCCGGAGCAGGACCGGCAGGCCTGCCGTGGCCAGGGAGCTCCGCGAGCTCATCCGCAAGATGTCGATGGCGAACCCGGGCTGGGGCTCCCCGCGCATCGTGGGCGAGCTCGGCAAGCTCGGCATCGCTGTAAGCAAGTCCACCGTGGAGAAGTACATGCTGCGGCCCAGGAAGCCGCCCTCTCCGACCTGGCGCACGTTCCTCGAGAACCACGTGAAGGACCTCGTCGCCACGGACTTCTTCGTCGTGCCCACGGTCTCATTTAAGGTCCTCTTCGTCTTCATCGTGCTCGCTCACGCTCGACGCCGCGTGGTTCACTTCAACGTGACTGAGCACCCGACCGCACAGTGGACTGCGCAGCAGCTCTCCGAGGCGTTCCCCTGGGTGACTGCGCCGCGGTTCCTGATCAGGGATCGCGATCGCGTCTACGGCCCCGCATTCAAGACGCGGGTCGAGTGCATGGGCATCGAGGAAGTCCTCACCGCTCCTCGGAGCCCATGGCAGAACCCCTACGCGGAGCGAGTGATCGGGACCATCCGACGCGAGTGTCTCGACCACGTCGTCGTCCTCGGCGAGCGCCACCTGCGACGGCTGCTCGCCGAATACCTCGAGCACTACGACCGTTGGCGCTGCCACCGCTCGCTCGAGATGGACTGCCCGTCTCCTCGCCCGACGCAAGGTCCCGAGTTCGGTGAAGTGGTCGAGGTCGCAGAAGCTGGCGGCCTCTACCGGCACTACGAGCGCCTCGCTGCCTGACCGAGCTTCTCGGGCGCCCGGGTCTCATCGCAGACCCATGGCCGGGATCTGTCCACTGGCTCGACCGTTCCGTCGCCGGTCTCTCTTGTGGCGCATCTCCCGCCTCGTTCCCTCGCGTGTCGGGAGCCCCGGCGCACGGCCAATTCCCACCACTGCCGTCCTCCGGTGCGCCCTCGGCACTCCCCACGGCGTTGTCGGGACACACAGCCTTCGCGGTCGCCTCCATCCGCGGGTGGTGGCGGTTCGAAGGGAAAAGGCTCTACCCGAAGGTGGATAGTCTGCTGATCACCGCCGAGGGTGGCGGGAGCAACGGCTACCGACGCCGGCAATGGAAACTCGAATTGCAGACGTTAGCGGATGACGACGGCCTTGCCATCATGGTGTGCCATTTCCCTCCTGGGACCAGCAAGTGGAACAAGGTGGAGCACCGCCTGTTCTCGTTCATCTCGTCGAACTGGCGAGGGGAGCCGCTCCGAGACTACGAGACGATCGTGCGTCTGATCGCGGGCACGACGACCGCCAAAGGTCTCAAGGTGACGTGCCGCTTGGATCGCCGTCGCTATCCCACGGGACGGAAGGTGTCCGATGAGGAATTCGCCAAGATCAACCTGACCCCTCACAAATTCCATGGCGAATGGAACTACACGATTCGTCCAGGAGCAGCATCAAATACGTAAATGTTATTTGCTAACGCAGCCTTACTCTTCAAGAACCTCGACGAGGTCCGGCGGGCGGTCGCCGCCTTCGTCGAGCGCTACAACGCTGAGTGGCTGGACGAGAAGCGGGGCCTCGTGAGCCCGTCCAGGGCCCGCGAAATCTTCACGCTACGTGTCGCCGCGTAGCGCAACCTTGTGTCCAGGAAACCGGGCGCGCTACACCGCTCTTTCCAGAACCCGATCACAGCCTGGCCCAGGCTAAAGACGGTTTCCGCGACCTGCGCGGCGAGGTCACTCGCCACTCGGCGGTGGCGCGACGACATGAACTGGGGAAGGGGCTGCGAAGTACAAGTAAGGGATCTTACCGCTACCGTTCACCGTCACAGTCAACCTCGATGGACTAAAAGTATAGCCGGGGAACGAAGGTACGAGGATAAAGGGTCCGGCTAGCATGTTCGATCCGGCTGGTATGTTCGACCACGCGAAATCGTAGTTCCCAGCCCCGTCGGTCCACACGACGAAAGATAGGCCCGATGAGAGGTCAGTCGCTTCCACGACGACACCCGAAGAGGGACCGTTAAACACCGTCCCACTGAGATCGAAGCTCGTCGGGGCTGAGCCGCTGGTCGGGCCCTTGATCGAAGTAAAGTAATTGATGACGTTACCGCCATTCACGGTGACGGTGATGCTCGCCGGGTCGAAATTGTAACCTGCGCACGAAGGTGTGATGGTGTAGCTTCCGTTCGCCAATCCCGCAAAGCTGTAGTACCCGTTTGTGCCCGTCGACGTGCTTGTCTTGCTCGCGCCCGTTAGGCTCACAGTGACACCCGAGGTGACCGCTCCCGACACCATACCAGAGATGCTGTAGGAGGTTGCGTTGGCGGGCGTGTTCGCAAAGGCTACGAAGTTCAGATTGGTAACGTTACTGCCGTTCACGGCTGAGGTGATGCTGGGCGGGATAAAAGTGTAACCTGCGTGCGAAGGTGTGATGGTAATAGAGGATCCGTTCGGAAGACCAAGCCAACTTGGTCCGTAGTCGCCCGGCGCAAAGTGGTAGTTCCCGGCCGAATCCGGGTAGGAGTTCAGGTACGCGGTATAGGATGAGCTGACCATGTCCAGCTCCATACCCGAGACTGCTCCCGCTGCTCCCGATACTGTGCCAGAGACGCCGTAGTAGGTCGCGCCGACTGTCGCGGGGGGGGGCGTGCTGGCCGCTGTCGCAGTGGCTGAGAAGTTCTGATCGAGAACGTCATTGCCGTTCACTGCCACGCAGAGGACGTCCGGGCTGAAGGTGTAGCCGGTCAGTGACGAGGTGATGGTGTAGCGTCCGTTTGCCAAGCCGTCGAAGCTGAAGTGCCCGGAAGCATCCGTCAACGTGCTTGTAGTGGCCATAGTGGTATCGGTTAGGCTCACAGTGATACCCGAGGCGACGTCTCCCGACACTGTTCCCGAGATGTTGAACGTTGTCTTGTCGGTTGTCCTGGCACCGCCTCCGCATCCCGCGGCCCCCAGCATGAACGTCGTCAGAACAATTGTCGGCAAACCCAGATTGTTGTGTTGAGCCATGGTCATGTACAGTGCAACGCACGTGCCATGCTGGTGCAGCGCGACAATAGTCATTTGCTCGGAGGGCCGTGCCTGTCCGGACAGACCCTGGGTGTTGCTCTCCTACTCCCCGGGGCCGACCAGCTCGTCGCCGGTGAAGGGTAACCAGTGCGCCGACGGGCCTGGTAGGCCCGTGCTGGCTACCAGTCTCATCCGACCCCGCTCCCGCAGGGAGCAGGCCCTCGGCCACCTCAGCGTGGCTGATCAGCGTCGCAGGAACAAGCTTGCTTCCTTCGGCGTCTTCGGTCACTGCTCTGCTCCGTGTTGAGGACCTTTTGCTGCGCCATAGTCGCTCGTTTCCGCCGCGCCGGCACCGTCATTCGCCGCGCGGCCCTGGCCTGTCTGGCGCCCGGCGGCGAGCCCACTGGCATCGCCAACGGGGCGCTCGCCGATCTCTTGCGCTCCCCCGAAGAGCTTCGCCTTGAAAACGCCTTCCTTCGTCGTCAACTTCTGGTCGCTTCCCGCGGTTCGAAGAGGCCTCACTTCCGTGTCTGGGACCGCTTTCTCTTCGTTGCCCTGGCCCACTGGCTTCCGCATTGGCGTAACGCCCTTGTGCTCATAAAGCCCGACACCTTGCTTCACTGGCACCGTCAGGGCTTCCGCCTCTTCTGGAGGCAGCGCTCCCGAAAGAAGTCGCCCTCCCCGCCCTGCCTTGCAGCCGAGGTCGTCGGCCTCATTCGCCGCATGGCCACCGAGAATCGACTCTGGGGTGCCGAGCGCATCCGCGGTGAACTTCTCAAGCTCGGCATCTCCGTCGCCAAGCGAACGGTCCAGCGGTACATGCGCAAGGTCCGCACGGCGCCGCCGGATGGTCAGCGCTGGTCCTCCTTCCTCCGCCAGCAGGCCGCCGGCGTCTGGGCCTGCGACTTCCTCGAGGTCCGCGACCTTTGGTTCCGCTCTCACTACATCTTCGTCGTCATCCACCTCGAGACACGCCAGATCCTGCACGCTGCCTCCACCGTGGCGCCCACCGCCGCCTGGACCGTCCAGCAGCTGCGCGACCTCACGCCTTTCGGTACTGGCCCGAAATTCCTTCTCCGCGACCACGACGGCAAGTTCACCACTGCCTTCGACGCTGCCGCCAAGGCCGCCGGCATTCGCGTCATCCGCACCCCCATCCTCGCCCCAAAGGCGAACGCGTTCGTGGAACGATGTCTCGGCTCGCTACGCCGGGAGTGCCTCGATCACGTCCTCGTGCTGAGCGAGGCTCATCTCCGGCGCGTCCTCGCGGAGTACCGGTCACACTTCAACGCATCGCGACCGCACCAAGGCATCCACCAGCGCCGCCCGGCCTCTTTCACCTCCCCGGCTTTGGGCTCCGCGTTTATCTCCGGCACCCCGATCGGCGCTTCCCCCATACTCGGAGGTCTCCATCACGACTACCGTCTCGCCGCCTGACCCCCTCGCCTTCCGCGGATGCGCGCGGTAGCCAGCACACCCTCGGAGTTGCCGCTGAAAGCGGGGTGGGAACATGCTTGATCACCTGCTGGCTCCTACGCCTGCCTGTCTATGGCTTGCTCGGTCGAGCGTCAGCACCGCCGCGAGGGGCAGAGCTTCAGGCAGCCCTCAACGCCGAGCGGCCGGTTCGCGCCGCTGCTGGTGTGTTGCCCGAGCATCGTACTCCGGCCACTCCCTGTTGCCGCTTAAACTGCGTAACACTCCAGGGCGCGACGGGTGGCACGCATGGCTCAGAACCACGTCACCGGCGAGAATACCTGGCTGCCCATCAGCGCCGCCGCGGATCTGGCACAAGTGTCGCGACGCACCGCCTTCAGGTGGATCGAACGCGGCTTCATCCCTTGGCGCTTGTTCGGCAGTCGGCGCGTGGTCGCGGTCGAGGCTCTGGTTGGGTTCGCCGCCAGGAAACATGGCGCGGATCTGGCGCAGGAGCAGGCGATCTCGGCCGAAAGAGCAGACGCCCCCCCTCCCCCGGGGCGGGGGGAGGTAGAGGATGCCCTGGAGCAGCTCTCCGAGGCGACTGCAACTCAGCAGGACCTGCTCAACGGGCTGTGGAACCGAGTGGAGAAGATCGAGCGCCACCTCGGCCTACGGTAGTTCCGCCGTGCGCGGTGCCCCGCCAGAACTCGTCTCTGACCTCACTGAAGCGCTCCGCGCTGAAGCCGAAGCGAGCGCGGCCCTCGCAGCCGCGAAGGAGTCGCACCAGCGCACCGTCGCCAGGACGACCAGCGCCGTCAGGGAGTTACGCCGCGCGGGCGTCCCGGTCACCGCCATCGCCTGCATGGTCGCACGGGCATGGGGGCTGACGCCCTCCGTCCCGAACAGGAAGAAGATCGCCGGCAGGCTGCGGACGCGGCTCGCGCGGGACGGTATGACGCGGCGTAACGCGGAAGTGTTTGCCTCCTCTCCCGAGGCGTCTGCGCCCGGCTTACAGTCAATACGGGAGGAGGAGGAAAGCACTATGTCGCAGACGCTTGTGAAGCGCGTCACCACCACGGAGACCTTCCTCACGGAGCCCGATGACGAGACAGCAGAGGACGGCGCCGTCGGTGACCTCGACGACGTCGACGAGTACGACGACGAGGAGCGGAGGCCGCGCCGCAAGCCGGCACCGCGCTCCCGTCGACGCTGACGCAAGGGGGGCCCATGCCACGAATCGTGAAGCGAACAACAGTGACGGAGACCTTCGACGACGAGGGCGCCGAGGACACCGGCGCCGATAGTGATGACGCCGACAGCGAAGACGATGAGTTCGTCGACGATCTCGCGGATGCCAAGGACGAGGCCAAGGATGCTTTACGGCGGCCTCGGTCGTCGCGAGAATGCGCGCGCGAAACTGATCGCTCTCGCCGCCGGTAGCAGTTGCCGCGCCCAGCCTGCTCCAGCCCCTTTCAAATGGCGGGTTGGTGCGCGGCGTTTTACCGCTTAACCGTCGAATGGTGAGCATCCGACAGACCGACGCTGTCCTCGTCTGACGGTGCAAGGGCGAGCGCCCCGCACGTCGGGCCAACCGGCCTCCGTGGCGGGGCAACGCCCACCCCAGGCGCGGCCGGTCCTGGTGGTGGAGGAGGACCGCCGCCCTCCACCACGCAGCGACCGTCCTTCATCACCATGACCGGGACGCTGGCGAGGACCGGGTCGGCTCTCAAGGCCGCGAGGAACTCGTTCCCGTCCATCACCGGCATCATCATGTCGAGGAGGATGACGTCGGGCCGTCGAGCGCGCGCCTGAGCGAGCCCATCCGCCCCGTCGACCGCGCCGTCTACCGTGTGCCCCGCCTCTGCCAGGGTTTCCATCAACGCCGCCCGGATGTCGGCGTCGTCGTCCACGACCAGGACGTGGCGCGCGGCGTCAAGAAGCTCGAAGCCATTCATGTCGTTCCCCGCCTCTCCTTCGTACCGGCGCGCAGGGATTCCCTTGTAGTCGTTCGCGGCGCGCGTGAGGAGCCCCCCTCACGACAGCCATCTCTCGGCGCCCTCGGGCAAAAGGAGAGAAGCCCGTCGTCGAAAATGCGGGAGCAGACGAGGCAACCGGCGCGAAGTCGAGGGAGGGAGGCGGGTGACGTATGTCACCCGCGTCCCCCGGCGGGTATGATGCGATACGATGCCCGAGCTACCTGCGAAGACGCGCCGTGCGGCGCTGGAAGTGCTCTCCCGCGACACCCTGGCCGACATCACCACCAGCCTGAACCTGGCTGTGGAGGACCGTCGAGCGCAGGCGGCCCATGTAGACGCCATCATGCGTTCGCGGACGGTGGACTTCGGCGAGTTGCTCCGCCGGCTCTCCCGCGACGACCTCAAGGCCATCTGTACCGCGCTGGGCCTCGACACCTCGGGCAAGGAGAAGGAGCCCATCATCCAGCGCATCCTGGTCACAGGAAACACGAACAACGGGGACGAAGTGGCCGACGTGAAAGGAAAAAAGAACGGCAGCGGGTTCGAGCTGAAAGCGCAGGAGCCCCAGGGGAAAAGGACTCGCGCCCCGGCTGCGCCGCGCTCGACGGGTGGTGAGTCGACCGCCGACTATCGCCACGACGCGAAGCGGAAGAACAACCCCCCCGCCGGACTCATCGACCTGGAGAAGCCACCGCCCCAGCCGACGAAGAAGTACGGGTACGACCCGCATCTCGACCCGCAGCTCCAGTGGTCGGGCAAGACGGAGCGGACGTCCTTCGAGGTGGACACGGTTTCACTGCACATCCACGAGCGCATCTCGGCGCAGGCCATCATGCGCGCTGTGAAGCGCGAGGAGGCGCAGCGCAGCCTCTTCGGCGGAGACGAGTTACCAGAGTCGAAGGCCATCGACTTCTACGCACACGACGTCGGCTGGGCGAACCGGCTCGTCCTCGGCGACTCGCTGCTAGTGATGAACTCGCTCCTAGAGCGCGAGCAGATGGCGGGCAAGGTCCAATGCATCTACATGGACCCGCCATACGGCGTGAAGTTCAACTCAAACTTTCAGCCGCTCATCTCGACACGCGACGTGAAGGATGGCGATGACGGTAGCCTCACGCGAGAGCCCGAGCAGATTCAGGCGTACCGGGATACCTGGACCCTCGGCGTCCACAGCTACCTCACCTACCTGCGAGACCGCCTGCTGCTCGCCCGCGAACTCCTGTCCGAAAGCGGCAGCATCTTCGTTCAGATTTCCGACGAGAACCTTCACCACGTCCGCGAGTTAATGGACGAGGTCTTGGACCCCGAGAACTTCATCTCCGTCATCACGTTCTCGAAGACCGCCGGCGCAACCGTGAAGTTCTTGCCGGGCACGACCGACTACTTGCTGTGGTACGGGAAGGATGCCACCTGCACCAAGTACCGGCCACTTTACGCACCGAAGGAGGTCGGGGGCGCCGGGGCATCGGGATACAATCGTGTGGCGCTCCCGGGCGCTGCCCGCCGCAGCTTCGACTTTCAGGAAGAGGACCCATCCTCGTTTCCGTCGGACGCGCGCATCTACACCCTCGACAACCTGACGAGCCAGAGCGTCGGCCGGCAGAAGGGCGAGGGTGCCGCATGCTGGTTCCCGGTCGAACTCAACGGCCAGCGGTATTTGCCCGGGTCGCAGAGCCGCTGGAAGACCAACGAGCAGGGGATGGCGAACCTGCTGCGGGCCGGACGACTTGAAGCGGCTGGCCACACGCTGCGGTACGTCAGGTACCTACACGACTTCCCCGTAGCGCCCATCAACAACCTCTGGGCTGACACCGGCATCGCCGGCTTCGCGAGTGACAAACTGTTTGTCGTGCAGACCAGCCCGAAGGTTGTAGCGCGCTGCGTGCTAATGACGACCGATCCCGGGGACCTCGTGCTCGACCCGACCTGCGGTTCCGGCACTACAGCGCACGTCGCGGAGCAGTGGGGCCGCCGCTGGGTGACGTGTGACACCTCCCGGGTGGCGTTGGCCATAGCCCGCCAGCGCATCCTCACGGCTCGTTTCCCTTACTACCGGCTCCGCTCCGATAGAGTGAAGGACGGGTTCGTGTACAAAACGGTTCCACACATCACACTGAAGTCCATCGCCCAGAACACCAAACTCGAAGCATGCAAGACGCAAAGCGAACGAGAACAACTTATCGAGCAAAGCGCGGACCAGGAGGTCCTTTACGACCAGCCAGAGGAGGACAAAGGCAAGGTTCGGGTGTCCGGGCCGTTCACGGTGGAGGCCATCCCGGTCGCCTCCATGGAGGACGCAAGCGAGTCGCCCATCCCGCAGCTCGAACCGGAGGCCCGCGAGGACCACACGGCGCGGCCTGAGCAGAGCGCCCCCGGTCTGGACGCAGGTACCGACTACGCCGCCTACATGCTCGACCTTCTCAAGAAGACAGGGGTGGACTTTAAGGGTGGCAAGCGGCTAACACTGCCGTCGCTGCGGCCAGTGAAAACGCCGCATGAGTGGCTCCACGCGGAGAGTGAGACTGGAATCGAGGGCGACCCGCGCCGTGTAGCGGTTTCTTTTGGCTCGCGCCACGGGCCAGTGACGCCCAGGCAGGTCCTAGAGGCCATCCAGCAGACCCGCGACTACGACATTGTCCTCTTCGTCGGCTTTGCCTGCGACCCCGAGGCGGGACGCATGATCGAGATGGGTGCCTCGCGCCGGGAGCTTCAGTTTGTCCATGCCGCCCCCGACATCCTGGTCGGCGACATGCTCAAGACCAGCAAGACCACCACGCTCTTCACCGTCTTCGGTTTGCCCGACGTGAAGGTGAAGAAGGAAAAGGACGGCACGGCGGCGGTCACGCTCACTGGCGTGGACATCTACGACCCTGTCACCGGCGAGACGAGACACGACGACGGAGAGAACGTGGCTGCCTGGTTCCTAGACCACGACTACGACGGCCGAACCTTCTGCGTTAGCCAGGCGTTCTTCCCGGTCGGCAAGGCCAAGGACCCCTGGGAGAAGCTCCAGAAGGCCCTCAAGGGCTCCATCGACGAGGAGAAGTTCGAGGCGCTGCGCGGTACCACGTCCATCGCCTTCAAGCCGGGCAAGAAGGTGGCGGTGAAGGTCATCGACGACCGGGGCAACGAGGTCGTGAAGGTCGTGAACGTGTAGGGAGCCGCTATGCCCGACGCCCTAGCTCGTGAGGCAGTTCGCGCCGCGATCCGCTCTGTTCTTGTCGACTTCACGGAACGTCCGTTCTTCGACGTTCGTGAGGGTGACGTTCAGGCTCGCCTCCTCCACGAGATCAGATGCCGGTTGACTCCGCCAGACGTGGCGCTGCTCTTGCGCCCGCACGGTGACCGGAGGCACGCCCACCCCAATAGCCTGCGCACCAGCCGCGTGCATCAGGAGGCGAAGCTCGGAGAGGACCAGGTGGATCTAGTTGTCCTCGCCTCGACCGGCCCCGTCGAGCTTGTGGTCCATGACAATGGTCCACTGGATGTCATCGCTCCGGTACGCCAGCAAGATCTGGCTGCGGTCATCGAGGTAAAGGCAGCGCCCTCGAAGAACATGTGGAAGGAGTTCCGCAAGGACCTCCACAAGCTGAATGAGATGGTCCGCTCGTCGCCCGACTGCGATGCTTTCTTTGTCGTCTTCGACAAGTCGCTCTCGCTCGGCGGCACCCGGTCACCCGTCTGGCCACGCTTCGACTGGCTCGACGCCCTGGTCGAGGACCCCACTGGCCACGTCGAAGCGCACTACGTGGACGCCTCGGGTCATGTCCGCAACCGGATCGGGTGGGTCCAGGGGAGTGCTTTGTGAGCAACGCTGTCGAGAACCCCATCCTCAACTCGCCCTTCGAGGCGCCGAAGAAGCACTACGACTTCACTGGGGCGGAGCCGCGCATCCACGAAGGCCGACGCTTCGCCGGCTACTACGGCATGCCTCGCACGGAGAACGTAAGCGGCGCGCTTGCGTCCCACGAGTTCTTCCAGCTTCCGCTCGTGAACGAGCTGCGCCGGCGCGTGGGCGACTGGCGAGCGCGGCGCTGGCCCAACGTCACGCCGGTGACTAGGGACCTCCTAGAACACTGGCACCGTCCTGACCGGCGACCGCTGTTCTTCGCGCAGCGCGAGGCGGTTGAGACCCTCATCTGGCTCACCGAGGCGACCCCCGCCGACCGGCAGGGCATCGAGGTCCCTGGAGACGCGCCCTTCGACGTGGAGTCGATCAAGAAAGGCTACAAGGCGCTCCGCCGCTACTGTACGAAGATGGCTACGGGGTCCGGCAAGACCGTCGCCATGGCCATGGTGGCTGCCTGGTCCATCCTCAACAAGCTCACCAACAAGCAGGACGGGCGCTTCACCGACGCCGTGCTCGTGGTCTGCCCCAACCTGACGGTGAAGGAGCGCCTCCAGGTGCTCCGGCCGCAGCTCGCCGGCAACTACTACACCTCGTTCGACATCGTGCCCGCTGGCTATCGCGACCTGCTTGCGCGGGGGCGGGTCCACGTCACGAACTGGCACGTCTTTGCCGTGAAGGACGACTCGGGCACGCGCGGCGTGGTGAAGAAGGGGCGTGAGTCCGACGCCGCCTTCGCGCGCCGGGTACTCGACCGCGAGCTTGGCAAGTCCGGGGAGCTGCTGGTGCTGAACGATGAGGCGCACCACGCCTACCGGCCGGCGCCGCGCGCCGACGAGGATGCCCAGCTTGAGCTAGAGCAGCTCGCGGCCGATGAAAAAGCCGAGGTCGAAGAGTTCGCGGAGGAAGCGACCGTCTGGGTTGGTGGCCTCGACCGCATCAACAAGGTCCGGGGCGTGAAGATGGTGGTGGACCTCTCGGCCACCCCCTTCTACCTCAAGGGCACCGGCTACAAGGAGGGTGACCCGCTGCCCTGGGTGGTATCGGACTTCGGCCTCGTGGACGCCATCGAGAGCGGCATCACCAAGGTCCCGCGCATCCCGGTGCTCGACGACTCCGGCCGACCCGACCCCAAGTATTTTCGCTTGTGGCGAGAGATCATGGCTGCACTCCCCGACTCCGAGCGCGAGACGTCGAGGCGGCGGGCCAAGCCCGAGGCGGTGTGGCGGCAAGCGCAGCCGGCACTAGCCACGCTTGCGGCGAAGTGGAAGGAGACCTTTGAGTTCTTCGCGAAGAGCGAGTACCCGGTCCCACCGGCCCTCATCGTAGTGGCCGCGAACACGACGCTCTCGCAGCTCATCGAGGAGTCGCTCAAACGCGGCGACATCATCAAGGAGCTGGCCGGCGACTACGCCTTCCGCATCGACTCCAAGGCCCTCGCCGAGGCGGAGGCCGAGGAAGGCGGCACCAAGGAGGACGCGGCGGAGAAGCTCCGCGTCACGACCGCCACCGTGGGCAAGGCACACTGGCCCGACGACAAGCCACTGGAGGGGTATGAGGGTCAGGAGCCGCCGGGGAAGAACATCCGGGCCGTCGTGTCGGTCGGCATGCTGAGCGAGGGATGGGACGCGCAGAACGTCACGCAGATTCTCGGCCTGCGCGCCTTCGCGTCGCAGCTCCTCTGCGAGCAAGTCGTTGGCCGGGCGCTGCGCCGGATGAACTACGACGTGGACCCGGCGACCGGCCTGCTACAGCCCGAGTACGCGGATATCTTCGGGGTGCCGTTCGAGGTTATCCCGGTGAAGGGCGTGCGCCTTGGGCTGCCCAACCCGTTGCCACTGTCCACCCTTGTCCAGGCCCTGCCGTCGCGGAAGGGGTACGAGATCACCTTTCCTCGCGTCGAGGGCTACGTCGTGGACGTGCGCGCACGCATCCGGTGCGATGTCCACAAGGTGCCAGCGCTGAAGATCGAGCCGCAAATTGAGCCGACACAGGTAGTGACGCGCACAAAGATGGGCTGGACCCCGGCGCGGTCGGCCGCGGAGACAACCACCGGATACGCAGAGACGCTCACGCGCGAGCAGTTCTACGCCGAGCACCGGCTCCAGCGGACGGCGTTCGAGGTGGCGAGGGACATCACGGAGGTGCTTGCCGGCGGACAGGTGTCGGTGGGGGAGGTGCCGCCGCCCAAGAAGCTCCAAGACGGTGCGCGGCTGCTTTTCCCGCAGGTGCTCCGCATTGTCCAAGACTACCTGGAGCGGCGCATCGAGACCTCGCCCGACGCTCGCAAGGAGGAGGTGGCGCTCTCGAAGTACCGTGACGTCGTCGTGTCGCGCCTGCTCGACGCCATCGAGCCCGACACCAGCGCGGGGGAGGCGCCCATCCTGCCCCGCATCGAGCGGTTCAGGCCGACCGGCTCAACCGCCGACGTCCAGTTCCGCACGACCAAGCCTTGCAAGGAGACGTGGAAGAGCCACGTCTCACACGTCGTGCTTGACAGCATCGAGTACGGCGAGGGTCAGGCGGCGTGGCACCTGGAGAAGAGCGAGCGCGTGCTGTCCTACGTGAAGAACGAGCGGCTCGACTTCGAGATCCTCTATGAGTGGGAAGGCGCGACGCACAAGTACATCCCTGACTTTCTCGTGCGCCTCAAGATGGACGGGGCGCCCGACGTCACCCTCATCGTCGAGCTAAAAGGCTACGAGAGGGAGCAAGACCGGGCGAAGCACACCGCCGCGGAGAAGTGGGTGCGGGCAGTGAACCACCACGGCGGGTTCGGGACCTGGGCGTTCATGTTGTGTAAGGAGCCCAACCGGCTCGGCGAGATGCTCGACGGGTTCAAGCCCCCGCGGTTAGCGCAGTCTTCGGCACACGGCGAGGTCCATGTTGGATGAACGCCAGATCGAGGGGCTCTTCATCGCGGTCCTGGCTGTCGGCATGTGGCCAGCCCAGCGGGTGTGCGATGCCCTTCCACTGCTTCGGAGTGCGGGAGTGCTCTCGCCGAAGGACGTTGCCGAGATGGATCTTGGTGTACTTACCGTGAAACTAGCGAAGAACGGTTACGGGCGCGGGCTCCTTACTTCGATGTATGCGGAGCGCCTCCAGGCGTTGATGCAAGAGGTCGCGAGTGGGCGGCTCGACCAGCTCCCCGACCTGGTTCGCAGTCGGGACGAGGCCGCCTTCTCAGCCCGCCTTCGTCAGATTCACGGGGTGGGACCCAAGGTTGCCGCCAAGGCGTGGGAGTTGATGGGCGGACCCCCGTGAAAGGAAACCGCCTGCCGACGTCAACCAAGCAGAGGGTGAGTCGGCGGCGGGCCGTGCCGCCCCCCGCCTCCGTCTCGTAACCCGGGGTCGTCCGAGATTTTACCGGTGAGCCCAATCACGCCACCGCCAACCTCCGCGTGTCTTCGCGCGCGCGTGTGCCGTCAAGGTGTCGGTGGGTTGCAAGGGCGGGGACCTCGTGCGGGCCATAGCTCCCCGCTCAAGGGGCCTCATCACTCGCATGGCCCTGTCGCGGGTGTCCCAGCGCGACGTTGATGAGTGACCGGACGGCCTGGGCGCGCACCGCCGAGTTCTTGTCGCGCGTGGCCGCGAGGAGGCCGACTGCGATGTCATGGAGCTGGTGCTCGAAGTTTCCCAGCACGTCGGCCGCATGCTTGCGCGCGGAGGGCGATCCCTGGCGCAGGACTCGCAGCAGCTCCTTCGCGCCGGCCTGGCCGGTGCCGACGAGCACATCATCCACGACGCCGAGGACGCCGAAGCGACGCGCGCTTACCTCCATCAACGCAGGGAGCAGTGGCGCCGCGTCGGCCCCGAGCGCGATGAGGAGCGCCTTTACGTCGTCCTCCCAGGCGGTTCCGAGGACGCCGTCGAGTTCGCTCGCGTTCTTTGTCGGCTTCTGGGCCCTGCGGATGAGCGTCGCGAGCCGCTTCCGCAGGCGGCCAATCGCCGGCAGCATCTGCCGGCGCGCCGCCGCCCCGAGCGCATCGAGCCTCGGGCGCACGGCAGGGGCCGTCTCCGGGTCGTCCATCGACCGCGCGAGCCCGGTGATCCCCTGCCGCGTTGCACCCAGGGTGACGAGAGCATCGGCTGCATTCGCTCGAACCCAGCGGTCGCGATCTCGCAGCGCCTTCACGAGCGCGCGGTCGATGGCAGGTGTTCGCCTCGCGCTGCCGAGCGAAGCGGCGGCGGCCATGCGGGTCCGGGCGGCCGCGTCCTTCGCGACGAGGCGCAGCAGGGCCGGAACTGCTTCGGGAGGCGTCTGTTCGGCGGCCCGCAGCGCCTCGGCCGCTGCGCGCCGGACCCGCGCGTCCTTGTCGTTGAGAGCGGGGATGATGGCGCCGACGAGGACGGCGCGTTCTGCCGGTTTTGCGGGCCAGGTGTGCCAGCTCAGCGCTTCCAGAACTGCCGCCCGCACAGCCGGATTCTGATCAGCGCTCGCCTCCACGAGCGCCTCGATGACGTGCCGCCGCGTCTTGTTCTTGCCTCGCCTGACGCTCGGAGCTACGAGCGACATTTGTTACAGCATGGCATGGGCGCATGCGACGCTGGTGAGCCCATGGGGCACGCACCCATGATGGGTTCGGTCCCTCGTCGAGGGCCTCCGCATTCATCGCTTCGCGGTAGGCTGCGGGCTCCCCGAACAGTTGGGGTAGCGCTCGCCCACTCTAGCGCTCCCGCCCGTCAGCGTTCCTGCTGATGCTGGCTCGTGTCGTTCGGGCGGAAGGACCCTGGTTCATGGCATCGAAAGAATCGAAGTCCTCGAAAAGGAAGAGGCTCGAAGACAGTTCCGAGTCGACGCCATGCGTGCGCTCGTAGCGGCGGGGCCAATTCTCCTGCAAACGAACCAGCGACCAGGGGGCGACCGATGCGGCCCAGAGTGAACCCGCACTACACGTTCGACGCTTTCGTCGAAGGGCTCGGAAACTGCCATGCCTTCCGCGCTGCTCGGGCCGTTGCGGCAAGGCCGGGGCAGAACTTCAACCCGCTCTTCATCCATGGGGGCGCCGGTCTCGGCAAGTCCCACCTCCTCCACGCCATCGTGCACGAGATCGCGCGCCGCGACCCGACCTCGCGCGTGGTCATCGTCTCCGCTGAGCACTACACGAGCGAGGTCGGGGCCCTCGCCAAGGGGGCCGACTCCATAACCGAGTTTCGCCGCAAGTATCGGGAGTGCGATGCCCTACTCGTCGATGACGTCCACTTCCTGCTAGACCGCGGGAAGGCCGCCGAGGAGTTCTTCCACACCTTCAACGCCCTGCACGAGCACGAGGTCCAGATCGTGCTCACGAGCGACCGCAGCCCCCAGGAGCTGCGCGGCTTCGAGGAACGCCTCTGCTCTCGCTTCGAGTGGGGCATGCGTGTCCAGATCGACGACGTGCCCGAGATCGCGACCCGCGTGGCGATCCTCCGCAAGAAAGCAGAACTGGCGGGCGTGGAACTACCGCAGCCGGTCGCCCAACTCATCGCAAAGCACGTCACGTCGAACGGGTGGGCCCTGGAGTGCGCGCTCTTGAGAGCCGTTGTGCTCGCCCTACACAGGCGCGTCCCCTTGAGCGAGAACGTGGCTCGCGAGGTCCTCGAACATGGGTAGTCGAGAACGCGAAAGCGCTTGGCTCCTTCGCGAGGTTGCGCGCTTTGACCGCAGCACCACCATACCGGGCGTTCGGGGGATGGGTGGTGGATGGGCCCACCACCCCAGGGAGCCGGCGTGCACTCCTGCCTCAATCGTGGCGCCGTCGTCAGAATCGACTGCTACGCTGCACCGGAGTGAGCACCCGGACGATCAGGATACGTGCAGTGTTCCGCCCTGGCGACGAGGATGCCGTGACGGTGCTTCGGCTACTTGCTGCGGCGCACGATCTCATCACCCTTGTGCGCCTACCAGGGAGGCTGGTCGTAGAGAAAGAGGGGCAAACCGCCGAGCAGAAAGCGGTCGCGCTCGCGGAACGTCAGTACGTGTTCCGAATGTCCATGCTCCACTGCAACGAGATCGTCAATCTGGTGAACCCACCCCGACTGCACACGCGCCGTCGAGCGGTGCGCACGCCGCGGGGAAGCGTTAGCCAAGCTCCCGAGCGCGTTGGAGTCTTTGAGAAAGAAGGTCAACGCCGGGCCGCTCCGCGAGGTGATGGGCCACTTTCGCAACACATTTGGGGGCCACTACGACCGAGATGCATTCGCTCGCTCGCTGACCCTGCTCGACGACTCGGACCTGATGGACCTCCCCGTGAAGTCCAGCTTCGAGACGCTGC
>Ga0335079_10001320_pt1 | contig 28272 bp, 26 predicted proteins | sample Lox_Sample_33_FD_206719 | JGI IMG/M metagenome (GOLD analysis project Ga0335079, IMG submission 206719) | Soil microbial communities from Loxahatchee National Wildlife Refuge, Florida, United States - Lox_Sample_3.3 | ecosystem: Environmental > Terrestrial > Soil > Wetlands | place: USA...
ACGGCGAGTGGGTGGAAGCGTCCACCGGCGAAACTTTCGAGAATCGCAATCCCGCCGATACTCGTGACGTCGTTGGCATCTTTCAGAAATCCGCCAAGGCCGATGTGGATGCGGCCATTGATGCCGCCCGCCGCGCCTTTGCCCGGTGGCGTCTGGTGCCGGCGCCGCGCCGCGCGGAAATCATGTTCCGCGCCGCCGAAATGTTGTTGGAGCGCAAGGAGCAGTGCGCTCGCGACATGACCCGCGAGATGGGCAAGATTCTGAAAGAGACGCGCGGCGATGTGCAGGAAGCCATTGATACCGCCTACTATTTCGCCGGCGAGGGCCGGCGCATGTTTGGCCCCACCACGCCTTCCGAGCTGCCGAACAAATTTGCCATGGCCGTCCGCCAGCCGCTGGGCGTCTGCGCCATGATCGCGCCCTGGAACTTCCCCATGGCGATCCCCTCGTGGAAGCTGCTGCCTGCGATCGTCTGCGGCAACACCTGCGTGATCAAGCCTGCGCAGGACACGCCGCTTTCCACTTTCAACCTCGTACGTGTGCTTACCGATGCCGGCGTTCCCAAGGGCGTAATCAACATCGTGACCGGCTTCGGTTCGGCCATCGGCGGACCGCTGGTCGAGCATCCCGAAGTGCGCGCCGTATCTTTGACCGGATCGAGTGAAGTCGGCCGCATCGTTGGTCAGGCCGCCGCCAAGACCTTCAAGCATTGCTCGCTCGAACTCGGCGGAAAAAATCCGATGATCGTGCTGGATGACGCCAATCTCGACCTTGCCATCGAGGGCGGCCTGTGGGGCGGATTCGGCACCACCGGGCAGCGCTGCACCGCTACCAGCCGCATCATCGTGCAGAAGGGCGTCTACGGCGAGTTTGTCGAGCGCTACGTGGAGCGGGCGAAGCGGCTGAAAGTCGGCAATGGGCTCGATGAAACCGTCGAAATGGGTCCCGCCATCAACGAGAACCAGCTTAAGACCGACCTGAAGTATGTCGAGATCGGAAAAGCCGAAGGCGCGCGGATCAAGTGCGGCGGCAACCGCCTGACCGCGGGCGAATACGCCAACGGCTATTTCATGGAGCCCACGGTGTTTATCGACGTCGATCCCAGGATGCGCATCGCGCAGGAGGAGATTTTCGGTCCCGTGGTCTCGATCATCCCTTGCGAGAACCTGGAAAATGCCATTGAAATCGCCAACGGCATCGAGTACGGGCTGTCGTCCGCTCTCTACACCAGGGACGTGAATCGGGCCTTTACCGCCATGCGCGATCTTTACGCTGGAATTACCTACATCAACGCTCCCACCATCGGCGCGGAAGTGCACCTGCCCTTCGGCGGTGTCAAAGCCACCGGCAACGGACATCGCGAAGGCGGCCTGGGCGCCATTGATTTCTACACCGAGTGGAAGGCCGTGTACGTGGATTACTCCGATCGCCTGCAGAAAGCGCAGATCGATCGGGTGGATTAGAGTTTCCGCAGGAGCGCCGCCATGCCTGTTACTCAAACTCGCGAGATCGCCGCTGCCCGCCGCCTGGAAAATGTCCGCTATGCCATTCGCGACATGGCGCTGATCGCCGACGAAGTGGCCCGCCAGGGCCACAAAGTGCTGCACCTCAATGTCGGCGATCCCAACATTTTCGATTTCCAGACGCCGTCTCACCTGATCGAAGCTGTCTACAAAGCCATGCGCGAGAACCGCAACGGCTACGCTGCCTCGCAGGGCATCCGGGAAGCGACAGACGCGATCCGCGGCGAGGCGGCCCGCAAGGGTATTGCTTCGGTGCGCGATGTATTTGTCACTTCGGGCGCCAGCGAAGCGGTAGATATCTGCCTGACTGCGCTGCTTGATCCCGGCGATGACCTGCTCACTCCCTGTCCCGACTACCCGCTGTATTCGGCGGTGCTCGCCAAGCTCGGCATCGAGCTGAATGCTTATCACCTGAACGAAGACGACGGCTGGCAGCCCGATCTCGAAGATGTCCGCCGCCGGATTACGCCCCGCACCCGCGGCATCGTACTGATCAACCCCAACAATCCCACCGGCTCGGTGTGTTCGCGCCGCATGCTGGAGCAGATTGCGGAATTGGCGCGGCAGCACAATCTGGTGATCTTCGCCGATGAGATCTACGACAAGCTGATGCTCGATGACGACGAGCACATCTCCATCGCGGCGGTCGCGCCCGACGTTCCCGTGATCACGTTCGGGGGCTTGTCCAAAAACTATCTCGCTCCCGGCTGGCGCATCGGCTGGGGCATTGTGAGCGGCGACGCCGCGGCGGTCCGGCCTTACAACGAAGGCATTCAGAAGCTGCTGCGCTCGCGCCTTAGCGCCAATCATCCCGAGCAGTACGCCATCAAGGTCGCGCTCGAAGGCCCGCAGGACCACCTGGTGGAAGTGCGGAAGAAATTGCGTTCCCGCCGCGACCTTACCGTGCAGTGGGCAAACGCCACGCCGCGCGTAAGTTGTGTTTCGCCGCGCGGCGCTTTTTATGCGTTCCCGCGCCTCGACATCCCGGATGGCGATGACGTTTTTGCCAAGGACCTTTGCCGCGCCCGGCACGTGCTGGTGGTGCATGGCACAGGATTCGGCCAGAAGCCCGGAACGAAGCATTTCCGCATTGTGTTTTTGCCGGACGAGACGACGCTGGCGAAAGCGTATGCAGCGATCGGAGATTTCCTGCGGGAGAGATATTCCTAGCGATCTGGGCTGCATCGTCACAAGAACCTCCAGAAATGCAAAAAGCGCGGCGTGAGCCGCGCTCTTTTCTGCATGTTTCTATTTACATTTTACCATTTTCACCCGGGCAATTGTGCCAACTTCGGCGGCGATATTTTTCCAGCGCGATGAATGAGATAGCCGAATTCTTCGTTCTTTGCCCTCTTGACAAGAAAATTCCCAAAATGGGAATTCAGGCGTATCAACGATCAATTTTGTGGTTAGTAAATTCCCGGCAGAACTGCGGGAACGCGCGCTGCGTACTGCTCAAACTCTGCGCCGAAAGCCCCGCGCAGGAGTTTTTCCTCGATGCGCACACGAATCACCGTGCCGACGGCAAAAAACAGCACCGCCAGCGGAAGCGCTTTCCAGTGCTGCAAGGCCGAACAGGTCGCCAGCATCATGCCGAACATAGCGCTATAGATGGGATTGCGTACGAAGCGATATGGCCCGGCCGTGATCAGCTTATGTCCTTCGACCAGGCGGGCCGCGACCGCCCATTGCTTTCCCAGTGCCCGTACGGCCGACATCACCAGCAACACGGATCCAGCTGCCAATGCCACCGTGACCACTGCGATGGCAAGCTCCGCGCCAGTCGATACCGATACTTCTGGATGCAGGTACTCAGGCCGCCCGAACCAGGCCGCACCGTAACCGCAGCCCTGTAGAAAAATACCGATGGTGGAGCGGCGGTCGCGCCGCGCTTCAGTTTGGGTTGGAGGTCTCTTGCGGAAAATAAAAACAGCCGCAAAGGCAAGCCAGCAGAACATAACGCCATAGAAAGTCGCTTGTGCGATCTGGCTGGAACTGATCTCCATGGATTGGATCACGCCCCTCGGGCAAATCTAGCGGGAAAGCCGAAATTCTGCAATTTACTTCTGCGGAGGATCGGGAGCGGGATCGCCTGGAACCGGCGGGACAGTGCCGGAAGGAGCGTGAGCAGGGGACTGATTCGACATGGTCATGGCGCTATCGGGATTGAGCAAGTGCGCCTGATCCGGTCCCAGTCCAAGCTTGATGAGCGCGCGGGAATCAGGCGTGGTTTTGCTCTGCCAACCGTTGTCTGCCTGGTAGCGTTCCATGGCTTTCTGCGTAGAGTCGTCCCAGATGCCGGACGCCTTTCCGCTCATGTAGTGCTGGCGAATGAGGGCTTCCTGGATTTCACGAGCGCGCGTCGGGTCGATCTTTTTCTGCCCGCGTGCCCTCGTCTTCTTCGATTTCTTGCCTTTATGGGAAGTCGTATGGGCTTTCGGGGGCGCAGTCTTGCTGGTGGCGGAGGACGTGGTCTGAGCGACGGCAGAGCCCGCGAGCAGCAGGATGAATCCCGCGCCTACCACCGTCTTAGAAAGCCGCGCTAATCGTTTCAAGAACCCTCACGTGCCGCACTCCGGGAGGAGTACGGCTGCATCCGGAAAAGCAGAGGCCCAACCGGAACCGTACTGCCGATCATTCCTGAGGAATCTCGGCACTACCAGTCCCCGTTGGGCCAAGCCCTGAGTTACGGAAGTGTACCGGCCAGGAAGATGGTACCGTTCTGACGGCCACCTCCCCGTTGGCGCACCAGGAAGACAACATCCTGGCCGCTCTTCAGCGTGGAGGCCAGGCGGTTGTAATCGTCTTCCGTGTTCACCGGTTGCTTGTTTATCTCCAGGATGACATCGCCGCGAGTAAGGCCGACGTCCTCGGCAAACGATCCCGGTTTAACGTCCTGCACAATCACGCCCTTGCCTGCTGGAATGTCCAGCCGGTCGGCCATGTCGTTGGTGACGGCGCGCACGGTAAGACCCAGCTTGCTCTCTTTGGGTGCGGCTTCTGCGGAATCTTCCTCGTCGTCGCCGAGGCGCGCAGCGAAGAGCTTGGCACGATCTGCGACCGTGACCGCGGCTTCTTCCTTCTTGCCGTTACGCACAAAGCCAAGGTTGACCTTGGTTCCGGGCTTGCGGCCGGCGATATCGGAGACAAGGTCGTCGCCGTTGCGAACAGTCTTGCCATCCACGGAAGTCACCGTGTCGCCCACTTTCAGTCCTGCCTGCTCCGCCGGACTGCCAGCCACCACGCCCGACACCGTGACGCCGTGATCTACGCCGTAAACACGAGCGATGGCGGGGTTCTCCTGCGCGGCAAACTCAATGCCGATGGAGCCGCGCGCCACGCGGTGTTCTGGGCCGATGAGCTGGTTGTAAACCTGCACGACCGTGTTGGAGGGAAGCGCAAAGCCCACGCCCGCATAAGCGTTGGTATCGGTGAGAATCGCGGTGTTGATGCCAATGACTTCGCCGGCCATGTTGACCAGCGGCCCACCGGAATTGCCGGGGTTGATGGCGGCATCGGTCTGAATAAACGACTGGAATTGCCGGTTCTGCACGATGTTGCGGCCCTTGGCAGAAACGATCCCGGCGGTCACGGTTTCAGACAGTCCAAACGGGCTGCCCACTGCCAGCACCCAGTCGCCCACCTGCATGCTGTCGGAGTTTCCAAGTTTCGCTACCGGCAAGGGTTTGTCGCCGTCAATCTTGATCACGGCCAGATCCGTTTCCTGATCCACGCCAATGACCTTGGCGTCATGCAAGACTGTCGGTGGATCATCCTGCAGGCGCACGCGGATGCGGTCGGCCTTCTCCACCACGTGACGGTTGGTAACGATATAGCCCTTAGGGTCGACAATTACTCCGGAGCCTAGAGATCTCTCCCGAATCGTGCCACCTCCGCTGCCCTGCCCGCCAAAGAAGCGGTCAAAGAAATCATCGAATGGGCTGCTGTCGTCTCCGCCGCCTCCACCCTGGTCGGGTAGGCCGCGGCGGCGATGGGGATTTTTGATGGTTGATTCGGTATTGATGTTGACAACGCTGGGCTCAAGCTGCTTGGCAACCTGCGAAAACTGGTTGGAAAGCTGTTGCGGCGAGGGAACACTCAGTGGCGTGGCATCCGACGCTGTTTTCTTCTCCTGGCCTTTGACGCTGTAGGAGATGACGGTTCCAATCAGAATGCCGAGGGTCAAAGTGGCCAAAATCGTGAGGGTGTACGCCGGGCGATTGCTCTTCAGGCGTGCCCAGACACCGCTTAGGCGCGGGTTCATATGCTGACTTCCTCCAAGTGATTCAACGTGCTGACATTATACCTTTTCGGCAAAAGGGCTTCGGAAGCCGCGCCGGGCGCGGAAAGCCCCGCTTAGGGTTAGACGTGCCATCACGAAAACTGTGATCGTGGCTCCATTTTCTACAATTTTAGATGCGCATTGCCCGCCCGGGGGCTCACCTTGCTTCTCATTTCCGCGGGATTTTCCCGCTATCCAGGAAGGGCGGTTTTCGGTAGTGTCCTAATACTGCGTTGCTGTTGGCGGCGGTCGCGTGTAGGCGACGTGTAGAACCCCAACGCGAGGTACTCCCCACCACGGATCACGGAGATTATATCCAAAGTTCGCAGCGGCGATCCCGATGAAGTCTCGACTAGCTATGTGGAGCGTCAGAACCTCACGATGCGGATGCACATGCGCCGATTTACGCGCCTAACGAATGCGTTCAGCAAAAAGATGTCGCAGCTGAAAGCAGCCGTTGCCCTGCTTTTCGCGTACTTCAACTTCTGCCGGATTCATCAAACCTTGCGATGTACGCCGAGCATGTCAGCCGCAATTACGGATCACATCTGGTCAATCGAGGAACTGATTTGACTCTATTGGCAACGCAAGTGCATTATTTTCTTGACAGTGCATTAGGCTGCACTAAGAATGGGCACAAATGCATTGACGGGCAACATAACGGAGAAATTCTAATCAATGCCTAATCGCCGCAAGGTTAACTTTAATGGCCAGAGTGTCGATGGTGTGATCGTGGACTTTGAGGCGGACAAAGAGCAGTGGAGTACTTACGTTCTCCATGATGGTTCAGCCCTCAAGATTAAAGCCGTGCTCACCGAAGTAATGCGTCTAGAAGGAATATTCGGGCCAAACGGTGATCCGGTGTATATGGTACAAGCATCGCAAATTGTTCATGTCAATGCAGCAGATCCGTTGCGGAGACAGTAAAACATGAGCCGGTGCCTTCCTAGGTACGACAGTGTTACGCCCTTCGCTTCGGTGGATACGTGTCGGAACTCTTTGCAATTGCCAGTTGAGTTCAACCGCGAAACTTCAAAGGCTATAGAGGCGTTTAGTTACGCGGGACTCGCCTCCTTTACCGGCATGGCAAAGACTGCGCAAACATTGAGCAGCATCGTTTCAAACCACTTTTCTGAATTGCCAAGCGTTCAGGCCGTCCTAGCTGGAGAAAGTGACGACGTCCTTCACGTTTGGGTTATGATCCGCGATTGGACGCCGGATGCGCGAAAGGAAGTTTACGCCGTTCAAAAGACTATCCTAAGGCGATTGCGCGGGTTCAACTTTGATTTCTATGTGATTGATCTCCCAGAGGGCACACAACCAGAGGACTCAGTTTCTGGGATTCCGGTTATTTTTAATCGTGCCAAACAAAACTCAGCACCTGCTCATAGCGAACAGCAATGAGCTATTCTTCGCGAATCTCAATCCGGCCGATGACGTACATCGAGGATGGGCGTCAACGGTAGCGTTCTACGCTGCTCTCCACTACGTGGAAGCATTTTTCTTCATTAAGGGACGCCATTCCCCAGATCATCGCACCAGAGATGGATACATGGTGCAGTACACGGAAACCATGAACGTTTATGATGATTTCTGTGAATTGAAGGCTATTTCTACCAGAGCTAGATACCACGGCAGATACCCAAGCGCACATGACTTCAGCAATCAGGTCCTTCCGGCGCTAGCGAAAGTCAAAGCGGAAATGCTTAAGCACTGCTAATAGCAACGCACAAATAGGACACTACCCGGTTTTCTGCAATGCTACGTACCGTGATGCCCTTGACTTCCAACACCTTGCAGCCGCCTGTGGCAGCATCGGCGGCAAAGTCTGGACGCCGTGGACGTCTGCTGCTGATCATCGTGTGGCTGCTCAGCGCCGGGTATGCCGGCCTGCTGCTCGACCGGGGCTGGGTGCCGCACGACGAGGGCACCATCGGGCAGAGCGTCGAGCGAGTGCTTGACGGCGAATTGCCGCACCGCGATTTCGGCGAAGTGTATACCGGCGGGCTGACGTACCTGAACGCCTTCGCCTTCCGCACGCTGGGCGAAAATCTTATCTCGCCGAGAATTGTACTTTTCGTTTTCTTTCTGGCATGGATTCCAGCGGTCTATGCCATCGCATCGCGTTTTGCCTCTCCGGCCAGCGCCGCCCTGGTCACGATGCTGGCTATGTCCTGGAGCATCCCCAACTACAGCGCCGCGCTGCCGTCCTGGTACAACCTGTTTTTCGCCACGTTTGGCACGGCAGCTTTGCTTCGTTATATCGAAAGCGACGCCCCACGATGGCTGTGGGCCGCCGGGCTCTGTGGCGGCCTCTCGCTGCTCTTCAAAGTTTCCGGGCTTTACTATATCGCCGCTGTCCTGCTGTTTCTGCTTTTTCGCGAACAGGGCATGCCCGAAGCCGGCGCGCCTGCGAAAGGCGGGCGAATCTACTCGTGGTTCGGGATCACCGGTCTGGTGATGTTTGCCTGCGCCGTGTTTCTGATGGTGCGGCACAATCTCTCCGCGGTCGCCGCCATCGAGTACCTGCTGCCCCCGGTTCTGGTGGCCGCGCTCTGCGCCTGGCGCGAACTGCGGACGGCCCGGGGCGCTGCCGGCAAGCGCTTCCGCACCCTGTTTCAAATGCTCGCGCCCTTTGTGCTGGGGGTGACGATTCCGGTCGCGCTATTCCTGATCCCTTACCTTCGCGCGGGCGCGGTCCATGACCTTTACGACGGAGTCTTCGTGCTGCCCATGCGGCGTTTCGTATTCGCGGCACTCCGGCCGGCCGGCTTCGGATTGAACAAAGATCTTACGACCGCGGCCCTGACAGCTCTGCTGCTGGTGGCATATCTTTCGCCGGTACGGCGATGGGCGGTGAAGGCCGCAATCGGCGCAGCGCTGGCCGCGGTCCTCATCCTTGCCGCCTACAAGCCGGCTGTACTGGCTCTGGTATGGGCGCCGCTGACGCTGCTGGTTCCGCTGGTGGTTGTGGCCGGGGTTGTAATTTTAGCGCGGGTGTCGGGGATTTCGTGGCTGCGCCAACAACAGGTGATGCTGGTGTTGACGGTGACGGCATGCTGCACCCTCATTCAGTTTCCGTTCCCGGGCGTCATTTATTTCTGCTACGTTGCGCCGTTACTGGCGCTGGCGTTGCTGGCGCTCGCCGCCACTGGGAAGTCATCTTCGGTGACTCTGGGACGGCTTCTGGCGCTGTTCTATCTGGCGTTTGCGGTTTTTCTGATCACTCCGGGGTTCATCTACGTGATGGGCCTGCAATATCAGCCGAATGCGCAGAAGGCGGTGCTGCAGTTGCCGCGCGCGGACGGCCTGAGGGTCCATCCGAGAGAGGCTGAAGCCTACGAGCAGCTGATTTCCCTGGTGCGAGAGCACGCGGGAAACAGCGGATACATTTACGCAGCTCCGGATTGTCCGGAAGTCTACTTTCTTGCCGGCCAGCGCAATCCCACGCGCACGATTTTCGACTTTCTGGGCGAGCCCGCAGGCCGGACCCAGCGGGTGCTTGACGCGATTGAAACGCACAAGGTGAAAACCGTGGTGATCCTGACACGCCCGGCATTTTCTCCGCCCATGGCCCCCGACCTGGTAGCCGCGCTCAGGCAGCAGTTTCCGCACTCCGGCAAAGTTGCGTATTTTGAGGTGCGCTGGAAAGACTGAACGGCGGGAATTTCAGCGGGTGCACTCGAGGACAATTTCGGTGTAGGGAATGCGCAGCATGTCGTGCCGGATATTGACCTTGACCCGGGCAAACGCCTGCGAGGCGATTTGCTCGTAGGCTTCCCGGCTGCGCACGAATCGGCCGCGGTCGCGCGCCAGAAGATATTTCGCCGCCGCCGATTGTTCCTTGATGAAGACACCATCGAGCGTGACCAGCTTGCCGCCGGGGCGGAGCGCATCGTGGGCAATGCGGAATAACTGCAGGGCCTCGGAGTCTTCGAGATGGTGGACGATGCCGAGCGCCAGCACGAAATCGAAGTAGGACTGCTGGGGCAGCGTGTACTGGCTGACGCGCTCGCAGATAAACGTCTGCTCAGGATAACGGCGGCGCGCCAATTCGATGTAGCCGGGACTCATGTCGAATCCCACGTATTCCGAGGGCGGAAGAAAGGGCACGATGGTGCCCGGACCACAACCGATCTCCAGAATACGGCTGCCCGGACGCGGCTGAATGTACTCCCGCACCAGGATGCGGCTGCGCCGCGGTCCGCCCACCATATTGAAGAACATCTGGTATACCCAGGGCAGGCCAAGCAGGGAACGCACTTTCGCGATCATGAAGTCGGGATTATTCCGTGGCAGATCGTCAATTTTTGTTAGGATTTGCTTGCCCTCGCGTGGCAGGTGCCCGCAGGCGCAGCTTAACACAACCACAGAAGCAACCGCTGTCGGGAGACGCGCATGAAAGTGGTGATTCTGGCCGGAGGACTGGGCACGCGCCTGGCGGAAGAGACATCAGCCCGTCCCAAGCCGATGGTGGAAATCGGCGGCAAGCCGATGCTTTGGCACCTCATGAGCCTTTACGCGCGGCACGGCTTCAAGGATTTTCTGGTGGCCTGCGGCTACAAGGGCGAGATCATCAAAGAGTATTTTCACAACTATCGTCTCTACAACAGCGATCTTTTCCTCGATCTGAAAGACGGCTCCTGCCGCGTATCGAACAGCAGCACTCCGGACTGGCAGGTCGGACTGGTGGACACCGGGCTCAACACGCTGACCGGAGGACGTCTGCGGCGGTTGAGAAGCCTGCTGGGGAAAGAGACGTTCATGGTCACCTACGGCGATGGCCTGGCGGATATTGACCTGCAGGCGCTCGCTACTTTCCATCGCAAGCATGGGAAGCTGGCCACCGTGACCGCGGTCGCGCCGATCGCCCGGTTCGGCGGGCTGGAACTCGAGGGCGAGCGGGTGACAAGATTCGCCGAGAAGCCGCAGACCGGCGAAGGATGGATCAATGGCGGCTTTTTCGTGCTTGAACCCGCAGCGCTCGATTACATCGCGGGCGACGATAGTGCGCTCGAAGGCGAACCGCTGGAAAAACTGGCGAGGGAAGGGCAACTGATGGCGTATCGCCATGCCGGATTCTGGCACCCGATGGACACGCTGCGCGACAAGCAATTGCTGGAATCGCTCTGGGCCAGCGGGCGGGCTCCGTGGAAAGCGGCATCATGAGCGCGTTTGAGGATTTCTATCGCGACAAGCGCGTGCTGGTCACCGGCCACACCGGATTCAAGGGAGGCTGGCTGGTCACATGGCTGACGATGCTGGGGGCGAGGGTTACCGGGTTCGCGCTGCCGCCGAATACACGTCCCAATCTTTTCGATGCGGCCATGCTCGACCGCAACCTCCAGTCTGTTTTCGGTGATCTGCGAGACCGGGCGGCGCTGACCGCCGTGTTCACGCAGCACCAGCCGGAGATCGTGTTTCACAATGCCGCCCAGCCCCTGGTGCGACGCAGTTACCGCGAGCCGGTGGAGACATTCGCGATCAATGTGATGGGAACAGTTCACGTGCTGGAGGAGGCGCGCTATGCGCGTTCCCTGCATGCCATGATCGTGGTGACCAGCGACAAGTGCTACGAAGACAGCGAGTCATCCCGGGGATATCGGGAAGATGACGCCATGGGCGGGCACGATCCCTACAGTTCCAGCAAGGGTTGTGCCGAGCTGGCGACGGCGGCGTACCGGCGCTCGTTTTATAACCAGCACGGCAGCGCAGGCGTGGCGACGGCGCGCGCGGGAAACGTCATCGGCGGGGGTGACTGGTCGGAGGACCGGCTTGTGCCCGACATTGTGCGCGGGATCACGGAAGAGCAAACCATCGTCATCCGGCGGCCGGATGCGGTGCGTCCCTGGCAGCATGTGCTCGAGCCCCTGTGCGGGTACCTTCTGCTGGCCAAGCGCTTGTGGGAGGACAGGCAGGGATACGCGGAAGCGTGGAATTTCGGGCCGCGAGAGAAAGACGCTATTCCCGTTGGAGAATTGGCTAAGAAGGTGACCGCGCTGTGGGGAAAAGGAGCGCTGGCCTTTCAGCCGGATCCGGCAGCACCGCATGAAACGCAATCTCTAAAGCTGAATACCATGAAAGCCCGCAGCCGCCTGGGCTGGAAGCCGGCATTGCGCCTGGAACAGGCGTTGGAGTGGAGCGTGGAGTGGTATCGCGCCTACTACGAGCAGCCGCAATCGGCCCGGAACCTCACAGAGAAGCAGATCGAAAGCTACATGCGGATCAGCGGAGCATGAAAACGTTGCGCTCGGCACTCGTGACCGGAGGCACCGGATTCCTGGGTTCGGCGCTGGTGCGGCGCTTGCTTGCCGATGCAGTCGAAGTCACCTGCCTGGTTCGCCCGGGACGGAAAAGCGCTCTTGCGAGGCTCGGCGGCGTGAGAGTTGTCGAAGCTCCCGCGCAAGATGGCGGCGTCCTCAAGCGGGCACTTGAAGACGTTTCGGCGGACGTTGTGTTCCATCTTGCGGCGTACGGGGTACAGCCGCAGGACCGCGACGGTGATCAGTTGGTTGAGGGCAACATCCAGCTCACGGCGAACTTAATGGAGGCAGTTGCCGGGTCGCGGCTTCGCCGCTTCATCTACATAGGAACCTGTTCCGCGTATGGCCCGGCGCCGAAGGGAGTTCTGATCGGCGAAGATCATCCTCTGCGGCCGCAATCTGTGTACGGCGCGGCGAAAGCCGCTACCGAAATCTACGGCAACGCGCTCGCCCGGCGCCTGGGGCTTCCGCTTGTGACTCTGCGATTGTTCAACGTGTATGGGCCGGGGGAAGCTCCTCACCGCCTTTTCCCTTCTACGATTCAACACCTGCAAAGCGGCCGGCCGGCCGAGTTCACAGGCGGCGAGCAGGTGCGCGATTTTCTTTATGTGGATGACGTTACCGAGGCTCTGCTGGCGGCGGCGGACGCGGAACACCTCTCGCCCGGCGAGGCTTACAATGTGTGCTCGGGAGAGGCGACCAGCGTGCGCGAGGCTGGAGAAATGATCGCCGACGCTATGGCCCAGCCGCGCAGCCTGCTGCAATGGGGCAAGCTCCCCTATCGGATCGACGAGTTCATGTGGGTTGTCGGCGACAACCGCAAGTTTTGCGCGGCTACTCGCTGGCGGCCGCAAGTGAGTGTTGCCGAAGGGATTGAGAAGATGATCGCCGCGCTGCATCACCAGCATGCCTGAAACCCGGAAACTCATCACGATCCTGGTGCCGGTGTTCAATGAAGAACAGAACATCGAGCCGTTGTACGCGGCGCTGCTCCCGGTGATGGAGCAACTTTCGGCGAGCTATGACTTCGAGGTCCTGTTTACCGACAACCACTCGACGGATGCGACGTTTTCGAAGATCGAGCGCCTGGCGGGCATGGACCCGCGGATCCGCGCGCTGCGATTCTCCCGCAACTTCGGCTTCCAGCGTTCCATCCTCACCGGTTACAAGCACGCGCACGGGGATGCCGCCGTGCAGATTGATTGCGACCTGCAGGACCCGCCGGCGCTGATTGTGGAATTCGTGCGCAAGTGGGAGAGCGGATACTTCGTCGTGTACGGGGTGCGCAGTTCACGCAAGGAAGGCTGGCTGATGAACAACACGCGCAAAGCCTTCTATCGCCTGATTGACTCGCTGAGCGAGGATGAATTGCCGCTGGACGCGGGGGATTTTCGCCTGCTCGACCGCCGCGTGCTCGACGAACTGCGGCGGTTCGACGACCACCAGCCTTATGTCCGCGGAACTATCGCGGCCTTGGGCTTCAGTCAGATTGGCATTCCATATGACCGCGCGGAACGGCAGCGCGGCGAAAGCAAGTTCTCGTTTCGCGAACTGATGGGTCTGGCGCTGGACGGCATCCTGAATCACTCGGTCGTCCCGCTGCGGATCGCCACTTACCTCGGACTGGCGGTTTCGATCCTGACGCTGCTCGGCATTGCCGCGTACACGGCCGGGCGGCTGTGGTTCGGCACGAACTGGCCGCCAGGCTTTGCCAGTCTCGCGGTCCTGATCCTGGCTTCTCTCAGCCTGAATGCGCTTTTCCTCGGGATTATCGGGGAATACCTGGGCCGGATTTACAAACAGGTGAAGCGGCGTCCGCTGACGATTATCGAACGCGAAGTCAATGCGGCTTCAGCGCACAGCCAGGCGGGCTCGCGCTCTGCCGCGGGAGATTGAAGCTCGCCTAAACCAGGACCGGCTTTTCCGTCAGGATCTTGGGCTGCAGTTCGATGGTGCACGCGAGCGATCGTCCAACCAGGCAATGCCGCTCCGCCTTTTCCAGCAAACGTCCAGCCAGTTCTCTGTCCTTATCGCGGAAGATAATCAGAACCGGATGAAGTGTGATGCGGGTGAACTGCAGGCCGCCTTCGCGCTTCTCCACCTGCCCCTCGATTCTGACCTCAATGCCCTGGAACTCCATCTTCGAAGCTTCCGCCACCGCGCGGAAAGTGGCCACAAAGCAGCTGGACACCCCCGCCAGCAGAAAGTGCTCGGGAGTCCAGAAGCCCGGCTCGCCGCCAAACTCCAGGGGCGCCGAAAAGCTGATGGTGCGAGGGACGCTGTACTCGGATTCGACGAAGCCCTGCTCGTGCAGATGCCATTGCGCAGTAGCGTGATACGTGTATTTCTTCTCCATCATGGCCAATCTCCCAGAATCGAGCCTAACGGTGCACCCGCGTTTGGGCTGTGAAGCGCGTCACAGGACGGCGTGATTGGGAACGGCGGACATTTGGGAATCGACGCCGGTCCGGAGTATTTCGGCCGCCCGCGCTTGCCAAATACAGCAGGGGCCTTCGGCCAAGGTGTCTGATTCGTTTCTCCCACTCCGAGTGTCGCAGCTCCGTGACACTCTGCATGGTGATTAATGTCGCGCTTTCAACAATTTAGCCACGTGTGATCCATATCACCGGCGGGGGTGAGAACAGTCACAGCAGGAGCGTGAGGCCGAAACGCAAAATGGCTGTCAGAAACGTGGGGCAACCGGTCAAAAGCTGCACCCCGTAGGGAGGTTGACGATGTCCACCGACAAACGCGACGTTTTGGAAGTTCTGAAGTTTGAACTCGACTTTCTGGAGCACGGAGGCTATGGGCGCTCGGTACGCACGCCCTGGAAACCGACTTCCATCTTTCAGGACTCTCTCACGTGCATCAATTTCAACGAGGCTGGCCGCCCCCATCCCTGTGATGAGTGTCTGCTGACCGATTTCGTGCCGGAAAACTGCCATGAGGAAAGCGTGCCCTGCCACCACATCCCGCTGAACCGCGATGGGGAGACCGTGGAGAGCATGGAGAGACAGCACACTCAGATAAATCTGGAAGATGGCGTGCGGCAGTGGTTGAGGGCGACCATCCAGCGCCTCGAGCAGGAGCGGTCACGCCAGGCGAAGAAGGCCTGAAGGGCGTGTGTCTCAGTCCGGCTTGTCCGCGGGCGCGCCCAGGTCTCGCGGAAAAGACTTGAATTCCACCTTGCGAGATTTCGAAGAGATCTTTTTGTTCGCGTCCGTGTTGAACTGCGTCAGCATTCCCTGCAGCACGTAATACGCTTCCTCGTTGGGAGTCTTTCCGTTCCCGCGTTCTACTGTTCCCTCAAAGCTGTACCACACGCCATGCACGGTTTCGGTGGCGAAGCGCAGGTTCTTGCCCTCAAGCTTGCCATCCTTGAAGAACTGGTCCAGGAAGGCGCCGCGGTCGCTGTCGGAATCGCCATAGCGTGAGACGAAGCCGGTCACGTGACCCGCATCTTCCACCGTGACCTGAACGAACTCTCCTTCCTGCAGGAAGCCATACATGCCGGAGTAGTCGTCCGCAGGTTTCGCCGGTGAAGCAGGACTTGCCTGGGCAGCAGCCAGCATGCTGAGAAAACACACAACGGAAAACACAGCCAGGTTCTTCATGCCGCTCCTGTTCGTCATGGTTCCTTGTGTGGCGGTTCTTTTTTCTGAGTTTCTTCAGCGGGTGTCAAGGTGAGGTCAGCAAACTCCACCCATTGGCCGGTCTTGTTCCTGGTGCGCATCACCCACTCCCATTCGCCAGCCTGCGGCTTCCAGCGAAATGTGGTGTGAAAGGGACCGTCGGGATACTCGAATACAAAACGGATCTCATCTCCCTCGCGCGTTCCATAGCCCAGCGTCTCCGAGAAACGTCCACCATAGACATCATTCCAGTGCGCCACGTAACGGTCGCTCATATTGTCGTAGCCGATCATGACAATGGCCTCATAGGGAACCTGGCCCGGCTTGGCGGGAATGTTGTCTTTCTCGTGTACCTGCAGAAACTGATGATTCAACACCCACACGGCCTGGAGTGTATGGTCGGTGTCTTGGCTGAGCAGTTTGCCGCTGATCTTCCAATTTCCTGCCAGGTGATCGAGCAGCGCATCCTGAAAGAGATGCGCGGGCCCATCCAGCTCCTGGCCGGCAGCCGTGGGTAACAACATCGCGAGAGCCAGCGCGATTTTGCTCATCCGGAATGCGAGCGCGCGCATTTGCACCTCAAGAAGCTTATTAGATCACGAACTCTGACTTCGCACCCGCCCGGTACCAGAGTGGAACAGACGATCAATTCGATGCACTAGCGGATAGGTCGGAGTAGGACCGCCAGCTATAATGAACCCAACTCCAGCCAGTCGTGATGCAGACGGTATGAAAAGGGGTTCGGCGCTCGAAGAGTCGGCGATTCAGTTCAGGGCGCGGCGGTCGGGGGCGGTGCCCACGTTCCTCGTTCGCCTGGATCCCTGGCATCGCGTATTCTTCCGCAACCTGGCAGACTTCCTCTGGCCTCTGCGGGAAGCCTCTCTCAGTCTCTCCTCGCGTCCCGGCGTCTTCTGGCCCGATGTGCTGGTGGAATCGCGTCTGCCCTGGTGGCGTTTTCTCGAGTCCGGGGTTTACCACTTCATCGTTCTTGCTGTGCTTTGGGGTTCGGCACGCTTCTGGCCGCGCCGGCCTCAAGTGATCGATCACCCGGTGTTCAGCCGCGAGCAAGTTATTTACTACGACGCCGCCGAATATCTGCCGCCGCTGGATACCGGGCATGCCACACCCCAGAGCCCGCAGAAGGGCGAGCCGAAGTACGCACCGCAGCCGATCATCTCCGTTCCGCCGCAGGCCGACAATCGCACGCAGACGATCGTCACACCGCCGGACGTGAAGCTCACGCATGATGTGCCGCTTCCGAACGTAGTGGCGTGGCCTCCGGCATCGCCCGCGATGCCGTTGACGGCAGCCTCCCGCCCGCTGGCGAATCCGCAATTGCCGGCTCTGCCCTCTGTAGTTGCTCCTCCCGCCGACACAACCCGCAATCAGCTTGAGCATGCCCCGGTTCTGACCCAGCCGGTCATTGCCCCAGCGCCGGATGTGAACGCCGCGCTTTCGCGGCGGAGCCTGCAAGATACTCAACCGGCAGTCGTCGAGCCGCCGCCCACCATGGACGGCGCAGGCGTCCGCCGCCTGGGGGACATCAACATCGGCCGCTCTGAAGTGATTGCGCCGGCGCCGCAGTTGCCAGTTCCGGAACAACGCGCTTTGCCGGCTGCTGCTGGGGGGATGGCCAGCGCCGGTGCGGTCGTGCCTCCTCCTCCATCGGTTCCGGAAGCTGGCGGAACGAGTGGTGGCGGCCGGCTGATCGCGCTGGGGATTCATCCGGTCAATCCAAGCGGGCCGGTGGATGCCCCCGTGGGCAACCGGCGTGGCACTTTCGCTGCTACACCCGAAGGCAAGCCAGGCGCGGCCGGTACGCCCGATAGCACTGCTGGCGAGAGCCAGTCGGCGGCAGCTTCGACCAATGGACACGGGCATGGCGGCGGCCCGACAGGAACGGGCGGCAGCGCGCCGCCAGGCCTCTTCGTCGGCGCAGGACCGGCTGCCAGTGCGACTCCGAATCCTGGCGGACGCGGTGCAGGCAACGGTAACGCTGCAGGGCAGGTTGCTACGGATCCTCGCCTGATGGCCAGTGTTACGCCGCCCCGCGTCACCAGCGCTCCCCGGCGTGCCGAGCCTGCAGATAATCTGACCGAACTGGAGCAGAAAGTCTTCGGCACGCGCAAGTCGTACTCCATGACTCTCAACATGCCGAACCTGAACTCTGCAGGCGGCAGTTGGGTCATTCGCTTCGCCGAGATGCAGTCGAGCGATGACAAGGGCGACCTGGTTGCGCCCGAGCCCACGCAGAAAGTCGATCCGGGCTATCCGCTGGAACTGATGCGGCGCAACGTGCAAGGGACGGTTACGCTGTATGCGGTGATTCGCAATGACGGCTCGGTGGGCGAAGTGCGCGTGTTGCGCGGGGTAGACGACCGCCTGGACCAGTATGCCCAGGCGGCTTTTTCCCGTTGGCACTTTCGGCCAGCCCTGAAGAATGGAGATCCGGTAGCCCTGGAGGCGGTGGTCATGATCCCGTTCCGACCAACGCGACTCAAATCAGGATTCTGAATCGCTTTCGCTCACTTGGCCTCGTAAACCGTCTTGCCGCCCACGACGGTACGCAGGACCTTGGTGTGCAGGATTTCCTCTGGTGTGCTCTGAGTCACGTCGCGATCGAGCACAGCAAAATCCGCCAGCATGTCAGGAAGGATTTTTCCCTTGTTCAGCGCCGCAAACTCGGCGGTGGCTGAGCCGATTGTGTAGGCGTGCATGGCCTGGTCGAAGTTCAGCTTCTGTCCAGGAAAGTACTCCTTCGTGCCATCTTCACTCTTGCGGGTGATCGCGGCGTAAAGACCCCGAAACGGATTGATGGGCTCGACCGGATAGTCGGTGCCGAAGGCCAGGGTGACGCCTTTGGCGAGGAATTCACCCCAGGCGTAGGAGTGCGCCGCCCGCTCCGGCCCCAGCCGGTCCTGGGCCCACCTCATGTCAGTCAGCAGGTGGCTGGGCTGCATGGAAGCGATGATGTTCAGTTCTCCAAAGCGCGTGACTTCGGCCGGGGTTGTGACCTGGGCATGCTCCACGCGCATAGCGAAGTAAGAACTACCCACAGGACCCTTGACTTTCTTTTCTTTCACATCCTTGAAGGCTTCCGTGTATGCATCCAGCGCCATCTGCACACCCCGGTCGCCGATGGCGTGGAAACCAATCTGGAAACTGGCATCCGCCCGCTCCCTGGTCATCTCGTTCAGCGTTGCCTGGTCGTATCGCGCCAAGCCGGAATTCTTGGGATCGTCTGCATAGGGCTGTTGCAACGCTGCCGTACGAGAGCCGAGCGATCCATCGAGAAAGCCTTTCAGCATGCCGGTATGCAGCATGTTGTCCCACGGGGAGTGAGCCGCGCGGTGGGCTTTCAGCGTCTCCAGCGGGTCGTCGAAACGCAGCCACTCGGTAATCCGGGCAGTCAGCTTTCCCTCTTTTTCGAGTTCCTCGTAGATCTGGAAATCCTCCCAGGTGGAGTTGTCCTGAAGGGAAGTGACTCCCCACTGCGCCGCATCGCGAAGCGCCAGTTCGATTGCCTGCCGGCGCCGGGCGTGGGTCGGCTTGGGTATGACGGATTCGACTGGGTCGCAGGCGGTTTCCCGCAGGATGCCGGTGGCGTGTCCATCGGCATCACGGTCAATCTTGCCGCCCTGGGGATCCTTGGTGGCGTCTGTAATTCCGCCGCGGCGAAGCGCTTCGGTGTTTGCCAATGCGATGTGGCCGTCCACTCGCCACAGCAGCACGGGATGATTGCCGGAGGCTTTGTCGATATCTGCCCGACTGGGCAAGGTTTGAACCGGCCAAAGCGTGTGGTCCCATCCGCCGCCGGCGATCCAGGCTCCCGCGGCCGTCTTGCGGGCGTAGTCGCGAATGCGCTTCTGCATTTCTGCAAGGGATTTCACGCCTACCAGGTCAAGATTCAGTTTCTCCAGACCGGCCTCTGCCAGGTGAACATGCGCGTCATTAAATCCTGGGACGGCGAAATGCCCGCCCAGGTCGACCTCCTTGGTGGCAGGTCCCTTCTGTGCTCGAATGTAATCATTCGAGCCGACGTTGATGATGATTCCGTCCCGCACCGCGAGGGCTTCCGCGCGTTGGACAAGGTTATTTGGGCCGAGAGTATTCGTATAAAAATTGCCGTGTACGTAAATGATATCGGGCGGCAAAGGTTGTTCTTCTTCCTGACCTGCAGCCGGTTCCTGACCTGGAGCCGACGGTTGAGTTGATGGAGCAGCCGGTTCGGTTTGCAGTGGCACGCTTTGTTGATCCTGTGCCCATGACATGGAAGCCAGCCCGATCCCCAAGACCACTGGAAATATCATTTTCAGCTTCATCTATTTACCTCCCGCAAGCGCAAGAATCGTGAGCAGGATGCGTTTCAGGCCCAACTCGCGATCGCTGCAATCAAACCACTCCTGCAAAGTATGGGCTCCGCCGCCGGTGCCGCCGCCGCCGATGGCAATGGCTTCGCGGCCCAGAGACAGAGGGATATTGGCGTCAGTAGAAGCGCGCTGCACCTGGGCCACATTCCCCAGGTGAGCATCGACAGCGCGAATTACCTGCAGAATCCGGGCATTTGTGTCGAGTTCTCCAGCCGGACGATTGCCTATGACGACAATTTCATGGCTGAGGCTGGGAGAACGCTGGCCCAGGCGATTCTCGCTCGAGCGGGCTTCTTCCCGCATCGCGACTTCCAGTTCCCTTCGCAGGGCAGTTTCCAGGTTCTCCATTTCCGTCATCGAGGTGGAGCGAATATCCACGCGCATGCTGGCCGACTCGGGGATGGAGTTGACCGAGGTTCCGCCGCGAATGACGCCAATGTTGAAAGTGGTCTTGGGCGATGACGGGACCGGAGTCTGCGTGAAGGCATGAATGGCGCGGGCCAGAACCAATATCGGATTCGGCGCACCGAAGTCGCTCCAGGAATGCCCGCCCGGGCCGCGCACGATGACCTCGAAACGCAGGCTGCCGAGCGCTTCCGCCACGATGGTATCGGAGCCGGCGCCATCCAGCACCAGACTGGATTGAATGAGATCCTTCCAGCGCGCGCTGGCGAAAATGTGGCGCATGCCGCGCAGGTCGCCTTCGCCTTCTTCCCCGACATTTCCGATAAACAGGAGCGGCATGGCGAGGGGAACTTTAGCTTGCTGCAAGGCGGCGGCTATGGCAAGCATGGCGGCCACCCCGGCGCCGTTGTCCGAAACCCCTGGACCATAGAGGCGATTGCCTTGCTGCCTCACGCTCAAGGGCGTGCCTGGAGGGAAGACGGTGTCAATGTGTGCGCTCAGCGTCACGCATTGCTTCCCGGGGGCTGGTCGCAAGCCGAGGACATTGCCTACGCCGTCGATGTGCACATCTTCGAGATCCAGTTCACGGAAGCGCTCTGCCAGCCATTCGCCGCGTTTGGCTTCTCCGAAGGGAGGCGCAGGAATGCGGGCGAGCTCGAGTTGCCAGCTCGAAAACCGGGCTTCCTGGCCATGCAGCCAGGCAAGAGCTGAGCGCGACTCCGGCAGGGCGGCCCGGCGTGCAACCTCCTGCTGCAGAATCGGGAGCGATTCCGAAAGCTCAGTGTGGGAATCAAGCGGTGGCATCAAACTAGTTTGCCATAATCGGGCGCGTCAGCGGGAGCGGGGACCACACATCGTGACAAACCAAAGAAATGCGTCGTGTCCGGATCGTAGTTTCTCTGCAACCCGAAACCCGCGCCGGTGATCTAACTTGTTGAATGCGCTAAGCGTGTACTGGTCAGGGGAGCTTGCGCGCTGCACTTCCGCGTTACACTGGAATAACATGAAATCAACTCTTCGTTCCGCACTCTTGCTCTGCGCAGTTGCATGTGTTTGCGGCTCCTTGCTGCCATCGGCCACCGCGCAGGAAGGCCCGCTCGATCCGGCACAGCCCAAAGGAGTTACTCCGGACGAGATCATTCAGCGATTTGCCGCCAGGGAGAAGGAATTCAAGGAAGCGCGCGATCAGTACACCTATCGCCAGTCAGTCAAAGTGCAGACGGTGGACGGCGACACGGTGGACGGTGAATATCAGGAAGTTTTCGACGTCGTCTTCGATGACCAGGGAAAAAGGCTGGAAAATGTTGTGTTTGCACCGCAGACGACTCTCGTGAGGGTCACGATGTCTCCCGAGGACCTGGACGATATCCGGCATCGCCTGCCATTTGTGTTGACCTCTGACGAAATTCCCGAGTACAGCATTCTGTATGTCGGGCAGCAGCAGGAAGATGAGCTGCACTGCTACGTTTTCGACATCGCTCCCAAGCAGATTGAAGGCAAGAAGCGCTATTTTCAGGGACGCATCTGGGTAGACGATCACGATTTCCAGATCGTGAAAACCTACGGCAAGACGGTTCCGGATATCCGCAAGAAAAAGAACCAGGAAAACCTGTTTCCAAAGTTCACCACATGGCGCGAACAAGTGGACGGAAAGTATTGGTTTCCTACCTACACCAAGGCTGATGACGAACTGCACTTTTCAAACGGCGATGTTCACATCCGCGAGATCGTAAAGTATGACAACTACAGGCGGTTCGGCTCCAATGTGAAGATCACCTACGATGGCCGGGAAGTGCAGAAAGGTGAGCAGGGGAAAGACCAGAAACCGCAGCAGCCGCCACCGCCTAAATAACTCTCAGGAAAAGATTTTCTGCGAGGATTGGTCAGAAGAAGAGATACTTGCGCCACTTGTCATCAGACCTGCCCATCAGGCGCATGATGTGACGGCTGGTGTGCAAGTTGAAGGCGCGAGGCTCGCGCATCAACTTCATGCCCACTTCCGCCGGAAACTGGTTGCCTTTCTGGCGGTTACAGGGATGGCAGCAAGCCACGAGGTTTTCCCAGGTGGAAGCGCCGCCGCGCGAACGCGGAATCACGTGATCCAGCGTAAGTTCGCTGGAGGGAAGAACTTCTCCGCAATACTGGCAGCAGTTGCGATCACGCAGCAGAATATTCTTGCGGGAGAGCGCGCGCGTCTGGTGCGGAATGCGGCGATACTCCAGCAGGCGAATCACCGAAGGCAGGCGCACGGTGAAGCGGGCGGCGTGAAGGAAGTGCCCGTTTTCCTCCTCCGTCATGGCAACGCCCTTCAGCACCAATACGATAGCGCGCCGCGCGGCGCAAACGTTGATGGGTTCGTAGGAAGCGTTCAGCACCAGCACAGGCGCATGCAGCACCTGGCCGCCAGGTTCGGGCTGGATCCCCGTCTCCACCGGCAACGGCATGTGGTTGCGGGCGAAACCGTTAGGCGAGTTGTGCCACTTGCCTGACATGAGAACACTTTACCGCGAACGGCGCAGTTTCATCCGGCGGCTGCCATGGCCACGGGAACTTCATTCTCCTCGCGCAATACCGCGTGCTGTACTTCAAGCTTCAGCGTACGAGCGACTGTAGCCACAAAGACTTTTGAAGCTCCGGCGCGGCGCAAAATCCGCGCACATTCGGAAACCGTTGTGCCGGTAGTAAATACGTCGTCCACCAGCAGGATTTGGCGGCCAATTACTTGGTCCGGAACGGCGACGACAAATGCGCCGCGAATATTCTGCCGGCGCTGATGACTGGACAATCCGATCTGGGATTGCGTCTCGCGCACCCGCTGCAAAACGTTTGGATTCAGAACATAGCGGGAGCCGGAAAGCATCCGCAGCGCCGAGCGGGCAATCAATTCGGACTGATTGAATCCCCGCTGGCGAAGTTTCCGGCCATGCAACGGCACGGGAATTACGAGGACGTCATCCGCGAAGAACGGCTCCAGATCTGTCATGGCCTCAGCCAGCATGCGGCCCAGGACGCTGGCCGCGGGCCGAACCTGATGGTATTTCAGCAGATGAATCAGCTCGCGCAAACCGCTCTCATAGCTGCCATACGCCGTCGCCTTGACGTAGGGAGGTTCGAGGCGGCGGCACAGACCGCAAACAGCTCCATCGGGCGCAGCCGAAACGGCAAATGGGCTGACGATGCGTTCACCACAAATGGAGCAGAGCGCACCCTGGATCGGCCGCATGGCAGAGATGCACTCCTCACAGACTGGAAGGCGAGAAATTCTAACAAGCGGGGCACCGCAAAGGCGGCAATCGGAAGGGAACAAGGTGGCGAACAGCGCTTCGGCGGCGCCGGCGAACCAGGAGACCAGGGGACTTCGCGTGCCTGAAACTTCGGTCCCGGTGTTCCGAGTTAGGTCCTCGCTACTGCTGAAGACGATCCTCCCCTCGTCCGGGCGCTGCTGTGGAGGCCCCAACCGGACGAATTCACTTCAGTATAACGGCGCGATTGGCGGCACGCAACGATAGAGACGCAGGGAAACGGCCGGCCATTCGCAGAGTGACGCTCGGGCCGCAACCGGATACCGCCCTTGTAATCGGGGCCATGCACATGCTAAGGTGCGCCGTCCGTTAGATTTATACTTCCGGGGCGGCCCCGGCCGCGAGGAATCCTGCCATGAGCACTCAAACTCCGTTGCCTGCAGGTCAGAAAAAGTATCAGCCTTACGTTCCCCAGAACATGGAAATGCGCGAGTTCACGTTCCGGGCGGTCTTTCTCGGAATGCTGATGACCGGAATCCTGGGCGCAGCCAACGCGTACCTGGGCCTGAGGGCGGGGATGACCATCGCTGCCACGTATCCGGCGGCGGTGATCGGCATGTCCATCCTGCGGCTGATGAAGGGCTCGCTGCTGGAAGAGAACATGGCTCGGACGGTGGGAGCCATCGGCGAATCGGTGGCAGCCGGCGCAGTGTTCACGATCCCGGCATTCGTTCTTGCCGGTCTATGGCCCAGCCTTGGCATGGAACGGTATTGGCAGTCGGTAGCCCTGATGGCGATCGGTGGGCTGCTGGGCATTTTGTTCGTGACTTTGCTGCGGCGGGTAATGGTGGAAGATCCGGAACTGCCATTTCCGGAGTCGGTGGCTGCGTCGGAGATTCATAAAGCCGGGCAGCAGGGCTCAAAGGCCGCGAAGATCCTGTTTGCCAACATGGGATTCGGCGCCCTCATGTACTTCCTGTCACAGATCAACCTGTATTGGTACACAAGACAGGTTCTGGTCAACATTCCCCAAATGCCGGCGGGACTGCGGCTGGGCCGCGGCAACAATGCGCCCACGCTCGCCACGGGAGGCATGAGCACATTCAACTCCCCGGCAATCAGCCCTGCGTACCTTGGCGTGGGGTACATCATTGGCCCACGGCTGGCAGCTCTGAATTTCGCCGGCGGCGTGCTGGCGTGGGGATTGCTGGTTCCGCTTCTAATCTACTTCCTCGGACCGACGTTGCCGGCGATGGCGCCGGGAAGCGATCCGGCTACGTACTGGAGCGGAGTGGCATTCAGCGTCTGGTTCTCGATAGTGCGTCCGATCGCAGTGGGCGGAATGCTGGTAGGCGCAGGATTCACCCTGTTCCGCATGCGGAAGCAGCTTGGGGTGGGCTTGAAGCGCGCGGTTTCGGACCTGAAGAAATCCGCGGAAGCTCATCAGGCAACCGACCGCACGGACCGCGACCTGAACGCGAAGGTGGTTTTTCTGGGCGTCGGCGTGGTTTTCCTGGCGATGATCGCACTCTACTACTACTTCATCTCAGGCGCGCACAACCTGACATCCAACAAAGTGGTGGCCGGGGCAGTGGTGGCGGCGGCAGTCATGGTGGTGCTGGGATTCTTTTTTGCGGCGGTGTCCGGGAACCTGGTTGGCATGATCGGCTCTTCCAATAACCCGGTCTCGGGTCTGACGCTATGCACACTGGTCGTTGCTGCGCTCATGATGGTGGTGCTGGGCGTGTCGGGAGTCGGGGGCGTGGCTGCCGTGCTCGGCGTGGCCGCCGTAGTTTGCGTTTCGTCAGCCGTCGCGGGCGAGATGCTGCAGGACCTGAAGGCGGGCCACATTCTGGGCGGCACTCCGGCCAAAATGCAGACCGGGGACATTCTGGGAACGCTGGTTGCCTCGCTGGTGCTGTTCTTTCCGCTGATGATCCTGGACAAGGCATATCACTTCGGCAGCGCGGCGCTGCCCGCGCCGCAAGCCGGGCTGATGGCGATGTTGGCGCAGGGCATCGTGGGCGGAAACATGGCGTGGCCCCTGGTGGTGGTCGGCATTCTGATGGGTTTTGCCATGATCATGGTGGAAGTGAAGAGCCCGATGCTGTTCTCGGTGGGCATGTACCTGCCGCTCGAAACCACGTTCGCCATTTTCGTGGGCGGGGTGATCCGCTGGCTCACCGACAAGTCGAGGGACCGGCGCGGATACAACGACGCGCAGAAGGCACGCGTGGACAACGCCGGAGTGCTGACCGCATCCGGCCTGATCGCGGGAGAGGCGCTGTGCGGACTGGTGATTGCGGCCATTGTGGGAAGCAATCATCAGCTCTGGCATATCGACACGGGGGACTTTTCCTTGTCCGGCCTGATTGGCCTGGCTGTGCTGATCTTCGTGATGATCAAGGTGCCTTTGAGCAGCGCCGGAAGACCGGACGAGCCCGCGCCGCCGACAGCCATCATGTAACGCCGGTTCAACTACAGAAGGCACCAGAGACTGTCAGGGCCGCTAGAGGGGTCCTGACGGTTTGCAAGCTTCCCGTGTCGATCCCCGACAATCTCGCCAGAGTGCAGCAGCGCATCGCCGAGGCGGCGCGACGCGCCGGGCGCAATCCCGCCGAAATTCGGCTTATGGCGGTGACCAAGACGCATCCGCCGGCACGGATTCGCGAGGCCTATGAAGCCGGCCTGCGATTGTTCGGAGAAAACCGGGTGCAGGAATTTGGAGGGAAGGCCGATGCCTTGCACGATCTGCAGGCAGCGGAATGGCACATGGTCGGCCATTTGCAGACTAATAAGGCGGTCAGAGCGGCGCAATTGTTTACCGCGATCGATTCGGTGGATTCGTTGCGGCTGGCCGAGCGACTGAACGCCGCTGCCGCAGAGTCGGGGAAGAAGCTGGCCGTTCTGATCGAGATCAACGTCGGCGGGGAAGACGCCAAGAGCGGCGTCACGGCGGGATCTTCTGAGCTGGAGGATCTGCTTGCGGGCGCGCCGGGTCTGCAACACCTGGACTTTCAGGGCTTGATGACCGTACCGCCATTTGAGGAAGACCCGCAGCGGGTGCGGCCTTATTTTCGCAAGCTGAGAGAGCTGCGGGATGCGCTCGCAGCTCGCAAATTATCGGCGATCGGCACGAATGTGCTTTCGATGGGCATGTCGCACGATTTCGAGATCGCAATCGAGGAAGGCTCGACCTGCGTGCGCGTCGGGACGGCGATCTTTGGGGAAAGAACGAGAGTGTGATCGGGGACTCGCAGGGAGCGAGCGAGAGTCGCAGGCGAAAAACGCGGTTCCATGATTCAGGTTCAAGAGAGCCCCGGCGGCGTGACATTCGCGGTGAAGGTGCAACCGCGAGCGAAAAGGAACTGCATTGCCGGAGAAGTTGGCGAGGCGCTCAAGGTGTCGCTGACAGCGCCGCCGGTGGAAGGCCGGGCAAACGATGCCTGTATCGAATTTTTCGCAAACCTGTTGGAGCTTCCGCGATCCTCCGTTACCATAGCGTCCGGTAAAACGAGCCGCCGGAAAGTGATCCGGATAACAGGCCTGTCCGCGGCGGAATTACGGCGGCGGTTAAAGCTGTGAATGAAGAAGAAGATCATTGTGATCCTGTCTAATCCCAGAACCGGGAGCTGCGATTGACCTTCTCCGAGCGTTTCCACGAGGTACGTACCGGCTTCGAACGGCCATTCTGGGTTGCGAACATCAGCGAGATTTTTGAGCGTCTCTCTTACTACGGCGCTTTCGCGTCGCTGGCCTTGTACCTGCACGAGAAACTGAACTTCTCGACCGAGCAGACCGGAACGTTGACCGGCATCTTCGGAGGCATGGTCTGGTTTCTGGCGATCTTTGGCGGCGCGGCGGCCGACCGGTTGGGTTTCCGCAGGGCATTGGCCAGCGCGTATCTCATCCTGGCCGGGGCGTATTTTCTGATTGGATCGATCGCGGCGCCCTGGCTTGCGCCGGTAAGGAACCTGGTGCCGCTGGGCCTGTTTGTGGGCGTCATTCTGATCCTGCCGGCGCTGGGCATTTCGATGGTGAAGCCGTGCGTGGTGGGAACCACGGCACGGGCTTCGAAAGAAAATGTCCGCTCCATCGGCTACTCGATTTACTACACGATGGTGAATCTGGGCGGCGCGGCGGGTCCGTATTTTGCCTCCTGGGCGCACCGCAACCTGGGGGTAGAAAATGTCTACCGGGTGGCGTCGCTGAGCGTGTTCGCGATGTTTTTCGTCGTGCTGATCTTTTTCCGCGAGCCACGTAAACCGGGAGATGCGCCTCCGCCCTCGATCGCCGCAGTGGCGCGGAATTTTTGTGTTGTGCTGGGGAACTATCGGCTGGTGTTGCCGGTGTTGGGAGTTGCCATACTGCTGGGCATTGCGACATGGGTTTATTCGGTCGCGGTGCCGTGGTGGATCTGGGCCGGAGTGGCAGCGCTGGTACTGGCCGGGATTAGCCGGTTCATGTGGTTCCTGGTAATTTTCACCGGATACTGGGTGGTGTTCTGGCAGCAGTACATCAGTCTTCCCGGTTACATTCACCGCTACATCAATTC
>Ga0335079_10001322_pt1 | contig 28231 bp, 23 predicted proteins | sample Lox_Sample_33_FD_206719 | JGI IMG/M metagenome (GOLD analysis project Ga0335079, IMG submission 206719) | Soil microbial communities from Loxahatchee National Wildlife Refuge, Florida, United States - Lox_Sample_3.3 | ecosystem: Environmental > Terrestrial > Soil > Wetlands | place: USA...
TGATCTCGGCCGATCACTCCCTACAACTCGAAAACCGATCCCAACGAATTCACTGACTTGAGCTGAAGACCGTCCGGCAAAATCCGACCAGACCCCTCTACCCATCCCCCTTTTTGACCATCGACATCGCTCCCTAGAACTCGGGGGGGGTTTCCCTAGAACTCGGGGGGGGTTTCCCTAGAACTCGGGTCGATCGCTCCCTAGAACTCGAAAATCGATCTCAACGAATTCACCGGCTTACGCTGAAGATCGCCCAGCAAAACGCAAGGTCGCGTTCAGCAGGCTACAGGCTACAGCCTTGTAGTACGGGCCTGTGGCCCTGGCGCTTTAGGCGCCGGGCCCCCGGCCCGTTTTATGGATCGATCGGAGTAGACCATTCGGTGAAAGCCCCGACTGTGAACCGGAAGGATAGTGTATGAATCGACGCGCAGTTCTACCCCTCCCTAAACCTTCCCACAGATAGATCCGGGGGGTCCAAGAACTCGCGCATCATCTCGTCGATCGTTCCCATTGCCCTTGCCTTGCGGCTACGCCGCCGGCCACGACTCTCCGGCCTTGCGACCAATATCGTCTCTCTTTGAGGCGACACCCAGAGGCGCCGAAGCACTTGGAAATGGGGGAACCTCACCCCCGCTACCGCCCGTCGCAGAAGCGGTTTCGCATCCGGCCAGGCCGCAGCATCCCAGGTATTCGACACGACAGGGAGCCGCCGCTCCTCTCGACGCCTGAAAGCGCGGGTTTCCCGGTGGGGTCGGGGTGAATGGCATCGCAAACGAACAAAAGAGGTTTCAGAGCGACATCTTCGTCTCGAAACGACTGACCGCGGCGAAGACCTCCACAGAGTGAGCGCAGCTGCCATCGAGAGTGCAACCAATGCGTTTCAGATATTGCTCGCCGGGTGGTCATTCCCCAGTGGCCTCCCCTTCCCTCCACCGTGTCTGTCGGGTCGGTGTTGTGCCTTCGTCGTTGGACGATCTCGCAGGTCTGCGGCTCGCCTTCATTGCGCGGCTTGCCGCGCATCTTCACGAGCCCCAGCCCAGCCTTCGCCGGGCACAAGTCGCCAGCCGTCGCCATGCATCTTGTACCCCCAGCCGCTGAAGCGCTCGAGCGCCTTGAAGCGCGCGAACAAAAGGCGCCTCTCCGCCGCCGCGCACGCGCCGGAAGAACGCCTGGAAGGCCACGGTCGGACGAACGCGAGCAACGCCACGATTCCCTCGAGGAGGGTCGTCGCGGTGGAGCGGGCGGAACGAGACGGTCTTGTTCACCAAGACCGAAGGCTTCACGGCTGGGTGCAACGCGGCAGCGGGTGGACGCGGTCGGGCTCGCCATTGAACTTTCCGCGCTCGCAGCCCCAGCACTCGAGAAGCGACCTGATACCGTGTCGCTTGCATGGACCGCAAGGTCACGTACCGTCTCTATCCGACGCCACGGCAGAAGCGGCGATGACGGAGACCTTGCGACTTCGCCAGCAGCTGTACCAACGGCGCGCTCCAGCAACGCGCTCTCACGCCTCGGTCACCGTCGAGTGCACCCCGAAGCGCTGCCGCGACCAGCAGGGCGTCGGGCTCGACTGGGGTGTCGAGACCGTTGCCACGCTCGCCACTGAAGCGGGCAAGACGGTGCGCGTGGAGAACCCCCGCCTCCTGAAGAACGCTCTGGAGCGAGCTGCGTGCGCGCCAGCGAGAGCTGGCTCGCAAGCGGCGGGGCTCGCGCAACCGAGCCAAGGCCCGTTAGCGGGTCGTTGCCCTGCACGAGAAGGTCGCCAATCGCCGACAATTTCTTGCACAAGAAAACCGCCGCCCTGGTGAGCGTACTCGCTTTCATCGCCACTGAGGTCCTCGCGGTGAAGAAATGACGGCCGGGAGCGGTGCCCGGAAGAAGGGCCTGAATCGCGAGATCCTCGCCACCTCCCGTGCGCTGTTCCTCCACATGCTGCGAGCCAAAGCGGAAGAGGCTGGGCTCGCCTGGCTCAAGGTGTAACCGCTCGCGTCTCTTGACGCTGGTCGCTCACGATCGGTGTCGCCGCCGGCGCCGGCATGCACCGCCAGCAGCGATCTGCGCGGTGCCAGACCGACCGTAACAGCAGGATGAGGGGGAGCAGCGCCATGGCCCGGCGCGGCAGAGTCAGCACGGTCATCGGTTGGCGACCGTGCTGCGCGGCCAGTCAGGGTTCAGAAGTCGATGTCGTCTCCGCCACCGTGGCGGTCGTCACCGGCAGGCTGCTCGTCTTCAGCGGCCTGCTCGAAGAGCACATCGCCGTACGCCTCCCAGAGCAGGCGCTGGAGCTCATCGACGAAGTGGAGGAGCTGCTCGGCCTCGTCAGCGGTCAAGGCGGGGAGCGAAAGCCAGATGTTTTGCGGGGGCAGGAGCGGCGGTATCACGACCCCTCGAGCTCAAGCAGGGCCTGCTGGACGGCATCGGCGTCGACGAGTTTCTTCCCGCCCGAGGCGGCCGCGAGCATCGCTCCGAGGGCGAGGTTCTGGGCGAGGCGAGGGACGCCACGGCTGTGCTGGAAGACGAGCGTGACGGCGTCCGGCTCGAACAGGTTCGATTTGGCGCCGGTGGCACGGAGGTGCTTGTCGAGGAAGAGCGCTACTTCGCTGTCCGTCAGCGGGCGAATCCGTACTCGCACGGTGACGCGCTGGGCGAGCGCGTAGTGCTGCGGTTCGGCGAGGCGTTCGCGTAGAAGCGGCTGCCCAGCGAGAATGAGGGCGAAGGGGCTCTTCTTATCGAGGCTCTCGCCGGTGAGGAGGCGCAGGTCCTCGAGCGACTCGTCGGGCAAGAGATGTGCTTCGTCGATGACCACGATGGCCCGCTTGGATTGGCTGCGCAGGTGCGCGACCAGATCCTGCGCGGTCTCGCCCTTGAAACGCCGAGGCCGTCGCCCGAGCCGGCTCACCAAGCTCGAGAGGAGGCTGAACGGGCCCAGCGTCGACAGCGAGGCGTAGACGACGAGGTACGCCGTCGCATCGAGATCGCGAGCGAGGCAGCTCAGGATGGTCGACTTCCCGCACCCTGCTTCCGCCGTGAAAAGCGCGATCCCGTCGCGGTCGACGGCGAAGCGCAGGCGGTCGAGGGCGTCCTTGAGGCTTTGGTGCTGCAGCAGGGCCGATGCCTCGGCACTCTGCGGGAAGGGCGGGCGGTGAAGCTTGAAATGATCTTCGAGGATGCTCATGTCGTCGGTCCTTTCGAGCGGGCACGCAGGACGTGCTCGCGGAGTGCCTCCAGGTATTGGGAGGCGTGAAGGCCGGGGCCGAGGATGGCCACGGCAGTCCGCAGGGCGACGTCGGCGATGGCGATCTCGACCGGGGCGATGGCCTGGAGCACGGAGGCGGCGTGCTCGGCCTCGACATCCCCGAGGGCCCGGCCGCAACAAGCGCGCAGCCGCTCGACGAGGCGCGAGACGGTGAGCGCCGCGTCGTCGTCGGCCGCACGGAAGCGGATGGCCGCAACCTCCTGCGCGCGCCGGCGCTCGTGGTCACGCCGCAGAAGACCCAGGTAGTCCACGGAGGGCGTCGGCGCCTTCGTTTTCGGGTGCGCCGACACCGGCGGTTCCCCGGCGATCTGCGGGGTGGCACGCTGGATGCGGCGGCCATCGTAGTAAACGAGGACGCCCGAGAGGTCGTTCGGATCGTAGAGCACCTGTACGCGCCGCTTGCGCAGGGAGGTGTCGACGACGAAGGGGACGCCGCAGACCTCGACGCAGCTCGTCTTCGCGTGTACGGTGCGGTTGGCGCGCAGTCGAAGGACCTCGTCGAGGAGCACGGGGTCCGGACGACGCACCTCGGTCGTGGGGAGGAGCCGCTCCCAGCGCTCGAGCGGCGGCTCTCCGGTCTCCGAGTGTGGCGTGCGGTGGTAGCGTTCATCGAGCCAGGCGCGCCAGAACGCGTTCAGGTCCGCGAGCGTCGGGGCTTCCGGGCGGAGCCGTACCTCCACCTCGAAGGCCTCTTTCACTGTGCGGTTGAATCGTTCCACCACACCGCGCCCCTCGCTGACGTAGGGCTTGCTGTGGACAAGGTCGATGCCGAGCTGTAGGCACCCGAAGTGAAAGCGCTCGGCCTGGTATCCGGGGCCGCGGTCCACGTAGAGCCGGCGCATGAGCCCGTGCGTGATGCAGAATGCCCGGAGTCCACGGCGAACGTGCATGAGGTCCTCCACGAGGCCGTAGCGGGACTCAGGCACGTACCGGCTGCAGTGATCGATGAAGGCGCCGAGCACGGCCCGACGGATCTCACCGGTGGCGATCGTGACATAGGGGCCGGCGTGGAAATCGCCGACCACGAAGTCGAGGGGGTACTTGAAGGAGAGGCGTACGTGGCGCTTCGTGCCGAGGACGTGCAACATGCGGCGGCTGGCGCCGCGCCGATCGAGGTGGCGGTCGAGCGTCGAACGCTTGAGGCTCCCCTTGGCGACCTGCTCGGAACGCTCGAGGATGTCGATGATGGTGGGCGTGGAGCGTGCGGTCTCCTCCTTGCGCAGGGCGATGGCGCGGGCGATGGCCGCCTCCGTGATTCCGCGCGGGCGCCCCTTGTCCTTGCGTGGCGCGCGCTCCAGCCCAGCGAGCTTCTGCTCTCGGTAGCGCTCGACCCAACGTTGCAAAGTCCGCAGCGTGGCGCGCATCGGCTCCCCGTCCGGCCAGACGTGCTCCTCCTCCGCGATGTCGCGCAAGATCGCAGTCGCCTCGCCCCGCGGACTCTCCGTCGCTTCCGCTATGAGGCGGTAGCGAAAGAGCAGTCGTGCGAGCCGCGCCTCGTCCTTGGTCCCGTCGGGCATGCACCGGCGACGCTACGAGTCGCCCGCCCAGGTTCCGAGCGCCATCGCCGGGGAGAGCTGGCACAGGCCACCCACGAGTCCGTAGACGTCGCCGTGCGCCTGGTGCTGCCAGCTGAGCACGCGGCCCAGCCCGGTGCGGTCCACGAGTGCGACTCCATGGCGGACCAAGGCCGCCCCCAGGTGCTCGAGGCCTGCCAGCACCAGAGCCGCGGAGCGCGACGAGGGAGACGGCGCACTGGGTGCTGGCAGCCCAGCCCCGGCGGGCGCGTCGGGGTCAAGGCGCGCGGCCAAGGCCAAGAGCTCGCCGGGCCTGGCGAGCTGAGCCAGCCATGAGACCCAGCGCCGGACGCTCGTGGCGCTCGCACCTGCGGCGCAGGCCGCTTCCGCCGCGCTCTCGCCGCCAAGGGAGACCGCGGCCGCAGCCTCGGCGACGACGTCGAGCTGGTACTGCCGGCGCGGGTAGATGCCGGGCGGGTAGCAGGTGAACGCGTGCCGGCAGCGCGAGCACTTGGCCCGCGCCAGCGGCAGCTCCCAGCGCTCAACGAGCCCGACAATCGCGCCCGCGACCATCGGAGCGATGACCCGCCATCCGTTCCACCAGGATGCTCCCTGACAACGGCTGCAAGGGGGCGGGCGCTCAGCGCGCTCCCGCAGCTTCGCAATCGTGGTCACAGAGCCCCACCCGTGGCCGGACGCCCATCCAGCATGAGATACCTCTTCTGGCAATTCACATCCGGTCTCTGTTGGCTACTCTCCTCACGCGGGCGATGGAAGCGTTCACTTGGCCGATGGGATGCCAATTCGATGTGAACCGGTTCGCTCCGCCGGCCGAAAATCGAATGGTCTGCAAGACCTGACGAGAGTGGCGCCCCTGCGCGGGAGCTGTTTGCGCTCCGCACCTACGCCGACGCGGGAGCGCCGAGGTCTTCGTCGGGTCATGCCATCCCCGCGTGGCGGCCTACGCCCTCTCCTCCAGCCGCTCCCGCGCCAGCGCCGTCAGCCGCTCCGCTCGAAGCGATTCCACGGTGTGGCACTCGGCGCCCAGCGCCTGCGCCAGATTCCGGGCAAGGCCGACGCGGAGGAGGTCGCGCTCACCTTCGGTGTCCACGACGAGGAAGTCGCATCCGGGCTCGGCCGCAATCATGCGGGCCGCCCGGCTGGCCTCCTCGAGCGGCGTCAGGGCCCCCACAGCCTGGTTCGCCCTTCCGTCCGTGATGAGCACCACGAGGATTCGCGTCCTCGGTTCCTTGAGCCGCACGCGCCGGATCAGCCGGTGCGCCTCGAGGAGCCCAGCCGAGAGAGGCGTCCGCCCTCCGACGGGGAGCACCGCCAGACGGCGGCTGGCGAGGACCACGCTCGAGGTGGGTGGCAGGACCGTCTCGGCCCGGTCCTTGCGGAACACGATCATCGCCACCTTGTCGCGCTTCTCGTAGCAGTCGGCGAGCAAGGAGCTGACGGCGCCCTTCGTCTCGGTCATGCGTCGCCGCGCACCCATTGACCCGGAGCCGTCGACGATGAAGAGAACCAGGTGCCCCATCTTCCGTTCCCGCTGCCGGTACCGGAAGTCGTCGATCTCGATGAGGAGGCGGTCCTTGCGACCTCGCGCCGCCTGGAAGGGCGCACAGGCCCGCAGCGTCGCGTCGAGGGCCACGTCCCTGGATGGCGGGCAGAGCGTGCTCCGCACCGCGCGGCCTCCGCGACCCTCACTCTTGGTCGCCGTCCGCCGTCCGGTGGCCTTTCGCTTGAGCCGGTCCTTGCGGAAGGCGAGGCGGCGCACGGCGAAGGATCGCCCGACCTCCTGGACCTCCTCGCGAGCGCGTCCGGGCTGCGGGCGAGCGCGCTGGTCGTCGCCCTGAAGCCCCCGCTGGTGGTCCTCGGTGGTATTGCCTTCTCCTTTCGAGGGCGGCGGCTCGGACGACTCCTTCCCGGACTGCTCCTGGTCCGGATCGCCCGCGGAGCCAGCCTCCTGCTCGGCGTGCCCATCGTCCGGCGGCTCGGCTAGCTCGCGGCGGCGATGGGCAAGCACGAGCGGCGCCACCCGCTCGAGGTGGCCCTCCGAGACCTCCTTCACGCCTTCCAGCGCCGCCAGCGCCCGGCACGCGTGCCACAGGAACAGCTCGGCCCGGTGGCCCGCCGCGTGGCTCGACTGCGCCAGCAAGACCGCCCGATCCTCGATCGCGGCCGGCACCTTCACCTTCGGCAAAAGCTTCCTGGCAGAGCCAATTTGTGCCGCCAGCGCCAGGTCGGGCTCGGCCTCTCCGAACCAGCCGTCCCGGGCCAGCCGCAGGACCTCCAGCCGGCGGCCCGCGTCGTCAGGCCCCTCCATCACGGCGCACAGCCCGAAGCGATCGAGCAGCCCAGCCGGAAGCTCGACCTCGTCCGGCGTCGCGGTGGCCACGATGCAGAAGCGCGCGCTGCAGCGCCGGCTCAACCCCTCGCGCTCGAGGATCAGCTCTCCGCGCCCCTGCGCCTCGAGGACGAGCGCCCGGACCTCCGGCGAGAGCAGGTGCAGGTCGTCGATGAGCGCGAACCCGCCGTCGAGCCGCGCCAGGAGCCCTTCCTGGACGATGCGCCGCCCGCTGGCCAGGGTCGACTCCAGCTCGATCCCGCCCAGGAGCGCCTCCTCGTCTGCGTGGAGCGGGATTGTCACGAACGGGACACCCGGTTCGAGGAGCGAGGGCATGAGCCGCGCCAGCGTCGATTTCCCGCTCCCGCGCCCGCCCAGGAGGAGCGCCCCGCCGCAGCGGGGCTCGACCGCGTTGAGCAAGAGAGCGAGCTTGGCCGCGTCGTTGCCGATGAAGTCGCTCAGGCGCACGGCGCCAATTCCTTCAGGGCCCCTTCCAGCCGCCCGCCCTCGGCGCCGAGATCCTCGAAGGGCAGCCGCCGCATCCGGTGCGGCAAAGCCAGCCTGGCGGCCTCGCGGATGTCGGCTGCGGTGACGGCGTCGCGCTCGCGGAGGGCGGCGAGCGCCCGGGCGGCCTTCATGATGACGATGTCGCCGCGGTGCCCGTCGAGCTTCACCGCCGCCGTCACCGCGACGATCGCCTCCAGGGCCGAGTCGGGGATGGCGACCTGCGGCAGGCGCGCCGCGGCACGGGTGATCGCGGCGGAGAGTTCCTCCTGATCGGCGCGCCAGCGCTCTGCGAAGGCCGCCGAGTCGTCATCGAACGCCGCCTTGCGCCGCAGGATCTCCCGGCGCGCGTCGCGATCGGCCAGCGCGGACACCTGGACACAGAGACCGAAGCGATCGAGGAGCTGCGGCCGCAGCTCCCCCTCCTCGGGGTTCATCGTCCCCACCAGGATGAAGCGCGAAGGATGCGAGAAGGAGATGCCCTCGCGCTCCACCGTGTTCACGCCCATGGCGGCGGAGTCGAGCAACAGGTCGACGATGTGGTCCTCGAGCAGGTTCACCTCGTCGACGTACAGAAAGTTGCGATTGGCCGCGCCGAGCAGCCCCGGCTCGAACCGCTTCTCGCCATGGCGGATCGCCTGCTCGAGGTCGAGGGTGCCCACCAGCCGGTCCTCAGTGATGCCGAGCGGGAGCTCGACCACCCGCATTCGCCGCCGCGCCTCGCGGAGCGTACCCTCGCTGAGCCGCTCCGAGCACTCGCTGCAGAGACGGCCCGCGGGGTCGCAGGAAAAGCGGCAGGAGTCGACCACCGCGCGTTTGGGCAACAAATCCGCCAGCGCCCTCACCGCGGTGCTCTTCGCCGTCCCCTTCTCGCCGGTGACGAGCAGGCCACCGATGGCCGGGTCGATCACGTTGAGGACGAGGGCCGTCTTCATCTCTTCCTGGCCGACGATGGCCACAAAGGGGAACACCATCATCACAGGACCTCCTTCATCTTCGCCTTCCAGCGGGCCACGTCGTCCGCGGTCAGGATGTCGATGCTGCCCCCCTGGTACTCGCCGCCGGCGCCTTCGATGCGGTCCTCGATCCAGCCCTCGATCTCCAGGTAGATCTCCGAGAGCCGCTCCTGCACGTCCTCGGCGGGCTTCCAGATCCCCCGCTGCGCCGCCTCCAAGAGGCGTCGCGCCATCTCCTCCATGGCCCAGGGGTTGTTCTCCTCGAAGAAGCGGCGGTTCTCCTCGTCCATGAGGAACGTGCGCGCGACATCGTCGAAGACCTCGCCGTCGACCGCTTTCGCCGTCGCCTGCCAGCCGTAGAGCCGCCCCACGCGCTTCGAGATCTCGGCCGCGCCCTTGTAGCCGTGCTCCTTCATTCCCTCGATCCAGACGGGGTTCAGGATCTTGGCGCGGGCGATCCGGCGCACCTCCTCCTCGAGCGTCCGCACGCTCACCGAGCCCTGCTCGCGGGTGTCGCCGTAGTAGTTCTTCACCTCGCGGCCCGACAGGACGCGCGCCGCGTTGATCATCCCGCCATGCGTCCCGAAGTAGCAGCAGCAGCCGGTGAGGTCGTACTCGTCGGTCACGGTCCGGTTGAAGGTGACGTCGACGGTCCGTAGGCTCTGCTTCAGGTCCTTGTGCGCCTTCTCCCCGAAGACGCCCTTGCCATAGGCGTAGCCGTTCCAGAAGAGGAAGACGTCGGAGAGGTCCTGCTCGGTCTTCCACGCCGACGCGTAGACGGCGAGCTGCGTCCCGGCCGAGTAGGTGCCGGGCTGGCTCGCGAAGATCCGGAAGGAGGCGCGGCGCAGCGCCTCGGGAGAGGTGCTCCCTTGCTCCTCCAGGCGCTCCAGCGTGTGCTTGCGGACGAAGTTCTGCTCCGGATCCTCCTCGAGCGCCGCGATGCGCTGCACCGCCTCGTCGAGGAGGTCGATGGCGCCGGGGAAGTTGTCGCGGGTGATTCCCGAGACCCGGACGGCGATGTCGATCCGGGGCCGCCCCAGCTCCGCGAGCGGCAGGATCTCCACCTCCCGCACGCGGCCGTTGGATTGCCAGAGCGGGCGCGCCCCCATGAGCGCCAGCATCTGCGCCAGCCCCTCGCCGTCCGTCCACATGATGTCGGTCGACTGCCAGTAGAAGGCGATCGACTCCGGGTACTTTCCCTCGGCCTCCAGGTACTTCTGGAGCGTCTTCTCGGCGAGCTGCCGGCCCACCGCCCACGCCGCGGCCGTCGGGATCCGCTGCGGGTCGAGGGAGTAGAAGTTGCGCCCGCTGGGGAGGACGTCGGGCCGGCCGCGCGTCACCAGGCCCGAGGGACCCGGGGCGATGTAACCGCCCTCCATCCCGCGCAGGAGCGCGCCGATCTCGTCCGACTCACGTACCCGGCGAGCGATGTCCGAGAGCTGCGCCTGCAGCCCTGGCAAGGCAGCGCCCTCCGCAGGCTCAAGCGGCGCGACCCGGGAGAAGCTCTCCGCGAGCGAGGTGCCGCCGTCGAGGAACCCCGCGCAGGCCGCCAGGCCCAGCTTGCTCCCCTCGTCGACAGCCCGCTCCGGGCCAAAGGCCGCGCCGGCGCAGCGTTCGGCGATCCCGCGCAGGCTCCGCGGGCCTCCCTCGTACCTCGCCACTCCGTACACGAAGGCCGCGAACCGATCGCCCTCCGGCAGCTGCCCGAAGACGTGCATTCCCTTCGGGATGAAGGTGTTCTTGAGGAGCGACAGCCGCTCGTGGATGACCGGGACGAGGGCGTCGGCATTGTCATGGCCGACCTCCTCGTCGAGGAGCTTCAGCCCCTTCGTCTTCTCCGCGATGAGGTGCGCGATCGTATGGGCCTTCGCCGGTTCCATGCCGCGGGTTCGCTGATAGTCATCGAGCAAACGCTCCAGCGCCTCCAGGTCGCCGTAGAGCTCGCCGCGGACCATGACCGTCTGCATGTGGTCCACGAGCACGGCGTTGCTGCGCCGCTTGGCGACGGTCCCCTCGGGCGGGTTGTCGGCGTTGTAGACGTAGAGGTGCGGCATCACGTCGATGCCGATGTCGGGGAAGCACGACGAGGACATCCCGGTCGCTTTTCCGGGGAGGAACTCGAGGTTACCGTGGGTCCCGACGTGGACGAGGACGTCGGCGCCAAAGTCGCGCGAGAGCCACTTGTAGGTGGCCACGTATTGATGCGGCGGCGGCAGATCGGGATCGTGGAGGATCTTGCAGACTTCGCCGTCGCAGCGGGGGCCTGCGCAGCCGCGCTTGGGCTGGGCGCAGACCACGGCGTTGCCGTAGCGCACCCCCGTCACGACGATCCGGCCGTCGTGGACCATCGCCGCGGGGAGGCCATCGACCTCTTCGCCGGGCGGCGCGCCCCACGTCTCCGCCATGCGCGCGCGCGTCCGCTCCGGGAGCTCCGTGAACCACGGCAGGTATCGCTCGAGCGGCAGGCTCGCCAGCGCCCCGCCGTTCGCCACGATCTCCTCCACCGTGGTCCAGCGGAACTCGGAGATGGCCTTCCGGCTCATGATGTCGTCGATGAGCGCCTTGCCGTCCGAGGGCGGCTCGACCTGGTAGCCGGCCACTTTCATGCGGGCCATGATCCGGGCGACGCTCTCCAGGGAGTCGAGGTGGGCCGCGCCGCCCACCGACGCCTCCACCGAGACGCAGGGGTTGTTGTGGAGGATGAAGGCGACGCGCTTCTCACAATTCGGCTTCCTGGCCAGGGCCAGCCAGCGCGCGACCCGGGCGGCAAAGCGCTCGACGCGATCCGGGAGCGGAAGGTAAGCTTCCTCCTCCGGCCGCTCCGTTCCGGTAGAGGCGCCGATCACCATCGGCTCGATGACGCCCTCGAACTCGGGGAGCGCCATGCTCCAGCCCACCTGCGAGCCGAGCCCCTGGGGGTTGGCGGCCCATTGCTCCGGGCTCTGGCAGTAGGAGATCGTCGGGCAGAAGAGCGGGACGCCGAGCCTCGCAAAGAGCTCCGCGCCGACCGGGGCGGTCGCCTCGCCGATCTCGCCCTTGCGGCTCCCGAGCGGGAAGGAGCCGAGCTTGATCACGCCATGCACCTCCGGCACGTCGCCCCCCAACAGGAAGCGCTCGACCACCTCGGCGCCGCCCAGGTTCCCGAGGGCCGCGTCCTTGAGGGAGTGGTGAAAGACCGGGATGACGCCGAGCCCCTGCGCCTCGAGCGCTGCGATCACGGCCTTCTCCACGCCGCGGTTGTCGTGCTGCCAGTGGCCGCGCGGGTAGAGGAGCCCGACCCAGGCCTTCGGTTCCCGTCCCATCCTCCGGCGGTAGGCGGCGAGATAGGCGGCGGTGTCGCCGTACAGGTCCGGCATGGCGGGGTGCTGGAGCCCCTCCCACGGCACCTCGCAAGGCGCGCTGCAGGCGACCTCCTCCCCCAGCACGGCGCGGCGGAGATAGGCCACCAGGTTTCGCAGGTTCTCCGAGCCGTTGAAGGCGAGGTACTGGTGGGCCGTCGCCACCACCTCCGGTGGCGGGCTCGACAGGGTCCAGTAGGATGGATCGCTCCCGGTCACGACCACCGGAATGCGGCCGCGCAACCCGCGGACCTCCTCCTCGACGGCGTCCCAGAACGCGTCGTGCGTCCGGTAGAGCAGGATCAGATCGGCCTCGGCCATCTTCCGCAGCGCGCCGGGGAGCAGCTCCGGGTGGAGGTTGAGCTGCTTCGTGGAATAGGCGTCCAGGGAGACGCCCTGCGCGGCGCAGGCCGAGGTCAGGGTCGGCACGTAGCTCGACCACGTGATGGTGAAGAGCTTCACGTCGTCCTCCTTGCGGGATGCTTCGCGCCCGGCGAGGTCATTCGTCGCACCTGGCGACCATCCGGACCCCGGCCAGGAAGAGGCCGGCCGCGAAGAGCGCCAGGAGCGCCGCCGAGGCGATGGCCCCGCCCTCGAGCCGCGGGGAGCGGAGGAGGCGGGTGGCGTGGGTCAGCGGGATGAGGTGGAAGAGGAAGCGGAAGGCCGGCGGCACGGCATTCACGGGGAAGAAGGTGCCCCCCAGGAAGGCCATCGGCATGATGAAGAAGTTGTTGTAGGTGGCCGTGTCCTCGTGCGTCTTGGCCAGCATGCCAACGATCACGCCCAGCGCCGCGAAGGCGAGACAGGTCAAGAGGACCGCGGCCACGAACAGCGGCGTGACGCGGAGGGCTCCCATGAGGACCCCGGGGACGACGAGGAGCGACGCCGCGAAGAGGCCCTTGGAGGAGGCCGCCAGCACCTCGCCCACCACGATGTCGGCGGGCGTGATGGGGGCCTGCATCAGGGTCTGAAAGGTCTTGAAGTAGAGCCGGTGCAGGTTGAGCGTGGTCGCCGCCCAGGAGTACGAGTTGTTCATGGCGCTCATGGCCACGAGCCCCGGGAGCAGGAATGTCAGGTAGGGAGCGCCACCCACCTTCACGCTCCGGCCGAGCCCGAAGCCGAAGACCACGAGGTAGAGGAGCGGGACCACCATGGCCGAGAGGACGTACCCAGGGCGAAGGGCCTTGCGCCGGAAGAGGAGCATCTCGCGGAGGTAGACCGCCCGCCACCCGCCGAGGCTCCAGCCGACGGTCACCGCCGCCGCGTCGATCGAGGCGCTCAACGCCTGGTCCGCCTTCATTCGATCCGCTCTCCCGTGAGGCTCACGAAGACGTCCTCGAGGTTGGCCGGGCGCACCGTGCAGCGCCCTTCCATCTCTCTCGCCAGCGCGTGTGCTTCGTCGCGGTCGCGCGCCATCCTCTGTGCCAGCCGTCCTTCGGCCGACACCGCCTCGGCCACGAACGGGCCGACCCGGGCCTTGAGCTCGGCGGGGCCGTCGAGCGCCACCAGCCGTCCCTGCGCCATGATCCCGACCCGGTCGCAGAGCGCCTCGGCCTCCTCGATGTAGTGGGTGGTGAGGAGGACCGTCTTCCCCTCCGCCCGGACCTGGCGGATCACCTGCCAGAGCTGCCGCCTCACCTGAGGGTCGAGGCCGATGGAGGGCTCGTCGAGGAAGAGGATGGCCGGGTCGCCCATCAGCACGCGGGCGATGAGGAGCCGCCTCTTCATACCACCGGAGAGACTGGTCACCAGCGCCCCGGCCCGGTCGGCGAGCCCAACCCTGGCCAGGGCCCCGTCGATCCGGCGCGGGAGATCGGAGAGAGCGTGGAGCCGGCCGTAGCAGAGCAGGTTCTCGCGGACCGAGAGCTCCCGGTCGAGGTTGTTCTCCTGCGGCACCACGCCGAAGCGCCGCTTCACCTCGGCCGAGCGCGCGGCGACGTCGAGGCCGTCGATCCGGCAGCACCCAGCGTCAGGAAACGCGAGACCGGTCATGAGCCGGATGAGTGTGCTCTTCCCGGCGCCGTTCGGCCCGAGCAGGCCGAAGACCTCGCCGCGGCGGATGTGGAGGCTCACGCCCGCCACTGCCTTCACGGCACCGTACGCCTTGCACACGCCCTCGACCTCGATCATGGCTCGCCCGCCATCGGGTAGACGATCCGCCGCCCGTCCACCTCGAACACGCCCGCCTCGACCCCGTAGAGGCGGCACAGGTTGGCCGCGGTGACGACCTCGCGGGCCGGGCCCGCCGCGAGCATCCGGCCGTCCCGGAGCATGAACACCTTCTCGGCGAAGAGGAGCGCGAGGTTGGGGTCGTGGAGCGACATGAGCACGGTCAGGCCGCGCTCCCGGGCGATGCGATGGACGGCCTTCAGCACGGTCAGCTGGTTGCGGAGGTCGAGCTGCGCCGTCGGCTCGTCGAGGAGCAGCAGCGGCGCCTCCTGCGCCAGCGCCCGCGCCAGCAGTACGAGCTGCCGCTCGCCGCCGCTGAGCCGGGTGTAGATGCGGTCCGCCAGGTGCTCGATGCCCACCGCCGACAGCGCCGCGCGCGCCGCCTGGTGATCGGCGGCGCGGGGCGCGCCGAAGAGACCGATGCGCGCCACCCGGCCGACCAGCACGGCATCACGTACAGTGTAAGGAAAGGATGGCTGGTGATCCTGGAAGACCAGCGCCATGAGCCGCGCCCGCTCCCGGTGCGAGAGGTCATCGAGGGCCCGCCCCTCGAGCCGGATCTCCCCGCCCTCCGGACGCCACAGGCCGGCCAGGCACCGGATGAGCGTGCTCTTGCCCGCGCCGTTGGGTCCGAGGAGCGCGGCGACCTCCCCCGACGCGACCTCCACATCGACCGCCTCGAGGAGGGGCCGCGGGGCGCCGTTGTGGCGGAAGGCGAGCTGACGGGCCGCGATCATCCCTGCCACACCTCGGCGCCCTTCCGCTTCATGAGGTAGATGAAGAAGGGGGCGCCAGCCACGGCGGTGATGATCCCCACCGGCAGGTCCATGTTGCCGAGGCTCCGCGCGACGGTGTCGGCGGCGACGAGGAGGGCCGCGCCGCCGGCAAAGGAGAGCGGGACGAGCCGCTGGTGGTCGGGACCGACCGTCATCCGCACCAGGTGCGGCGCCATCAGCCCCACCCAGCCCACGATCCCGCAGGTCGAGACTGCGAGCGCCACCGCCAGCGTCGAGGCGGCGACGAGGACGAGCCGCTCCCTCGCCACGTTCACGCCGAGCGCCGTAGCCTCCTCGTCGCCCATGCTCAGGGCATTGAGCCGCCACCGCATGAGGAAGATCGGCGCGAGGCCCGCAAGGACCCCCACCCCTGTGATGCGGACGTGCTGCCAGGTCGCCATCGAGAAGGAGCCCATGAGCCAGAAGACGACGCTCTGGAGCTTCATCGGCTCGACCACGAGCTTGACGATCGAGAGCAGCGCCGTGAAGAGCGCGGTGACGACGACGCCGGAGAGCACGAGCGCCAGCCGGTTCAGTCCTCCCTGCGTTCGGGCGATGAGCGCCGTGAAGGCCGCGGCGCCACAGCCTCCCGCAAAAGCGCTCGCCTGGAGCGGGAGCCAGGGGAAGAGCCCGATGGAGACGGCGCAGCCGAGGGCGGCGCCGGCCGAGATGCCGAGGAGGTAGGAGTCGATGAGCGGGTTGCGAAAGACGCCCTGGAGCGTGACGCCCGACACCGCCAGCGCGCCGCCGGTGAGGCCGGCGAGCAGGACCCGGGGCAGACGGATGTCGAGGATCACCGATCTCGCCTCGGCGTCGCCGGCGCCGGCGAGGATCCGAAGCACGGCGGCCGGTGTCAGGCCATACGCGCCCACGAAGAGCGCCACCGCGCCCGCGAGGATCGGCGAGGCGAGGATGATGGCGGTCCTAGTCTTCAATGTGCCGCACCTGCGCGTAGGAGATGGCGTACACATCGCGGTAGAAGCGGTCGATGGCCGCGTCAACGTCGACGTCCCTGAAGCGCTCGGGATAGGCGCGTGCCGCCATCCACAGGGCGATGGGCGCGAGGCGCGGCGACCAGGTGGACCACTTCGGCGCCTTGTAGACGCGCCCGCGCTGCACCGCCGGCACGAAGCGCCACTGCGGCGAGCTCAGCACGTCGTGCGAGGAATAGCTCGCGTTCCCCCAGATGAACAGGATGTCCGGGCGCCAGACGACCACCTTCTCCGCCGAAACCGGGACCGTGCGCTGCGGAACACCCGCCGCACCGTTCACCAGCCCGGCCAGGGCGAAGACGTCCTGCGTGACGCCGCGGCCGCCGCCCACGCTGGTCGGGCTGCCCAGGAGCCAGAGAGCCTTCTTGCGCTCGGCTTCGGGTATTCCTGCCACGCGCCGGCGAATGAGGGCGAAGGTCTCCTCCATCCGTGCGATGGCCGCCTCGGCGCGAGGCTCGGCGCCGAGGATCCTGCCGACGAGCCGCATCGTCTCGTACAGCTCCGGGAGGCTCTCGGGGTAGATGGCGACGACGGTGAGCCCCTTCTCCGCAAGGAACTGGATGGTGTCGGGGTACACGCTCCAGGTCACGACGACGTCCGGGTGCAGCCGGAGCAGCGCCTCGGCATTGCCCGAGAACGCGCTGCCGGCGTCCGGCACGGTCCGGCGCAGGTCGGGGCGCACCGCCGTCAACAGGTCGTTGTCGAAGGCGTAGCGGCTGATCCCGGCCAGCCGGTCCCAGGCGCCGAGGACCGGCAGGATCTCGTACCCCTCGAGCAGCACGGCGCGCCGGGCCGGCACGGGGATGGACACCCTTCTCCCCATCTTGTCTGTGACGGCGACCGACCCGCCGTGGGCCGGCATCGGGATCGACGCCATCGCCGCCAGCAGCGCTGCGAGCGCGAGCGGCCGCCTGCCTTCGTGGCTGCGCATCGGGGCTGCCTTAGTACGTGAGGGCGAGCTCGGTGAACCAGCTCCGCCCCGGCGCGCGGTAATAGCCGAAGAACCTGGCGTCGAAGAGGTTGTCGACGGAGAACGACAGCGTCGCCCAGCGCACGGGCTGGACGGAGATCTTGAGATCCGTCACGAGATACGGATCGTACGAGCTATACACGTTGTTGACCGTGTCGCTATTGTTGTCCTGGCCGAACCGCTTCGCGACATAGCGCACCGTCATCGAGCCCGAGACCGGCCCGTAGGCGGCCTCGGCGCCGCCGCTGACCATGTGCTTCGGCACCATGGTGAGCTGCTTGCCGACCAGCGCAGGGTTGGCGCTGTCCTCGGTGATGGCAGTGTGAGTGTAGGTGTAGGCGGCGAAGATCCGCCCCAGCTTGCGGATCTTCTGCTCCAGCTCCAGCTCCACGCCATTACTGTGCGCGGCCCCGACGTTCTGGTAGATCTTGGTGGCGGCGGTCGCGCTGTCGCTGGTCGTGACCAGATAGACCATGTCCTTCAGGTAATTGTCGAAGTAGGTGGCCTTCAGCTTCGCGAGCGGCCAGAGAGCCTGCTCTCCGCCCGCATCCCAGGAGACGATCGTCTCGGGGCTGAGCCCGGGATTGCTCTGGTACGTGGTGGTCTTCCCGGCGGTGGTGCTCGACCAGGTCCGGTAAAGCTCGTACACCGTAGGTGACCGGAATGCCTTGCCGACCTCGGCGCGCAGGACGGTTCCGTCGAGCGGCTTCCAGACGAGCGCGCCCTTGGGGCTGAGCGCGTTCTGATCGTGAGCGGGATAAGCGCTCGAGAATCCACCGGTGCCCTGCTGGACCGCGTAGCCAGCGAAGGTGCGCCAGTAGTCGTCGCGGAGGCCCGCGTAGACGGTGAGGGAGTCGAGCAGGGCGATCTCGGCCTGGAGGAAGGCGGAGTACGTGGTGTTGATTCCTCCCGCGTTGTAGAGCGCCGCCCCGGTGGTGTTCTCGTTGAGCCAGTTGGAGAGGGCGGTGTCCTGCGTGTCGGCCTTGTCGCGGCGGAAGGCGATCCCGCCCGTCAGGAGATGCCGCTGCAGGATGGGCTGCGAGACCTGGACCTCGCCCAGCAGCGAGAGGTCCGGCGTGCTGCTCAGCTTCCCGGGCCCGCCGCTCAGGTTCGAACCGGCGGCGCCCGACACCGGGCTCACGTACCAGTTCACACCGTGGTAGATCGCGCCAAAGGTGGACTTGACTCTGGTCTCTCCGAGGAGCGTTTCCAGCCCGAGCGCCCAGGAGTCCTGGGCCTTGGTTCCCCCTGCGCTCAGGAACGTGCTCGGATAGACGGTGCCATACGCGAATACGGGCGCGCCGCTCGCGTTCTCGAGGTACGAGTGGGGCGCTCCATAGCCGTAGGAATAGCCCGTCCGCCGGTACGTGACCGACACGTTCGTGTCCTTCGAGAAGTCGTACTGCAGGCGCAGGGTCCCCGAGTAGTCGCTCCAGCCGTTGGTCCCGGTGTCGCCGATGAGGTAGCTGGGCTTTCCGGTGTAGTCGGTCGTGGAGGTGGCGCCCGTCACCGTCGCCGGCGGAGCGCTGCTCGACAGGACGAGAGCGGTCGGATAGCCGCCGGTGCGCTCGAAGGTCAGGGCGCCGTAGATCCTGAAGTTGCCGAAGCGATCGCCGATGCTCCCCCCGATCTTCCACAGGTCAGCCTGCGCGGTGCCCGAGTGGAAGGCGCCGCCGTAGCCGCCACTGACGGACGCCTCGAGGCGGTCGGGCATGGCGGTGATGAGGTTCACGACGCCACCCATGCCCGAGCCGCCGTAGAGGCTCGACACCGGGCCGCGGACCACCTCGATGCGCTGGAACTCCTCGGGGCGCAGCCCGCCCATCTGGACGGCGCCCGTGTAGGCGTCGTTCAGGGGAACGCCGTCGACCATGACGAGGGTACGGTTCTGGCCCGGGATCCCGCGCAGGGTGATGGAGGAGAGCGTGTCCCCGAGTCCCTTGCTGCGGCGGGAGAAGACGCCAGGGAGGAGATCGACGGCATCGTCCACGGTCTGCACGTGGCGGAGCTTCATCTCGCCCGAGGTCACCACGCTGGTCGAGGCCGGCGCGTCGGACGCGGACTGCCGCTCGCGCGCAGCCGTCACGACCACGTCCTCCAGGCGGCCCGGATCAGCGCTCGCGACCGCCTTCTCCGCTCCGGCGCTCGCGGCCTTCTCCGTTCCGGTGCCGGTGGCCGCCTTCTCCGCTTCCGCGCTCGCGGCCGTTTCTTCCGCTCTGGCGCTGGCGGCCAACGCGAGGAGAGCGATCCCGAGCACCATCCAGCGCGCTACGCTTCGCCCATATCCGGACATCTCTTGGCTCCCGTCGCGCGACGTTCGGCGCGCGCTCCCTTGTCGTGGCAGCATCCGGTTCCGCCGCGCCTACGATCCAGAAGGGGCGCCGTACGCGCCGTAGCACGAAGTCGACGATCGTCACCGTAGCACGTCTTTTTTTTTCGTCAACCTGATCGTATCTTGCCTGTCCGTGACTCCCCGATCGAACGAGCAGGTCGCCTGCGACCTGGCTCACGGCGGTGTTTGCCCTGTCCCGCCCTCCCGCGCCCGGCAGCGCGTTTCCGGGGAGCCCGCCGAGCGGCGAGCAGCCAGCGCGACCTCGCAGGACGGGGCTCTGTTTGCCACCGTGAGCGCGCCCGTCTCCGCGCGGTGCCGCGCCCCTGCAGTCGCGATCTCCATCGTGCTCCACCTGATGGTCGCGGTCGCGCTCGTGCTCGCGCACCGCGGACGCTCCACGGAGCACGAGCAGCGCCTCGATGTGCTCTTCTTTCCGCGCGCCGCCCCGGGTCCGCAGGGCCCGCCGGCGCGCGCGGAGCGGCCGGAGAGAAGGCGCGTCGCAGGTCCGCCGCCTGCTTCGCCCGCTCCGCGCGTCCGGCCGCCGCAGGCGCCGCCAGTCTCGGCGCCGCCTGCCGACGTACCCTCGGAGCCGCGCGATACGGCGGGTGATGCCGTCGCCAGCGTCGGTGGAGCCGGAGACGGCATCGATGGGGCGGGTGGGACCGAGGACGGGGTTATGGGCGGCGCTGGGGACGGCGCGGGAGGCGCCACGCCGATGCCGGCCCGGCCCGCGGACCTCGCCGCGGTCCGCGCCGGCATCGCTCGCACGCTCGAGTACCCACGCGCGGCCCGGCGCAACCAAATCGAGGGAAGGACCCTGCTGCGATTCATCCTGCTCGCAGGTGGCGAGATCCGCGATCTCATCGTGTTCCACGGCTCGGGCTACTCTCTGCTCGACGAGGCCGCCCTCGCCGCGGTCCGCAGGGCCGCGCCGTTCCATCCTCCCGGCGTGAACGTGCTCGTCACGGTTCCGGTGGTGTTCCAGCTCCGGTGAAGGAGCGCCGATCCTGAGCAGCCGACGAGAGCACCTTGTTCGGACGGATATGAGGCAGGGTCCGCCACGGCAGCACGGCGAGGGGGCGGGGACCAGAGGGGTAACGCTCAGCGTCCGCGCCCGTCACCACCCGCGCGCTCCCGAGAGAGCCGCCACAGGATGCCGGCCGGGTCGTGAGTCCCCAGCGCGATCCTCCACGCGAGAATGGGCCAGTCGGCCGCTTCCGTCAGCGAGCTGCCGGTTGCCGAGGCACCACGAACTTCGGTCCGGTCATCCAGGATTCGCTCGACAGCTTCGGCCAGCGCGCACGGAGCCGTGCAGGCGAGCAGCACTCGGACGCGGAGCGCGCTCTCCTTCGCTTGTAAACACCGATCGTCTACCAGCCCGAATGCATCAAGCAGCACCTCGACATCGTCGGAACTGAGGAGGAAACTCGTCACCGCGGCGATGACCTCTGGATCGATCTGCCACAAGCGACGCTTCTGGGGCTGGTATGCCCCTGGGCAGTTATCGGGTGCAGAAACGATCATGGTTCCTCCAGCCCGTTCGGCGCGCCCGCGCGGCCCCGAAAGACTACAAACGGCCGACACGGATGTGCCTCCCCTCGTGCCAGCCGAGACGAGGAGAGTGCATAATAGCACCCATTCATACTCCGTATGCCGATCTGGCGACGAGTGCGCGCCAGCCGCGGGGCAGCGGCCCGCTCAGGGATGCGGGCGCCCGAACCGCTAGCTGCGGATGCTGTTCACAGTCGGTGATCGATCGAGCACCATCGCCCCACCAGCGCGATCCACGGTCGTCGTCCGAGAAGCACGCGAAGGCGCTGTTCACACCGGATGCGTCGGGCGGCGCCGCCTTTCGACAAGGGGTCTCCGCGCCACGGAGGACGCCATCGCCGTGGAGCTTCGGAGGGTGCCGCCGAGCTGCTCAGCGCCGCCGACTGCGACGGATCGACGCGCCAAGGAGGACGGCGACCCCGAAGGTCAGCGCGGAGCCGACCAGACCGGAGACCGAGGTGGCGGCCTTCACCTGGGGCCAAGCGCCGACCGGGCGGGCCTGACTTTCTCCTGCGAAACCGTAGTCCGGCAGGATGGCAGTCCATCCCTGGAAGCGCCCCAGGAGCGCGTGCGCGCCGCTGGACGGCGCCGCTGCCGGGTGCTCTCCCACCGTCCTCGCAACCGCCCACTCCAGCCCGTCCGGATGCGCGGAGGCGAACCAGGACAGCGCCCCGCCCGTGAGGGCCGCCGCGGCCGCGATCGCGAAGAGGATCGGCCGGAGGGGCCTGGAGCGCACACCACCCGCCTCGACGAGATCGGGCCGCTCGCGCTGGAGGACCGCCACCACCGACGCGGTGACGAGCCCTTCCACGAGGCCGATGGCGATGTGCAGCGGGAGCATGAGGAGCACGAAGGGACGGAACGGGAGCGAGGAGATGCCCGAGAGCGTGGTCTCGAGCACGACGCCCAGCGAACCCAGCGCCAGCGCCGCCACGCTCGCCGCGATCACGCCGGCCATCACGCGGCCCCGCGTGCGCTGCAGTCCGGCGATGGGCCGGTAGACGAGCGGATAGGCGAGGAAGGAGGCGAAGAAGCTCATGTTGAAGACGTTGCAGCCGAGCGCCAGCAGCCCACCGTCCGCGAAGAAGAGCGCCTGGATGGCGAGCACCGAGGCCATCACCAGGAACGAAGCGTGCGGCCCCAGCAGGATGGCGAGGAGCACGCCGCCCGCCAGGTGGCCGCTCGATCCCGTCCCCGGGACGCTGAAGTTGACCATCTGGGCGGCGAAGACGAAGGCGCCCAGGACCCCCATGAGCGGCACCCGGCGGTCATCGGCGTCCTTCCGGACCTTGGCGGCACAGCGGGCGCCGACCGCCGCCGTGGCGGCCCACATCGCCCCGCCAACCGCTGGCTGGCGAGAGGAGCGCGTCGGACATGTGCATGATGGATTCCCGGGCGGCAGCGCGGCGGTGCGGACGAGTTAGGGCTTCGTGATACTCTGTCGCCCGGCCGGCGGCAAGAGCTCCAGCGCCCCTCGCCCGCACCGGTCCCACCGATCGGTCACTCCACACCCGGGAAAGTCGGAGATGGGTCACATCGAGTCCAGCCTGGCGCGGCTGGGGAGGCTGGACGAGATGGCGGCGCGGGACACCCCCGCGTCGCGCCTCGATCCGCGAGCCAAGGTGGCCGCCACGCTCGCGTTCGTGGTCGTGGTGGCGAGCTTCGGCCGCCTCGACCTGGGCAGGCTCGCGCCTTTGGCGGTCTTCCCGCTGGTGCTGGCGCCGCTCGGGGACGTGCCGTGGAGACCCGTCCTGGCGCGCCTCGCCCTCGCCTCTCCCTTCGCGCTGGGGATCGCCGCCTTCGAGCCCTTCCTGGACCGCGCGCCCGTCGCCACGCTGGGCGCCGTCACCCTCTCACGCGGCGAGCTAGCCGCTATGGTGATCCTGGCCAAGTTCGCGCTCTCGCTGTGCGCGGCGCTGCTCCTCGTCGCCACCACCGGGTTCGACGCCGTCTGCCTCGCCCTGGCGAAGCTCGGCGCCCCGCGCGTCGTCGTCGCCCAGCTCTCGCTCACCTACCGCTACCTGTTCGTCCTCGGCGAGGAGGCGGGCCGGATGGTGCGCGCGCACGGCCTGCGCGCCCCCGACGCTCCACGCCCGACGCTGCGCAGGGCCGGCTCCCTGCTCGGGCACCTCCTCCTGCGCGCGACCACCCGCGCCGAGCGCATCCACACGGCGATGCGCGCGCGCGGCTTCGACGGCCGGCTGCCCATGCGTCGCCGCTGGAGCTTCGGCCGCCTCGACGCGCTCTTCGTCGGCGCCGTGCTCCTCCTCCTCTTCGCCGCGAGGGCCTTCGATCTGCCGGGCCTCGTGGACGCCGCCCTCTCCGGAGCCCTCCGTTGAGCCATCACCTCGTGGTCGTCTCCGACCTTCGCTTCGCCTACGCCGACGGCACGTCGGCGCTGCGGGGCATCGACTTCACCCTCCACCACGGCGAGTCGGTCGGCCTGGTGGGGGCGAACGGCGCGGGCAAGTCCACGCTGCTCCTCCACCTGGCCGGCGCCCTGATGCCCGCGCACGGGACGGTGCGGATCGGGGACTGGCCCGTCACGCCGAAGACCCTGCCGCAGGTCCGGCGCAGCCTGGGCATGGTCTTTCAGGACCCGGACGACCAGCTCTTCATGCCCACGGTCGAGGACGACGTCGCCTTCGGTCCGGAGAACCTCGGCTTCCCGCCCGAGGAGATCGAGTCGCGGGTAGTCGCGTCGCTCGAGCGCGTGGGCGCGCTGCACCTGCGGCGCCGCACGCCGCACCGCCTCTCCGGCGGCGAGAAGCGGGCGGTGGCGATCGCGGGCGTCCTCGCTATGTCACCCGACGTGCTGGTGATGGACGAGCCGTCCTCGAACCTCGACCCCCGGGCGCGGCGCCGCCTCATCGAGCAGCTCAAGGCGTTCGAGCACACCAAGATCATCGCCACCCACGACCTCGACCTGGTGCTCGACGTCTGCGCCCGCACCATCGTCCTCGCGGAGGGTCGGGTCGCCGCCGACGGGCCGACGGCCCAGCTGCTCGCCGACGACGCGCTCCTCAGCGCCTCGGGGCTGGAGCGGCCGCTGCGGCTCCAGGGCTGCCCGCGGTGCGCCGCGCGATCGGCGGCTCCGTCATGAAGCCGACCGTGTTCACCCCGGCCTCGTGCGCAGCGTCGAGGACCTTGAACGCCTGCTCGTAGCGGACGCGGTTCTCGGCGTTGAAGAAGAGCGGCTTCGACGGGCGACCTCGGTAGGCCTTCTCCAGCGCCCGCATCGCGTCCGCGATCTCCATCTCCTGTGCGTCGAGCAGGACCCGGCCGTTCGCCAGGGCGGTGAGGACCGTCTGCTCGGGCGGCACGACCTGCGCCTGCTCGCTCTCGGGCACGCGCAGGTACTTCTGCTTCTCCGCGAGCGGCGTCAGCACCATGAAGATGATGAGCAGCACCAGCACCACGTCGATGAGCGGCGTGACGTTGATGTCCGTGACCGGCTTCTTCTTCCAGCCGAGCTCCATCGCCATGGGCTACCCCTTCTCCTTGACCTCGGTCCCGGCCAGGCTCACGCCCGTGAGATGGGTCTTCGCGAGCTCGGCGACCACCTCGCGGATGACCTGGTACTCGACGTCGCGATCGCCCTTCACCAGCACCGGGGCGCCCGGGTGGACCTGCAGCTCGGCGGTGACGGCGCCGGCGAGCGCGGTCCGCGCCACCTCGGCCTTGTCGACCCAGATCTTCCCGTCCCTCGTCACCGAGACCACGACCGGATCGCCGCCGCGCTCGAGCGCGGACACGCGCCTCCCCTCCGGCAGCACGACCGGCTTTCCCCGCTGGAGCATCGGGGTCACCACCATGAAGATGATGAGCAGCACCAGCACGACGTCGACGAGGGGCGTCACGTTGATGTCGCTCCTCACCCCCCTGCCGCCGAAGTTCATCGCCATCGGTCCATCTCCCGGGTGCGAGGAGGACGGCTACCGCGCGTCGCGCCCTTCCTTCATGAAGAAGTCGACCAGCTCCGTCGCCGCGTCCGTGATGTCCACCTGCATGTCCTCGACCTGGTTGGTGAGGAAGTTGAACATCATCACCGCCGGGATGGCGACGAGCAGTCCAAAGGCGGTCGTCACGAGCGCCTCCGCGATTCCGGCCGACACCGAGGCGAGCCCGCCCGAGCCCGTCGCGGCCATCGCTTGAAAGGCGCTGATGATCCCGGCGACGGTGCCGAGGAGCCCGACGAACGGCGCGCTCGAGCCGACCGTGGCGAGGGCGCCGAGGCCGCGCCGCAGGTCGTTCACCGTCCGGAGCGCGCTGCGCTCCACGGCGCGGTTCACTGCGGCGGTCACGTCGAACGAGCCCACGTCACGTGGCCCCGGGTTCTTCAGCGCCTCGAGGCCGCGGTTGTACTCCGCGATCGCGAGGCCCAGCACCCGGGGCAAGTGCCCCCGGCTGAGGTCCTTCGAGAGCTCCACGGCATCCGCGAACCTGGCGGACGGGAGGAGCTCGCGGAGGGCCTCGGTGTAGCTTCGCGAGGCCTTCTTCGCCCGCGAGAAGGTGACGAGCCGCTCGGCCATCACCCCGATCGAGTAGGCGCTCATGAGGGCGAGCGCGACCACAATCAGCCGCGCAAAGGGCCCCATCACCCGCCACATGTGGACGAGGTCGAACGAGACCTCAGCGTGCGTCAGGAGCAACTGCTGGATGGAGGTGAGTTCATGGAACATGCAGCTCTCCTTGGTTTGCTTGTTTTCGGCCTGTGAAGGCAATCACTCCAACGTGAATCGGATGGGCAGGAGTACCCAGATCGCCGTCGGCCGGCCCTGCGCGTCGGCGCCCGCGATCCAGCGGCAGGACTGCACGGCCCGCCAGATCGCGGGTGCGATCCGGTCTGCGAAGCCATGGCTCATCGACTGAAAGCGGCTGGGGACGCCATCCTTGCCGATGGCGAACTTCACGGTCACGACGCCGAGCCGATCCATCCACTCCTCGGGGATGCGCAACGAGCGCTGTACGCAGCCCGCCTCGGCCATCTGTGGCTTGCGGAATCCTGCCGTGGGGTAGGCCGGCCCCTCCTCGACGACAGGGCTGGACACTGCGGATCCTGGAACACCGCCCACAACGCCGTTCGCGGGGCCGCTGGTCACGCCGCCCACGGTGCCGGGTTCGGCGATCGAGTCCCGTTCTTCCGGCTCGGGTGGGTCCGGATCCCTCCTCGACTCCGGACGGATCTCCCGCGGCTGGGCCAGGACCTGAGTCGGCGGGGTCCTTCGCTCCTCCGGCCTGTCCCGCTCTGCTCGGGCCTTCTCCGGCGCCGGTGGTGGCGGCGAGAGCGCCTTCAGGAACTTTACCTCCACCTGCTGCGGCTCGACGACCTTCGTCCGGATCGCCGCGGAGATCGCGATGATGGCGGCCACCACGCCGACCTGAAAGACGGCAGAGCCGAAGGCGAAGCCCACCCGCTTCGCTGCGTCTCTTCCAGTCCGTCGCCTCGTGACCTCTTCGAACACGCTTGCCTCGTCCGGTGGAATCGGGGTACGTAGCACAACTGCGTGCCACGTGCTATCCGGTGATTTCTCTCCGCCGGCCCCCATCCACCAGCCACGAGGGCCACGTAATTCTCAGGAGTTCGCCATGCATCGCCTGCCTCAGCGCGCCGTGCTACTGCTGCCCCTGTTCGCCCTGGCCGGAGCAGCAGCGGCACAAGAGCCTCCTGGGTCGAAGGCAGAGCCGCCTCCCTCCGCCGCGGAGCGGCCCACCGATGAGGTCGAGCTCCCGGAGGTGGAGGTCAAGGGCCACTACCAGAACAAGGTGGGGACGTCCGACGCAGCGAGCTCGGGGACCGCGACGAAGCAGCTCATCGAGGACCGACCCATCCTCCGCCCGGGCGAGGTGCTCGAGCTCGTGCCCGGGCTTATCATCACCCAGCACAGCGGCGCCGGGAAGGCGAACCAGTACTTCCTGCGCGGATTCAACCTCGACCACGGCACCGACTTCGCGACCACCCTCGACGGCGTGCCGGTAAACCTGCGCACGCACGCGCACGGCCAGGGGTACACCGATCTCAACTTCATCATCCCGGAGCTCATCGGGCGGCTTGAGTACTTCAAGGGGCCGTACTACGCCTCCAAGGGCGACTTCGCCTCGGCTGGCGCCGCCGACGTCCACTTCGTCGACAAGCTCCCCGCCTATCTCTTCCAGGGAACTGGCGGGATGTTCAGCTACGCCCGCGCCGTGGCGGCCGGCTCGCCGGAGCTCGCGGGCGGCAGGCTCCTCTACGGCTTCGAGTACATGCACAACGACGGGCCGTGGGACCACCCCGACGACTACCGCCGCTGGAACGGCGTCCTGCGCTACACGCACGCAATCGGGGACGGGAAGCTCAGCGCCACCGCGATGCTCTACGTCGGCAACTGGAACGCGACCGACCAGATCCCGCTCCGTGCCGTGCAGGAGGGACTCATCGATCGGTTCGGGTCGCTCGACCCGACCACCGGCGGCTCCTCGCACCGGTACAGCTTCTCCGCCGACTGGCAGCAGCCGCTCGGCGCCGGGACCTTCCAGGCGAACGTCTACGCCGTCCGGTACGACCTCGACCTGTTCTCGAACTTCACCTACTTCCTCGACGATACGGCGAACGGTGACCAGTTCGAGCAGTTCGATCGCCGCTGGTACTACGGCACCTCTGGGAGCTGGAAGTGGGCAGGGGAGCTCTGGGGGATCGGCGCCAAGAGCCAGGTCGGCTGGGAAGTGCGGCAGGATCGCATCGACCCGATCGGCCTCTACCACACCGCGGCGCGGCAGCGGCTCGCGACCACCCGGCAGGACTACGTGCTAGAGACGAGCGGCGCCGCCTACGGCCAGGTCGACCTGGCGTGGACCTCGTGGTTCCGCACCATCGTCGGCCTCCGGTACGATGAATACGCCTTCCACGTCCGCAACGACTTCTCCAAGGCGGTCCAGGGCCCTGATCCGCGCAACTCCGGCGACGACACCGCCGGCCGCGCCTCCCCCAAGTTCTCCGCCATCTTCGGTCCATGGGCCTCGATCGAGCTCTTCGCGAACTTCGGCCTCGGCTTCCACTCCAACGACGCGCGCGGCGTCACCACCCGCTTCGACCCCGGCACGGGCGAAGCCGTGAACCCGGTGACGCCCCTCGTCCAGACGCGCGGCGCCGAGGTCGGGGTGCGGACCGAGATCATCCCGCAGGTCCAGACCTCGCTCGCGCTGTGGGGGCTCGACATGGACTCGGAGCTCCTGTTCACCGGTGACGCCGGCACCACCGAGCCCTCGCGGGCCTCGCGGCGGCTGGGCGTCGAGTGGAGCGCCCGCTGGCAGCCCCTGCGCTGGCTCCTCTTCGACCTCGACGTCGCCTGGTCGCACGCGCGGTTCACGAGCCCGGACGCGGACCCGAGCGTCACGGGAGACCACATCCCCGGGGCCATCGAGACAGCGGTCTCCGCCGGCGCCTCGATCCACGAGCTGGGGCCGTGGTCGGCGAGCCTCTTCCTGCGCTACTTCGGGCCCCGACCCCTCATCGAGGACGACAGCGTGCGCTCCGCGGCGTC